>Ga0214473_10006823_pt1 | contig 13606 bp, 22 predicted proteins | sample RVTome_7_FD_203509 | JGI IMG/M metagenome (GOLD analysis project Ga0214473, IMG submission 203509) | Soil microbial communities from uranium-contaminated site in the Upper Colorado River Basin, Wyoming, United States - RVT98D197 | ecosystem: Environmental > Terrestrial > Soil > Contaminated >... | reverse complement strand
TCCAGGTCCGGCCACGGAAACACCACATACACGATCCCTGTCCGGAGGCAGATCGCCCGGACGTCGGCGTCCGGGAACGGCGCCACCAGCTCCAGGCGGAGCGGCCCGAACCGTAACGCCCCCAGCCCTTCGGTCTCCGGTATGCGCTCCGCGTACACCAGGAGGTCCCCGATGGCCTCCATGACCTTCCGGATTTTCGCCTCGATGACCACCAGCCCGCCGGGGGTCTCCACCACCGCGTCCGGGTAGCGATTGAACGCCCCCATCAGCTTGAGCTGCGACGGCGTCAGGCCCGGCCGTGGGGCTTGCTCCGCCAGTGACCCCACCCGCATATTCGTCCGGGTCAGCCGCCCCGGGTACGTGGCCTGGAGGTACGCCATCAGAAAGGCCGTCTCCCCCCAGGAGTACCGCCGCTTCGGGACTGGTAGTGCCAACGTAACAATCCTCTGCCCTTGACGCCCTTGCGCGGTAAGTATACCATTCGCCCAGATCGAATGTGGCCGCTCCTCCAGGTGGCCGGCGCTGTGGCATCTGGAGGAGCAGGCGTCGGTCTCCTGGAGACGGCTTGCCCTACAAGGAGGCACGACGCTATGGCTGACGAAAGCCGCTCCCTCGCCGACAAGTTGACCTTCCTCGCCGAGTCCGCCCGTATGCAGGCCGCCGAGGCGGCCGAGCCGGGCCAGAAGCCGGCCCCCGGTCAGCGCCGCTGGGGCGAGTTCGCCCCGCCCAACCCGCCCACCGTCACCCCCATCAAGGATCAGGCCACCATCGTGAACAAGCAGATGGCCAACGTGGCCGCCGTCGGCGGGACCAACTACCTGACGGGGATCGCCACACCCAAGGCGGACCCTATCGCCGCCGGCATCGCCGCCCAGCCCGCCTATGAGGCCGCCATGCGCGATGGGGCCGTCCTGAAGCGGCGCGTGACCGGCCTCCAGCGCACCAACATCAACGAGTGGGGCCAGGCCGCCGAGACGAAGGGCGCCGCCCGCTACGCCGAGGGCGTGGCCGCCTCCCGGCCCAAGGTGGAGCGCTTCTGGAGCGACTTCCACCCGCGCCTCCAGGCCCACATCCAGCGCATCCGGTCTATGCCCGGGGTCACCCCGGCGGACCGCAAGAACCGCATGATCGCCAACCTGGACGGCCTCCGCGCTCTCAAGAGGAGCTAGAGATGCCCCGTGGGGCAGAGGAGACGTAACGATGTTCTGGCAGCGTGAGCTAATCCGCGACTCCATCAGCAAGACCTTTAACCAGACGTACGAGCTGGACCTGCCCAAGACAGGCCTCCTCGGCTCCCTCCTCCTCTACATCCGCTCCAACGCCATCGAGTCGCCGCTCCTGACCGCCCGCAAGTGGCGCCTCATCGACTACATCTCCAAGATCGAGGTCGTCGGCAACGGCTCCACCGTCATCAAGAGCTTCGATGGCCCCGAGGCCCTGGCCGCCGCCTTCCACGACGAGGGTGGCCAGGAGACCCCCTCCATGTGGCGCACCTACTCCACCACCCCCCAGCGCCAGTTCATCCTCCTCAACTTCGGCCGCTTCCTCCGCGACGAGCTCTACGGCCTGGACCTGAGCCGCTTCGACCAGGTGACCCTCAAGATCACCAACGATGCCACCTCCACCCAGTTCAGCACCGACATCACCCTCTCCATCCTGGCCTACTGGCTGCGCGAGGGTGCCGCCGCCTTCGGTGGCTACTTCCGCGAGGAGGTCTGGAAGTCCTGGGCCCCCGTGGCCGCCGCCGTCGAGTACTCCGATCTCCCGACGGAGCTCATGATCCGGCGCATCCTCCTGGAGGCCCGCCCGGGCGTTGACTCTGCCGACGCCAAGAACAACAGCTCTATGCACCGCCTCATGAACCCCATCAAGTTCACCCTCCGCACTGGGCAGGTCCTGGTCTTCGAGGGACCCCTGGAGGTCCTGGGCCACGCCTCCGTCCTCGAGATGGGGCGCTTCGCCGAGACCAGGGGCGCCGTGGTCCGCACCGTCGGCTACGGCTTCGAGTGTGGTGTCGGCTACGTCATCCAGAACCTGGGCTACGGCACCGCCGACGCCGACTCTATCACCACTGCCCTGGCCAACATGCGGAAGGACATTCAGGACAGCGCCCAGGAGGTGGGTAACAACCCTGCCAACGGCCCCCTGGCCTGGGTGACCCGCGGCCACGGCTACATGCACACCGTGCCCCTCTGGGCGGCCCGGAAGCCGGACCTCTCCGACATGCTCGACCCCGCCGCCGATAAGACGGCCAAGCTCGACATCACCTGCCAGTCCGGCACCACCGTCTCGGGCACCGACCGCGCCGCCAGGAACGCTATCATCCTGAGCCGGCTTGTGAGGTAGCCCATGGCCTCCGAGGAGGAGGACCGCCGCCTGGCCGAGCGCTGGAGCCGGGTGGGTTATCTAGTCTCCTACTTCCTGGCCCGCCGCCAGGACGTGCGGGAGGCCTGTCAGGCCGAGCTTGAGGCGGTGCGCACACACGCCAGGGAGCTGGCCGACGCCGTGGAGCGGCTCAGGGAGTGCGCCCGCCGCCAGACTCGGAGGGGATCGTGAACGGTCGCCACTACTTCCGCCAGCGGGTCACCAAACTGGCCGGCAGTGGGGCCTACACCGACGTCGTCTTTGGTCCCGTCCTCCATGATCGCTTCTACCAGATAACCCGCTTCGCCGTGGAGGATGAGACGACCGCCCCCTCCACCGACATCCGTGTCTTTGTGGACGGCCACGGCTTTAACCACTACCTCCTGGAGCAAGACAGCCCCGCGGCCGCGACCCTCTACTGGGAGTCAGATCCCACCTTCCTGACCCAGGGCGAGTCCCTGGTCGCCCGATTCACCGGCCCCACCCTTAACGACGTCCTGCAACTGTACGTCGAGGGCTGGTGGGTCGAGCCTGTCGAAGGCAACCCCGACGCCTGGTGGATGATGGCCCGCCTGCCGGCTGGGGAGGCCCCTGGTGCCTAGATTCGGCGATCTCCTATCCACCGACGTCTGGGCCGCGGCCACCCGCACCCTGTCCGACTTCTCCGCCGAGGAGATATTCGACCTCCCCCTCCTCTCCACCACCTACCAGGCCCAGCTCGTCACCTCCGCCGCGTCCGTCGACGGTTTCGGCTCCTGGGTCCAGCTCTCCGCCGACATCGGCGCCGGCAAACGCCTCATCGGCGTCTATGTCACTCAAGCCGGTGGCTCCTCCCTCCAGTGGGAGGTGGAGATCGGCGAGGGCGGCTCCGGCTCCGAGGCCGCCGTCGCCCGCGTCGCCGGTAGCTTCCTCGTGGCCGACAACACTGGCCACCGCGCCCCAATCTATATCCCCGTCTGGAAGTCCCTTACCGACAACGCCCGCATCTCTACCCGGGCTCGGGACCAGCGCTCCGACGCCAACGAGTTGTACGTCACGGGGGTCTACGCCTAGCCATGCCCAAGATCGTCCGTCTCGAAGAGGTCTACTCTATCAAGCCCGGTGACCCGCCGGACGTCGCCCCCGACGGGACCATCCTGAACCCCGTCCCCTACCACGCCGCCGACATCTGGTTTGACGATGGCATCACCGTCCAGGTGGAGCGCCCCCTTACCCCCGCTAAGGTCCGCGCCGCCTACCAGGCCGCCAGGGCGGAGGCCTCCGCCGGCATCGATGAGATCGCCCTCGGCCACGACGTCACCCCGTAGGGGCATCCCCCCGTGGTTGCCCGCGCCTGCCCTATAATGGGCCCATGCTCTACGAGTACGCCCTGACCGTCCCGCTGGCTACCCCCGCCTCGGCGCCAACCACCCTGGAGGTGGCGCTCTCCGCCGGCACGGTGACCCAGGTGTCGGTCCAGTTCCCCGCCGGCTGCCGCGGCCTGGTCCGCGTGGCCATCTACCGCTCTAACCATCAGGTCTGGCCGGGCAACCTGGACGGCTACCTGGCCGCCGAGAACCACGTCATCATCTGGCCCGACGATTACGACCTGACGGATCGCCCCTTCTCCGTCCAGCTCCGGGGCTGGGCCCCCGCCACCCAGTACCCTCACACGATCACCTTCCGCTTTGCCGTCCTGGAGCTGGAGCGCAAGCGGGAGGCCGCCGGTATCGCCTCCGGCCTCCGCCGCATGGCGGAGGTGTTATTGGGGCGCAAGGGATGAGGGCGGGGAGGTAGACATGGGACGTGACGCCCCCGACTGGGACGCCCTGCCGGAGCCGGACGCCGGCGGCACCGATCCGCCCCCCAGCAAGATCATCATCCCCATGGCCGCTCAGGCCCCGGGTTACTTCGTCACCCTGGAGGGCAAGATCTTCCGGCCCCTGATGGTGGACGCCGAGGGCCGCCTGGTGGTCACCACTCAGGCCGCCGATGGGAGCACGATTGTGGTGGTCTGCGGGGGCGAGGATCCCGACGGCGCTAATCCGCCCATCGCCGTAACCCCCGCCGGTTGCCTCCGCATCGGCGGCCTCGGCGACGACGGCCTATGGCACTGCTACGCCACCGACAAGCAGGGCTTTTTCCCCATCGCCGCCTTCCGCCAGCCCTCAGGGGACCTCGACGGCATTGTCTCCTCCCCGGACGGCGAGCTGGTCGTCGCTGGTAAGGACCCCGCTGGGGCTTACAAGGCCCTCCTGTCCACCACCCCCGGCATCCTCCGCGCCGCCCCCGCCTGGGAGGCGATGGGTTACAGCGAGTACAACCTAAGCCCGGCCCCCCATGCATCCACTCAGCGACTGATTAACCTTGCAGGCGCTAACGAGTTCTACATCCTGCAACATGCCTTCGTTGAGGTCGAGCCGACAACGGCCGTCGGGGATGCCGAGGTAATCATTGAAGTCGGAGGCGTGGATGTGCTACACGTGAGGTCCGGCACCGTCAACTGGCATTGGCAGGAAGCGTCCTGCCAGATTATCGCCGAGCAGAACGCCTCCATCCGGGCGCTGACTATAAACGCCGACGGCGTTGCCCGCCGCGTTCATGCCGCCTATCATTTTGCGTCGCTGACCGTCTGATGCCCTGAAACCCCCATGGTCACCGTCCTCCTCCCCCTCGACTTGCAGCCATGACCGTCCAGGTCCTTCTCCCCGTCGACCTCTGTGCCGACGTCGCCATCGACCAGTGGGGCCAGGAGGAGGCCGTCATCCTGGTGGCCATCGCCGGCGCCGAGACCGGCGGCTCCTGGAACCAATACGCTGCCGGCGACAACCCCGACGACATTGCTGCCTACGTTTGGGATCGTCAGCACCCCGGCCTGCCCCGTGAGGGCCCCGAGTGGGACGCCCTCCTTCAGCGCCTCCGCGATGAGTACCTTCCCCACGCCTGCAACGGCTTCACGAGCTTCGGCCTCTGGCAGATCAACCTCCGCTGGAACGACGAGCTGGTCGGCCAGCTCTCCGGCTATATCTACCCCTGCGACCTGGCCGCCTGGCTCTACGTCCGCCAGAACAACGCCCGCGCCGCCCGCGCTGTCTACGACCGTCAGACCAAAACGGCCTGGACTACCTACAACGTCCAGTCTCACCTCCGCTACATCGACGCCGCCCGGGCCGCCGTCATCGCCGCCCTCATACGGGCGGGCCAGGTGCCCCAACCTCCCTTGGTGACACCTGGCCCGCCCGTTATCCCGGGCCCCTTCGACTTCGCCGCCTTCGAGTCCCTGGCCCCCGTGGAGCCGCCCGGCGTTGCCGTGGAGCCGCCCGTTGCCGCCGTGGATCCCCCGTGATAGACTGCCCCTAAAAGCTGCCGCTGGCCTATATGGGATACGAGTGAGTGCAGCCCTTGTGAGCGCCGTCCGCTGGCATGATCTGGTCGCCGGGGTCCTGGCGGTTGGCCTTCTGGCGGGAATCGTGGCCCTGGCCGCCCTGGGCCGGGACCGCCCCCCCGAGATGACTACCGCCTTCGCCGTGGCCGTCGGCTGGGTCTTCGGCTCCGGCGTCCAGCGGGCCAATGGGGCGCTTGCCGACCCGCAGGGCCCCCGGATCAAGGCGCTCGAGGAGGAGGTGGCCCGCCTCCTCTCCACCACCGTAGGGGAAAGGAGTCCCGATGCCTGAGCAAGCCGCCCTGCCCAACCGCGCCGCTCGCCGCGCCCTAGCCCAGATCCAGGCCCCCGGCCCAGAGCACGAGCAGCGCCGCGAATACAACGCCCTGGTCAGCAAGGCCATGTCCGTCAGCTTGCGACATAAGTGCGACTGCGAGGCGGCTCAGGCCCTCCGAAACCTGGTCGCCTTTATCCTGGAGTCAGCCGCAGAGAAGGAGGCCGCCGATGCCCCAGGTGACGATCCTGCGCCGTGAGCGCTCCGTCCGCTCCCAGGCCCCCGGCCTGGCCGAGGAGGTGGTCGCCGTCACCTACTCCACCCCAGCCATCCCGCCTCGCATCGTCTACCTCCCGGAGGCCTCCTACCGGGACGCCACCGACGCCGAGCTCAAGGCCCAGCCCCTCTACCGGGTGGTCGCCAAAGACAAGCCGGCCCAGGACGCCGAGCTGACCACCATCCGCCAGGACCTGGAGCGGGCCCGCTCCTTTACCCCCCAGTCCTTCCAGGTCTAATCTGTAGGGGCTGGGCCCTGTCCCTGCCCTGTAGAGGTAAGCGATGCCTGACGACCTGGACCTGCCCCTCCCGCACTACCAGCTCCCGGAGTTCGAGCTGCCCGACGTCGCCCCCATCCTTGCCGGCGCCCAGGGACCCCTAGACCGCATCGGCGATCTTGTAGAGTTTATCTGGTCTGGAGCTGCTGACCTAGGCGACGCCATCAAGCAGGCCTTCAAGACCCTGGGTGATTGGCTCTGGCGGTGGATCGGCGGCGCCATCCGCTGGGTCTATGGCTGGCTGGTCACCGCCATTACTAAGCTCTTCGACTGGGTGCACCAGAACGCCTCTACAATCGTCAACTTCGTGATCTCGCAGGCCAAGGGCCTTTGGGACTGGATTTCGCAGCGAGTCGGTGATGCCATCGGCGCCGTCGTCAGCGCCTCCAATTGGCTTTGGGGGACCGTTACTACCGCCGCGACGAATCTGGGCAAGCTCGTTACGGACACCTTTGGATGGCTCAACACCAACGTCCTGCAACCCATCGCCGGCGGCATCTCCGACATCGTGGGCGGGATCGCGGGCTTTGCGGAGACGGTGGCCCGGGCCATCCGGGAGATCGCCGAGTCGATTGGAGGTTTCATTCGGGACGCCGCCGAGTCCACCGGCGGCTTCGTCCGGGATGCCGCCGAGAGCGTCGGCGGCTTCATCCGCGACGCCGCCGAGACCACCGGCGGCTTCATCCGGGACGCCGCGGAGTCCACCGGCGGCTTCATCCGCGACGCCGCCGAGGTCACCGGCGGCGCCATTCGTGAGTTTGCCGAGACTATCGGCGACAAGATCCGCGACGCGACGACCTTTGTCTGGCAGAACATCTTGGAGCCTGTTACTGGCTTTCTCGACCAGAAGCTCGGCATCCCCAGCAAGCTGATTCGTGGGCAGTACCCCTCCCTGGCCGACTTCGTCGACGACGTCCTGGACCCGCCGCAGGATATCCTCAAGGGGATCCAGCTCTTCGCCTGGACCTTAGTGGTGGCCATCCCCAGCCTTCTCGTCGGCTTCATTCCGGCCCTGGCCCCCATGCAGACCCGCTGGCAGCAGGACCTCGCCGTCGATCTCCCCTACCGCCTCCTGACCCCCCAGGAGGTTATGACCGCCGAGCTGCGGGACATTCCCGTCTCCTGGGGCTATGACATGCACCTCCGGCGCTCCGGCTTCGATGCCGACGACGTGGAGGCCCTCCGCCGGCTCCGCCAGCTCATTCCCGGCCCTTCCGACCTGGTCCGCATGGGCGTCCGTGAGGTCTTCACCCCGGAGATCGCCGAGCGCTTCGGCCAGTTTCAGGACGTCCCTCCTCAGTTCGGCGACTGGATGGCCCGACAGGGCTACACCCCGGAGTGGGCCCGCAACTTCTGGGCCGCACACTGGGACCTCCCCTCCGCCGGCCAGGGCTTCGAGATGCTCCACCGCGGCATCATCAGCCAGGAGGAGCTGGCCCTTCTCCTCCGCGCTCTGGACGTCATGCCATTCTGGCGGGACAAGCTCACCCAGATCAGCTACAACCCCCTGACCCGCGTCGATGTCCGCCGCATGTTCAAGGCCGGGGTCATCCAGCGCGATAAGGTCCTCCAGGTGTACCGCGCCCTGGGTCTCTCCCCGGAGGACGCCGAGATCATGACCACCTGGGTGGTCAAAGAGTTCGCCCCCGGCAAGGACGTGCTGGGCTCGTCGCTGGCGAACCTAACCATCGCCACCCTCAAGTCCGCCTACGCCCGCCGCCTTATCATGCGAGACCAGGCCGTGGAGTCCCTGATCGAGCAGGACTATTCAGCGGATGAGGCGGACCTGATCGTCTCCACCTGGGAGTACGACTGGACGATCGACCCCTCCTCCCGTGGCGATGTCAACCTCAAGGCCGTTTCCCGCTCCATTATCGAGGACGCGTACGAGGCCGGCCTGGTCGACTTCAACGCCGCCGTCGCCGAGCTCCAGGAGCAAGGCTTCACCCCCGAGGACGCCTCCCTCCTCCTCCAGCTCGTCGACCTCAAGCAGGCCCGCCAGCTGGCGGATCTGGAGGCCGACGTGGCCGTCCAGGAGTTCCGCAAGGGTATCATCTCCGACGCCCAGCTCGCCGCCCAGCTCGCCGACCTTAACATCCCCCAGGCCCGCCTCGATCTCCTGGTCCAGCTGGAGATCGCCCGCCGGCAGGCCAAACCCCGCACCCTTACCCGTGCCGAGATGGACCGCGCTCTCCGCGCCGGCCTGATCCCTGAGGACCAGTATCGCGCCCGCGCCGACGCCATGGGTTACGCCCCGTACGACGTCGATATCCTCCTGGCCCTGGCCGCCCCCGCCTAGTCGTTTCGACATCATTCACAACTTTTCCCCTGCGAGGGGCTTGACAATGCCGCCGGCAGGGCTAGACTGTCTAGTGGCGATGACACCTACTGTTATGCGGTCGCCGCAAAGCCCTACTGGACGTGTCTGCCCAGAATGTAACCGCCCAGTAGGTGGGCCCTACCAGCGTCGTTACCACCCTCGTTGCAAGATGCGCCGTGACAAGCGTAACTACCGGGCTGGGATCAGGGCGCGCCTCAATCGTGAGACGGCGTCGGGGGCCTCCTAGGTGGCCATCGTCACCCAGCTGAAGGCCCTCGGGCGCTTCGGCGGCGCCATTCGGGAGCTGGCGGACATTGCGGGCCGCCCGCGTAAAATGCTCCATGAACTGGTCGGCATCGGCCTCCCCATCTGGGACCCGCCGGAGCCCAGGCCCCCCAGCCCTCCGGACCAGGCCGCCGTCGACCGCGCCCAGGAGGTGATTCGCATGGCCACCGAGGACGAGCGCCGCGCCCTGACCAAGGTCCTGGAGACCGCACGGAAGGTCCGCCAGGGGGAGCCCCGCCAGGAGCCGAAGGGCCGCCCGCCCGCCCCGCCCCCTCCTGGTCCCCGGCCCCGCCAGGATGTAACACAACGGCCCCCAGGATCGTCTTAACCAACCGAAGGAGGTCCTGCCGTGACGCAACCCGCCGCTGAGATCGTGGAGCTGGCCATCGCCGCTTGCTCCACCTGTGATATGCTCTTCCTGGTCTCCCCCCGCCGGGGCAGCTGCCCCACCTGCGGGGGGGAGCCCGGCCTGGTCTTCTTCGAGTTCGTGGGCGACCAGGCCGGCCTCCACCTTAAGCCGGCTGAATCTGCGGACCTGCCGCCCGCAGCTGCAGCACCTCCTTTCGGGGCGCTGGAAGCCGCCGCCGAACCGGAACCGCTCTCGGCGGCGGCCCCCGCGCTCGCCCCCTCCCCCGTGGCGGCCGCGGCGCCGGGCATCCCCTCCCAGGATGTAGGATCGCGACCTCCGGCGCCCGCCGCCCCCACCGTCACTCCAGGGGCCGCCGAGACGGTGGTCCCCGTTCCGCCGTCTGGCGGCACGGCCGAGAATTACCTGCGCCGCGTGGTGGACCTGACGGATCTCATCGACGAGCAGCTGGAGGAGGACGAGCCCGACTGGGTCCCCCTCCGGGCCGCCATGGGCGCCCTCGGCGCCGAGCATGAGGAGATCTCCACCGCCATCGGCCGTCTGGAGGCCGTCCGCAACCTGATCTACGACCTGGCCGCCCGCGGCCTTGGCGACGTGCAACCTGTAGGGGCAGAGGCCCCGTCCCTGCCCCAGGAGGAGACCTAATGTCCCTCCCCATCGTGACCCGCCCGGTCCAGATGGACCCCATCCTGGTCGCCTTCTCTCTCCACTACCCTATCAACCCCGACGTCCTGGAGCGGGCCATCGTCTACCGGGAAGCCCTCATCGATGACATACGCGAGGAGATCGCTATCCTCCAGCACACAATCGCCCGCCTCCACCCCGGCCAGGAGGCCCCGGCATGAGCTGGATCCCCTTCGCCGTCTCCGATGCTGGCCCTGCCGACAAGCAGGGCTACCCCTTTTCTCCCTCCCCCCAGCCCAAGGTGGGCGTTGTCCTCCACTCCATGGTGGGCTCCTACCTGGCCGCCCGCGGTCGGCTCATGGGCCCGGACCGCGCCTCCTGGCATTTCTCCGTCCGCCAGACCGGAACGATCTATCAGCACTACGACTCGGAGGCCGTATGCTGGCATTGCGGCGTCGCCGCCGCTCCCCCGACGCCGAGCAATATCAACCTGATCGGCGTGGAGCTGGAGGGCGGCCCCCTGGACAACGTCTCCGAGCCCCTGACGCCAATACAGTACCAGGCCACCCTGGACCTTCTCCGCTGGGCGTGGGAGGCCCATGGCTTCGACGCCCCGGCCCTCCGCGCCACCCTCTGGGAGCACCGCCGGCTCAGCCCAACCGCCTGCCCCAGTGGTCGTATTCCCTGGGGCCGCCTTATTGCCGACCTGACCACCAGCGAGGAGGATGACATGGCCCGTACCGTCCGCATCGTCCGCGCCGCCGGCGATCCCCAGGTCTACGTCGTGGACCTGGCCACGGCCGCCAAGCGCCCCCTCAACGGCGCCCAGGTGGACGCCCTCTATGGCCTGTTCCATGAGCAATTCCCGTGGCTGATCGATGAGGTCCCGCCCGAGTGGCTGGACCTCCTGCGGACCGCCGTGGTGATAACCTGATATGTCCGCCATCAACCCTGACCCCGACCTGACGGCCGTTGAGCGGTGGCTTCGCGCCGCCGGCGAGCTGCGCCGGGAGTCAGCGGACCCTGTCCGTTGCGCCCCGGCCAGCCTGGTCTCCCAGCGCCGGCTCCTGGCCCGCTTCTATTTCCGCCGCCTCTTCCCCGGCCTGCCGGGCCCGTGCCTTCGCTACCTGGAGGACCTGGCCGTCCGCTACATGCTGGAGCCGGAGCGCTATGCCTAAGCTCGCCGTCCGGTCCCGCCACAGCGACCTCAAGCTCGCCGACAAGGCCTGTCCCCATTGCGACGGCCCCCTGGACGACTGGCACCGGGTCGCCGACGGCAGATCCGGCTGGCGCTGCCGCAAGTGTCATTGTAGGTGGGACGCCCATCGCCTCATCCTCCGCTTTGGCAGCGACTGTCCCTTGTACGTGAGGGCCTGAGATGCCTTACTGCGTCAAGTGTGACGGGCCCATGCTTCGAGACCGAACCCTGGATCAGGGCCCAGGCGAGAAGGCATACTACTGCCCGGCCTGCCCCAACTGGGCGGCCCGGGTGGTTCGCAGAAATGCACTAAGGACCGCCCGGCGAGGTTCTACTGAGGGAGACGCAGGCGCGGCTCCCTGTACCGAAGGGCCTGGCGGAGTCTAGAGATGTCCTGGCCCTGTTTAAGCTGTGGGACGTGGTGGGGCTGGCGCTGGCGTGTTTGCCCGCAGTGTGGGACTCGGCGTTCGACGCCCTTTATAAAGCCCAAGGACCGGCAGCAAGGCTCAGTAGGTGGGAGCGACCCGGGAGTCCTGCCGGTATTAAATGGGTTCTCCGGGTCGCGCTTGCTACCACCGAGGTGGAACGCGTGACGAGTATGGCCGACTCCGTCATCGCCAGATCAGTCCAGGGGGACGGTTCCCGGGACCTTACAGTCCAACGCCTCGCTGTCTTGCGGGGCCGAGAGCACAAGGAGATCCCCGTTCCGCCCGGTGCCCCCTGGCCGACAGTCGCCTAAGGCCCAAAAACGCCCACGTCTGTCGGAGGCGAGTTTGAATCTGGCGCGGGGAATTCCGGCGGCCAGCCCTAGCACCCTGGGCCTAACCTCAGCACTAAAGAGGAGAAAGAGATATATATACGGAGGGGGTTCGCGCAAGGGGGAACCCAAACAATGACGTATAAAAGGCGCCGACTGCCCCAGGGATTTCGACCGGCCCCAGGCCACTACGAGATCACCCTAATCTGCCCCATCTGTGAATACCGTCAGACCGAGGTCTGGCCGGAGCTTAAGTCGCCGGGCGACAGTATTAAGTGCGACGGCTGCGGCCACCTGGTCGCCGAGTCCGGCTGGCGCCTGGCACACTACACCTATGCCCCCGACCCGCCCGGAGGTGCATGATGGCCGTACTAGACCCCCCCGCGGAGTTGCTTGACCAGGTCCCGGGCGAGCCGACGACGTTTCGAGTCCTCCGCTGGCTGCGGGGCGAGCTTCAGATCCAGACGCGGTCCTCCCCGGCCAGCAAGGTCGTCTCCGCCGTCCGGATATGGGTCCCCGCCGAGGACAAGCCGGTGGGCGCCCCGTATTGGGACATAACCGCCGGCAACCTGATCGCCCGGCTTCTCCCTGTTCTGGACCAGCTCCGGGCGTCTGGCCGACCCATCCGCGTCACTAAACATGGGCAGCCCCCCGTTGCCCGCCACCAGGTCGACTTTCTCTAGGAGGACGCCATGGTCAAGTTTCTCGTCTGCCAGGAGTGCAAGACGCCCACAACCGTGAGTCCCGTAAACGCGAGGGGTAGGTGTCAGCCCTGTGCCATGGAGCGGATGATGGTGGTGGTGGAGATAAACGCTGCCCTCCGCGGGAGGTCCCTGGCCGAGCTTCGCTCCATCCTGGTGGGCATCGTCGGCCCCGACGTCGTAACCCCCCCCGGGGCTCTCCGTCGCTGGCCGCTCCGCCGGCGTTCCCCGGTCTAACCCCGCCCGCAATCTGCGGCGCCCCAGGCGGCCCCTCCACGCCCCTGATCTGCCGCCGCCGGTCCCTTACCTATCCCCCGCAGCCTTAAGGGGCGCCTGGGCCCACCAGGGCGCCAGCGGCACGGCCTCAGGCGGCGGCCCTCCGTTCTCCCAGACGGCCGCCGCCTTCCATCCGACGGCGCCGCTCGTCTGGGAATTTTCAGGGCGGGTCAGAGGCTTTGCAGACGGCTTCCCCAGGGGGGAAGCGCGCCCTTCGACGGGCGTGGCACAGCCCCGGCTCAGCGCGGCCGCCTTTCCGTCGCCGTGGCCACGCCTTTGGCAATCGCGGGCCTTGCGGGACCAGATCAAAACACCTGCTGGGTTTCCGCGGCTGGTCGTCGTCGAAAGTATTGCTGTCGCTCCGACAGAAAGCGGTCCAGGTCCGGCCACGGAAACACCACATACACGATCCCTGTCCGGAGGCAGATCGCCCGGACGTCGGCGTCCGGGAACGGCGCCACCAGCTCCAGGCGGAGCGGCCCGAACCGTAACGCCCCCAGCTCTTCGGTCTCCGGTATGCGCTCC
>Ga0214473_10006822_pt1 | contig 13606 bp, 5 predicted proteins | sample RVTome_7_FD_203509 | JGI IMG/M metagenome (GOLD analysis project Ga0214473, IMG submission 203509) | Soil microbial communities from uranium-contaminated site in the Upper Colorado River Basin, Wyoming, United States - RVT98D197 | ecosystem: Environmental > Terrestrial > Soil > Contaminated >... | reverse complement strand
AGGCGCGATCGATGTGCTGCTGGCGGACCAGATCGGGTTCAGACAGGGACACGGCCCGCGGGAGCGCATCGATCAGCTCCCGGTTTGGAGCATCGATGGCCTCCTCGTGCAGGACCATCTCCTCGTCCGCCGGCGGGGCCAGTACGAGAACCGCCACGCGTCGCTCGGTGCGAAGTCCGGCATGAGAAAGCCGCTCGGCCTCGCGGCGCACGTCAGGATAGGTTCCCTCGAGGAGCACGACCTCCGCGTCGAGCGGATCGTCTACGTGAAAGCGCCGAAGCCGCCCAAGCTCGGTCTCTGCCGTGCGCTCCTGGCGGTGGGCGTCGCCGGCGCGCCTGCGGTGCCAGGGGATCTGTGCGCGGTCGCAGGCCTCGGCGACCATCGACAGCGGGATCGCTTCACCCTTCGAGTCGGCCAGATCGCGGCGCCTGAGCACGGCGCGTGCCGTTTGCGGCGCTCCATCCCGGTCGAAGATTCGCATCGGTGCGGCCAACACGTGGCGGGCCCAGGCTTCGAGCCCACTGGCGCTCGGCCCGGCCACCGCCAGCAGAGCCACTGGATAGGCGGCGTCGTGGACCGTGTCGAGAATCGCCCACGTCCGACGCATGATCATGTGCAGGTGCATCTCGGCGACGCCCGTGAAGCGGTCCACGTCCTCGGCGACGATCAATCCCAGGCGGGCGAAGAAGGGATCGGTGCGTTGGCTCGCGAGCACATCGGTCTCGAGCTCCTCGAGGCCGGCGACGACGACGGCAGGCGTGTGCGCCGAGAGCAGAGCCTCGGCCAGGTCATCACCGGCGACCACGACGTGAACGTTCCATCGTGCCGAGGAGCGCGCGAGCGTGTCTCTCAGCCGTTTCGCCCACAGCCGCGCGGCATCCCGGTCGCGCGCAATGACGAGCGTTGTGGCACCCCGATCGAGGTGCACGTACAGGGCGGCCACGCAGGTGAGGGTCGTGCGCCCGGAGCCCTCGGCGCAGAGGATGAGCGCATGGGGTGACTCAGGGTCTTCGGAACGGATCGGAGTTGGCCCGAGCTCCTCGATGAGCGCTGGCGCTGCTCCCGGGCCGCTTGGCGCCGCCATCCGCCACACCCCGGCGAGATGGTCGAGCACTTCCCGCTGGTGTGACCACGGGGTGTCGCTCCCCGCGAGGCTCGAGAACGCCTCGCGGACCAAGGGGCTGATCGACTGCGCGAACTCGGTCGGCTCCCCTGGGCTCTGTGGATGCTCCTCGAGCGCCTCGAGGAACGCACCTGGGACGAGGGACTGCAGAGCATCGCCGAGACGCCTCAGTGGGTCGACCGCCGGCGCCGCGTCCGCCGCCTCATCCTTCTTGTTCTTCTCCGGCTTCTCCTCGGGCGGACGGCCGTCGATGATCAGGTGCACGCTCAGCGCGAGGAGCAGGAAGCCTGCGAGCGCCCACGCGCCGGGCGGAAAGCCTCCCGGGATCTCTCCGCCGCCGAGCCGCTCGCGCACCGCCTGACCCAGCGCGCCGGTCTCCCCCTCGGCCGGCGTCTGGCCGACTGGCAGACCGAGCTCGGTGAGATCCGGCAAAGCCTGTCCTGCGCCATCGCCGTCCGCGCACTGAACGTTCGCCCGGGCCATCCGCGCGTCAGCCTCGGTGGCGAGCAAGAAGCCCGACAACAGGTGGAACGGCACGAGCACCAGGAGCAGCGGCCGTATCCACTTGCGGAAACGCGCGTCGGCCCGTCGCGTGGTGCTCGAGCCTACCCAGCGATAGAACCAGGGCAGCTCCTCCTGCGGCGTCTCCCACGTGAGCCGCGTGTTGCGGTGAAGCCAGGCGAGCAGGGCCCAGACGACGGAGACAACAGCCAGCCACGCAACGACGTGCACGACGATGCCGGGTCCGGGATGATCACTGAGCGGCAGGATCGGCCAGCTCCACTCGCCGCCCATCAACTTCCACTCGAAGAAGCCAATGCGACTCCACACTTCTGCGGGCACGCCCGCCGGCCGGGTCAGAACCGCCTTCAAGAGCGGATCGACGATCAGCGCCACGGTGTACACGGCCAGGGCGATCAACACAGCAGCCAGCCACCGCGGGACGATGCTCGTGCTGCCCGGTGCCAGCAGCTTGCGGAACACGCGAAAGACGGTGCTGGCGAGCAGACCGCCGGCGAACACGCCCGCCCAGATCGCGACGATGGTCGATGCTCCAATCAGATCGGAGAGCTGAGCGACCGGACACAGGATCTGGTCGAGCCAGCTCATCCATCCTCCGGCCGTTCGATCTCGAAGCGATCGTCGAAGGCAACAGCCTCGCCGCCGCTCGTCTCGAGCGAGGCGACGGCCGCCTCGGCGATGTCGCCGACGGTCAGCACGTAGAAAGCGCGGTCCGGGTCCACGCCCCTGAGAACCGGAATGCTCACGCGGCCGCCAGCGCCCTGCTCCGAGAGCAACTGCCGGACATCGTCGTAGGCGCTCGGCGGCACGATCACATCACCGGACAGGGCGCTCGTGGTCCCGGTCATGTCCTTGACCTCGTGCCCCGAGACGTTGAGAGCGACGTGCAACGACCGAGCTTGCCTACGCGTGAATGCCGCGATTTGCACGCACGTCGCCTCTGCGCTCTCGGGGTCGGCGAACGGGTCCCACTCGGCCACGTGTGCGGCGTGGGGCCCGGCGGCCCGTCGCAGCGCCTCGATGGACGTGAACGGGACCTCCTCGCGCCACCGTTGCTGGTAGAGTTGATCGCGCGCGAGCGAGTGGAGCACGTCTCGAATGCGGGAATCGCGCGCCTCGGCGGGCAACATGCGGTCGATGAATCGCCCGGCATCGAGGGGCACCAGGGATTCGACGAGGGACTCGCCGCGAGCGCCTAGCAGCTCCGAGATGTCGTCTTCGCCGTGCTCGTTTCGTGCCGCGCCGATCCGCCGCTGGCTCTCGAGCAGATGACCTCGAGCCCTGCGCACAGCCCTGTCGAGCAGCGTCAACCGCTCTACGTCGCCGATGACCGCGGCCCGCACGGCGAGCAGTGCCTCGACCCGAGCCACCTGACGAGCGAGCCGAAGTCGCGAAGCGAAGTACTCGAGAACCGAGTCCTTCATGCCCGTGACAGTCTCCTCGAGGGCCTCGTACATGTCGTGAAACGCCCTGCGCAGAACGATGACCGCCGCTCTGAAGCGCAAGCCGAGGAACGTGCCAGCCGCGAGGACGACCAGCAGGGCCGACGTCAGCCACGCCCGCTCCCGCAGCCACGGTGACTGCCAGTCGGTCTCGGCCACGCCCAGCGCCGTCGCAAGTGCGCCCAGCACGACCGGTCCGAACACCACCGCGGCCGCGAGCGCCAGCGCGCCGTACAGGCCCATTCTTCCCAGGTCCGGCTTGCGGCGCGCCTCGTCGAGGAGGTGGGCGTGCGCGTCGCGGAAGCTATCGAAGCTCGGAGGCGAAACCGGCAGGGCCGCATCCCGCTCGCGGACGGCGTCCTCGAGGCGAAGCGAGATGGCCCGCTCGAAACGGGAGACGAGCGTCGCGGTGCGGCGAAAGGCGTCGGGTGCGGGATCGGCCCACAGAGACCTGTCGACGCGCTTGCGCAGCCGCTCGAGCACGCCATCACGCAACCGCTTCACGTCTTCGCGCTCGCGCGCGATGACGTCGTCGAATCGACGGCGCTGCAGCAGCCGCCAGCTTTGCTCGATCTCGCGCATCCGTTCGAGCGCCCAACCGACCGGAGGCTCGGGCGACGGCTGATGCTCGTCGAGCGAAGCGTCGGCAGGGTCAGGCCCGTAGCGTGAGCGGACCGCCTCTGCTCGGTCCCACCAGGGCGGTTCCTGATCCCGATCGACGGGCGGGGCGTAGCGGTTGAGCAGCTCGAGGACGTCCCGGTCCGCGTCCTTGGGTTCGTCGAGGTCGGCGAGCTCCACCTCCTCGATGGCGTCGATCTCGGCGAGGTCGATGTCGTCCCCCGTCTCGGCGAGCACGGCGTCCACGACTTCGAGCGCGACCCGATCGGTCGCGTACGACGCCAGGCGCGAGCGCGGAAGCTCCGCCACCGAGCACACAAACGTGGCGAGCGGCTCGTGGGGTTCTCTGCCGTAGATCAGATCGCTCACCCGCGGGACCGCCGACAGGGAGTAGAGCAGCAGGCTCATGAAGTTGCGCACGCACTGCTCGAGCTCGGATTCCGACAGGACCGAGAACTCTGCGACGTCTTCGATCAGAAAGACTTGGGGCACGGCGCGCTGGCGATGTGGCGTGCGGGCCACGTCTCTGCACAGCCCTTTGACAGTATCGACGATCTGCTTGCCCTCGGCGTGCGCGGCAGGGTGGGGCATGGCGAGCACCGGGAGGAGCACGAGGTTGCGTTCGGCACCCGTCCGATAGCTCTCGAAGATGGGCCCGAGCTCGACCAAGATCCGGCGCTCGACCGCGGCCAGCACCGGGGCGACCGCCGCGCGCGCCTCACCCTCTCCCACGTTGGCGACGACGTAGATGTGAAGCCGGGTCAGTCCGTCGGCGCCCGCCGCGTCACGCGCGACAACCATTCGCCCGTGGGCGAGCACACGCCTGGCCTCGGCGACCACGGCGTCAGCGATCTGATCCGGACTCACCGAGTGCTCGGCGATCACCGTGGGCAGTAGCTCGTCGGGCGCCCGCTGACCCGACGCCTCCCGCTGCTCGTCCACGAGGCGCCTCGTGACGCGAGCCCCGAAGGGCCCGAGCCCGACCACGATGGCGGGCACCTCGAGCGTCGCGTCCATGCGCCCCAGGCGTCAGCCGACGATGGCAGAGAGCAATCGGATCGCCTCGCGGAGGGCCCGGTACTCGGTCTCCTCAGGTGTATCCCGGGTCGCCATCAGCTCGAGCTCCACGGAACGCTTCTTCCAGACCTCGGCGGCCTTGGCCACCTCTTGCTTCAGGGTCTTCGAATCGGAAGCTCCCCGCGCGTCGGTGACGAGCGGAGCGACCGCCATGTCGTACACGGCGGGCTTGTCCTGCTGGAGCCCGAGCAATGTCATGGCAGCGTCGGTCACGCTCGGTCCGAGGGGCACCACCGCACCGCCCTCGAGCGTGAGCTGGAAGGCGCCACCCTGGCTCGCGATCTGACCGCGCGCCGCGCCCAGGGCCATAGCCGCGACGCCGACCCGCATCCGCTCGGCAACAGCCTCGAGCTCGTGCCGCCGATCCGTGGGATCGAGGTCTGGCAGTGTCTCCCAGGCGCCGTCGATGTGCAGCGGCCAGCCCTTCTCCTCGCGGCACTGGAAGCGGCGGTAGGCCGACTTCATCTCCTCGTTGACGTGAGGGAAGCAGTAGATAGGCACTCCGAGGATGGATCGGTAGAGCACGATGCGATCCGGATCCGGCCAGTCCTCGATCTCGTGCGCGCTCTTGCCGTAGGTCGCTTCCTCGAGCACCTTCTTGAGCCCGCCCGACATCAGCTGAGGGTGGATCCCGATGAGCAGCATGTCGGCGTGATTGATCATGCTCTGGGACTCGGGGGCGAAGCGCGTGAGCGGCTGCCCCTTGGCTAGCGCCGTTTCCAGCTTGCGCCGGGCGTACCGCTGTACGTCCTCGTTCTCCCATTCCCTGGACGACGCCAGAGGGGCGACATCCCTGAGCGCATCCTCGGCCACGACGCCCGCCCGCTGCGTAGCGAGCTCGAAGTAGCGAGCCTCCAGCGCGAGGGCGTCGTCGAGCCTCAGCCCGGCGCGCTCGTACGGATCGTCCGATGTCGGATCGCCCATGATCTGCTTCGACAGGAAGTGGGCGGCGGCCTCGGTCAGGGACCGCTCGATGTCCGTGATGATCTCCCGGGCCGTGCGCCGCAGCGCACGCCCTTGCTCGTCGAACTTGGGTCGCAAAGCCGAGCGAACCGCTTCGAGTATCTCCGTCTGATCTGAGGACTCCGGGCGGGTCACTACCTGGTCCTCGTAGTACCAGCCCCAGAACCGCTGCCGACCGTTCGGGTGTTGCAGTACCTCCACATCGAGGGCGTATTCATTGGACTGGGCGTCGGGGCCGCCATCGTACTCGAAGCGCCGAGCCTTCTCCTCGAGCTCCACCGCCAGCCGCCCGGCCGACGCCTCGATGTTCCGGAAGCTCGAGCGCAGCGTGTCCGCGGACCGGCCGAGCGCCACGCGCAGGTCGTACAGCGCGCTCCGCAGGATGAGCGCTCGGGCCTTGTCGACGTACTCGTTGAACGTTGACACCGTACGGTCACGCGCGGCCTCGAAGTCCTTGTCCTTGCGCGTAACCAACTTGTCCCAGCCGCCGTAGGTCCGCTTGATGTCGGCAGCGTGCGCGTCCATCTCGGTGCGGAACCGGCTGTCGCGTCCGAGGTCAGCCTCCTTGCGCAGCCGTGCGACCGTCTGCGCGAGCTCGTCGAGAGCGGCAGCGGCGAGCGCTCCGGCCGCCTGTCGGAACCGAACGAGCACGTAGCGCTGCTCGTAGGGGCTGAGCTCCGGGGCGGCGTCCGGCCCAGCCTTGGCGAGGAACTCGGCCCACCAATCGCCAGCCTCGATCGAGGCGGTGATGCCGGCGACCCTGGCCTCGACCGCTGACTTGGCCTCGGCGACTTCGCGGGCCAACGTGTTCATCGTCGTCGCCGGCGTCCACGCGTCGTCCAGGATGCGGTCGGCGCTGATCTCGCGGACGCTCGACAGGCGGCTGCGCAGGTCGTCCTCGACCGCGCGCAGCGTGCCTTCGAGGCGCGACGTGGCCGTGTCTCGCACCGTCAACAGGCGGTGCCACGTCCCCCCCTCCCGATCCTGCTCGGCGAGCATGTCGAGCTTGGCCTGGAAAGCTTGATCGAGACGGTCCGCGCGCGCGTCCGGGCTGAGCCGCTCGAGCTCCTCCCGATCGACCGCAAACTGCTTGAAGCGCTCGCGCTGCTCCTCCGAGACGATGGCCGGATCGTCGAGCAAGAGGTAGCGCCGGACCGCCGTGGCAGCGTAGCGACGGCTGCAGTACCGCAGGATGTCCTTGCGGGGCAGCAGCAGGACCGAGGCGCCTAGCGTTCCGTAGAAAGCAGTGTAGCCGTCCGACCCGAGCTCGGGCGGAAACAGCGCGCGGCTCTCCTTGGTGTAGTTGTCGTAGTCGGCCTGCTGATCACCGAGGATGGGGCTGAAGATCTGCACGAAGGTTGCGTCGGCCAGCGCCTCGCCGACGTTGTCGACCGAGAAGTCGCTAGGACGGTCGACGACGTACACGAGGTCGTATGGCCGTCGCGCGACGTTCGTCCTCTGTTTGTTTCGCGGGTCATAATGGAAGACGCACTCCTGGTTGACTCCGTCTGCCTGGGTGTCGAGACGGCAGAGGAGCTCGAGCTCCTTGAGCGCCGCGTATCCGTTGGCAAGAGTGCCGTCGCGGTTCATGCCCACGACTTCTTCGAACGCGTCGGGCAAGATGGCGAAGCCGAACAGCCTCGCTCGTTTGTCGCCGATGATGTCCCGTAGCACGTAGGCGAAGGGGAGGAAGGCTCCGCTTCCGGTGCCGCCGGCCGTCGAGAAGTAGACGAACACGTGCAGCGGCGCCCCCTGCCTGCGCATGCCGTGCTCGTGGCTGCGCAGACCGCCGATCAGGTCCTGGAGCTGCCGCGTGACCTCGCCGACCTCGATCGAGCGGAAGAACCCGAGACGGCTCTCGATCCTGATCTGACCTGCCCCCGCGCCCGACTCCTCGCGGAACCGATACCAGGGGTGGACCCACTGAGTGAAGTACTCCTCGGCGTTGGCAAAGCTCTCTCCGCGCCGGAGCTTGGCGTATTCCACTTTGTCGAAGTCACTGATCGTGATCGTCGCGTCTACGTGACCGATCGCCCCATGCCCTTTGCGGAGGCGCGCGAGATCTGCCGCGTTCGTGTCGATGGCGACGAAACGGACGAGGTTCTTGTACTTCAGCTCGTAGTCGTCCGTGTTGCGGAGGCGACCCGCGATGCGTCCGATGGCCTGTCCACCCGAGCCCCCGAGCCCGACGAACAGCGTGGGGGTCACCTCACCTGGCATGATCTTGATCGACATCGACTCTCCCCTCCCGGTCTTCAGGGCCCGGCTCACCCTCAGCGTCCCGAACCGGCCTGCCCGGCCGGTTCCTAGGCGCGGAACCGTACCGCATTTGCGGTGGCTCGTGTGGGTGCTCCTCGGCGTGGCCTCCGGGCTAGCGGCAGGCTACCGTCGGAACTGCAGGTAGACCTCCTCGAGCCGACGAAGCGTAATGCGGCTGCCCACCGGATACTGGCCGGGCTCGATCTCGGTCCATCCGGTCGACTCCTCGAACTTCTCGACGCCCGGACCCTTCACGATCAGCAGCGCGCCACCGCCGGCCTGCGCTTCGATGTGGGCGTCGGCGGCCATCCGCTTGAGCGAAGGCAGCGGAGCGCCGGGCCCGCCCAGCCACAGCGCGCCGTTGCGACGGAATCCGCGCTTGGTCTCGGGGAATCGATCGAGCTTGCGGAAGCCGTCGTCGCCGTCACGGAGGCTCAGCAACCCGTCGTGCGAGGTCGCCCACATCAACACGGCGCCGGCGCGGAACTTGGCTGGGGAGACGAAGCCGCGGATCACCCAGATCAGCAGGATCAGAGCGACGACGATCAGCGTCCACTTCAGGATCTGCTTGCCCGGACACACCCACCAGCCCGGGTCGCTCACTTCGACGCGGATGGGCAAGCTGAGCGCGGGACCACCGCCCGCCGGGGTCAGCGTGAGCGTGCCCTCGTGGGTGCCCACCTGGCAGCAGTCTTCGGCCTCGGCGAACAGGACGACGCTCGCGCGCCGATCGTCACCGGCGCGCACTCGCGCGCTCGGAGACACGGCGCCTGCGACAAGATCGTCCTCGTCGAGCTCCACGGTGGCGCTGATCGCGACCTGTTCCATCGGCCCAGGGATGCTCACCGCCGATTCGACCCGGTGACCGCCCTCGACGGTCAGGGAGACCGGCTCGGCTGCGGCGTAGCGCAGCACCGCGCGGATGGGGATCGTGTGGGGACCGACCTCCGCAGCCGTCGGCTCGATCAGCACCCTCATTCGGACGGGCAGGTCTCGACCCCCGTGGGAGCTGACCGCGTCACAAAAACTCGTCCCGCGTAGGTTGAGCTGAAGTCGGAAGGGATCCTGCAGGGCGACGTCGTCGCTGCCCAGGCTGCACTCTACACACGAGCGGACCGCCTCGTCGCCTTCCACCTCGCAACGAACGCGGGCACGAGAGCCAGCCGGAAACGCTCCGTTGAGGACCAGGTCAATCGCGTCCGACGTGGCCTTGGGCAACTCACCCACGTCCAGCTCCGACAGCGGTCGGTCGGGCGCGTCCGCGGTGGTTACGCGTTGCACGCCGAAGGCCATCGCAGAGAACCCGCGCGCCTGCACCACCGGCCACGCGAGCGCACCCCGAATCGCACGAAGGATGCGCTGGTGCCGCCCGATCGGGAACTCGGCGCCCAGCTGTGCGTTGAACGTCCCGTCGGCTGCGGGCTGCATGGCGGTCTCCTCGCCGCAGCTCTCGTCGATGCACACGTCCATGTCGAACGCGAAGCTCGTCGTCGGGTGGATCGTCTCACCGCGATCGCCCACCAGCCGAGCCCATGCGCAGGCTGGTTGTCCCGCGCGGACCGCGCGCTCCTCGTTCCACGGTAGGGGAGGCGGCTCCCCACATGGGGCGACGACGCCCTCGACGCGCAGCCGGCCGTACACCGGAATGACGAGCACTTCCGCGCCCGCGGTCGGAGTGCGCACAGCATAGGGTGTCTCGCTCGGACCGTCGAGCGCGACTCTCAAGCTCCAACCGTGGCTCGGGTGGCGGAACGTTGGGCCCACCGTGAGCGCGGATCCTCCCGCGGACGTGACGCGCTCGAGCCCGATGCGGTCGACGCCGCCCTCGTGGATCGCCAGCACACGCACCGACCGCGCTCCTGCGAAGGTCCGCTCGAGCCCGATGCGCCCCCCATCGTCGTAACGCAGCCCTCGGCTGAACGACAAGACGTTGGCGAACGCCCTGAGCAGCGTGCGGGCGTCGAAGGCGACCCGCTCCTCGCCGGTCCAGCCGGTCTGCCTCGCGTACGCGGAGAGGCTGCGGTCGGCCCGCTCCCTGCCGGCCCTCATCAGGAGCACGAATCGGAACCGGTGCTCAGCGTGCGACCGCAGGCTCGACAGCCACTGGTCGGGTGCCTCGACCGACCCGCCGTTACACGCGCCGTCGGTGAGCATCAGCAGCGTCTGGGGTGCACCGGCCGAAGCGACTGCGTTGAGGATGGAGCGAGCGCGATCGAGCGCGCCACGGCAAGGCGTCTGACCGTCGTGTTGCTCGAGGCGCGTGACGCGGCCACCCGATACGCGGCGGCTGCCCTGTGCGCCGTCTCGTCCGGCGAGCAACTCCGAGGGGGAGACGAAGGACGGGCCGCTGACCTCACCGGAGGCCAGCTCGTTGAGGCCGACCAGCATCACCTGATCGCCGTCCTCGAGGGCGCCGGCCAGGGCCAGCGAGGCCATCACGACCAGCCGACGCGGGTCGTTGTCGTTCATGCTGCCCGAGTCGTCGATCACGACCAGGTACTGGCCGTACGAAGCTTGTTGGGCGCCGGCCGGGGCAACGCCGAGGGCCAGCGCGGCGAGGCTCGCGAGCGAGGTCGCGGCCAGTCCGGACAGCAACGTCAGCACACGGCGCGCCATTGGCTGCGCACCCTACCACGACCTGCGCGAGACCATACGTGTTTGCCCCACCCGACACCTGTTGGGCGGACCATGAGGCACGCCTGCCCGGTGTGGCCGAGAAGGCTCGATATCTCGATGCGCTCGGCACCGGCACGGAGGTTGCTGCGTCGTCCTCGAAGACGAGGAGGTCACCTTGCGACAAAGGACGATTCGACCCATCTGCGCGGCGGCGGCCATCCTGGCGGTCACGGTCACGGCGTGCGCTCCGATCGGCTCCACGCCGGTGCGAAGTCGAGAGGATCGTACGAGCGCGAGCCCCGCGCCCGTGCTGCGCGTCGTCGAGAGACCGCTCGACGAGCACACCATCGCAAAGCCGCCCGAGCAGCTGTCCACGGCGAAACCGCCGGGCGACGATGCGATTGTGCCATCGGCTGACCCCGCCTCGACCGCGGCGCCGGACGAAGGTCGTGCCGACGATCCGTCACCAATACCTCCGGAGGGAAACGCCATGCCGAACCGACACGACGACATCGAGGCCATGATCGCGGAGCTCGAAGCGCACCTCTCGGACGCGCCACCGGAGATGCGCGCGTTGCTCGAGCAGCAGATCGAGGCCAGCCGGTGGGCGCAGGAACAGCTTCGGGCGCTCGGTGAGGTGCAAGCAGCGCAGGCCGCGCTTCGCTCCCCACTGCGGCCTGAGGATCAGGCATTCTTCACGCCGGCCGAGGTGCAGTCGGTGGGGGAGTGGATCTCCGACGATCTCACGCGCGCCCAGGTCGACGATGCTCTGCTGCGGTGCCCGGACCGATCCCGTGTGTACACGAGTGACAGCTCGGTCGACTGTCGCATCCCGGCCGGTGCCGGCTCCATCCCCGCGCCTCACGGAGTCTCGCTCGGGTTCTATGCGTCCGGCCGGCTGTCGTCGCAGAGCTACTACGAGCGCGGTCTTCTCCGCTGGGCGATCGAGTACCACCCGTCCGGAGGCCGAGCGTCGGTCGGGATCTACAGCGATGTCGAGCCCCGAAGTCACCTCGACCAAGGCTTGCACACGGGCTATGCGCCCAACGGGACGATCATCTCGCAGGCGACCTGGGACAACGGCGTTCGGGACGGCTGGACCAGGCTCTGGGAGGACGACGGCTACCCGATCGGGGCGACACGCTACGAGCGAGGTCAGCCCGCGGAGGAACGCCTCCCATCGGCCCCGCTGCCGGTGGCTGGTCAAGACGAGGCTTCGTGACCGAGGTTGTGGTGACGATGACTGTCGAATACGTTGCGCTGGTGCGGTGGGCAGTGATGTTCCTGATGGCTTCGTGCACTTCTGGGTCTTCGGCGCCCGAGGCCCCGCCGAACGAGCCTTCAGGACCTGAAACGAACGTGCCCGCCTTGTCGAGCAACCCCATGAGCGTGACCACTCTGTACTTCAACGAGATAGAAATCGCCGACGGCGCGCTGGCCGTGATGGACGGCGGCACCCACGGAGTGCAGGGTCACACGGTCGTGATCAACGCAGGCGGCCGCGCGACGTGGGAGCGACGTCTCGAGGGCCTCCGCCCGCAAGGCAGCCCGGGGAGCGGCAGCTTCGTGCTCGGGAACGACGAGCGGGCGCTTCAGCGGACGTGGTCGAACACGGTCTGGGACATGGCCGGACCGAGCGGGCGTGCGAGGTTCTTCGGCGATATCTCCGAGGGCCCCCCGCGGCGGGTGTGGGCAGTGGTCCTGCGTCGCGGTGACGAGGTGCGTGTGGTCGAGGGCGGCAAGGCCTTCTCGCCACACTCGCCCGAGCCGTTGCAGCCGCTGCTCGCGTGGCTCGTCCGCCGCGTCGACGAGCTTGCCCAGCAGTCGCCCTAGCACCAGCGCGAATCTGGCGCTGCCGAGCTTCGCGCCGCCCACCGAGGTGAGACTCGAAGGTTCGACCACCGTCGCGACGGGCATCGGGGAGGGAACGTTGTTGGGCCTGCCCTCGGGTGACCTGGCAATGCGGACAGGCTACCTCGAGGCTTGGGGGGAGCTCGGCGTGATCGGCGTCGCGCCCTGAACGGCCTCGATCCCGTCGTTCGCACCCCCCCCTGGGCCACGAGACATCCATGCCCGGGTGTAAGGGCTCGCCCGCTGGCTCGTTCACCCTCTGAAAGCGAGGTGGGACGATGCGGATCTCCTTGAGTCTTGCGGTGTTTCTGGGGTTGCTCACGGCGTGCGGTGGCGGCTCGTCGTCTCGAGGGCCCGGCTACGGGGGAATGGCCACCACCGCAGGGGAGGCCGAGTACGCTGGGCGCTCCGCCGCAGGCTACGGAGAAGATTCCGCCGCCGAGTCGGCCGACTACGGGGGACCGGCCGCGGAGCCAGGCCTATCGAGCGTGCCCCATCCGAGCGTTCGCCCGGGTCTCGCGACAGAGTGGGGCGAGACGCGCGTGAGCCGCGTCCGGTCCACCCCGTTCGTCCGCGCGGGCGAGTCGCCGTTCGCCACCGTCGGCATTCGCTACAACGACGCAGAGGGGGTCGCGCAGCAGGCGGCGTATCGGAGCGCCCGGGTCGGCGAGACGACGTACATCGGCGCGTACAGCGACGGCATCCGCGTGTCTGTGATCGACGAGTTTGGCCGCCCTCTCCCGGGCTGCATGGTCGCCGGTCAGCTCTACGTCGTCGGCGAGCCGGGCCAGCGCTACATCATCCAGGTGACGAACGCGACGGCGGCGCGCTTCGAGGCGGTCGGCACAGTGGATGGGCTCGACGTGATCACGGGCCGGCCAGGAAGCGTCGAGGGTCGCGGCTATCTCCTCATGCCGGGCAGCACGCTGCGCATCGAGGGCTTCCGTCAGTCGGACGATGCCGTCGCGGCGTTCCGCTTCGGCTCTGTCGGCGACTCCTACGCAGCGCAGATGGGCAACGCTCGCAACGTGGGCGTCATGGGTCTCGCGTTCTTCGCCGAGGCCGGCTGGACACCGAACCCGGTCTACCTCAGGCCCGCCTTCCCGAGCGAGGTCGAGATCCGCGAGACCGCGAA
>Ga0214473_10006821_pt1 | contig 13606 bp, 9 predicted proteins | sample RVTome_7_FD_203509 | JGI IMG/M metagenome (GOLD analysis project Ga0214473, IMG submission 203509) | Soil microbial communities from uranium-contaminated site in the Upper Colorado River Basin, Wyoming, United States - RVT98D197 | ecosystem: Environmental > Terrestrial > Soil > Contaminated >... | reverse complement strand
TCCGCGCCGTCACCCTCGCGCTGGGTGCGGAGATGCTGGTCGCGGCCGGCGTGGCGCCCGACCGGGACGATGCGCGGCGGCGGCTGGTGCGGGCGCTGGCCTCGGGAGCGGCCGCCGACCGCGCGCGGCGGGTGGTCGAGGCCCAGGGCGGGAATCCGGCCGTGGTGGATGATCCGGCGGCGCTGCCCCAGGCGCCCCGCGCGGAGCCGTGGCTCGCGCCCAGGCACGGCTACGTGACCCGGGTGGAGCCGCGGGCCATTGGTTGGGCGGTGGTCGAGATGGGTGGCGGCCGTCGGGTCATCGAGGACGAGGTGGACCCCGCGGTCGGCTTCGCCATCACCGCCAAGCCCGGCGACTGGGTCACCCGCGGCCAGCCGCTGGCCACCATCTATGGCCGCGATGATGCCACGCTGGCGATCGGGCGCCGCGCGCTGGGCGAGGCGATCACGATCGGCGAGGAGCCGCCCAAGGACGTGTTGCCGCTGGTGGGCTGGAGGGTGACGGAGAGCGGAGTGGAAGAACTATGATGACACTGGGATTGGGCCTTGCGGGGCTGGCGCTGATCGGGGGGCTGCTCGTGTTGCTGCGGCGGCCGGCGCTCACCCGGGAGCCGGACGATCGGGATCAGGACGTGCTGGAAGCGGCGGAGCGGGAAGTGCGGGACCTGGGGGCACTCAAGTCGCCGGAGGACGCCGATGACGAGCTGCAGGACTGGGGGCCGGGCGCACCGACCTAAGCACGCCGTATCCCGTCATCCCGTCATCCCGTCATCCCGTTCCTCCAGCATCTCCTCCAGCGGATCCGACCCCCGCACCAGCACCAGAATGGCCGCCTGCGGCACCACGAGGTACTTCTCGCTTTCGTAGGTGATCTCCACCGCCGCCTTCCGGAAGAACAAGGCGTAGTCGCCCACCCGCGCCTGCATGGGCACGTACCGGCCGTTCCGTATGTCGCCCTGGAGCTTCCAGGGCTCGTCGTCCAGGGAGCCGGGGTCGGGGAGCGGCGTGCCGGGACCGGTCGCGATGATCCGACCGCCCTGGACGGCCTGATGGTCGATGGCCGTGGGCGGGAGATACAGCCCGACATTGGTGCGCTCCTCGCCCTCGGCCGGAATGATGAGAACGCGGTCCCCTACGACCACCAACTTCTTTGGGTCGGCCATGTCGTAGGATAGTAGGCGAACGGGGCGCGGCAATAGGTGGCAGGGTAGACGGCTAGACGGCAAGACGGCTAGCGGGAGCCGGGTGAGTGGCCGCAGGCGGCCTCCGGGCAGGGAGACCGCCTCCCTCTGCAACCCAACCCCCGCTAGCCGTCTATCCGTCTAGCCGTCTACCCTGTCTCCTACTCACTGACTCCCGCCACCGGTCTCCTGTGCTTCTCGAACCATGCGCGCAGATAGAGCTGCGTCCGCATGAAATTCGACGGCCGGCTCGTGGTGCCGTGCCACTCCTCCTTGAAACGCACCATGGCGGTCGGGATCTTCCGGATCCGCAACGCCTCGTAGTACTCCTCGGTCTGCCCCATCGGCGTCCGCAGGTCCATCTCCCCGGTCATCAGCATGGTGGGCGTGGTCACGTTGCCCACGTACATGATGGGCGAGCGGCGGAGGTGCTCGCTGGGATCCTCCCAGGGTAGCTTGGCGAAATTGCGGTACCAGCTCGGCCCGTCGGTGGTGCCCACGAACGAGAACCAGTTGGTCACCGGGCAGTTGGCCGACGCGGCCGCGAACCGGGTGGTGTGCCCCACGATCCACGAGGTGAGCACCCCGCCGCCCGAGCAGCCGTACACGAACATGTTGGTCGAATCCACATAGCCGCGCCGGATCAGGGAGTCCACGCCGATCATGAGGTCGTCGTAGTCCTTGCCGGGATACGCGTTCTTGATGGCGTTGCCGAAGGCCGAGCCGTAGCCGGTGCTGCCGCGCGGATTGGTGTAGAGCACCACGTAGCCGTTGGCGGCATGCTCCTGCCAGCCGAAGTTGAACCCGACGCCGTACATGCCGTGCGGACCGCCGTGGATCGACAGCATCAAGGGGTACTTCTTGGCCGCGTCGAAATCCGGCGGTTTCACGATCCAGCCCTGAATCCGGTAGCCGTCCACCGACGAGTACCAGATCTCCTCCACCGCGCCCAGCGTCCGGCCCGTCAGCACGTCGCCGTTCACGTCGGTGAGCCTGGTGATCAGCTGCGGCCGGCGCACCTCGAGCGTCACGACGTCGCCGGGCGCGTGCGGACCGGTGAGCGTGCCCACCGCGAGCCCGGCGGCGGTCATGCTCGAGAGGCCGAACAGATGGTTGCCCTGGGTGACCTGGCGCGGCTCTCCGCCCCGCACGGCGGCGAAATGGAGGTTGGACGTCCCGCGATCGTCGGCGGTGAAATACACGCCGCTATTGTCGGTGGCCCACGTGAGATCGCCAGGCGAGCGATCGAGGCCCCCCGACAGCTCGTGCGGGTTCGAGCCGTCAATGGCCATCACGTACAGCTTGGTGGCCGTGTAGGTGTCGGTGCTCCAGTCGTTGCCGGTGTACGCCACCAGCCGGCCGTCGGGCGAGACCACCGGATTGCCGTCCGGCCCGTGCCGGGTGGTGAGCTGCCGGATGGCGCCGGTCTCCACGCCGACCGCGTAGATCTCGGACTCGCGCCAGGCGTACTCGGCCGTATCCACCCGCAGCCCGGAGAACAGGATCTCGCGGCCGTCCTGGGTCCACGCCGTGCCGCTGTGGTTCCAGTCCCCGTCGGTGAGTTGCCGGGGGGTGCCGCCGGCGGCGGGCACCACGAAGAGATGCCGGTAGCCCGCGTCGATGAACCCCTGGCGGTCGCGCCGGTACCCCAGCCGGGTCACGATCTTGGGGTCCGTGATCCACTTGGCGCCTTCGGGCCGCGCGGGCAGCGAGACGCGGAACGGCATCTCGTTCTTGTCCACGTTCATGCCGAAGGCGATCCATTGCCCGTCGGGCGACCAGGCCGGCTCGCCCGGCGACTCCTCCACCCGCGTGATCTGGGTGGTGGCGCCCTCGGCGTCCATCCAGCGGACGAAGATCTGCGTCCCGCGGGGCTCGCCCTCACGCAGGAAGGCGATCCGCGTCCCGTCCGGCGACCACCGGGCCGACGAGCCGTCGGCCAGGAAGCGGTTGCGGCCGCCGTCGGCGTTCATGATCCAGAGAGAGGACTCCCAGCGGTCGTTCATCTTGTCCACCCAGCGGCGGGTGTAGATGATCTGGCGGCCGTCGGGCGACACCTGGGGATCGGCCACGCCCTCCCACTCGAGGTAGAGGTCGAGCGTCACGCGGTCCGGTCTCGGGGACTGGGCGCTGAGGGCGGCGGCCGCGCCCGCGAGCAGCAGCGCGGCGGCGAGCGGTCGGATCATGGGGGCTCCCTTCTGGGGGAGGGAGAATATCCAACCTCCAATGATGAATGTCCAATGTCCAAGTGAGCCCCTTGGACATTGGATGTTGGACATTGGACATTGGCTATTCGCTCAGCTCCCGCAGCACCTCGAGCGGCGGCCGCCGCGCCAGCGCCCGGCCCGCCCCCGCCCCCACCAGCACCGTGAGCAGGGCCGTGCCCAGCGCGAAGGCGGCGAGCGGGAGGGCGGGATTCTGAAACGGGACCTCGAACACGAAGCGGGCGGCCAGCCAGCCGCCGCCGCCGGCCAGGAGCGCCCCGGCCAGGCCGGCCAGGGTCCCCAGCGCGGCATACTCGGTGAACAGCACGGCCCGCACCTGGCCGGTGCGGGCGCCCAGGGTCCGGAGCAGCACCACCTCGCGCATCCGTTGGAGGCGGGAGGCCGCCAGCGCGCCCACCAGGATCAGCAGGCCGGCGGCGACGCTGAACAACGCCATGAACCGGATCGCCAGCGCTACCCGGCGGAAGATCAGGTCCACCGTTCCCTGGAACAGGGTGAGGTCCACCGCGGCCACGTTGGGGAATCGGGCGATGAGGTCGGTCTGAAACCGCGCCCGCGCCATCGGGTCTTCCACCCGCGTCAGCATCACCGTCATCTGCGGCGCCTGCTCCAGCACGCCCGGCTGGAACACTACGAAGAAGTTGGGCTCGAACCGCGCCCAGTTGACTCGACGAAGCGACGTGATCCGGGTCTCGACCAGCACGCCCTGCACGTCCCAGGTGATGCGATCGCCCAGCCCGACATTGAGGTCGGCGGCGATGTCGACTTCCAGGGAGATTTCCGGGAGGTCTTTGGTTGGCGGTTGGCGGTTGGCGGTGGGCGGTGTCGCCGAGTCTGCCGCCCCTGCCGCTGCTGCCGCCCCCGCCCCCGGTCGTCCCCCGAACCACCGCCCCTCGATCACCTGCTCAGTGGCCACCACCGTATCCCGATACGTGTGCCGGTACTCGCGCCGGAGGGCCCAGCGCTCGTATCGGTAGGCGCCCGGGGTCTTGAGGATCTCCTCGACCGTCCGGCCGTTGAGCGCGTGCAGGCGGGCCGGGACGATCGGCGTTTCCTGCAGGGCCGGAAGGCCGCGGTCGGCGAGCAGTGCCCGCACGCCGTCCCGCTGATCTCGCTGGACGTCGAACAGCACGAGGTTGGGGCGATCGGGCCGGGCGTCCACGCTGAACTGCGCGAGCAGCGTGTGCTGGGCCACGTAGACCGTGCCGAGCAGGAAGACGCCGAACCCCAGCGCCACGGTCACGGCCAGCGTCTGGTTCCGCGGGCGGAAGAGGTTGGCGATCCCTTGTCTCACGACGTACGCCGCCCGGTGCGGGAAGAAGCGCCGCGTGACGCGCATCAGCAGGGTCGCGGTGCCGGCCAGCAGGAGGGTCCCCACGGCGATCGCGCCCGCGAAGCCGAGCCCCAGGGCGGGCTCCGGCGCCTGCTGGAGGCAGGCGTAGAGGATGCCGGCCGCCATGGCGCCGGCGGCCGCGAGGCGCCACGGGTCGCGCGGCCGGGCCCCGTCTTCCACGTCGCGGCGGATGGCGCGGAGCGGTGGCACGTTCCGGATGCCGAGCAGCGGGAACAGGGCAAAGAGGAGCGAGGTGGCGAGCCCGATGGCCAGCCCCTCGAGCACCACCCGGGGATGCACCCGCACCGCGACGTCGAGCGGCAGAAAGTCGCCCAGGACGTGGGGCAACGTCGCCTGGACGGCGAGGCCGCCCGCCGCGCCGATGGCGGAGCCGACCAGTCCCAGGAGCAACGACAGGACCAGATAGATGCCGAACACCGCCGGCTGGCGCGCACCCAGGCAGCGGAGTACCGCCACGGCGTCCAGCCGGGATTTCACCAGGACGTGCACCGCGCTCGCCACGCCCAGGCCGCCCAGCAGCAGGGCGGCCAGTCCCACGAGACCGAGGAAGCGCGCCATCGTGTCGAAGGCGTCGGTCAGGTCGTCTTCGGTCTCGTCCACCGTGTCGTAGCCCACCTGATGCCGCCCGAACAGTCCCCCGTGCCGGTAGAGAAACCGACGGAGCACCGCCTCGTCCGGGATCGCCAGACTGGCTTCGTAGAACGCCAGGCTCCCCAGCCGGATGAGGTTGGTGCGCTCGAGGTAGGCCATCGGGATGTAGACCCGCGGACCGATGGCCGCTTCCAGGCTCACCCGGCCGGGATAGTTGGTGATGGCGCCCACGACCGTGAACGAGAGGTCGCCCAAACGCAGGGTGTCGCCCACCGCCAGTCCGAGTTGGACCAGCACGGCCGGATCCACCAGCGCATGAGGCCCGCCGGGCAGCGCGCGCCAGGCTTCGGGCGGGAGGGTGGTGACCGCACCGTAGTAGGGGGCGTCCCCGGTGATCGCGCGGACCTGCACCAGGCGGGTGAACCCGGTGGCCGGCGCCAGCGCCATCGAGGCAAAGCTCGTGGCGTACGAGACCGGCACGCCCGCGGACACAGCGGAATCCAGCACCGCCTGCACCGAGTCCGGAAACGGGCGGTTCCGGCGCAGCTCCAGGTCCGAGCCGAGGATGGCGCGCGCCTGGGCGCGGATGGAGGCGCGCAGGTCCTCGCGGAAGGAGTTGATGGCGACGAGGGCCGCGACGCCCAGTGCCACGGCGAGCCCGTGCACCCACAGGCGGCGGCCGGCGCGCGCCTCCCGCCGCACCATCCGGGCGACGAACCCCGCGCTCACGCGGCGGTCCGCTCGTCCGAAACGATGGTGCCGGCCGCGAGCCGCACGACCCGGTTTGCCCGGGCGGCCAGGGCGGGGTCGTGGGTCACCAGCACGAGGGTGGTCTGGGCCTCGCGATTGAGCTCGACCAGGAGATCGATCACGCCGCGGCCGGTCTCGGCGTCGAGGCTGCCGGTGGGCTCGTCGGCGAAGAGGATGGACGGATGGTTGGCAAAGGCGCGGGCCACTCCCACCCGCTGCTGCTCCCCACCAGAGAGCTGGGCCGGATAGTGGTGCAACCGGTCACTCAAGCCCACGCGGCCCAGCAGTTCGTGCGCCCGGGCCTCGTCGCCGTCGCGCCGCCCGCCCGGCTTGAGCTCGAGAGGTACCAGGACATTCTCGAGCGCGGTGAGCGTGGGCAGGAGCTGAAACGTCTGGAACACGAACCCCACCCGCTCGGCCCGGAACGCGGCCCGCCGGTCTTCGGAGAGCGTGCCGAGGTCGACCCCGTCCACCCGCACCGTGCCGCGGCTGGGCCGGTCGAGTCCGGCGAGCAACCCCAGGAGCGTGGTTTTCCCGCTGCCCGACGGCCCCACCACGGCCACGAACGCCTTGGGATCGATCGTTAGATTGATGTCGCGGAGCACGGTCAGCGGCCGGCCCGCGCTCTGAAATGTCTGCTCGAGGTGTTCGGTGACGATGAGGGACATGGGGAGAAAGATAGACGGCAGGGGCGGCCGGGGCGGCAGGAGCGGCAGGACGGTCGTAGCCGTCGTTCTCGCCGTGGCCGCGTGTGGCGAATCCCAGCCCGACACGGGTTCCTCCTCTGCCGCCCCTGCCGCCCCCGCCGCTCCTGCGGTTGTCTTTCTCGGCACCAGCCTCACTGCGGGCTACGGCATCGGCGAGGATCTCGCCTACCCCGCGCTCATCCAGCACCGGCTCGACTCGGCCGGGCTCCGCTATCGGGTGGTGAACGCCGGCGTGAGCGGCGAGACGTCGGCCGGCGGGTTGCGTCGGTTGGCGTGGCTGTTAAAGGACACGGTGGCGGTCCTGGTGCTCGAGCTGGGCGCCAACGACGGGCTGCGCGGCCAGGACGTGGACTCGATGGAGGCGAATCTCCGGGAGATCGTGGCCCGCACCCGCGCCGCCTATCCGGACGCGCGCATCGTGATCGCGGGCATGCAGGCGCCGCCCAACATGGGACTCCGGTACGCGCAGCGCTTTCGGCAGGTGTTTCCGCGGCTCGCCCAAGAGGCCAACGCGGCGCTGATCCCGTTCCTGCTCGAGGGAGTGGCGGCGGTGGATTCGCTGAACCTGCCCGACGGCAAACACCCCACCGCGGCGGGGCACGCGATCATCGCGGAAACGGTGTGGCGCGTACTGGAGCCGGAACTGCGAAATAGGCGGTCATAGGCGGTCGCGTTCCCGGTTGGCGCAGTCGGGTCGTCAGGGTAACTTGGCCCATTCCCCTTCCTTTCCGGACTTCGCATGCGTGTCTCATTGTTCGTCGCCGCTTCTTGCGCCGCCGCGCTTCCTGCCCACGGACAGGCCCTGGACCGCCGCATCGCCGACGCGGTCGCCCGCTTCGCGCCCGCGGCCATCGAGCAGCGCCACCACATCCATCAACATCCCGAGCTGGGGAATCGCGAGGTCGAAACCGCGAAGCTGGTCGCGGCGCACCTCCGGTCGTTGGGATTCGACGAGGTCCGGACCGGGATCGCCCATACTGGGGTGGTGGGGGTGCTGCGAGGCGGTCGACCGGGGCCGGTCGTGGCCGTCCGGGCCGACATGGACGCGCTCCCGGTCACCGAGGCCACCGACCTTCCCTACAGGTCAACGGTGCGCTCGACCTACGCCGGGCAGGAGGTCGGGGTGGCGCACGCCTGCGGCCATGACGTGCACACCGCCATCCAACTCGGCGTGGCGTCGGTGCTGGCCTCGATGCGGGCCGAGCTTCCGGGCACCGTGCTGTTCGTGTTTCAGCCAGCCGAGGAAGGGCCGCCTCCGGGCGAGGAAGGCGGGGCGGCACTGATGCTGAAGGAGGACGTCTTCGCGTCGCCGCGGCCGGCCGCGATCATCGGGCTCCACACCGTGGCGGACATGCCGGTTGGGAAGGTGGGGTACACGCCGGGGCCGGCCCTCGCGGCCATCGACCAGTTCTGGATCACGGTCAAGGGCAAGCAGTCGCACGGCGCGGCCCCGCACCTGAGCGTGGATCCGGTGGTCATGGCGTCGCAGCTGGTGCTGGCGCTCCAGACCATCCGCTCGCGCAACCTCCCGCCGCTGGCACCCAGCGTGCTCACGGTCGGGATCATCCGGGGCGGGACCCGCTTCAACATCATCCCGGACCAGGTGCAGCTCGAGGGGACCGTGCGGACGTACGATGAAGGCGTGCGGAACACGGTCGAGCGGCGGATGCGGGAAATCGCGGGCGGGATCACGGCGGCGGCCGGCGGCAGCTACGAGCTGACCTATCAGCGGGGCTCGCCCGCCACGGTCAACGACGTGGCCCTCACCGAGCGGATGCTCCCCTCGCTCCGGCGGGTGCTGGGCGACTCCAACGTGGTGAAGATCGATCCGGCCATGGTGAGCGAGGACTTTGCCCACTTCGCCAACGTGGTGCCGGGGTTCTACTACCGGTTGGGGCAGGTGGCACCCGGAACGACGTCGGGCGACCACCACACCCCCACCTACCGCGCCGACGACAGCATGATTCCGGTGGGCATGCGGGTCATGGCCACCCTCCTGCTCGACTACCTGCGGAGTCCGGTCCCCCGTTCCACTCGGTAACCCCCGGGGCCCTGGCGGCCTTGCGCGAACGCTACCCGTGGATGCATAAGGGAGAGCAGCGTTAGAGATTCGTGGCGGTTGCTCCACACCCCTCACGTCCGGAGTTGCCTATGAAGGCACCTAAGTTGTTGCTAGTCGGCCTCTTGCTGATGGCTGGCTCGGCGGAGGTAGCGGCGCAGGCACGCATCATCACCGGGACGGTGACCGACAGCCTGTCCGACGTGCCGGTGTCGTCGGGCCTGGTCACGGTGAAGGGGGCCAGCCTCGAAGGGTTGATCCACAGCGACGGCACCTTTTCACTGGGCGCGCCGCCGGGCCAGGTGGTGCTCCAGGTGCGCTCCATCGGCTACCGGATGCGCGAGGTCACCGTGCCGGCGGGGCAGAACGAGGTCCGCATCCGGTTGCTCCGCGACGTTTTCCGTCTCGAGGAAATCGTCATCACCGGACAGGCCACCGGCATTCAGCGTCTGAACCTGGCCAACGCCGTGGGGACCGTGAGCGGCGAGCAGCTGGAGCGGGTGCCGGCCCAGAGCGTGGAGCACGCGCTGCAGGGCAAGATCGCCGGCGCCAACATCCAGACCAATTCGGGCGCGCCGGGGGGTGGAGCCCAGGTCGTTCTGCGGGGCGTGACTTCCATCATCGCCTCCACGGCGCCCCTGTATGTGGTCGATGGGGTCGTGGTGAGCGACGTGGCGATCCCGTCCAACCAGAACGAAGTCACCCGGGCCGCGGGCGGGTCCAATCCCTCGCGCGACCAGGACGCCCAGGTGAACCGGATCGCCGACCTCAACCCGTACGACATCGAGAGCATCGAGGTCCTGAAAGGGGCCTCGGCGGCGGCGATCTACGGTTCCAAGGCGGCGAGCGGCGTGGTCATCATCACCACGAAACGCGGGCAGGGCGGCCGGCCGCAGGTCAACCTCAGTCAGCGGTTTGGCATGTACTCGCTCGCCAGCAAGATCGGCTCCCGGGTCTTCGAGACGGAGCAGGAGGCGGTGGACGCCTTCGGCGCCGCGGCGGCCCAGTTCTACAACGATGGCGTCTCCTACGACCTCGAGGAGCAGTTGGCCGGGCGCAACGATCTCTCCTTCGAGACGTCGGCCAGCCTCAGCGGGGGCTCGGAGGCCACCCGCTACTTCGTGTCCGGCGTGCTCAAGAACGATGAAGGTATCATCGCCAACACGGGGTTCGACCGCTACGGGCTGCGCGTCAACCTGGATCAGCGCTTTGGCGACCGGTTGAACGTGGCGCTGGGATCCAACCTGACGCACACGAAATCCCGCCGCGGCCTCACCAACAACGACAACGCGGGCGTGAGCTTCTTCATGGTCTATCCGTTCACGCCCAACTTCGTGGACCTCCAGTCCGATGCCGACGGACTGTTTCCGGACAACCCGTTCATCGAGAGCAATCCGCTGCAGACGGCGTCGTTGATGCGGAACGACGAAGACGTCTGGCGGCTCCTGGGCAGCCTGCGCGTCGCGTACGAGGCCGTCCGCACCGAGCGGCATTCGCTGCGGATCATCGGGCTCGGCGGGGCCGACTACTTCAGCCAGGAGAACTCCCTGCTGTTCCCGCCGGAGCTCCAGTTCGAGCGCATCGGCGGGCAGCCCGGCACCAGCCTCGTGAGCAACTCGAACAACCTGAACCTCAACTTCAGCGGGAACCTGGTTCATACCTTCACGCCGGCGAGCGGCGGATTCGCCGCCACGACGTCGCTCGGCCTGCAGTACGCGACGAGCGATCTGGAGACGGCGCGGATCGTGAGCCACAACCTGAGCGGGGGCCTGGGGATCGTGAACGCCGGCACGACGATCGGCGTGGACCAGACCCGGCAGCGGGTCGAGGACCTGGGGGTGTACATCCAGGAGGAATGGCTCGGCCTACGCGACCGCCTGCTGCTGACCGCGGGCATCCGCGCCGACCAGAGCAGCGCCAACAGCGAGACGGACAAGCTGTACCTCTTCCCCAAGGCGGCCGCGTCCTACCGGTTTACCGAGCGCCTCAAGGGCCGGCTGGCCTACGGGGAATCGGGGAACCGGCCGCTCTATGGTCAGCGGTTTACCCAGATCTCGCCGCGCCAGAACATCGAGGGGCTCCCGACCCTCGTGGTGGCCGGCACGGTGGCCGCGCCCGACCTCCGTCCGGAGCGGCAGCGCGAGATCGAGGGAGGCGTTGACGCCACGGCCCTCAATGATCGCGCCACCATCGAGGTCACGGTCTTCCAGAAAAACATCTCCGACCTGTTGCTGCAGCAGACGCTTAACCCGTCCAGCGGGTTCGGCGTGTTCATCCAGAACAACGGGAAGATGCGGGTGCGCGGGCTCGAGCTCGCGGCCGGCTTGGCGGTCATCCAGCGGCCGACGATGAGTTGGGTGGTCCGCTCCACCTACGCGATGAACCACAGCCGAATCACCGAGCTCCCGGTGCCGCCGTTCCTCGCGGGCGGGTTCGGGACGGCGCTCGGCGCCTTTCGGATCGAACAGGGGCGCTCGGCGACGCAGATCGTCGGCAACGACACCACGGCGGCCGGCGCCGATACGGTGGTGACGCTGGGCGACGCCAACCCGGACTTCAAGGTCGGCATCACCAGCGACTTCCGGATCGGGGCGTTCGGGTTCTTCGCCAACTTCGACTGGCAGCAGGGCGGCGACGTCATCAACCTGACCAAGCTGCTCTATGACTTCGGGCAGAACACTTACGACTACGACGTCGAGGAAGCGGATGGGCAGCTCCGGGGCGAGCGCCGCCTGGCCGGGTTTGGGCGGCAGGCGGGCCTGTACATCGAGGACGCGAGCTTCCTCAAGCTGCGCGAACTGACCATTTCGTACGACCTGCCGCGCTCGGTGGTGTCCCGCCTGTTCGGCGGCGCCCGCTACGCCCGGCTCAGCATCAGCGGCCGTAACCTGCTCACCTTCAGCGGGTACACAGGCCACGATCCCGAGGTGAGCAACTTCGGGAATCAGAACATCGCGCGAAACATCGATGTCGCCCCCTTCCCGCCGAGCCGGAGCTTCTGGTTCGCGATCGACCTGGGACTGTGACCATGACAAAAACCATGCTGCGCGGCGCCACGGCGCTGATGGCGGGCGCCCTTGCCGTGGCCGGGTGCAAGGAACTGAACGTCGAGGACTTCAACAACGGTGACCTGGACGAGCTGCAACGGAACCCGAGCCAGAGCGCCGTCATCACCCTTACGCACGGGCTGTTCTTCGGCACCCGGGAGGACCAGGGCGACCGGAACGAATACGTCGCGCTCCTGGGGATCCTGGGGCGGGAGGCGTACAACTTCGACGCAGCGGACCCGCGCTTCGTCACCGAAATGCTCATCGGCCCGCTCGACGGCGGGAGCCCGGCGTTCGGCGGCAACCTGTTCGCCGGTCCGTACGCCAACATCCGGAATGCCCATATCGTCCTGAACGCGCTGGAGCTGGTCCAGGGCTTCAGCGACGGCGAGAAGGAGGGCCTGCGCGGAATCGCCAAGACCATCCAGGCGCTGGACTTCCTGATCGTGATCAACACGCGGGACGACAACGGGGCGCCGATCGACGTGGATCGCGACCCGACCGGCGACCCGGCCCCGATCGCGACCAAGGCCGAGGTCTTCGCGCACATCGCCCAGCTGCTGGACGAGGGGGAGGGCCACCTCACCAGCGCCGACGTCGCGTTCCCCGAAGCCCTCGCGTTCACCAGCGGGTTCGCGGGGTTCGATACGCCGGCCGCGTTCCTGACCTTCAACCGCGCGCTGCGGGCCCGCGTGGCGGTGTACGCCGCCGACTACGCCACCGCGCTCGCGGCCCTGGCCGCGTCCTTCCTGGACGATGCCGGGTCCCTCGACCTCGGCGCGTACCACGCGTTCAGCACCCGGTCGGGTGACCAGCCCAACAACCTGTTCGACCCGAGCGCGTCGGATATCCTGGCCCACCCCTCAATCGAGGCCGACGCGCAGCTCAAGGCGAACACCGACCCGGACGACCGGTTCACCCGGAAAATCGTGGCGCTGGCCGATCCGGTGACGGTGCAGGATATCACCACGCAGGTCGCGTTCCAGATCTACAACAGCCTGTCGGCGCCCATCCCGATCATCCGGAACGAGGAGCTGATCCTGCTCCGGGCCGAGGCCAATCTGGGGCTGAACCAGGACGCGGCGGCGCTCACGGACATCAACTTGATCCGCACGACCTCCGGCGGGCTGGACCCGATCGGCGGTGGGGCGTGGGCCGCGCTCACCGACGCCGAGCAGCTCGACGAGCTGCTGTACAACAAGCGGTACTCGCTGCTGTTCGAGGGCGGGCACCGGTGGATCGACATGCGGCGCTATGGTCGGCTGGACCAGCTCCCGCTGGACCTGCCGTCGCACACGATTCACCCGCGGTTCCCGTTCCCGGTCTTCGAATGCGACGCCCGGGCCGGAAACTTGCCGGCTTCGGGCTGTTGAGCGGTTGAGTCGAGCGGGTGAGCGGGTGGGCGGATCCGGCCAACCGCTCACCCGCTCGCCGCTCGACGCTTGACCGCTCGACGATGAGCGGCGTCTCTGGGTACCGGTCAACCGCTCAACCGCCCTATGGCTCCCACTTCCGCGCCCCGTCGCGGCACGCCGGCCAGCGCTGCTGCTCGCCCGCGCGGTTGGTCGGCATGATGCGCCGCTCCCGCGGCACCGTGGCCGAGTCGCTCGCGGCCAGGTACGCCAGCATCGCGGTCAAGATCGCGTTGTGTCTGACGTTCTCCAGCACGACCTTGTCGAACGTGTCCCGATTG
>Ga0214473_10006820_pt1 | contig 13607 bp, 7 predicted proteins | sample RVTome_7_FD_203509 | JGI IMG/M metagenome (GOLD analysis project Ga0214473, IMG submission 203509) | Soil microbial communities from uranium-contaminated site in the Upper Colorado River Basin, Wyoming, United States - RVT98D197 | ecosystem: Environmental > Terrestrial > Soil > Contaminated >... | reverse complement strand
CTCCGGAAATGGCGCAGACCGGGATCGCCCATTCCCTGGGCATCTCCCGCGCTCACGCCGCCATCGAGCTCCGGCGGCAGATGGACGCGGGGCGCGTGGTCGTGCGAATCGGCCATGTGGCGGGCATGCCGTCCCGGAGGAAGGTGTACCGGCTGACCCCGAACGGCGAGGGGATCGCCCGCTCCCTCCGGAACCGGGCCCTCGCGCGAACGGTCGCGATCATGTTCGAGGACGGGCGCGTGGAGTCCCTGCCCGGGCCCCAGGCCCTGGAGGCCCTGCGACGCCGCGGTGTCGCAGAAGGCCGTTCGGTCCTCCTGATCCTCACGCGGGGGCGAATCGACCTCCGGCAGCCGGGGCTCCGGCGGGCCCCGCTCCCGCCCCCCCACGGTCGGGTCCTGTCCGCGGAGGCCCGGGCGCGGGCGGCGTTCGACGCCGCCTTCGTCCGGCCGTACGCCTGGCAGCTCGAGGTCGTCCTCGGGCCGCCCCACGTACCCCCCGTCGCGGTCGCCGCCTGAGGACCGCGGCTAAGGATAGAGGGTCAGTCTCTGGATTCAGAATCCGACCCAATCTATTTATATAAACCTATAGATGTCGAGCCGGCCGTGAGTCCTCACGGCTCAGAAGGGATGACATAGCTATGACCACGTCTGTGGAAGTACGAGCGCGCCTTTGCGCCTTCGCGTTGGCCGTTGTGATCGTCGGCGGGAGCCTCTTGGTCGCCATTCCGAGCGCCCAGGCTGCGCTCACGGGATTCAGCGTGACCCCGGGGCAGTACTCGAACCCGAGCCTGCCGCGCCATCCGTACGTGTACGTGCCGAACGAGATCCTGTCGTTCACGTTCACGGGGGACACATCCGGGGAGCTCTTCGACGCCCTGATCATGGTGCGGAGCACCGGATCAATCCTGCAGCCGTACAACGACATCGCCATGCCCGCCTCTCTCTCCGTCACCCTGACGTACACGATCCCGAACTCCCTGCCCGACGGGGACGACTACCGGGTCGAGGTCGGGGACGCGACCTACGTTGATACCAACCGCGGATCCGTCCGCTTCCGGTTCCAGAACTTCGCCGTGCAGACCTACACCCTGACGGTCGAGGTCGACCGGCCCGCATACCTCGGCGGCGACGACGTCATCGTGACCTGGTCCGCGAACAACCTCAAGGACGGGTCCCTCGCGCCGCCTGGCTACGGCCAGCTGTGGGTGTACGACCAGCGCGGACCCGCGTTCCCGCTGATGACGCCCACCGTGCACACGTATTCCGCCGCGTCCGGCTCCTTCACGTTCAGCCTGCCGGACCTCGCGGACCCGGACTGGGACGGCATGGTCGAGACGTGGTTCAACGACTCCTCGTCGAACCCCGTCCGCTACCAGCGCGCGTTCACGTGGTTCGACATCGATAGCCTCGGCGTCATCGTGGACGTGAGCCCGAACCAGTACCCGCCGGGCGGCATCGTCACCGCGTACGTGTGGACCCTCGTCTCGTTCGACCAGGCGAATCCACAGCCGTGGGAACCCCAGGAGCCGAACATCGGCGTCGACATCTCCGTCTGGGAGGTGCCGACGACGGGGACGCCGATCGAGCGGACCCAGTACGGGGCGACCGGACTCGTGACGGACGCGCACGGGCGGCTCACGTACGTGTTCAAGCTCGACGCGAGCATCCCGGACGGGACCGACTTCGAAGTCCGCGCGAACGCGTCCCACTCGAACGGGATCTGGCGGTGGGAAGCGCGGGATTCGTTCACCGTGAGCGTTGCCGCAGGCCTCACGATGGTCCTGCAGTTCAACCAGGACGAGTACCAGGCGGGCGACGCCGCGACGGTCGAGGCGATCGTCGCCGGCGCCGGGACCGCGACCCTCACGTACATCTTCCAGGTCCGCGACACGACCTCGGCCACATGCGCCGCCGGCTTCCCCAACGGCCTCCTCCTCGCGACGGACACGAGGCAGACGAACACCTACACGTACACGATCCCCTCGAACTTCGAGGGGCAGGTGTGCTTCCGCGTGACCGCGGATGACGGCGCTGGGAACCGGGTGACGAGCGCCCGGGAGTTCACCGTGGTGTTCGGCTGGCTCCTCGTGAACTCGGACCGCCGGGAGTACGACGCCGGTCAGACCGTGACGATCACGTGGGAGCTGAAGAGCGAGCTGTTGACCGGCCCCACGTACTTCTACGAGGTGCGGGACGACGACGGGAACCTCGTGACGTCCGGGACCACGGGCACCACGGGGACGCGCTTCGAGTTCCTCGTGCCGGACCCGGCGAGCCCGTCCTACACGTTCACCGTGACGGCGACGAAGGACGGCCGGACGGTCCGCGGCTCCGTCTCGGTGACGGAGATCACGGGCTTCTTCCTGACCGCCACCTTCGACCGTTCGTCCTACGCGCCGGGCGACACGATGAAGATCCACTACAGGATCGTGGTGCGCGGCGGGGATGCGCTCCCGAGCACGTTCTACCTGACCTACGGCCTCCTGTCGGGCTCCTTCGGCGGCGCCTTCCGGACGACGTCGACGGGTGCCGCGCAGGGCGACCTCTCCTACGTGGTTCCGAAGGGCATCGACGAGGGCGACGAGCTCTTCCAGATCACGGAGAGCAACACGGGGACGATGTCGATCGAGGTCGTCACGATCCGCGGGACGAGCCCGCTGTGGTTCGTGACCGTCGGGGACATCCCGGTCATCGTGTGGATCCTGCTCGTGTGGTTGATCCTCATGACCCTGATGCTGTGGCGCCGGGGCGCGCTCGTCGGGGCGCGTGCGCCGAGGCCCGAGCAGGTCCCGCCGCCCCCGCTGAAGCAGGAGCCCGTGCCCACGTCCGCGACCTCGCCCATGATGGTCACGTGCCGGAACTGCGGCTCGCCGATCGAGATCACGACGAGCAAGCGGCCGATCGAAGTCATGTGCCCGAAGTGCGGCGGCACGGAAGTCGTCGCGTAGGCCCGCAGGTAGGCCCCTCCGGGGGCCTACCCCTTCCCCTTTCCTTTTCATTCCAACTTCTTCTTGACGAAGTCCCGGACCTGGGCCATCCCCTTCCGGATGTCCGCGCGGGAGCACGCGTAGGAGAAGCGCAGGTGGGCCTCCCCGGCGTCCCCGAACGCGGTGCCCGGGGTGACCGCAACGCGCGCCTCCGTGAGGAGCCGCTCCGCGAACTCGTCGCTCCGCAGCTCGTAGTCGAAGCGCGGGAAGAAGTAGAACGCCCCCGCCGGGCGGGTGACATGGAAGCCGGCCAAGGACGCGAACTCCTGCATCATCAGGTCCCGCCGCGCGCGGAACTCGTCGACCATCGCCTCCACGACGGACGCGGGACCCTTCAGCGCCGCCACGCCCGCCATCTGGACGAAGCCGGGGACGCACGTGATCGTGTGCTCCTGGACCTTCACGACCTGTTTCACGAGCGTCTTCTCCGCGACGAGCCAGCCGATCCGCCAGCCCGTCATGCTGTACGTCTTGGAGAAGCCGTGGACGGTGACCGTGCGCTCGGCCATGCCGTCGAACGAGGCCGGGCTGAAGTGGGCGCCCTCGTAGAGGATCTTCTCGTAGATCTCGTCGCTGATCAGGAAGAGGTCGTGGTCCTGCACGACGTCGCAGATGCCGCGGATCGCGTCCTTCGAGAAGACGACGCCGGACGGGTTGCTCGGGCTGTTCATCACGACCGCCTTCGTGCGCGGCGTGATCGCGGCCTCAAGGGACTCGGGGGTGAGCTCGAAGTTCGTGGACTCGTCCGCGCGGACGGGGACCGGGCGGGCGCCCGCGAGGTGGACCATCGGCGCGTAGGAGACCCAGCCCGGGTCCGGAACGAGGACCTCCTCCCCGGCGTCGACGAGGCCCATCACCGCCAGGAAGAGCGCGTGCTTCGTCGGCGCGACGAGGACGCCCTCGGGCTCGCACGGGATCCCGTTCTCCCGCTTCGACTTCTCCGCGATCGCCTCGCGGAGGGCGGGGATGCCGCCGGGCGCGACGTACTTCGTCCACCCGTCGTCGAGCGCCTTCTTGGCGGCGTCGACGATGTGCGGCGGCGTGGGGAAGTCCGGCTCGCCCACGGCGAAGGAGACGATGTCCTCGCCCCGCCGCTTCATGTCATTCACGAGGGCGGCGAGGCGCACGGTCGCCGACGGCTGGATCGGCTTCAGGCGGCTCGCGACGGCGCGCATGGTCCGGCGCATCGCGGGGCGCTACTAAGCCTTATCGCGACAGGAGCCACCGACCCGGGGGGTCGTGCCGAATGCACGTCTCGCCGCCCTACCGGTGGGCAAAGTAGGCGGTGATGCCCTGGTCGTTGACCGCGTCGATCCGCACGAACCCGAACCGCTCGAGCTGCACGACGTCCCCGACCTTGGCGGCGAGTAGGCTCCTCTCCGCGAGGCCCTCGGCGACGACCGCGTCCGGTAGCACGATGCGCATCGGAACGCCGTCGCTCACCCACTGGATCTTCGGCACGTCCTTGACCTCGCGGCTCGTGAACGTCGCGACCGTGTCGAGCACGAGGTTGCAGAAGTCCTTCAGGCGGACCTCCTGGCGGGTGAAGGCGTAGTAGTCCACGCTCGGCACGTAGACCGTCGGGGACACCGCCAGCGTTCGGGTCCCGCGCTCCGGGAAGTCCGGGTGCACGGGCGCTTGGACGGACGGAATCGGCGGGAGCCCCTCGATTGTGACCTTCACGGGCTCCGGCACGAAGAAGAACCGGTTCGCGACGGAGTCGATGACCTTGCGGTTCTCGGCGTACAGGTTGTCCGCGCTCACCTCCACGTCCGTCTGGGACATCCCGAAGGAGAGGACGAACGTGCGGAGCGCGTCCGGCGAAATCCCGCGGCGCTCGAGGGACTGGAGGGACCACGTGCGCGGGTCGTCCACGCCGGACAGCCGGCCCTCCCGGATGTCCCGCGCCAACTTGGACTTGCTCAGGTCCACCTCCTTGAGGAACAGGAACCCGTAATGGATGAACTCCGGGCGGCGCTGGACGCCGAGGCGGTCCCAGATCGCCGTCTCCATCGCGTCCTCCATCACGAGGTCCTTCCCGCGGAGGACGTGCGTGACGCCGAGGAGGTGGTCGTCGACCGCCCAGGAGAACTCGAGGAGCGGCCACACCGTGTACTTCGTCCCGACGCGCGGGTGCTCGCGCTCGCTCACCCGGAAGAGGACGCGGTCGCGGAACGCGGGGTTCGGGTGGCGCACGTCCGTCTTCAGGCGGACGGTCGCCTGCCCCTCCCGGAACTCCCCCTTGAGCATCCGCCGCCAAAGGTCGAGGTTCTCGTCCGGCGTCCGCCCCCGGTGCGCGCACGCGACGCCCTTCTCCCGGTTCGCACGCAGCTCGTTCGGGGCGCATTCGCACACGTAGGCGCCGTCCCGCGCGATGAGCAGGTCCCCCGTCTGGTAGAACGCGGGCATCCGGTCGCTCTTGTAGATCGTCTCGTGGACCTCGACGCCGAGCCACAGCATGCCCTCCGCAATCAGGTCGTACGCTTCCGGCATGAGGGGCTTCCCCTCGCTCCCGATCGTGTCGTCGTACGCGAGGATGAACTTCCCGCCGTACCGCCGGACGTAGTGGTCGTTGAGCAGGATCGCGCGGGCGTGGCCGATGTGGAGCGGGCCCGACGGGAAGGGCGCGAACCGCATGACGACCGTTCCCTGGACGTTCGGAAGCGGCGGCAGCTCGTGGGGCTTCGCCTCCTTCCTCACGAGGAGCTCCGGCGCGGTCCTCTCGAGTTCCTCGCGCTGCGCGGCGAGGGCGAGGGCATTGACCTCCGCGACGACGGCGTCCACGATGGACGAGACCTCCGCCACGCGCGTGCGGAGCGACGCGTCCTCCCCGAGGAGGCGGCCCATCACGGCCTTCGGGCTCGCCGTCCCGTCGTGCTGGATCGCGTTGAGGAGCGCGAACTTCCGCACGCGGTCGCGGACCACGGCCGTTCAAACGGAGGTCCGTATTTAATCGTATGGAGCGGACCGCGTCAGTTCTGGATCGTCACGGAGACGATCGTGACCGGCGAGATCGGTTGGCCATCGCCGGTCGGGTTCGACGGGATCGCACCGATCGCGTCCACGACGGACTTGCCCTCCGTCACGTGGCCGAACACGACGTACGGGTACGCGTAGTTGTCCAGCGACGGGTTGTCCTTCAGGCTGATGAAGAACTGGCTCGTGGCGGTGTCCCTCGAGCCCGGGTCGTTCGCGTCGCCGGACCGGGCCATCGCGACCGAGTACGCGACGTTCCGGAGGCCCGTGTTCTCCCAGGCGACGGTCGCGGCGCCGCTGACGGCCCCGCCCTGGATCACGAAGTTCGCCGCCACGCGGTGGAACGAATTCCCGTTGTACCGGCCCGCGTTCGCGAGGGCGATGAAGTTTCCCGCGGTGCGCGGCGCCCGCGACGTGTCGAGGGTGATCTTGATCGTCCCGTAGTTCGTCTCGATGACCGCCACGGTCCCTGAAGAGGGGGGCGGATTGGTCTCTGGCTGTTGCGTCATGTACCAGTACCCCGCGATGACGATGGCGGCGACGACACCCAACACGACCATGATCTGCCACGGAAACGAGACGGTCGAGGCAGGCCGTTCGGGGGCCGAAGGCGCCGCCTTCGGGGCCTGTGCCGACGGCCCGTGGACCCCGTTGATGTGGCGGCGGAGGTTGTCCTTCTTCACCTTCGCGCCGCACTTCGGGCACTCCGCCATCGTCGCCTTCGCCACGACCGGGCCGATGCCGCGGGGGATGAAAAGCTTTTGGCGGTGCCGGGGGACGTCGGCGGCTCACAAACGGGTGCACCAATCGGCTTTTCCCCGCGGCCGCCGGTCGGGTTCCGGGAGTGGCATGCGCGCGGCGTTCCTCGCTGCGATCCTTCTATTGTCCACGCTGGTCGCTTTCGCGCCCGATCCCGCCGCGGCGGAGGACCCCGCCCTGGTCCTGAAGGTCGGCGCGCCAGACGAGATGAGGACCCGGAACCCGCTCCCCGCAACGGCGAACAACGTGTGGACGCACGACGTCCTGGACCGGGTCTACGACCGCCCGCTCCAGGAACGCCCCGACGGGACCCTGCTCGCGTACGTCGCGAAGGGCGTCGATTATGACGAGGACGGGACGTTCGAGCCCGCGTCGGAATACGACACGTGGAAGGAGCATCCGAGTCCCAGTTCGCCGTTGAACATCACGGTCTACTACGACTTCAATGGCGTGCGGTGGCACGACGGCGTGCAGGTCGATGTCTGGGACCTTCTGTTCTCCTACCACCTCGGCGCGATGCATCCCGCGCTCAACGCGTCCCTACGGGCTCTGTTCGCCGCCGGGGCGGGCGCCTCGTACGAGGACGGGAACCGCCAGCTCACGGTCGACATCGCCGCCAAGAACTGGGACGGCGAGGGGGCGATGGCGGGGGACCCGGCCCTCCGCGTCGCGGTCCCGTTCCGTCTCACGGAACCGTACGTTCGGTTCTACGACCGGACCCTCGCGCCCGTCTTGTTCCCGATGCACGTCTGGTCCGGCACGGGGGGCGGGCGGCACGCGGACTTCGGGTGCGCGATCTACGTGCCGACGGCCATCGCCGCCGCCAAGGGCGTGCCGTGCGGTTCCCCGGACCCCGCCCGGCACGGTCAGGGAGTCCCACCGACCGACCCGCTCGCGTACCGATTCTCCGACGCGGAGGGATGGATCCTTGGCGATGCCGACGTCATCGGATCGGGACCGTTCCGATTCCAATCCTTTGTGCCCGGCGTCGAGGCTCGAGTCCTGCGGAACGACGACTATTACGTTGGCGGCGTGTACGACGCGCGGCTCGCGAGAATCCTGAAGCCGTCGACGATCGAGGGCATCCGCTTCCTCGTTTGCAGGACTGCGCAGCTCTGCGTCTTCGCCCTGCAGAGCGGCGAGATCGACTACGTCCACTGGATGATCCCCCCGGAGTTCGTGCCGGACCTGCTCAAGGTTCCGGAGATCGCGGTCGAAGCAAATGCGGACCCTGGCTACTTCTACCTCGGGTACAACCTCCGCAGGGCGCCGTGGGGTTACGAAGGAGACGACCCCGCCAAGGATGTCGGCTTCTGGCTTCGGCAAGCGATGCCCCACCTCATCCACAAAGACTTCCTCGTGAACAGCGGGTTGTTGAATTTCGGCGTCGTCATGCACGGATTCCTCAGCCCAGCGAATACGTACTGGTACGATGACACGATCCCGAAACCTTGGTACGACCTCGACCTGGCGCGGACAATCCTCGATTCGGTGGGAGCTGGGGCGGCGGGGATCGGGCCCGACCCGCCTGGGGCCTGTACGAAGGACACACCCTCGGGCTGCCGGACTCTCCCAGGAATCGGGAACGCGTCCTTTGAAATCCTCCGCCCCCAGGCGGACTACCCCACGATCCCGGAGGACCCGCTCGCGATGACCTTCGACGCCCTGCGCCAGGTCGGTCTCAACGCCGTCGTGAAGCCGACCGCCTTCGGGGAAATCGCGAACAGAATCGCGGCCCACGACTTCGACATCTACCTCCTCAGCTGGCGAATCGACGGCGCGGACCCGGATTATCTCTTCGACCTCTTCCACAGCTCGAACGCGGCGTCCGGCCTGAACTATGGCGGATTCCGCAACGCGACGTTCGACGCCCTCATCGAGGACTCGCGGCGGCAGTTGGACCGGGATGCCCGAAGGTCCCTCATCTGGCAGGCGCACGATGTGCTCGTGGCGGCGCGACCCGCCGAGCCGATCTACGCGCGGACGAACATCGAGGGATACCGCCAGGACCGGTTCGTGAACTGGACAGTGGTCGACGGCACGATCTGGAACTACTGGTCCCTGATCGGCATCCGGCCACCGAGGGTTTCCGGAGAGGACCTCCACATCCAGATCACCGCCGCCTCCGCGATGTACTCCGGCACCTCCCAGGTCGTCACCGCCACGGTCTTTGGCCCGGAGGGACGAGCAGTGCCGGGCGCCAACGTCGACCTCGTGGTCGACGTCGGGACGCTCACCGCCGACGTGGCCACGGCTCGCGGCGTCTCCCTGAACACCGACATCAACGGACGCGTGAAGGCAACGTTGAACGCCCCTGTCGTGGAGGGACTGAGCATGATCCTGCTCCGGGCAATGGCGACACATCCGGACTTCTATTCTGCTCTGGCGGTGTCGGAGGCCCTGGTGTACGTGTTCCCGCCAGGGGTGCGGTTCCTCTCCGTCGCCGTCGAACTCCCGATCGGCGACATCCTGGGGCCAGGAGACGCCCTGCCGGTCCGCCTCGACGTGCGCGACCAGGACGGCGAGCCCATGCCGGACGCGATCGTGAACGTCACGACGACGAACGAGACCCTGTTGCGGCCCAGTCGGACGAACGGGACCGCGGCGGACCTCACGTCCCTCACCGTGGAGGCGGACGCGGCGATCGCGAACGCGACGTCCTTCGCGTTGACGGTCCGGGCCGCCGCCCCCGGCTACTACGACGCGGAGACCTCGGTCCCGATCCTCGTCATCCCCGTCGCGCGGACCTACCGGTGCCCCACGGGGGAGATCGTGCGCGACCTTGCGGATTGCCCGGAGGTCCCGACCGTGGACTCGACCCCCGTCGTTTTGGCGGTGGGAACGGCGATCGCGGTTGCCGCCGTGGCGGCCGTCCTCCTCCTGCGACGCCACCAGAGACGGCGAGGTCCTCCCTAGGGGAATCGCGGACCGATCGCCGGGCGACCCGAAGCGATTCCCAGACGGTCGGTCCAGGACTACGGGCGATCGGGGGAGGACCGCCGCGCACTTCCCGCGGGTGCGGACGGGCGTCCGGAGACCTGCGAACGGGTGCGCGGAGGCGTCGCACGGTCGGTCACCAACCGGCGGACACGCCCGGAGGCTTCCTCTCGTCCATCCGGAGTGGGAATCCGGTCGTCCGCCGCCAGGGCGCGACCACCCCGCATTCGCTTCCGATCGCCCGGAAACGACCGTTGGGCAGCGGCGCATCCGCCCGCAGAGCCCCTGGTTCGCTTCGGTCCGGTGCCCGCCCCTCGACGAGCGGCGCACGGTCTGTACGGGACGCCCAGGGTCTGACCGCGGCCTGCGGCAACCGCCAAATACTGCGCCCTCCATCCGCGCGCGGGTCTTCGCATGGCGGTGCGGGAGTGGCTCGAGCGGTTCCGGGACGAGGTCGTGACGGTCGACGCGCGCGTCTCCCGCGAGCTCGAGGTCACGCGCCACCTCCTCGCGCACCCGACCGTGCCCGTGCACTTCCGCGACCTCGACGGCTTCGAGGCGGTCGGGAACCTGTGGTCCACGCGGGACCGGATCGCCCGCGCGATGAACCTCCCGCGGGAGGCACTGATCGACGCGATCGGGGACGCGCAGCGCCACCCGGAGGACGTCCGTCTCGTCGACCGCGCGGACTTCCTCGCGAACGAGAGCGCGGACTTCGACCTCCTCGACTCCCCCGTGCCGAAGTTCTACCCGGGGGACGCGGGCCGGTACATCACCGCCGGCGTCTGGATCGCGGAATGGGAGGGGAAGCGGAACCTGAGCTTCCACCGGATCTGGATCCTCGACGCGAAACGGGGCGTCGCGCGGATCGTGCCCCGCCACCTGCTGAGCATGCACCGCCAGGCGCAGGCCGCGGGCCAGGAGCTGAGGGTGGCGGTGTGCATCGGGCTCGACCCGTGGCTCCTGATCGGGGGCGGGACGAGCGTGGAGTACGGCTTGGATGAGACCCGGATCGCCTCCGCCCTGAAGCGGCGCGCGCTCGGGGAGCCCGTGGCGTGCGTACGGCTTCGGAGCGGCCTCACGGTCCCGGCGGACGCGGAGTATGTGCTCGAGGGCCGCCTCACGGGGGAAACGCACGAGGAGGGCCCGTTCGTCGACGCGGTCCTCACGTACGACCGGGTGCGGCAGGAGCCCGTCGTGGAGTTCGACCGCGTGTACCACCGCCAGGACCCCGTGTTCCACGCGATCCTCGGCGGGGGCGACGAGCACTTCAACTTCATGGGGATGCCGCGCGAGCCGATCATCAAGGAGGGCGTGGCGAAGGTCGTGCCGCACGTGGCGGGCGTGCGGCTCACGGAGGGCGGCTGCGCGTGGCTCCACGCGGTCGTCGCGATCGAGAAGCACACGGAGGGGGACGGGAAGAACGCGATCATGGCGGCGTTCGCGTCCCACACGAGCCTGAAGCAGGTGACGATCGTCGACGCGGACGTCAACCTCTGGGACGACCGGGAGGTCGAATGGGCGGTCGCGACGCGCTTCCAGGCCGACAAGGGCCTTGTAGTGCTCCACGGCGTGCGCGGCTCGTCGATCGACCCGAGCGCGGGGGAGACCACCGCAAAAATGGGCATCGACGCGACGCGGCCGCTCGGCGGGAAGCCGGAGATGTTCCTGAAGGCTCGGCTTTGAATTCGACCGCCGCACCAATCGGCAGATGAGGATTTCGCGGGAACGCCCGCGGCCATTATCAGGCGGACACACGCGGGAATCAACCTTTAAGTAAGACGGCGGCACATTCTCGGGCCTGAGAACCTCGATGCGTCGCGCGCTGGCTCTGATTCTGGCGGCGGTTACGCTGACCGCTGCCCTCGCCGTCGCCCTCGGCCCGCGGTCGGCGCCGACGGCGGCCCCGGAATCCCTTCCGCCCGCGCTCCCTGAGCGCGGACCGCACCTCATGCACCCGAGCCCCGAGGCGCCCTTGGCGGCGCCCTTGGTGCAGGACCCGACGTGGACCGGCACCCCGCCACGCGGCACCCGTGCAGGCGGCACGCGGGCGATCGGGAACGACACGGTCGTCGTGATCCTCATCCAGTTCTCGGACGTGGCGGCCTCCACGTCGTCCGCGCAGGTCGACACCCTCGTGAACGACGCGAACCCCGGCGCGGGCAGCGTGCGGAACTACTACCGCGAGGTCAGCTACGGCCTGTTCAACCTCGCCGGCACGGTCACCCCCTGGTTCACGACCCCCAATCCGCTATCGGAGTACGGCGCGGACAGCTCCGCGTCCTCGTTCGACGACCTCAACGGACCCGTCTACCGGCTCGTCGTCGAGGCCGTGCAGCGCGCGGACGCGGCGGTGGACTTCTCCGCGTTCGACGGGGACGGGGACGGCGTCGTGGACCACGTGGTCGTCGTCCACGCCGGCGGCGCGCAGGAGGAGACGGGGCGCGCCTCGGACATCTGGTCCCACCGGTGGTCCGTCGCGGACGCGAACCCGGGCGTCCCGGGGAACCAGGCCCTCCGCGCGGACGGCGTCCAGATCTTCGGGTACATCCTCGTCTCGGAGGACTCCCCCGTCGGCGTGTACGTCCACGAGCTCGGCCACGACCTGGGGCTCCCGGACCTGTACGACACGGACGGGAGCAGCGACGGGGTCGGCAAGTGGGACGTCATGGGCTCCGGCTCTTGGAACGGGCCGATCAACGGCAAGGGGACCGTGCCCGCCCACTTCGGCGCGTGGGGCAAGATCGAGCTCGGATGGATCGCGCCGGTCGAGGTCGTCCGGCCCCTGCCCGGCCAGGCGATCGACGCCGCGGAGACGAACCGCCAGGCGTTCCGCCTGCCGATCGGGAGCGCGACGGGCGGCGAGGAGTACTTCCTCGTCGAGAACCGACAGCGCACCGGGTTCGACGCAGACCTCCCGGGCGACGGCCTCCTCATCTGGCACGTCGACGAGGCCGTGCCGGGGAATGCGAACGACGACCACCGGAAGGTGGACCTCGAGGAGGCGGACGGGGACGACCGTCCCACGGAGGCGGCGGACGCGTGGGCGGACCGCGTCGAGGGCTGGGGCCCGGACACGACGCCGAACTCGAACTCCTATCTCAACCAGCGGACCGGATGGAAGGTGCGGAACATCGGCGCCTCCGGCCCGGCGATGGTCGCGGACCTCTCCCGCGAGGTCCTCGACGACCTCGTCATCCTCGACATCCAGAGGCCGTGCTGCGCCGCCACGGGCGATACCGTCCCCGTGACCGTGGAGGTCGGGAACCGCGGCGCGCGCACGCAGGCGAACGCGGCGGTGAACCTGACCGTGTACCGGGACGCGTACGTCCCGACGGCGGTCGTGTGCTGCTCCGGCCGGACGGTCCCGTCCTGGCCCAGGGGGACACGCGGAACCTGACGTGGGACGTGCCCGCGGCAGCCGCCGGGAAGTACATCCTGGAGGCGTCCGTCACCCTCGCGGCCGACGAGATCCCGGAGAACAACTACCGGTTCGCGCACTTCAGCGCGGCGGCGCATTACTTCTTCGACGACGTGGAGGCGGGCACGAACGGATGGACGCGGAACGGCCTCCCGACGGACCCCGCGGGATGGGGCATCGTCCAGGACGGGAACGCGTCCGTGAGCCACAGCCCGACGCACGCGTGGTGGTTCGGACCGAATCCCGGCGGGCTCCCCTGCCTGCCGACGTGCCCGGACTTCCACACCCTGGCGTCGCGCAATGTGAGCGTGCCGGGCGGACCCGCGTACCTGTATTTCTGGCACCGGTACGACCTCCGCGGCCGGACCGAGGTGAACGGGACCGTGGAGACGGACACCGCGTACGTGAACGTCACCGTGGACGGGGTCCGCGAGGTCAGCGACCGACTCCTCGGCGCCCAAGAGGAATGGACCGCCTTCCAGGTCAACCTGACGCAGTGGGTGTCGGGGCCCGCGACGATCGCCGTAG
>Ga0214473_10006819_pt1 | contig 13608 bp, 8 predicted proteins | sample RVTome_7_FD_203509 | JGI IMG/M metagenome (GOLD analysis project Ga0214473, IMG submission 203509) | Soil microbial communities from uranium-contaminated site in the Upper Colorado River Basin, Wyoming, United States - RVT98D197 | ecosystem: Environmental > Terrestrial > Soil > Contaminated >... | reverse complement strand
CATGAAAGCGGCGAACATCAAGGTGCTCGATGTCCGCCCGCTGACCGACATCACCGACACGATGGTGATTGCCTCGGGCACCTCCGACCGGCACGTGCGCTCGGTGGCGGATCGGGTGATCGAAAAAGCGAAAGCGGCGGGCTTCCGTCCCTTCGGCATCGAGGGCGAACGCGACGGTGAGTGGGTCCTGGTCGATCTTCCCGACGTGCTGGTGCACATCATGCTGCCGCGGATCCGCGAGTTCTACGGACTCGAAAAACTCTGGGATGCCCGCGTGCCCATGCGCGACGCCTGATCCAAGAGGTCTTCCTGAATGCGTATCCGGTTGCTTGCCGTCGGCACGCGCATGCCGGGCTGGGTCGAAGCGGGAATCGCCGACTATGTCAGGCGGCTTGGCCCCGAATTCCGCCTGGAGATCGAAGAGCTCACCCTCGGCAAGCGCAGCGGCGGCGTCGACGCACGTGCGGTAGCGGACGAAGGGCGGCGCATGCTGATCGCCATTCACCCGGACGAATACGTCGTAGCCTTAGAAGTCCGCGGTAAGTCCTTCAGCACCGACGAACTTGCAAAGTGGCTGGGTCAGCGGCTTCAGGACGGGCGTGACGTCGCGCTCCTGATCGGCGGCCCGGATGGGCTCGCCGCGGAGTGCCGCAAGCGCAGCGACCTGCATTGGTCGTTGTCACCGCTGACCCTGCCGCACGCACTGGTTCGCATTGTCGTCGTCGAACAGCTCTACCGGGCGATGAGCATTCTCAAGGGACATCCGTATCACCGCGGCGGTGTGACATAACCTCGCGTGCTCGACCGACATCCTGTCAAATCTGCGACAGGGTTGTCGGCGATAAGCGACGCGGCAGCTTGCTCTGATCTCCCGCAACACAGAGAATTCCTCCACTCCTCTCGCGCGAAATCCTTAACGAAACCTCAGGGTTTCATGAAGCCTCATTGGCGCGAGGCTTTTGTCGACAGGCTTGTGGGTGGGTGACGAGCCACTGGGAGGACAGGAATGAGCGGGCGGTCCGCCGGGGACCTCTGGCATCTCACGATTGATGATCTGCTGGCCGCACCGGCCGAGACTCCGCGTCTCGACGGGCCGGGCCCGTTCGTCATCAATCTGAGCGCGTCCACCGCGCCGATCGGCGTCCCGTCCAACGGCGTCCCTGGCTTCGAGCGCTTCCGCGTGTATCAGCTGTCTGCCAAGGAAGATGGGCGGCAACGATTCCGGCTCCGCCTCGGCTTCTTCAAGACACCGGCAGACGTCGAACAGGCTGTGGCCGCGCTGCGCGCCCGTTATCCCAGCGCCTTTCCCACCAATGCCAGCAAGGATGACCTGACATCCGCCGCCAAGAGTTCGCGGACGAGCTCACAGACCCGCCGCCCTGAGACGCACGCCAACGGCTCGAGCTCCCAGACCAGCGCCACGGGCCGTCATCGAATCCGCGCCGACACGCCGCGCAAGATCGGCAAGAAACGCGACCTGAGGAAAGACCACGGCCGTCACCTGCAGCACTCGAGGTCAAACGGTTCCGGGAATGGGTCGACGCCTTCGTCGGCCGGACGCGGGAGCGCCGTCCACGATGAGGAGCCGTTTGACGTCGAGTCGATCCTTCTTGCGGCGCTCAAGCCCGCGTCTGAATCGAAACCGCGCAAGGCGCAGCCCCCAGGCCCGACAAATCAATCAGCGCCACAGGCCAGGCAGGTCCGTGTCCGGCGCCCGGCACCGCCAACCCCCGCTCCCGTGCCGATGGCGACGAAGGGAAACGGCCAGTCGCGTTCTCCCGCCCCCGCACGGCCCGAACCGGCGACGCCCGCTGCCGTTTCGAAAGCAGTGGCCTCCGCGATCGAGAGTCAACGAACGGAAGAAGTTGCGATCGATCTGCACCTCGTCAGTCGGATTTTTGAAACCAGCCCCACAAAGCCGGAGCACCCGGCGCCCGCAGCTGCCAGGCCGCTGCGTACCGAGGAGTTGGACGATACCGCCCGCAGAGCGCTCGCCCTGCTGACCCAGCCGCTGGAGCACGCTCCGGAACTCGAGACCGGTCCCACGCCACCGCGGTCGCCGGCGACCGCGCTCGCCGAAAGTGCGCCCCAAGCAAAGCTTCACGCCGAGCGGTTCGTACAACCTGCACTGGTAGAGCCTGCCAGCGCGCCATCATCGACGGGCAAGAACCGGCGACCCGAAGAGGTACCGATCGACCTGGACTTCGTCGATACGATCGTCGAGATGAGTCGCTCGCCCGGGGAGGGCGTACTGGCTACCGCTGCAGCGGAAGCACTGGCCGCGGACATCGAATCGTCGGTCGAAATTCCGATCGATCTGCAGGCAATCGCACGCATCTTCAACGAGCAGCCCGCAGCGCCTGAAGAATTGGTGCAAGCTCCTGCGGAATCGACGCCATCTTCGCCAGGCCAGAGTGAACTGATCGCCGCGGCAATCGAAGCCGCGATGGAAGCCGAAGCGACGGCCAAGGCGGAAGCGGAAGCGCGCGCCCGGGTGGAGGCGGAGATTCGCGCCCGGGTCGAAGCGGAAGCCAAAGCCAAGGCGGAAGCCGAGGTCAGGGCTCGAGCCGCGGCTGATGCGCGAGTCCGTGCGGAGGCGGAAGCCCGCGCCAGAGTCGAAGCAGAGATTCGCGCGAAGGTTGAAGCGGAAGCTCGCGCCAGAATCGAAGCGGAAGCCCGGGCCCGGGCAGAAGCGGAAGCCAGAGCAGAGGCCGAAGCACGAGCGAGAGCCGAGGCAGAAGCTCGTGCCCGAGCTGAGGCCGAAGCACGCGCCAAGGCAGAAGCGGAAGCGCGGGCGCGAGCAGAAGCGGAGGCGCGGGCCAGGGCGGAAGCTCAGGCGAAGGCCAAGGCCGAAGCGGAAGCGCAGGCGAGGGCAAGGGCCGAAGCCAAGGCGGAAGCGGAAGCCAGGGCGAGAGCCAAGGCAGAAGCGGACGCGAAAAAAGCAGAAGCTGAAGCCAAGGCGAAGGCGCAGGCCAAGGCCAATGCTGAAGCAAGGGCCCGGGTGGAAGCGCAGGCAAAGGCCAAGGCGGAAGCCGAAGCGCGAGCCAGGGCGGAAGCTCAGGCGAAGGCCAAGGCCGAAGCGGAAGCGCAGGCGAGGGCGGAAGCTCAGGCGAAGGCCAAGGCCGAAGCGGAAGCGCAGGCGAGGGCGGAAGCTCAGGCGAAGGCCAAGGCAGAAGCCGAAGCGCAGGCCAAAGCAGAAGCGGCGGCCAAAGCCCAAGCGAAGGCAGCATTATCTGCAGCAGCAGCCATCAAGCCGCCGGTCATCGTGCAAGACAGCCCGCTCGGCGACCTTGATGGCACGCAGACACTGCGCGCGCTCACTCCGCTTGAACTCAATGACGACGCGCAATCGAAGTGGTTCGTCGTCCAGCTGGCTGTCTCGGCGCAGCCGGTCGATCTCCACACGATGCCGCATCTCGATATATTCGATGAGTATCGCCTGTATACCGTGGACGGACTCGACCAGGGCAAAGTCCTGCACAGCCTGCGACTCGGCTTTTTTTCGGAGGAGGTGTCGGCCAACGTCGTGGCTGGATATCTGAAAACGTTCTTCGAGTCGGCTGAGATCAGACGCATCAGCGTTGCCGAGCACGAGCGATTCGTGGATCGGCGCGCCCAGTCGAGCCCTGATTCCCGGTCGATGAACGGCCGCGCCGAGCGGAAACAGAAGCACGAAACCAGCGAAACCATCGTCCTCGAGACACGGACAGTGGAAGTTCCATCGCGGCGCCTGGCGGATCTGCTGACGAAGCCCACCAAGCCGGGCAAGCAACCCAAACCGCCGAAGAACAAGGCGTCCCGACCGAAGTCGCTCGGAGACGAACTGGTCGAGGAAGCTCGCCAGGTCATCCTGTCCGAAAGCGCCATTCGCAGGCTGCCGACCAACAGCTCGCTCTGGTCCAAGCTCTTCGGTCAAAAGCGCTGAGTCACGCGCCGGCGCCCGCCGCGCCGTCGCTCCTCTGGACGTGCTCCCGCCGTTCGCGGCGGCCGGTGGGCTGTTCACATCTCATTCATTGATGCCCGTTCAGGATGTTATTCTGCAACGGTTACACCGGTTTCGGGCAGAGACGCTTAACCCTTTGGTTCGGCAGGAAATATCATCACGCGGTCATGGCGTCCGAAATTCTCTATCTCGCCTCCGCGTCGCCCCGCCGCCGCGAGCTACTCGATCAGATCGGTGTGCCCCACGAGCTGCGACCGGTCACAGTGGACGAATCGCGTCAACCTGGCGAATCCGCGCGCGATTACGTGTTGCGGCTGGCGCGTGCCAAGGCCGAGATTGCCTGGGCGCTCAACGCGCGCGACAAACCCGGTCCGGTGCTGGCTGCCGATACCGTCGTGGTCGTCGGCGATGCGATCCTCGGCAAGCCGCGTGATCGCGCCGATGCGCTGGCCATGCTCGAAAAGCTGTCGGCACGCACGCACGAGGTGCTCACTGCGGTGGTGCTGCGGAACTCGCGCGGTCTCGACTCGCGAGTGAATGTGAGCCGCGTGACGTTCCGCGCGGTTCGCCCGGACGAGGCAGAGCGATATTGGAGCACCGGTGAGCCGCGCGACAAAGCCGGGGCCTATGCCATTCAGGGCTACGCCGCGGTGTTCATTGGGTCGCTTGAGGGCAGCTACTCGGGAGTCATGGGACTGCCGCTGTTTGAGACCGCTGAGCTCTTGGTACAGGCGGGAATCGCAACATGGATGCACAGACACGAGTCGTGATGTCAGCGGAGATTCTCGTCAACGTGACGCCGCGTGAATCGCGCGCGGCAGTGGTCGAGAACGGCGTGTTGCAGGAGGTGTTCATCGAGCGCGCCAGCCGTCGCGGTCTCACCGGCAACATCTACAAGGGCAAAGTGTCGCGGGTGCTGCCCGGCATGCAGGCCGCCTTCATCGACATAGGCCTCGAGCGCACGGCGTTCCTGCACGCCTCGGACATGATGCGCCAGACGGCCGAAACCGAGGGTCTCGAGACTCTCGACGATGTGAACATTCGCGGGCTGGTGGCCGAAGGCGACGAAGTGCTGGTCCAGGTGCTCAAGGATCCGCTCGGCACCAAGGGGGCGCGCCTGACGACGTTCATTTCGATACCGTCGCGCTACCTGGTGTACATGCCGGCGGGCCGAGGCACGGGTGTTTCGGCGCGAATCGAAGATGAAGAAGAACGGCGCCGGCTGCGCGAGGCGATGACGCTGCATGCGCTGACAGAAGAGCCCGGCGGCTACATCGTGCGCACGGCGGCCGATGGCGCCACGCCCGAAGCCCTGCGCGCCGACATGCTGTTCCTCAAGCGCCTCTGGGATGTAGTGCGCGAAAAGGGACTGGCGACGCCGGCCGGGAACCTCGTGCACGAGGACCTGCCGCTGCCCGTCCGTGTCCTGCGCGACCTGCTCAATGGCACCGTGGAACGCGTATACGTCGATTCGCCGGCCGCTCACGAACGCATGCTCGAATTCGCGCGCCATTTCATGCCGGAGTGCACCGCCAAGATCGAGCTGTATTCACAGCCGCGCCCGCTGTTCGACCTGCGCAACATCGAGGAGGAGATCGAGAAAGCGCTCGACTGCAAGGTGCAGCTCAAGTCGGGCGGCTATCTGATCATCGATCAGACCGAGGCGATGACGACCATCGACGTCAACACCGGCGCCTACGTCGGTCACCGCAATCTCGAGGAGACCATCTTTCGCACCAATCTGGAGGCGGCGCTGGCCATCGGAAGGCAGCTGAGGCTGCGCAACCTCGGCGGCATCATCATCATCGACTTCATCGACATGGAAGAGGAGGAGCATCGGCGCCAGGTCATCAACGCGCTGGAGAAATACCTGGAGGCTGACCACGCCAAAACCCACATCTCGAGCGTCTCGCCGCTCGGCCTGGTGGAAATGACCCGCAAACGCACGCGCGAAAGCCTGGAACATCTGCTGTGCGGGCCTTGTCCTACCTGCCAGAGCCGGGGCTTCGTCAAGACGCCCGAAACCGTCTGCTACAGCATCTTCCGCGAGATCCTGCGCCAGCACCGGCAATTCGAGTTCAAGCAGCTGATGGTGCTCGCGCACCAGGACGTGATCGAGATGTTGCTCGATGAGGAGTCGGCCGCGCTCGTGGAGCTCGAAGTGCTGACGGGCAAGCCCATTCGGCTGCAGACGGAAGCACTCTACACGGTGGATCAATTCGACGTGGTGTTGATGTAGTGACCGGACAGCCTTCAAGCAGCAGTGGATCATCCGCGCCGCCCGAACGCGCCACGCGGGTGCGTCGCGTGGTGCGCTGGCTCGCCGGGATCTCCGCGATCTTGGTGATCCTGCTCGCACTGGCGCTCGGCACGCTGCGCGTGCTGCTGACGCACGTGCCCGACTACCGCGATCAGATTCAGGCCTGGGTCAACGAAACGACGCGCCTCGATGTGCGTTTTCGCGACCTCGACGCGCGCTGGCGTATATTCGGGCCGGAGATCTACATCACCGCGGTCGAGGTGTATGCCCCCGAGGGTGGTCCGCTGCTGGCCGAATCACGCGCCGCGAGCATCGGCGTCGATCTGTGGCGGGTGCTGTTCCAGGCAGAGCTGCTCGCAGGGCGCCTGCGGCTGATCGAACCCGAGATCGGGCTGGTGCGAACACTCGACGGACGCATCGAGCTCGAGGGGCAGGCTGCGCTCGACTCGCGCAACGGCCAGCGGAGGCTGACCGCGGACGATCTGCCGACCGGGCGACTCGACATCGAGAATGCGAGGCTCACCCTGACCGATCTTAAGGGTGAGTTCCACGATGTCATTCTGAGCGCCGTGGACATGACGGCGCGGCGCGACCGCAACGATCTCGAAATCGAAGCCGAGATCCTCTTGCCGGAAGGTATGGGTTCGACTCTGGAGATCGAGGGCTCGGCACACGGCGCTCTCGATGAACCGGCGCAACTCGCCTGGCAGATCGCGGTGCGCGCGCGGGATATCGAGATGGCAGGGTGGCGTGAGCAGTTCACGGCGTTCGCCTCTTTGCCCACGAGCGGGCATGGAAGTCTTCGCCTTGAAGCGGCGGCTACAGGTCGCGAGCTTGAATCCGCGAAACTGCGTCTGCAGCTCGCCGAGGTGCTCGTCCCTGGGACGGCAGGATTGCCGACGCCCACGCGCTATGCGGTCATCGCGGGCGATCTCGACCTGCGGCGAGAGGCTTCGCAGTGGCGGTTGACCGGTCGTGACCTCGAGATGAGCACCGATGCGCACGCGTGGACGGCGTCTGATCTCTCCGTAACGTGGGACCACGATAAGAGGCGCCTGACTCGATTCGAAGCGCAAGCGTCCTTCCTTCGCCTCGACAATCTCGTGCCACTCGCAGGCCTGGCGCCCGCCGCAGAGTGGCGCGACCGGCTGATCGCCCTGAGCCCCGCGGGCGAGGTGCGGGCGCTGACAGCAAGCTACACGCGCCGCGACGAAAGCGACCCTGACATCAGTGGAAGCGCGAATTTCGCGGGCTTGGGTTTCAACCCGGTGGGCAAGGCGCCTGGACTTCGGGGACTGAGCGGGGCGCTCGCGGGCACCGCGAAATCCGGCCACGTGACGCTCAACTCACGCACGGTGCTGTTCACGATGCCGCAGAAATTTCGCGCGCCGCTGTCTGCCGACCTCGCGCAAGGTCGGGTGGCGTGGACTCGAGATGCCGGTGGCTGGCACTTCACCAGCCGGCAATTCAAGCTGCAGAACGCACATGCGAGCGCCGACAGTGACCTCGACCTGACGATCCCCGACGGTGGAGCGTCGCCGGTCCTGAATCTCCGCAGCAGCTTTCGCGATGCCGTTCTGGCCGAGGGCTGGCGCTATCTGCCGATCGACAAGCTGAAGGAGAAGGTGCTGGCCTGGCTCGATGGCGCCTTCATCGCGGGCAGGGCTGCGCGCGGTGAGTTGGTGTTCAGCGGGCCGACGAGGAGCTTTCCGTTTCGCGACGGCGGCGGGGAGTTTCGCATCACGTGCCCGCTGGAAGGGCTTACGCTCAACTACGCGGATCACTGGCCGCGACTCGAGAATGCCGCGCTCGATGTCGAGTTCCACAATACGGGCGTGACCGGCCATGTGACGGGCGCCACGCTCAACGGCCTGCGCGTCGAATCCGCCACCGCGGCGTTCGCCGATTTCAAGGAGGGGGACCTGACCATCAAGGCGCGGCTCGCCGGCGATGTCGGCGCCGCGCTCGGATATCTGCAGAAGAGTCCCCTCGGCGCGACACTCGGCGCGACATTCATGAACTTGCGCGGCGATGGCCTCGTCGCCGCCGATGTCGACCTGCAGCTTCCCATCAAGCATCTCGCCGATCGGCACTTCGTCGTCGCAACGCGGATAGACGGCGCGCGCCTCGTGCTCGAAGACAGCGAGCACGTGATCGAACGGCTGGGGGGCACACTGCGGGTCGAAGACAAGCGCGTCATGAGCCCGGCCCTCACGGGCACCTATCTCGGTGGTCCCGTCCACATCGAGCTTGCGCCGACGCTTGTGAGCGACGGCAAGTTCGACAACATCGTGCGCGTCAGAGCGAACACCCCGAGCGCGGCACTGGCCCAGGCGATGGGCGCACCCTCGACCGCCAAGCTCGACGGCCGCATCGAGTGGCGCGCCACCGCACGCATTCCGACTCTCGATGCGCAGGCGCCTGCGGAAGCGCCAAAGCCACCGATGACGCTGCGCGTCGATTCATCACTCCGTGGAACCGTCGTGGGTCTGCCGCTGCCGCTCGCTAAAAGCATGGACGAGACCCGGCCGATCCGCGTCGACGTGCAATGGCCACGGGACGACGACGAGGCGCTGGTCCAGGCCACCTATGGCAGCGACGTGCGTTCGCAGCTGCGATTCGCGCGTCGCTCGAATGGCTGGGCATTCGAGCGTGGAACGGTGCGCTTCGGCGAGGGGGACGCGCGCTTGCCCGCAATCGCTGGTCTCGAGTTACGCGGCACAGTCGATCAGCTCGACCTGTCGGAGTGGCTCGCGTTGCGCCCGGACAAGCCGGGGAAACGGCCGCTGTCCGATTACCTGAAGAGCGCCAGCATCACCGCGCAGCGGTTCCGCCTGTTCGGCTTCGACTTCTCCAACCTGAGCGGCAGCCTGATCGCCGGCGAGCGCGCCTGGTCGATCAGTGTGGACGGGCCGCAAGCCCGCGGGATCGTCCTGGTGCCGTATGAGCTGCAGGGCGCCGAGGCACTCGTCGTCAACATGTCGCGACTGCATCTCGTGGCGGCTGAAACGGCAGACGAGGCAGGGGACCGTGAGCCGGATCCGAGACAATGGCCGGACGTCAGCGCCTCGATCGGTGAGTTCACCGCCTGGGGCCGGCGCCTTGGGTTCATGCGCGCCGAGATCAGTCACGCGGCTGACGGCGTGCATCTCGATTCTTTCTCGAGCCAATCCTCGAGCTTCGCGATGCAGGGCTCGGGGTCCTGGCTGGTCACGCCACTGGGCGAGGTGAGCAGCCTGAAGCTCGAGCTCAACACTACCGATGTGCTGCAGACGATGACCGACCTGGGCTATGGCGAAAGCATCGCCGGCAAGCGCGGCAACGTCGCGGCCTCGGTAAGCTGGCCGGGCGCGCCGAATCGTAACTTTCTCGCTCGTCTGAATGGCAGCGTGACGATCCAGGTTGACGACGGGCAGCTGCTCACGGTGCAACCGGGTGCCGGGCGGATCTTCGGCCTGATGAGCGTCGCCGCGCTCCCACGCCGGCTGTCGCTCGACTTCACCGATTTCACCGACAAGGGGCTCGCCTTCGATACCATTCGCGGGGATTTCACCTTGAAGTCGGGCGATGCGTTCACCGAAAACCTGCTCCTCAAGGGCCCCGCAGCCGAAATCGGCATCGTCGGGCGCACCGGTCTCGAGCGGCGCGACTACGATCAGACCGCCGTGGTGACGGGGAGTCTCGGCCAATCCCTGCCCGTGGCGGGGACGATCGCGGGCGGTCCGGTCGTCGGCGCGGCGCTGCTGGTGTTCTCGCAGATCTTCAAGGAGCCGCTCAAGGGGATGGCGCGCGGGTACTATCACATCACCGGCACGTGGGAGAATCCCGTCGTGCAGCGGGTCGACGGAGCGGAGAAGAAGAAGGCGGAGAACGCGGTCCGCACCGCCGAGCGCAAGACGGATTCGACACCATGACAATCATTGCGGCTATCCAGATGACGTCGGGCCCCGAGGTCGCGGGCAATCTGGAAAGTGCCGGTCGGCTGCTCGAGGAGGCCGCCTCGCGCGGCGCGGTGATCGCCGGCTTGCCGGAAAATTTCGCGATCATGGGATGGAGCGAGGCCGACAAGCTCAAGGCCAGCGAACCCGATGGCGATGGGCCGATCCAGTCGTTTCTATCCGCCACCGCGCGGCGACTCAAGCTCTGGATCATTGGCGGCACGATTCCGCTGCGCACGACCGAGAGCGGCCGCAGTGCCGCCGCGTGCCTGGTTTACGACGACCAGGGAGAGCGAAGGGCGCGCTACGACAAGATTCACCTGTTCGACGTCAAAGTTCCCGACAATCCGGAACAGTATCGTGAGTCCGCGACGATCATGCCGGGTTGCGAGCCGTTGGTGATCGACACTCCGGCGGGCCGCCTGGGTCTGGCGGTGTGCTACGACGTGCGGTTTCCGGAACTGTTTCGTCAGTTGTCCGCCAAGGGCGCGCAATGGTTCTGTCTGCCCTCCGCATTTACGGCACCAACCGGGCGCGCGCACTGGGAGACGCTGATCCGGGCGCGCGCGATCGAGAACTTGTGTTTCATGATGGCGCCCGCACAAACGGGTGTGCATGCCAACGGCCGCGAGACCTACGGAGATACGATGGTGGTGGACTTCTGGGGACGGGTGCTGTCGCGCCTGCCGCAGGGCCCGGGCGTCGTGACCGCGGACTTCGATCACCACAGCCAGGTCGAAGTGCGCCGCAGCTTTCCCACTCTCGAGCATCGAGTGTTCCAGTGAGCCCATCGACCGAAAATCCGCTCCTGATCGCGCAACGGGCCCTGCTGGCTCCATCAGGTCTTGACGAGGGCCGGCTGACGCGTGTGCTCGGCACGCTCATGGGTCATGCGATCGATACCGCCGACCTCTATTTCCAGCTCGCACGCGAGGAGTCCTGGTCGCTCGAGGACGGCATCGTCAAGGAAGGCAGCCACAGCATCGAGCAGGGCGTCGGCGTGCGCGCCATCGCTGGCGAGAAAACCGGTTTCGCCTACTCCGATGAAATCGTGATGCCGGCGCTCGAAGAGGCGTCGCGTGCCGCGCGCGCCATCGCGCGCCAGGGCTCGACGCATGCGGTGCAGGCTTGGACGGCACGCAGCGGTCACCAGCTGTATCTGCCGATCGATCCCCTGGTGACGATGAGCGATGCCGACAAGGTGAGCCTGCTGTCGCGCATCGATGCCGAGACGCGCAGGATGGATCCGCGCATCGTGCAGGTGATGGCATCGTTGAGCGCTCTGCACGAGGTCGTGCTCGTGGTCAACAGCAATGGCGTGATGGCCGCGGATGTTCGGCCGTTGGTGCGGATCAACGTGTCGGTCATCGCGGAACAGAACGGGCGACGCGAGCTGGGATTCAGCGGCGGCGGTGGACGCTTCGGTCTCGACGCCGTCACGTTCGAGCGTGCGGTCGCGCATGCACGTGAGGCCGTGCGTCAGGCGCTCGTCAATCTCGAGGCGGTGCCCGCGCCGGCAGGGACGATGCCCGTGGTCCTTGGGCCGGGTTGGCCGGGGGTGTTGCTGCACGAGGCGATCGGCCACGGACTCGAGGGCGATTTCAACCGCAAGGGCACCTCCGCGTTCACCAACCGCATCGGTCAGCGCGTCGCCTCAGAACTGTGCACGGTGGTCGACGACGGCACGTTGGCCGGGCGGCGAGGGTCGCTCAATATCGACGACGAAGGGACACCGACCCGGTGCACGACGTTGATCGAGCGCGGGGTGCTCAGAGGCTACCTGCAGGACACGCTGAATGCGCGCCTGATGGGAATGGAGCCGACGGGCAACGGGCGCCGTGAGTCGTTCGCACATATCGTCATGCCGCGCATGACCAACACCTACATGCTGGCCGGTCCGCATGATCCGGATGAAATCATTCGCTCCGTCAGAAAAGGGCTGTACGCCGTCAATTTCGGCGGCGGGCAGGTCGATATCACCTCCGGCAAATTCGTGTTTTCGGCCAGCGAGGCGTATCTCATCGAGGACGGCAAGGTCACGGCCCCGGTCAAAGGCGCCACGCTCGTCGGCAACGGACCCGACGTACTCACGCGCGTCAGCATGGTCGGCAACGATCTCGAGCTCGATGAAGGCGTCGGCGTCTGCGGCAAGGAAGGTCAGAGCGTGCCGGTCGGGGTCGGTCAACCCACGCTAAAGGTCGACGCCCTTACGGTCGGCGGAACGGCCTAAGGCCGCCCTCACGGCGCACTGCGATTGGCTGCCGTGCGCACGTGAAATTGTGGCGCCCATCACACTCGGCTCGCTCTCGGACCTCCCGGCCTGAACACGGTTCTCGATCTGTCGTATTCGGGTGGGCGTAGGATTTTCCTTAGGCTCAGGCCGATCGCGCCGGGCGGGAGGCTGCAAGGGGGCTGCGACATGCCGGATCGACATCCCACCAATCAACGCACGGAATCGCCGCGCAAGCCCGGCGTGCGCGCCAAGGCCTCAGGGAACGGCACTCAGGAATGGCATGCGGTGGTGATCGTGCCGTCGGGGCACGCGTGCGAGGCGGCGATCCTCCTCAAGGGCCATCGTTTCCTCTCGAAAGACGCGCCACGCCTGCCGCTGGAATGCTGCCCGTCGCCGGAGCATTGCCATTGCACCTATCGGCACTTTTCGGATCGCCGCGGCGGTTCGCGACGCGGGACCGATCGGGGCGAGCCGATCACCCGGCGGCCCACCGTCGGAGAGCGTCGTTCCAAACGAGGTCGGCGTACGTCCGACAGTGACGCAGACGGCGAGACTTGAACTCATGTTCGGCGTGAGTAGTCTGTAACTACTTGCAGCGGACATGGATCAACGACGACGCCGCGCACACCGCGCCGCCGGAACTCATGATGACTCAGTCGATCAATGGCGATCTCTCCGTGCGCGTTGCCGTCGACTCGCGCGCGATGGGCTGGGCGCCGAGCCCGAGCGGTACGGTGTGGCGCAAGCGGCTGCACCTCGTTGGACCTGCGGAATCGGGGCAGGTCACCTCCGTCGTCCGTTACGACGCCAAGTCCACGTTTCTTCAACACGATCATCCGGACGGCGAGGAGATCCTGGTTCTCGAAGGGACGTTTTCCGACGAGCATGGTGACTGGCCGACCGGCACGTACCTGCTCAACCCTGAAGGGTTTCGCCACGCGCCGTTTTCACGCCAGGGTTGCGTGATTTTCGTCAAGCTGCGGCAGTTTCCGGGCCGCGGTCGCGAGCACGTCGTCCGCAACACTGTTGCCATGGCGTGGCAACCCGGCGCGGACGCCGGAACTCTGGCGAAGCCCCTTTACGAGCAAGCGGGGTTTTCAGACACGGCTCGACTGGAGCGCTGGGCGCCGGGTCCAACGTGGCGCGCACGCTTGTATCCCGGGGGTGCGGAACTGTTCGTGGTCGAGGGCGCTTTTGCGGACGAACAGGGCAGCTACACCGCGGGCACCTGGCT
>Ga0214473_10006818_pt1 | contig 13608 bp, 10 predicted proteins | sample RVTome_7_FD_203509 | JGI IMG/M metagenome (GOLD analysis project Ga0214473, IMG submission 203509) | Soil microbial communities from uranium-contaminated site in the Upper Colorado River Basin, Wyoming, United States - RVT98D197 | ecosystem: Environmental > Terrestrial > Soil > Contaminated >... | reverse complement strand
GCTTCATATCAGTTGTTCAACCTGGGGTATTATCGGCGGGTCAAGAGGCGCAGGCATCACCCCTAAGGGGGATTCAAAAGGCGATATGAGCCCGGTTTTGGCTAGTTGCCCAACTAGGCCAAAAGAATATTATTAAGGCAGTTTTATCCAATTCGTACTCACACCACAGTCAGACCTGGCAGAAAAGGAGTGCTCGTGAAGAAACGCGACCACTCTGCGTCGAAGCTTGTGGAAAATCGTGAACTTCTCCTCCGACACGGCCAGGCGGAGAGCCCATCGCCGGCCATACCGGACTAGGCGTCTGGCCACCGCGACCAGCTGCCAGCGCAGAGTGCAGGTGGTTCTCGACCTTCAGTCCGGGTCGAGGAATAGAAGCTTCTGGGCTTGGGTCAAGTTATGGGCAAGCACCCCGATCCTCCCGCACTCTTATTTGACAACGGTGGGCCCCATTGATATCATCCGGTTTCTTGAAAATGGAAGATTGTACCAGAGTCGGGCCTATGAGCTTGCCCTCTAATAAAAAAATAAATCTCGTTCATCATTTGGTATGGATCAGCGCCCTTTTCCTATTTCCCAGAATATTGTTGTGCCCGATTATCCTAGAAGCTGGCTCGAGAATTATCGGCTGGAATTCCTCAATTACCACGGAAGGTAACTTCGTTCCGCACAAGAATTCGTGCAAGTTCAAAATGAATATTACAGCATGAAGTTCAATTTCTTCTTCAGCATTCCTTTTTGGATATCATTCTGCGTGATCGTCATCTTCACTCGGTTTCTCGACAGAAGACCCACTCTACGACGCTATCTTTTGCTGGTCTCGTCTATTCTGATGATTTTATCCATTCCAGGCTTCACTCTGCCGAATCTTGCCTGTCTGCTTATCATGTCCGCATTCTCGTATTCAGTCGGCTATGTCTTGAATCACAGCTCCTACCTCATCAGCGCCAAGCAAAGAAGGCTGACCTCGATATTCGGGATAGTGGGGGTCCTCGGATTCTTGGCGTTTTTTAAATACCGGTTCATACAGTCTCTTTTCCTTAGGAATTCTTCACCCGACGGGAATCCCGCGTCCCGTATTGTCTTTATGATCGGCGTGTCGTATTTCTCATTCAAAATGATTCATTTCGTCGTCGAGTCCTACCGGAGGAAGATCGAACGGCCTTCGGTTCTGAACTATCTCACCTATATTCTGTTCTTCGTGCCTTTCTTGAGCGGACCCATAAACAGGTTCAATCATTTTGCGCAACAAGCAAGCGAAAATACCACAACGAGCATCAAACATGATCTGATAGCCGGGGGGGAACGTATCATCCATGGCCTTTTCAAAAAATTCGTGTTGGTCCAAATCATACACCCCTACGTTTTGGGGAATCCCACACAAGCGCTAGCTGACCTATCCCTCGGCAAGGTTTTGCTCGGCCTGTATGCTTACGCTTTTTATTTTTATTTTGATTTTTCCGGGTACTCCGACCTAGCTATCGGAAGCGCCTGGCTAATGGGCATCCAGCTTCCCGAAAATTTTAACAATCCTTTTTTAAAAAAGAATATCCGCGAGCTATGGACGAATTGGCACATGTCTTTGACAGGGTGGCTCGTGGATTACATCTATTGGCCGCTGGTGCGCAAGATGAGGGACGCGAGGTATCTCAGAGAACGCCCGGTTCTGTTATCCAACGTAGGCATGATCATCACATTTATAGCCTGCGGGATGTGGCATGGAGAGACGCTTAATTTTCTGTTATGGGGCGCCTATCACGGATTAGGAATATCGGTCCTCACAATCTATCAGAGGCAAAAAAGGAAAGTCGAAAGCTCTTTTATCCAACAATATTATCGCTCTAAAATCAGCGCGGTCATCGGCACATTTTTCACATTTAATTTCTTCGCGATTGGATTGGCCTTTTTTGTTTTGGATTTGAAAAATCTGAGGATACTCTTAAGGAGCATCCTGTTTTGACGAAGAATTTGAGAGGATAGTGAGCAAGCCCAGGAGAAAGCTCATCCACATCCATTGGTTTCGCTCAGGCTGCTAGTCAATTCTAAGCCTGAGAAGCCTGACCGCCCGTCTTTTTTTCTATAAAGGCCGTCAGCTTATTAATAGAATCGAGGTTGTCGGGAATGATCTCATCGGCTTCGACGCGTATCCCATATTCCTTTTCAATGTGCCCAACGACTTCCAGGACACCTGTAGAGTCCAGGATCCCTTTCTCGAGGAATGAGTCATCGTCCGTAAAAGAATTCACACGTGATAAAGGCAGAGCAGGCGCAGAAATGAACGCCCTCAAAGATACTCTTATATTATCGGTGGTCCGTCCATCCTTCGCCATAGCAGTCTCCTTTATCTTTGGTAATACTTAAAGAATAATACACTGGCAAAGATGTTCGAGTCAAACTGTCGAATCGGATCATCTAAGATCTAGCCATGTGGGTATATATCCTGTCATTTAAAAACCTAACCGTAATTTTAAGGCTGTTTTGGCCATTCATGCTATCCTCTGGGTTCACGCGCCAGGAGGTTGGGCATGACCGAGGAGTTCCGCATGGCTTATATCCGATCCGTCAAAGTGCGGCATAAGAAAGCCACGAAAGCCCAGAAGGGCTGGGTTCTGGATGAGCTTTGCCGTGTCTGTCACCTGAATCGAAAGTATGCCATCACGAAGATCCATCAGAATCTTTTTGAAAGGGACACCGTCAAGGTCAAACTAGCGGGCCGAAAGAAGTTTTACCCTCGAAGGATCTTGGAGGTCGCGGAGAGCGCCTGGCTTCAGGCGGGCTGTCCCCGGTCGGTTCGCCTGAAAGCCATTTTCCGACTCTGGCTTCCTTGGATCGAGACCCGATATCGGCTCCCGAAGAACGAACAAGCCCTGCTTTTGGGCGTCGGCCCCAGTACGATCGACCGATCCCTGAAAGGGAAGAAGGCGGCATGTGCCTGCCCCCTGATTTAGTCCATTTTTTAAGTTAGAAAAATATTTTGTGGGTCACTGCTAAAGGAGTGTCAGGTGGTCAGCCTTAGGACAAATATCGCTTTCTCACCCTTAGGGGTGAGAAAGACTCCTAGATTATCACCCCTGAAATAGCCCCCGGGGGTGATATACGAGGAGGGGGGATATCCCCTACCCTGTTGCCGAAATGCTTAGCCATATAAGTGTGTCCGACAATAGGACACCGTTTAAATGAAAAGGAGTCCTACATCATCATGAACGTCCCCTTCGTCGACCTCAAGTCCCAGTACCTCGCCCTTAAGTCCGAGATCGATCCCGCAATCCAGGCCGTCATAAACGAGACGGCGTTCATCGGCGGTAAGTACGTCGAAAGCTTCGAGAAGGCCTATGCCGAGAAATACGGCATGAAGCACTGTATCAGCTGTGCCAATGGAACAGACGCCATCTATATCACGCTCAAGGCCCTGGGCATCGGCTTCGGAGACGAGGTCATCACGGTGGCCAACAGCTGGATTTCGACGTCCGAGACGATCACGCAGGCCGGGGCCAGGCCTGTCTTCGTGGACATCGACGAGTACTTCCACATCGACCCCTCCCAGATCGAAGCGAAGATCACAAAAAAGACCAAGGCCGTCATCCCCGTCCATCTCTACGGCCAGCCGGTGGACATCAAGGCCGTCCAGGCGATCTGCGAAAAGCACAAGCTTTATCTCATCGAGGACTGCGCCCAATCCCATTTCGCAACCGTTAACGGGAAAAAGACGGGGACATTCGGGATCGCCGGGACCTTCAGCTTCTACCCCGGCAAGAACCTCGGCGCCTATGGGGACGCTGGGGCCATCATCACGGACGACGACGAGTTCGCCCGTAGCGCCCGGCTCTACGCCAACCACGGCTCCTTGCAGAAGCACATCCACGAGATCGAGGGAATCAACAGTCGTCTGGACTCAATCCAAGCCGTGGTTCTCCACGCCAAGCTCAAACACATCAACAACTGGAACAAGGCCCGGAATAGCCATGCCCTGAAGTACGACGCCCTCCTGGGCGTCCTCGACGATGTGAAGTGCCCGAAGCTCCGGCCCGACACCTTCCACATCTTCCATCTCTACGTCATTCGGGCTTCCCGGAGGGACGACCTGGCCGCTTTCCTTAAATCCAAGGGAGTCTTCACGGGCATCCATTACCCAACGGCCCTCCCCTTGATGCCGGCCTATCGCTACCTGAGGCACCGGCCAACAGACTTCCCGGTCGCCTACGAGTGCCAGGACGAGATCCTGTCTCTTCCGATGTATCCGGAGCTCACGGACGAGCAGATCTCCCATGTCGCGGATTCGATCAAGGAATTCTACAAGAAATAGGGCTATTGCTTGAGAGAAACAGGTGTGTTATAATAATAATCTCAGGTGGCCTTTCGCCAAGAGGTTCCGCCGGAGAAAATCGAAAAAATTATGGGAGCGGGTATCATGATTAATATCGGTATCATCGGGTACGGGTACTGGGGCCCCAATGTGGCCCGTAATTTCCATTTGTCCGCCGGGGTTAAGCTGACCGCGGTCAGCGACATCTCGGACAAACGCCTCGGCCTGGCGCAGGCCCACTATCCTTTCATCAAAAGGGTGAAGGACCCCCTGGAGCTCATCCGGTCCAAGGACGTGGACGCCGTGGCCATCGTCACGCCGGTCTTTGCCCATTACGAGATGGCCAAGGAAGCGCTCCTCGCGGGTAAACATGTCTTCGTCGAGAAGCCGTTCACCTCGACGAGCGCCCAGGCCAAGGAGCTCATCGAGCTAGCGGCCATGAAGAACCTCAAGATCATGGTCGACCATACTTTCCTCTTCACGGGCGCCGTGAAGAAGATCAAGGAAGTCATCGATTCCGGCGAACTGGGCAAGCTTTTGTTCTACGACTCGGTCCGGGTCAACCTGGGGCTTTTCCAGCACGACATCAACGTCATCTGGGATCTGGCCCCGCACGACCTATCCATTATGAACTATGTCATTCCGAACAAGCCGGTGGCCATCACGGCTCACGGCTCCGTCCATTTCGAGGGTGGATACGAGGATATCGCCTATGTCTGCGTTCAATTCGAGGGCAACGGCTTCATCGCCCATTTCCACGTCAACTGGCTCAGCCCGGTCAAGATCCGCAAGACCCTGATCAGCGGCGACAAGAAGATGCTCGTCTGGGACGACATCGACGCCGATGAGAAGATCAAGATCTACGACCGAGGTGTTGACATCAAGAGCTCGAACGGGGCCACGAAAAACGGCATCCACGAGCTCCTGGTGAGTTATCGGACGGGCGATGTCCACATCCCCAAGCTCGAGGGCACGGAAGCCCTCAAGGCCGAGGCCCAGTACTTCGTCGAGTGCATCGAGAAGAACCAAGAACCCATCAATAATGGTCAGGCCGGGCTCCAGGTCGTCCGCCTCCTGGAAGCCGCCGACGAGTCCATCAAGAAGGGCGGCCAAAGAATCGAGCTGTAAGGAGCCCCCATGGAATTCTGCCGAGTAGCGCCCGACGTCAAGCTGGGAAAAGACGTAAGAATCCTCGCCTTCGCCAACCTCTACGGCTGCACGATCGGGGACAATACCAAGGTCGGGACGTTCGTCGAGATCCAGAAAAACGCCTTCATCGGCCGGAATTGCAAGATTTCCTCCCATACTTTCATCTGTGAGGGCGTGACTATCGAGGACGACGTCTTCATCGGCCATAACGTCACCTTTATCAACGATATGTACCCCCGGTCGACCGCCCCTGGCGGAGGTCTCCAGACGGAGGCCGACTGGAAGGTCGTGCCTACATTCATCCGGAAAGGGGCGTCTGTCGGGTCGAGCTCCACGATCCTCGCGGGGGTGACCGTCGGGGAAGGGGCCATCGTCGGGGCCGGTGCCGTCGTCACCAAGGACGTCCCCCCCTGGACGATCGTTGCCGGAAATCCGGCTAGGGTATTGCGAAAAATAGAAGGGAAGTAGATAATAGTGAGGATTTCAAAGGACCACAGGGGTTAAGACGATGTTGAAGGAAAGGGAAACTGTTCTCCGCAGGTTCTTCCTCTTCGTCGACTGTGTCATCATATCCCTGGCTTTCTTCCTCGCTTTTTTACTAAAAGGCATGCTCCATGAGCCCGGCGAGCCGTTAAAGAGGTATGTCGTCACTCTTCTCATAGCCATTCCCCTATGGTGCCTGACGCTCTACGCGAACGGTATTTATTTGTCGATGAGAACGCGTTCTTATCTCGAAATCCTCTGGGCCATCATCAAATCCGCGGTGCTGACCTTCCTGGCCACAGCGACGGCTATCTATTTTCTCAAGCATTCCCAGACAAGCCGCCTCTTCTTCATGCTCTTCGGAGGGTTCAGCTTCGGGTTCATCCTTCTCGAGAAAACGGCCTTGTTCATGAGCTCTCATTATGTTCGGCGCCAGGGCCTCAACACAAGGCGGCTCCTCATCGTCGGTACGGGGAAACGGACCCAGGAGTTCGTAAAGAAGGCCGATGGCCACCCCGAGTGGGGCTTTGAAATTCTGGGGGCCATCGACGACGAGCCGGGGCGCGGTGTCCACCGGGTGGGCCGGTTGGACATCGTAGGCAGCCTCGACGATATCCCCAGGATTTTCCACAAGGACGCCGTGGACGAGGTCGTCTTCGTCGTTCCAAGGTCCCGGCTGAACTCTCTTCAAGACGCGATCCATAAGTGTGAAACCGAGGGAGTTGTTGTGACTGTCGCCGTCGACCTCTTCGATACGCTACTGGCCAAGTCATCGGTAACGGAGCTTGACGGCCTGCCCCTCCTCCACTTCAAGACGACCCACGCCCGGGAATGGGAACTTCTCGTCAAGCGAATGTTCGATTTCGCGGCCTCAGGGCTGGGAATACTGGTCCTATCGCCGTTCCTTCTTATCACCGCAATCCTCATCAAGGCGACATCGAAGGGGCCTGTTTTCTTCAAGCAAGACCGGCTGGGTCTTTCTGGCCGGAAGTTCACTCTTTACAAGTTCCGGACGATGCGCATCGGAGCTCACGACATCCTGTCCGACGTCGCCGACCTCAACGCCATGACCACGCCGGCATTCAGGGACAAGAAGACGAAGTGGATCACCCCGGTCGGCCGATTCCTGAGGAAGTTCAGCCTGGACGAGCTGCCTCAGCTATTCAACGTCTTTGTTGGCCATATGAGCATCGTCGGTCCGCGCCCGACGGTCCCGGACGAAGTCGAAAAGTACAAGTCCTGGCAGAGGCGGCGGTTCTCGATGAAGCCGGGCATAACCTGCCTGTGGCAGGTCAACGGCCGGAACAACATCGCCTTCGAGGATTGGATGAAGCTCGACCTTGAGTATCTCGACAGCTGGTCGCTCTGGCTGGATGCAAAGATCCTGCTCAAGACTGTCCCTGTCGTCTTATTCGGTATCGGAGCCTATTAGGGGACGGGGTTGCCCCTGGGCGTGCGCTTAGCGATATATCTTTTTTAGGAATAGCTTTTAATGAACAGAAAAATTTTTTTATTACTGGCAAGCTCGATAATTTTATCGTGGGTCTTTTTCACGCCAGCCAGCGCTTTCGGCCAAGGGAACACTTGGGCCGGCGAAAGTCTCGCCCAGATGGTCGAAGCGGCCAGGTGGCGGTTGGGTATTCTGAGAATTAACGCCGCCCTCGAGCTCAACAACGCCGGCTATGATTCCGATCTCTACTATGGCTACCTCGCTGAACCCATCCACGATTATACTTTCTCCGCCGGCACTCCGGTCCAACTGCTCCTCCCTGTAAGCAAAAAGATCGTCTTGGACCTCTTCGACAACCCGCAATATTTATTCTACCTCGACACCAAGAATGAACGGGCCTGGAACAATACGTTCCGGGGGCAAGTCCATTTCGCCCTGGATCGGTTTTATATCCAGGCGGGCGGAGGCCTATCGAACATCCGCCAGCGCCTGAGCCCAGAGCTAAACGTCAACATCCGGGAAAAGAAAGACAGCCTCAACGGGACCTTGCTCTGGCAGGCGTCGCGGGCAATGTCGCTCGCCCTGCTCTACGGGGGGAGCCAGTACGACTACGGGGATGCCGAATTCGGCGGGACGCGCCTCGCCGAAATCCTCAACAGGAAAGAGAACTACTTCGATTTCGTCACTTATCTGCAACCAAGCTCCAGGGTCCGATTTTTCTTGGATGGGCAATACGGCACCTACAGGTTTACGGAGGAGGTTTCGAGCGTCAGGGACACGCGGAGCTACGGCGCTTTGGGTGGCCTCGAATTTATCCCCAGAGAGGGAGAGACGAGACGGGTGGAAGGCATCCGAGGGAGCATAAGCCTGGGATATAAGCGCTTCGACATCATCGACCCCCTTCTTCTCGATGGGTCGGGTTTTGTCGGGGCGGTCAACGTCTCGGCCGGGCTGCTCGCAAAAACAACGGGTCGGGCCTTCTTCTCCAGGGATTTCCAATTTTCGGCTTACTCCAACGCCACCTATTACACGTCGACGGCCTACGGGGGGGGAATTACGTGGCTTCTCTCAAGAAGGACTTCCATTGCGTATGATATTTCTTTTGCTAGGAGTTCATACCCCGACGACACGGTGGGCGGCGGCCTTCCCGAGGACATCAACTACCGTTATACGACCCACATGTTCAGCCTGAACTTAAGGCTGGCCCGAAATCTAGGAATAATGGTCTTCGGGACGATCGGTAGGAGGATAATGAACGAGACCGGCCTGGCCGGGAACCGCAATTTCTTCGGTTTCAATTTAATATATGGCGTTACGGCAGGACAGATATCGACTCCTTTACGCGGATTGGCCCGCTAGTTCGCCATCTTCTACCTGGATTCTTCGACTAAATGAATATATAATATTGGAAACGATTGGTGAAGGGTGCTTTCCATAAGAAAGGGTGGCTCATGAGAACTCCGCGGGTCAGAATATTAATAGCAACGCTTCTTCTCGGATTTATTGTCGTTCCGTCCATTAAGGCATCACAGGAAATGCAGCCTCTTTCGGTCAATGAATATAAAATCGGAGCGAAAGACCTCCTTGAGATCACGGTCTTCAACCTCCCGGAGCTCAGCCAGACGGTCCGCGTCTCGGAAGACGGCTCGGTCACGTTCTCACTTCTCGGCAAGGTCGAAGTAGCAGGGCTAACGGCGCAAGAGCTCGAAAAAAAGCTGGCTTCGCTGCTCGACCAGCAATACACCAAGAATGCTCGGGTGACGGTCTTTATCAGGGAATTTCAGAAGATCGCGATTATCGGCGCTGTCGGGAGGCCCGGGATGTATGAGCTGGTGGGTCCGACGACTCTTCTGCAGGCCATCGCCCAGGCAGGAGGGTTGACGGCCCAGGCCATGAACGAGCTCTTTGTCTATCGGTATGGGAAAGAAGGTAATCAAACCCGAATCGTGATCAGGCTCGAAGATTTGATGATCAACGGCAATCAGGACCTCAGCATCGAGCTCCAGCCGAAAGACGTGGTCAACATCCCGGTTGACCAAATGCAGAACGTCTTTGTTTACGGAGAGGTCAGGACCCCGGGGGCGGTCCCGTACTTGAGATCAAAGAGAATCACCCTGCTCCAGGCCATCGCCCAGGCTGGAGGCCCGACCGAGTGGGCCAAGAAATCCGGCGTGATCATCAAGCGGAAAGACAAGAAAACCGGAAAAGAGATGAAGATCCCGATAAACCTGAAAAGATTGATCAACGGCAAGATCGCCGATATCGTCCTCGAGGAGGGCGACGTCGTCATCGTCCCCTGAGCTGATGTCAATTCATAAGGAAGCGAACCATGGCGGCGGAATTTAGTACTGAACCCAAGGGAGGGCCCCTCGCCCAGGCTCAGCAGTACTGGCACCTTGTCCTCAAGTGGAAATGGACGGCCTCTGTTTTCTTCGTAGTTGTCGTCGCCTTAGCGACAATATATAGCTTCATCGTGCCCCCCGTCTTCACGGCAAGGGGAAGTGTCTGGATCGAGGGCGAAGCAAATATCCTTCCTTTCGAAGACGTCCAGGCCTTCAGCGCGGGAACAAACCTCCAAAGCCACGTGCGCCTTCTCCAGAGTCGGACCTTGGCCGGGGAGACTATCGATAAGCTCAAGCTCTACGAAAATCCAGATTTTGCGGGGAAACCGGGAAAAGGGAAAAAAGCCAACGACCCCGCGGACCCGATTTTCCGGGAAAAGTTAATACAAGGCTTCCTCAATAATGTTACTGTTGCTTCTACCGACAGGACGCAGCTAGTTGACGTTAGTTTCAGCAACCGCAATCCCAAACTGGCCGCCGACACTCTGAACGCCCTTTTCGAGGGCTACATCGACATGATCGTCCGGAAGAGATATTCCGCGTCAGAGCAAGCCACCGAATTCCTGAATACGCAAATCGCCGCGCTACGGACCGAGATCGAAGAGAAAGAAAGGGAGCTCAATCAATATGGCTCGGAGAAAGACATTCTGCCCCTTTCCGCTGCGGAAGCTCCGGCCGTTTCTAGGATCAGCGAGGTCAACACCGCCCTGACGGCAACGACGCTCGACAAGATCAACAAGCTCAATTATTACAATCAGCTCAAAGTTGCCCCCCTCGGGGAAATTCCAGACGCTCCTGAAAATAGCCTTATCCAGCGCCTGCGGGAGCAGTACGTCACCCTCAGCAGTCAATATGCAAACAGGCTAGGCACCGTCAGGCCGGAATATCCGGAAATGAAGCGCTTAAAGTCGGAGCTCAACGCGGCCACGGAAGCCCTCCAGAACGAAACCCAGAACCTCATTCGGAACGCTTACACCGATTATCAAGCCGCCTTGAGGAATGAACAGTCTCTCCAGAAGCTCCTCAATGATGAAAAAAACGAGGCCTATAAGACCAACAGCAATTCGGTCCTCTACAACAGTCTCAGGATCGAGCTCGAGAACATGAAGGCGCTTCTCGAATCGCTTTCGAAGCGGAAGAGCGAAACCGACGTTTCCTCCCGCCTCAAGGGCTTGGAAGCCCTCAATGTCTGGATCGTCGACAAGGCCGACTATCCGTTGAATCCTGCCTTCCCAAAAAAGCGAAAGAACGTCCTCCTGGGTTTCCTGTTCGGGCTGGCCGGAGGCATCGGTCTGGCCCTCGGCCTTGAGTATTTGAACCACACGGTCAAAACATCGAAGGACGTGGCGGCTTCTATCGGGGTTCCCACGCTTGGATCCGTCCCTGCTTTCGAAGCCGAGGCCAGGCCTAAGGGACCGAAGGGGGAGTTTGCCAAACTCAGGTCCATGTTATGGGAGAAAGGCGAAAAAAGGGAGGACAAGGCTCCGAAGAAGAAACGGGAGAAATCGGTCGGCTTTCTGGAACCTGGTGCTACGCCGGCCGAGCAAAATAACAATCGAGCCCAGAATCTGAAGATCGAACTCATCGCCTCGCGCGAGCCCCAATCCATTCAGGCCGAGAGCTACCGCTCCATCCGGACAACGCTGCTCGTATCCTCGCCGCCCGGGAGGATCAAGACCCTCCTTTTCACAAGCCCCCTGGCCAAAGAAGGAAAATCCTCGACCGTATCCAACTTGGGCATCATGCTGGCCGAAGCCAACAGGCGGGTCGTTATCATCGATTCCGACCTCAGGAAGCCGAAGCAAGCCAGGATTTTCGGAGCGAACAGCCCTAGCGGGCCCGGCCTGAGCCGGTATCTGAGTTCCCATATCGAGCCGGCGGATATCGTTAAGCCAACCAGCGTCCCGAACCTTCAGCTCATCACGAGCGGGCCGCTCCCGGCCAACCCGATCGAGCTCCTGACGTCGGAGAAGATGGACAGCCTCGTTGCGTATCTCAAACGGAGCTTCGATTTCGTCCTGTTCGACACTCCCCCGCTCCTGGCGGTATCCGACGCGCTGGCCATGGGGCCCATGGCCGATGCGATAATACTGGTCGCACGGGGAGGTCAGACACCGATACAGGCCCTCAAGCAGGCCAACAGAAGCTCGACGCTCATAAGCTCAAATGCCTCGGCGTCATCCTCAACGGCGTCGACCTGCTCGAGCAAGACGGCTACTACGCCCGGCAATATTACCACTACTCCAAGCCGGAATAACGATCGGGATTCCCCATTATCACATAAAGCGGCCCGGCCCTCTAATTTTTGTCGATTCCAGCCTACGGCTAGCCCAACGCCCGTCCAATCGAGCCCCTGCTTACAGCGCCTCCAGCACTTCTAAGGCAAGATCGCATTTCCCGAGCGGCGGACTGACCTGAACGCCCTGGACCATTCCCTTGATCGCGCGCACCACCTCACGCGCGATAGCCACTCCCTCCGCACGAGCAAACTCGGGGCCCTTGTCCTGGGCCCGGCGCATCCGCTCCATGACCACCGCCGGAACCGAGGCGCCGGGCACCTCGTTGTGCATGAACTCGGCGTTGGCCAGGCTCCAGAGCGGCCAAATGCCCCCGAGGATGGGGACGCGGAAACGGGCCGTCTTCTGCAGGAAGCTCTCGAGCGCCCTGAGGTCGAATACCGGCTGGGTGATGGCGAACTCCGCCCCGGCCTCGATCTTCCTTTCGAATCGGGCGATCTCGTTCTCCAGGTTGATGGCCCCCGGATTTACGCCCACGCCGATGAGGAACGACGTCGGCTTGGCCATGGACTTGCCGCCGATGTCGACGCCATGGTTGAGCCCGCTGACGACACTCGTCAGTCCGATGGAGTCGACGTCGAAAACGGCCGTCGCGCTCGGGTAATCGCCGAGTTTGGGCGGGTCGCCGGTGATGATGAGCATGTTCCTGATCTTGTTGGCCTGAAGGCCGAGGAAGTCCGACTGCATGCCGAGGAGGTTCCGGTCGCGGCAGGTGTAATGGAGAAGGACCTCGACGCCCGCCTCCGCGGTCAGGATCACGGCGAGGGCCATGGGGCTCATCCTGGCGCTGGCCCGGGGCCCGTCGGGGATGTTGACGCAGTCGACGCCGTGCCGTCCGAGGCTTCGGGCCGCCTCGACGGCCGCCGTCGGGTCGTGGCCGCGCGGCGGGACGATCTCAACGCTTTTCACGAAGACGCGGTCGGCGAGCTTCTTCCCGAGCGCCGACTTCTCGCGCATGGGGACGACCGACACGGCCGCGGCCGCGGCGGGGCGCAAGGGCGCGGTGATCGCCCGCCGGGGCGGCTGATGGGCCTTGACGGCGGCCCTCATGGCCTTGATGTGCGCGGGCGTCGTGCCGCAGCAGCCGCCGATGACCTTGACGCCGCTCAGGATGAACCGCTTGGCGTACTCGGCCATGTAATCGGGCGAGCAGAGGTAGATGTTCCGGCCCTCGACCTCGCGCGGCATGCCGGCGTTGGGCATGGCCGCCAGGGGCCGCCCCGTGACTTTGGCCATGCGCTCGACGCACTGGAGCATCGGCGCCGGCCCGACGCTGCAGTTGACGCCGATGACGTCGGCCCCCAAGTCTTCGAGCTTCGCGGTGAATACTTCGGGAGTCGTGCCGAAGTGGCTGTTCCCGTCCTCGCCGATCGTAATCTCGGCGATGAGAGGGAGCGCGGGGCTTACACGGCGGACGGCCTTGATGGCGGCTTCGATCTCGTGGAGGTCGGAAAAAGTCTCGAGGATGATGAGGTCGACGCCGCCGTCGCGAAGGGCCGCGGCCTGTTCGGCGAAGACGTCTTCGGCCTCGGCCGCGGAAAGATGTCCCAAGGGAGCGATCTTCACGCCGAGAGGGCCGATGGAACC
>Ga0214473_10006817_pt1 | contig 13608 bp, 10 predicted proteins | sample RVTome_7_FD_203509 | JGI IMG/M metagenome (GOLD analysis project Ga0214473, IMG submission 203509) | Soil microbial communities from uranium-contaminated site in the Upper Colorado River Basin, Wyoming, United States - RVT98D197 | ecosystem: Environmental > Terrestrial > Soil > Contaminated >... | reverse complement strand
TTTCCGACCAGACTCTCGACCGAGCGGTGAGCGTGGCCAACGAGCTCGGCTGCGGTTTCCACGTTCACGTTGCGGAGGACGGCACCGATCTCGAGAATACGCGGTTGCATTTCGGCACCACACCGGTCGAGCGACTGGCTTCCAAGGGCGTACTGAAGGAGGGAAGCTTGGCGGTACATTGTGTTCATCTGGAGGAGGATGATTACCGACACCTGAAGAAGAGCGGGGCTCGGTGCGTGTTGAATCCTCAATCGAACGCCGACAGCGGAGCGGGTGCCGCGGATGTGTCCCGCATTCGCGGGGCTGGTATTCCCACCGCGCTAGGCACGGATGGCTTCACCGCCAGCGTTTTGGAAGAGTTCCGGGCGGCAGCTCTTCTGCAGAGGATCCTGGGGCGTCGCTCCTCGGAGGCGAACCGGGAAGCCTTCCAGACCGCCTTCGTTGGAAACGCCGTGCTGGCGACGAAGCTCTTCGGGCCAACGGTAGGCAAGATCAAGCCCGGCGCTCGCGCAGACCTGCTGGTGCTGGACCACCGGCCGGCGACCCCGCTGGCGGTCGAGAACCTGGCCGAGCACGTCTCCTTCGGTCTGAGCCGGGCGCCCGTCTACGCGGTGGTCATCAACGGAAAACTCGTCTTCCAGCAAGGTGTTTTCCCCGGTTTGGACGAGCCGCGGATTCGAGCCCGGGCTCGGGAAGCGGCGAAGAGATTGTGGGAGCGAATGTAAGAGGACTAGATCCGTCTGACGGTCACGATGATCTGGGCCGTCCACCCGTCCGGGTCGTTTCCATTCCTGTCGTGGGGCCAGTCGCGCCCCGTCCCGTGTCGGCCGTCGATCGACCAGCCGTCATTGTCTGCGTCGTTCAAGAAACGGCGCAGCTTACTTTGAGTCTCGTCGAAGGCACTCAGGTAATCCTGACCGGTGAACTGTCGCCTCAACCGGTTGATCGCCGCTTGAAGCGTCTGGCGAGCCGCCTCGTTGTTCAGGTTCGTCGACCCGATGGCGGTGCTGAGATCGTTCACACCGAGCAGGATACGACCGATCCGCTCATCGCTGGTCGTGGCCCGGGACCACATCGCGTCGGAGTCTGAGTTGCGGTAGACGGTGATGAGAGTGGTGATCTCGAACGTCGCCGAAGGGGGTGGAGGTGGGGGTGGCGGTGTGCCCGGTCCAGTGGGACCGCTGCCTCCGCAGCCAACGAGAGCTCCGATCGCGGCGATAGTGGTCACCCGGAGTGCCCACAAACGGCTCTGGCTCGTCATCTCAGAGGCGCGGAAGCTTAGCAAGGAGAACGGTTTCTGTCAAAGTTCGGGCCGATGTGCGAGGCCCGCCAATGCCAGAGCGATCAGTGCTCGCCCACCAGGGGAACGAAACGAACGGGGAGTAGACTGCGGGACACGGTTTTTCCGTCCTGCCCCTTCTCCACCAGCATCAGCGTTTGGACTCGAGAGGCGTCTCCCACCGGGATGACGAGTCGGCCGCCTGGCTTGAGCTGTTCAACCAGAGGTTGAGGAATGTGCTCGGATGCCGCGGTGACGAGGATGGCGTCGAAGGGCGCGTGCTCTTCCCAACCGTGGTAGCCGTCCCCGATCCGCCACGTCACATTCGAGTAGCCGAGCTCGTCGAGACGCTTTCCAGCTTGCTCGCCCAACGGTGCCAGCAGCTCCACCGTATAGACGGTCTTGACGATTTGAGCGAGCACCGCTGCCTGATAGCCGGAGCCCGTTCCCACCTCGAGCACCACGTCATCCGGATCGGGGTCCGCCAGTTGTGTCATGAGGGCCACGATGTAGGGTTGAGAAATGGTCTGACCGAGCCCGATGGGCAGCGGGTGATCTCCATAGGCCTGGTCCCGGTACTGCGCAGGGACGAAGAGGTGGCGAGGGACGCTTCTCATGGCGCTCAGGACCCGGGTGTCATCGATGCCGCGCGCTGCGATCTGCTCTGCCACCATGGCTTCCCGCTCCGAGCGGAAATGCTCCTCGCCCGCCTGTTGAGGGACCGCCCATGCCAAGGTTGCGGGAGCGAGGAAAGAGACAATAATCCTGAAGACTGGCAGGATAAGGCTCGTGTTGCGCATGATCGGACGGCTGCTATAATAGCGCCCCTCTCCTTGGTTTCGGCGAGGGCTTCTCCGCTGGGAGGATCCAATTGAGTATCGTCAACTGGGAGCACAACCGTCGGGCGCAAAACAGCATTCTCGATTCCATCGGAAGAACTCCCACCGTTCACCTGCAAAGAGTGACCGCAGACTCTTCGGCAGATATCTACGTGAAGCTAGAGTACTACAGTCCTTCCGGAAGTCTGAAGGACCGCATCTACCGGGCGATGATCGAGGAAGCCGAGAAGCGCGGCGAGCTTCGACCGGGCATGACCCTTCTGGAGTGCTCGACCGGTAACGCGGGAATCGCCTGCGCCTTTATCGCCGCGGTGAAGGGATACCGCTGCATCATCGTCATGCCTGAGGGCATGAGTGAAGAACGTAAGAAAATGGACCGCGCCTACGGGGCGGAGCTTGTTTTCACGCCCGGCGGCGAGAGCGACGTGGATCTCGCTCTGCGGAAGCTGCAGGAGATCCGCGAGAGCGCCCCGGAAAAGTATTGGGTGCCGGCGCAGTTCGACAATCCCGATAATGTAGAGGCGCACTATCGCAGCACCGGTCCCGAGCTCTGGGAACAGTTGGGTGGAGAGGTGGACGCTTACGTCGCCACCCAGGGTACCGGAGGGGCACTCACCGGCATCGGTCGATACTTGAGAGAGAGGAATCCGCGGGTGGAGCTCTTTGCGGTCGAGCCGGCGGAGTGCCCCTTGCTGTCGCGAAGGAAGTGGGGCTCGCATCGCATCGAAGGAATCGGAGATGGTTTCGTTCCACGGGTGCTCGATCTCTCCCAGCTCACCGGAGTAGTGACCACCACCAGCGACGAAGCACTGGTCATGGCCCGGCGGTTGGCGAAGGAAGAGGGGATCTTCTGCGGGATCTCTTCCGGCTCGAACGTGGCGGCCGCTCTGAAACTGGCGCGCCAACGGGCGAGCCTGAAGCGCATCGCAACCATGATAAACGACAGTGGGCAGCGTTACTTCACCACCGAGCTTTGTGGAGAGGTCAAAGAAGTCGATATTCCGGAGCGGGATCATCCCATGGACCCTCATACTGCCGATGAGCTCGACCGGTACCAGAAGAACTGGGTTCTCATCGATTGAGCCGCTGTTCTTGGCGTTTCCGCGATTGAGCTCTATGGTGAGGGAGCTGGGGCGGCGTTGTGCGCGGTGCGCGCGCGAGTTCCCCGCCGACTCGCCGGAGTGGACCTGTTCGACCTGCCAAGCAAACTTGGATGTGCTCTATGACTACCGCGCGGTCCGCAAAACGTGGAGGCGCGAAGCGCTGGTCGCGAACCCCGATCGGAGCATGTGGCGTTACTGGGCGCTCCTTCCCCTCACGGAAGGCGCCGCCGTTCCCTCCTTGCAGACCGGCTGGACGCCCCTCTACCTCGCTTCTCGGTTGGGATCGGAGCTGGGCCTCCGCTGGCTGTATCTGAAAGACGACAGCCGCAATCCCACCGGCTCGCTCAAGGATCGAGCCAGTGCCATGGCGGTGGGGCACGCGCTCGCAATCGGGCAGCGCGTGCTCGCCTGCGCCTCCACCGGCAACGCGGCTTCCGCGCTCGCCGGCATGTGTGCCAACGCCGGGATGACCAGCGTCATCTTCGTTCCCGAGACCACACCCTCCGGCAAGCTGGCCCAGATCATCGCTTTCGGCGCTTACCTTCTGCGCGTGCAGGGGTCTTACGACCAGGCGTTCGACCTGGCCGGTTCCGCCTGTTTCCGCTTCGGTTGGTACAACCGCAACACCGGCGTCAATCCCTACCTCGGCGAGGGAAAGAAGACGGTCTCCTTCGAGATCGCGGAGCAGCTCGGGTGGGAGGTGCCCGATTGGGTCTTCGTTCCGGTGGGCGACGGCAACATCATCGCCAGCGTGGGGAAGGGATTCGAGGAGCTGCTGCAGGTCGGTTTTATCGAGAAGCTGCCGCGTCTGGTGGCGGTACAGGCCGAGGGATCGAGTGCTATCGTCGATGCCTTGTTGGGGGATGGGGTCGTTCGCCCGGTCGAAGTGCGGACGATTGCGGATGGCATCGCGGTGGGACGCCCGCGCGACCCGGACAGAGCCCTGCGCGCCGTGCGGCAATCCAACGGTTTGGGCCTAAAGGTAAGGGACTCGGAACTCCTGGAAGCGCAGCTCCTTCTGGCCAGGAAGAGCGGAGTGTTCGTGGAGCCCGCGGCGGCCGCCTCCTTGGCGGGCCTGATACGGTTGTCGGCGGGGGGCGAGGTGGCCGGCGACGATCGTGTGGTACTCCTTCTCACCGGCAGCGGATTAAAAGACACTGCCGCCGTCTTGGATCGGGCCAGGCTACCGGACCCGATTCCCCCCACCCTAGACTCGGTAGAGCGCCGCTTGAGCGAAGAGCCACTGAGCGACGGAGGTAGCGACTGAGGTGGCTGCCATCATCGAGTCTCATTTCGGCCTGGCGGAGGCTCTGGGGGTGCGCAGCGGCGATGTGGTCAGCTTGGTGGGCGCGGGGGGCAAGACCACCATCCTCTATGGACTGGTTACCGAGCTGCGACGCCTGGGGTTGACGGTAGTCGCCACCACCACCACCCACACTCAAGCGCCGGAGTCTCCGACCACCGCGCCGCCTATCGTCTTTGCCAGCGAAGAGAAGAACTGGCTGCAAAGCGTGCGGGCCAGGCTCGATCGTTACGGTGCGGTGACCGTGGTGGGCGCTCGGAAGAGAGAGGACAAGCTGCAGGGTTTGAAACCCGCCGAAATCGATCCTCTGCGGGGCATGGCGGACTGCGTCGTCATCGAGGCCGATGGGGCGCGGGGGCGATCCCTGAAGGCTCCGGCTTCTCACGAGCCGGCCGTGCCGGAGTGGTCCACGCTCACCGTAGTGGTGGCCGGCCTGGACGTGTTGGGGCGCCGGCTGAGTGAAGACACCGTTCATCGATTGGCGATCGTCAGTGAGCTTTCCGGGGCGGCGGTGGGCAGTCCGATCGTGGAAGAGGTGGTGGCTCTGGCCATCGTGCGAGGATATCTTCCCACCATCCCACACGGCTCCCGTGGCGTGGTCTTCTTGAACAAGGTCGATGACACCCGTCTCCGGCAGGCGGAGAGAGTAGGGGAGCTTCTTCTAGAGGCAGGAGTCCCGGAAGTGATCTTCGGCGAGGCCATCCACCCCAACGGCTGCTTCTATCAGATGACGCCCTCCGCCGAGTAGGCGGGGCGGATTGGACATCAAAACTCGCCAAGACTATGCTGAACATTAAGAAAAGCATAGCCCTATCCATGGTGCAGCTGTCCTATGACGACGAAGAAAGAACCATCCTCGGACGGCCTGTCTCGAAAATCGGTGTACCGGGAAGTGGAGGAGGCTCTCCAGCGTGGAGAGGCGGTGGCCTTGGTGACGATTCTAGAAACGAAAGGATCGACGCCTCAGAAAGCCGGAGCCAAGATGGTGGTGGCGCGCGATGGGCGCCTGCGGGGAACGGTGGGCGGAGGATGCGTGGAAGCGGAGATTCTTTGGCGGGCGCGTCAGGCCATCGAGAATGGCAAGTGCGAGATCCTTTCCTATGACTACAACGCCGACGAGGAAGAGAATGGCCTCATCTGTGGCGGCAGCGTGACGGTTTTCATCGATCCCGTGCTGCCCGCTCCCCGGGTGTTCATGGTGGGCGCCGGACACGTCGCGGTGCCGCTCAGCAAGATCGCCAAGATAGCGGGCTTCGAGGTCGTCGTCCTGGACGATCGCGTGAAGTACGCGAATCGAGACCGCTTTCCCGAGGCAGATGTCGTGGAGGCGGGGCCGATCCCGGAGCTGGCGCGGAAATTCACTTACGGCGACAACGCCTACGTCGTGATCGTGACGCGCGGACACACTTCGGACGAGGAGGCCCTTCGAACGTTCATCGAGTACCAGACCGCTTACCTGGGGCTCATCGGCAGCGTGACCAAGATCGAGAAGATCTTGCGGCGACTGGAGCGCGGCGGCGTCCAGCGCGAGAAAATCGAGCGCGTTCACGCTCCCATCGGTCTCGACCTGGGCGGAGGCAGTCCCGGTGAGATCGCCCTCTCCATCGTGGCCGAGCTCGTTTCGGTCCGCTACCAGCGGACTGGAAAGCCCATGATGTACACCGAGCGGCAGGAGCACTTCGGCAAGGTCTGACCTAGCCTTCGTTTTTACTTCTTCTTTTACTCTGCTTTTTGTCCCAAGGGACCCACACTAGGATCGAATTCTCTGGACCTGCCCCTAGATATTGCGTAGAATCTTCCGCCATAGACTAGATCTTGGGGCGTGGAGGTGAATCGTGTTGGGTGGCGATTTCCCAGTTTTGATCGAAGAGGACCAGATTCAGAAAAGGGTGCAGCAATTAGCCCTGCGGATTTCGCAGGATTACCAGGGGAACGATCTGCACGTGGTGGGAGTGTTGCGGGGAGCCTACCAGTTCACTCAGGATCTCTCGACGAAGATGGCCCTTCCGCATACCCTCGACTACATCTCGGTTGCCAGCTACGGACAAGGGATGACCTCTTCGGAGTCGTTGCAGCTTCGCATGGACATCTCCAAACCGGTGGCGGGAAAGGACGTCTTGCTGGTGGATGACATCGTGGATACCGGAATCACCCTGAATTGGTTAGTGGATTACTTGAAAAGGCGCCGCGCCCGCACCATCCGTACCTGTTGTTTTCTGGACAAGCCGGCGCGACGGCGGGCGGCGGTTCCCACCGACTACATCGGATTCCCCATCTCCGACGTGTTTGTGATCGGCTACGGACTCGACTATCAGGAGAAGTACCGGGAGCTGCCCTTCATCTCTTGTCTGTCTCCCCAGGAGGTCCTGATTTAGCGGTGCCAGACGTTTATTTAATAGGTGCTACCGGGGTTGCTTGACTTCGATTGAGTCTCCTTGAGAATCCGAACTCCGGCGCTCGCGCCGATGCGCGTTGCCCCGGCCTTGACCATTTCGGCCGCGGTGGCCGCGTCGCGTACGCCCCCGGCGGCCTTGATGCCGATTCTCTCGCCCACCACCTGACGCATCAGCGCCACGTCCTCAACGGTGGCTCCACCCGGTCCGAAGCCGGTGGAGGTCTTCACGAAATCGGCCCCCGCCGCCGCGGCCAAGGTCGAGGCCTTGACTTTTTCTTCCCGATCGAGGAGGGCCGTTTCGATGATGACCTTGGACAGCGCCCCCGCTTCTTTGGCACAGCAGACGACACCCAGGATGTCTGACTCGACCCGCTGGTAGTCCTTGGACTTAAGGGCTCCCACGTTGATCACCATGTCGATCTCGGTGGCGCCATCGAAAAGAGCCCTTCGCGTTTCATAGATCTTGACGTCGGATGTATTCGCCCCAAGGGGAAAACCGACGACCGTGCAAACGCCCACCGGAGTACCGCGGAGCAGGCTGGCGGCCAAGGGGACCCAGGTGGGATTGATGCAAACCGTGGCGAAACCGTATTGCGCTGCTTCCTCACAGAGCTTTCGAATCTGAGCCTCCGAGGCCTCGGGCTTGAGCAGCGTATGATCGATCATGCGGCCGAGTCCGGTGCTCCCGTGTTGCGGCTCGGCGTGCAGCCCCAACCGTTCGGCGCCGCCGTCCACCAACCCCCGGATCAGATTCGGGCAGCGACTGGTCGTCATTCCGTGACACGAGCAGGCGTGCTCGGCGAGCTGATCCGCTTCCAGCCGCGCCAGGATGGAGCTCGTTATCGCTTCGGTGAGGGCGTCGAGCTCTTTCTGAGAGATCATGGTCAAATCCCTCGGTTGTACTTTCGCTCAATTCGAATCATCTTGCCAACCCGGCGTCGGTGTCGTTCCTCGGTCATCTCGGAGGCAAGAAAGGCCCTCACCACGCGCGCCATCATCTCCTTCGAGATCGAACGCGCCCCGAGCGTCAGAACATTGGCATCGTTGTGCTCCCTGCTGTTGCGGGCGGTCGCTTCGTCCGGACAAGGTGCCGCCCGCACTCCGGGAACTTTGTTTGCAGCAATCGCGGAGCCGATTCCCGCCCCATCGATCACGATCCCTAGCTCGGCACTGCCGACCGCTACCGCCAGGGCCACGGCATGCGCGAAGTCGGGATAGTCGACCGAGTCAGTCGAATGAGTGCCATAGTCGACGAAGCTCTCTCCCATTTCGGACAAGAGCGTTTTGAGTGCCTCTTTCATTTCGTAGCCGGCGTGATCGGAGCCTACGGCGATGCGGCCCTTCTGCGAGGCCTCGCCTGGTGACTTGGAAGCGGGTACGACCCGGATCTGTTTCTTTTGGATCCACTCTCTGGCAATGTCGGTGAGGATTGCGCCTTCGGGTAGATCCAAAATGGCTCCGTGGGGGAGGGACTGGACGTCTTCTCCAGTAATGAAACGGCGGTTCTTCCTGTCCGAAGGAGGGGCCATCTCAGCGCGATGCCGGCGGCGAGCTCTCTCGAACGGTGAAGCCTCTCTCTGTTTCGGCGCTCTGGCCAGTGACTTCGTCCGTTACTCGGACGGTTAGGGTGTTCGGTCCTGCCATGCATCGCGAGAGAGAGATGGAGGCAGAGACGCCAACGGGCTGCGATGAAGGCAAGAGATGGCCTGTCGGCGCGCGCATGAACAGATCGGCCTCAATCTTCTTCCTACCGTCGGGATCAGTCGTCACGCGATAGGCCCCGCGTCATAGGCAAGTCTAATCTATGCTCGGTGTGCTTTGCTGTCAAACCACTGTAACTTTTCAGCGTCGTCTCGGCTACCTCCCGAAGAAATAACGGATGCCGAACTGGACCTCGCGGCCGGGGAAAAAGTTGTTGGGGATTCCGAAATCCGGCCCAGATACGGCATTGACGTTCTGCACGTTGGCCCGGTTTGTCAGATTGAACGCTTCGAAAAGAACTCCGATAGTGTGGTCTCCACCGACGTGAAATATCTTTTCCACCCGCAGATCGACGTTGAGGAAGTCGTCGACCCGGAAGATGTTGCGGGGAATGCCGACGTCCCTCTGATCAACCAATCCATCGCCGTCCTGATCGGTAATGCCGCGGGGGTTGAAGGCAGCTCCACTTCGCAAGAAAACAATACCGCTTACGTTGGCCTCCCCGGGGAGGTTGACCGTACCGTTGGCGACGAAGATGTGGGGCGCCGACTGATTGGAGGGACCGTAGTCCTTGTCGGGGTCGTTGTTATCACTAAAGCCAGACGCCACGTTGCCGGTGAGGAGATTGTCTCGGGCTCGCGAACCGGTGTAAGAGACCGAGAAGGCGTAGCGGTGACTCAGGCGCTTGCGGAGGGTAATGGCTAAGCCGTCGTAGTCGATCCATCCTTGGTAGGTTACCTGGCTGATGCGGGGTCCGCCGTCGGTGGTCCGTCCAAAGTTGGGATCGCCGGGCTCCACGTCAAAGAGATTGGTGATGCGCCGGGTCAGAAGGTCTCGACTCCGCCGGTGCACGTACATAACCGATAGGCTGAAGTCGCGGGAGATCTGTTGATCGACGCCCGCTGTGAAGCCGCGAGTCCAGGGGGTCCTGGCCTCCGAAAAACGTGAGACGTCTCGGCTCAAGGCGAGGGGCCCCCGTGGGAAAAAGGACAGAACAGCGTCGCCGAGTATCGATCCTCCGGGAACATCGAAGAACTCCCAGTCGGTTCCGGAAAAAGTGGTCTCCAGGAGCGACACTGCGTGGTCGGGCGTGAGGCCGCTCAACGCCTCGATGTTGTCGGCGGTGACGACCGGTGGCAGCGAGGGATCGGGAACATCGATTCCGAGGAGCTTGTAAAGGGCAAGAGGATCGCTACGCAAGGCGTCAGAGAGTCCGCGGTAGGCCGGATTCTCCGGGGCGGTGCGCCCGCCACCGGGCAGAGGGAATCCGGAAGTGATCACGAGATCTATGAGCGAATCCGTGTAATCCACGCCGAGACGCGGCAGGGCCACGTCGAACGCATTACGGGTGAAGATGCCTCCCAGCTCCGGCACGGTCGCGGCGGCGGCCAAGAGATTGCGGTCGAAGAAGATGCCGAAGCTCGCCTTGATGATCATCTGGTGCCGGGCTCCGATGCCCCAGGCGACTCCGGCTCGAGGGGCGAAATTGTTCCTGTCGGCGCCGAACAGGCTGGCCCAGTCGTAGCGTAGGCCAAGATTGAACGTGAGGTCGTGCCGTGGCTGCCACTGGTCCTGGGCAAAGAACCCAAGATCGTTGTTGGTCACATCGAGCTCGAGGCCGCCCTCTGGGTTCGCCGACAGGGTAAAGAATCGCGCCGCCGACTGCGCAAAGCCGAACCGCTCGAAAAGCTCTCCCTGGATCTCGGAGGCATTGGGGGCCAGAAACGCGGCAGAGTATTCCACGTCGTTGGTCACCTCGTTGAAGCCGGTGAGCCGGGACCGTCTCCAGTCCCACCCCAACTTGAACTGATGATCGCCGCTCTCACCGGTCTTGAAATGGCTCACCGATTGAGCAAGCTGGAACTGTTCCAGGTCCTGCTCGAACTTTCCTCCGAAGGGTGCCCCGGTCTGAAGGAAGCCCGTGCGGAGCAGGATCAGAACGGGCTCGAGCCGCGTTGTGCGGTCCAGGTTGTTGCCGCTCCGTCCGTCGATGAACTTTCCGCTGGTCTCCAGGAACGTGCTTGTCCCAAGGATCGAAGATTCTCGAACCGACACGCTGGTTGAGTCGCGGAGATCGGTCCGCTCCGCGCTGGGAAGGGCGATGGTGCCGGCGATCGGAGAGCCAATCTCTCCGCTGATATCATCATCGGTTCGGTTGAACGTGATGTTCAAGCGGTTGTTGTTATTGAGGTTGAGATCGAGCTTGAACAGACTCGTAAAACCGTCGCTCCTGGGTCCGAGCGTGAAGTCCTCCGCGCCTTGGGGCGTTGCCAGCCCCTCCAACACGAAATCGGCGATTCGGGAGCGGTCGATGTTGACGCCACGGGTCTCGTCAAGGACTTCGAAGGAGCCAAAGAAGAAGGCCGTATCCCGCCTTATCGGTCCGCCGAGAGTACCACCCCACTGCCGGCGCTTCAGCTTCGGCACGTCCTGCTCCTTGACGTTCGAGGAGTCCAGCGAGTCGTCTCGAATGAAGAGGAACGCACTCCCAGAGGAGCGATTGGTTCCGGAGCGGCTAACGATGTTGACCACGCCGCCCTGCGCGCGTCCGAACTCCGCCTGGTAGCCAGTCGTGATGACTTCGAACTCCTGGATTGAATCCTGGGAGAATCGCTGCAGGGCGCCGCCGTTGACAGGGTCGTTGTTGTCGCCACCGTCCAGGACAAAAGAGATGGCGGTGCCGCGCTCGCCAAAGATCGACACATCGGCCCCTTGCTGGCCAGCCGGCTCAGGCTTAGCACCGGCTACCAGAGCGATGAGATCCTCGAAGTTGCGGCCGTTCAGCGGCAAGGTGTCGATGGTCTCGGTCGATACGCGCGAGGTGAGATCGGAGCGGGTGGCGGCAACCATCGCAGTTTCCGCCTTGACATCGATCGTTTCCATAATGGCGGCCAGGCTGAGGTTAAGGTCGAGCGTGACCTCCTGGTTGATGCCCACTTCGACGTCGCGTTGAACCTGCGGATTGAAGCCGGAGAGTACCACCAGGACGTCGTAGCGCCCTGGCGGGAGAGGCGTGACGCGGTAGGTTCCGTTATCCGCGGTCACCGTGGTCACGTTTTCTCGCTGGAGCGCTGGACCGCTGACCGTGATGATCGCGCCAGGCAGGACGCCGCCGCTCGCATCGCGGATGGTGCCGACGATGGAACCGGTGACCTGCGCGCGCCCCGAAACGGCGAAACCGATGAGAGATAAGAGTAGTAACAAGACTCGGCGCCGCATGATGCCAGTTCTCCGGTCGGCGGGCGACTCGCTAGGATGGGCGGGTGGGGAACCCGAACGCGGCGGTGAGCAGCATTTCCTCCGAGTCCCTCGGGTTCCGACCCACTGAACGCCGAGATTAGCACATCCGAGGGGAGTGAGGTTAGGCTCGGGGTGTCGCGAGCGGTGGGCAGGGACAAGCGTGTGGGTGGTGCTCGACCTGAAGTAGCCGGTGCCTGATGACTGTGGCCGAACTCGGACTCCTGCTTTACAAGAAGGGTCGGCTAGAGGAAGCTACAAGGGCTCTCAGGCAGGCTCTGGAGCTCGAGCCATCGAATCTGAGCGATACAGCTCAATTGGGTCCATTACGCCCTCGGCAGGACGCGAGAGGAAAAGGGAGCCACGGGGGCGGTACCGAAGACGCATGAGTCCGGGAGGAGTTCCGCGTTGAGATTCTTACCGTTGTTACTCCTTGTTGCTTCACTCGGTCCCGACGGAACTCATTTCGTCGACGTGACCGCTCCATCCGGCCTGGATTTCGTCCACTACAACGCCGCCACCGAAGAGAAGTACATGGTGGAGACCATGGGCTCCGGTGCGGCTTTCTTCGACTACGACGGGGACGGTGCCCTCGATATCTACGTCCTGAACGGAGCGCCTCTGCCCGGTTCTGCCCCGACTTCGGTTCCGCCCGCCAACGCCCTCTATCGAAACCGCGGTGACGGAACGTTCTCCGAAGTCGCGGCGGCGGCGGGAGTCGCTCACACCGGTTATGGCATGGGAGCAACGGCGGGGGACATCGACAACGATGGAGACGTCGATCTCTATGTGACCAACTTCGGACCCAATGTCCTCTATCTCAACAACGGTGACGGTACGTTTCGAGACGTCTCGGCGGCCGCCGGGGTCGAGGCAGGGGAGTGGAGCACCAGCGCCGCCTTCGCGGACTTCGATGGAGACGGATTTCTGGATCTATACGTTTGCCGCTATGTGAACTTCAGCCTGACCAACCACAAGTTTTGTGGCAACCTGGCCAGGAATCTCAAGGCCTACTGTCACCCGGACGTCTACAACATCACCCCCAGTCTCCTCTTTCGCAACAACCGCGACGGAACATTCACCGACGTCACCCGGGAGGCGGGCGTCCATGTGACCGAGGACGGAAAGAGCCTGGGGGTCGTGTGGGGGGACTACGACAATGATGGCGATCAAGACATCTATGTCGCCAACGATTCCATGCGGAACTTCTTGTTTCGCAACGAAGGAGGCGGCCGCTTCACCGACATGACCCTTCTCGCCGGGGTGGGCTATAGCGAAGACGGGCAGGCGCAAGCAGGCATGGGAACCGACTTCGCCGATTACGACGGCGACGGCTGGCTGGACATCATCGTGACGAACTTGGACTTCGAGTACAACGCCCTGTACCGAGGAGATCCCAGCGGCGTGTTCACCGATCAATCCTTTAACGCCGGTGTGGCCGAGCCGTCTCTGAACTTCGTGGGCTTCGGAACGTTTTTCTTCGACTACGACAACGACTCATTGCTCGATCTCTTCGTCGCCAATGGGCACATCATCGACAACATTCACCTCTTCAACAGCGTTTCTACGTACCGGGAAAGAAACTTCCTGTTTCGCAATCGGGGAGACGGGGTTTTCGAGGAGAGAGGGGGGCAGCTGGGAGAGGTCTTCTCGCGGGAGAACGTGGCACGGGGCGCTGCTCCCGCCGACTACGACCAGGATGGAGACCAGGACGTTCTGGTCACCCGCTGCGGCGAATCGCTTCTGCTCCT
>Ga0214473_10006816_pt1 | contig 13609 bp, 17 predicted proteins | sample RVTome_7_FD_203509 | JGI IMG/M metagenome (GOLD analysis project Ga0214473, IMG submission 203509) | Soil microbial communities from uranium-contaminated site in the Upper Colorado River Basin, Wyoming, United States - RVT98D197 | ecosystem: Environmental > Terrestrial > Soil > Contaminated >... | reverse complement strand
ATCCCGGAGCGGAGCGAAGGGTGGTCGGGGTGGGGCGGGTGGGGCCGTCCTCCATTTCCCGCTCGAGCGCCTTGTCGGTGCATCCTTCGGCGAAAGTGATTTGGCTCCCGTGCTCTATTGGATTGGCCTGTATCGTCAGTGGCTCGAAGATCGTGCTCGCCTCAATTACTTCCGCCAGATGTTTTCGTTCACCCTCCAGCGCCAGTTCACCAGCCAGGCCGAGAAGGAAAAGTATATGCGCGACTTCGCCGCCAGGTTGCCCAAGAAGTCCGGCGGCGTCCTGGGCCTGGACCCGAACGAAACGCTTACCACTATATTTCCCAACCTGGCCGCCTTCGAAGCCGGCGCGGACGGACTCGCTTTAAAGCGAATGATTGCTATCGGTGCAGGGATCCCATTGCACTACCTGGCCGAACCTGAAGAGAGCACTCGCACCACGGCCGAAGCAGCCGGCACCCCAACCTTCAAGCACTTCAAGAACCGTCAGAATTATCTCAGCAATGTCTTGCTGAAAATCTTGAAAACTGCTTTGGAGATCCGCCATCTCTATACTTCGAACACACCCGCCGTCGCCGCAGATCTGCGCATCACTGTCCCTGATATCACCGAGCGCGATAATTCCGTTCTTGCCCTGGCTGTTCAGCGCTTCGTTACTGCCTTCGCGCCCATCTACAACGCCAAGCTTGTTGACGAGAATGAGTTTATCCGCCTGGTCTATCGCTTCCTGGCTGAGACGCCTCCCGAAAAGATCGGCGAGTTCGCACCGGTCAATATCCGCGGCGGCATCGCTAAACTTCCAATTGTGGACCCGAATGATCCGCAGAAGGAGAAGGAGTAGGGGCGGGGTTCATCCCCGCCCAATTGTAGGGGCGAGACATGTCTCGCCCGATAAAAGGAGTAAACCCAAATGAACGTCACCGCTACCTGTAGGCACTGCAATGAAAAGATTGATCTCAATAAGGATAACTTTACTCAATTGAATTTTCCTCTTCAAAAGAGAGAATTATATTTCCATTTTCCAGACTGCCTTATGGATTCTATTTTCAAGACATCGAGCCAGCACGCGCAGGCCCCCAGCCTCGAGCCCCGCCCGCGTGCCCGCCGTTGATCGTAGGGGCGTCCAGCCGCCATTGCTGCCGAAGGCGGCGACATGAGTCGCCGGAGAAAGGAGAACTATGTCAGACGAACCAATCACCATGCAACTGCAAGTCGTTCCCTCCAGGAAGGGCATCGAAGTGATCGCTATCACGGCCGGCATCGGCAACGGCTGGATCTTCCAGCCGGCCGTCCTACAAGCCAGTCAATCCCTGTGGAATAAGGCAGAATGCTACACCGATCACACGCCAGGCCATCATTCCGTGCGTGATCTGGCCGGTGTCCTGTCAGATCCTGCCTGGGATGACAGCGCGCAGGGCATCCGTGCCGTTCTTATTCCGGCCGGCCCCGCCGCCCAGGTCGCCCGCGACCTGGCTGAAGCCGCTCTTGCCCACCCGGAGCTCCCCATCGGCCTTTCCGCCGATATCCTCATGCGCGTTGACGAGAAGACCGTGCTCGAGATCATCAAGGTCAAGAGCCTGGATATCGTCACGCACCCCGCACGCGGCGGTAAGTTCGTCCGCGTGCTCCAGCAGCGGGCGGATCAACCGCCCGCATGCCGTGCCGCTGACATGAGTCAGCGGCGTCAAAAAGAAGGAGAAACAATCATGTCAGAAGAAACCATCACCCCACCCGCCGACACCACCGCAACCCAGACTGAGCAAACGCTCAGCAAATTGGCTGCAGGTGCCCAGGCAGTCGTCTCCAGCCTGCAGGCGCAGGATGCACTGGCCAGGCTCGAAGCTTCTAACGCATCCGCCGAGAAGTTGCAGATCGGCATGTGCCAGGCTTTGTTGCAGACCGCGCTCGCCGCCTCGCGCTTGCCCGAACCCTGGCAAACCCGCATCCGTGAAGATTTCAAGGATAGCTACTTCGATCCTGAAGTCTTGCAAAAGCGGATCGAAGATGACCGCGCTCTGCTTTCGATCACCACCGCCTCCCGCTCTGTGCAGGGACCAGGCCGCATCAATGCCATGGCCTCGAGCGAAGAGCAACTGCAGGCCGCCTTCGATGATCTCCTGGGCGCACCCAGGGATGAGGGCAAGGAAGGTCTAAAGGTCGCCCGTCTTTCCGGCATCCGTGAAGCCTACATGATGCTCACCGGCGACTACGACCTGCACGGCGGCTACGATCCCATCCGTGCTCAGCTCGCCACCACCGCCGATTTCACCGGCCTTGTCAAGAACGCTTTGAACAAGATCGTCGTGAATTCCTTCGAGCGCATGGGCAAGGCCGGCTATGACTGGTGGAAGGCCATCGTCACGCTGGAACACTTCAACAATCTCAACACCATCACCGGCACGTTGGTCGGCACCATCGGCAGCCTGCCTTCCGTGGCTGAGCAGGGCGAGTACACCGAGCTTGCCGTAGGCGATAGCCCCGAGACCGCTTCCTTCACCAAGTACGGCGGCTATCTGCCGTTGACTTTGGAGGCCATTGACCGTGATGAGACCCGTAAGCTCAAACTCTATGCCATCGAGCTTGGCAATGCGGCCATGCGCAACATCTCCGAGCAGATCGCCTATATCTTCACCCAGGCTTCCGCTGCAGGCCCCACCATGGCCGACACCGGCGCTCTGTTCAATGCCACCGCCGTTACCACGCTCGGCGGCCATGCCAACCTGCTCACCACCGCCCTCGCCGCCGCTCAGTGGGACGTCGTCGCCAAGGCTGTCTACGATCAACCCATGTTGGTCAAGCAGGCCACCGGCTACTATGGCACGGGTAAGAAGCTGGCTGTCGAGCCTCGCTTCTGCCTGGTCCCTCGCGCGCTGCGCAAGACCGCTTTCGATGCGTTCCTGAATGCCTGGGATGTCACCGACAACAAGCACGCCGAGAATTTGCTCAAAGGTACGGTCGTTCCCCTGGTCGTCCCTGAGTGGACCGATGCCACCGATTGGGCTGCTGTCTGTGATCCGGCCATTGCTCCCTCGATCATCCTGGGCGAGCGCTTCGGCATCGTCCCCGAGATCTACATCGCCAGCCGCGAGACCGATCCCGCCGTGTTCATGAACGATGAGCACCGCCTCAAGGTCCGCCAGTTCCTGGCCCTGTGCGTGGGCGATTTCCGCCCGCTGCACAAGAGCAATGTAGCCGGCTAATCATCAAAAACCCCATTAGGGGAGGGGTGGCTAGCCATCCCTCCCCACCCCTCTTGCTGGGCGAGGGTCTCCTGACCCCGTCCGAAAGGAAACCCATGATCCACAACACTCACTTCTCTCAGTACATCCCGCCCACCATGTTCCACCCCGTCACCGGCACGTTCACCTGGGCCGCCGGTGAAGTGGCCGGGACCATCGCCATGGCTCGCGCCGCAGCCAATGAGACTTCGGTCATCACCATCCCTATCATGATCCCTTCCAACAGCATTGCCCTTCAAGGTGCAAAGCTCGTCAGCATCGAAGTGGACTATGAGAACTTCACCGCCGAATGCACGAGTCTCACGTGGACGCTCAATAAGGTCACTCGTGGCATTGACGGCGCAGTCGCCGTTGTCGCCGCCGTCACCAAAACGGACGCTATCGCCGCCGCCGATTCCCATTCGGTGAACGAGCACAAGCAGGTCATCACCCTCACAACCCCGGAGTGGGTTGATAATGATGTGTACTACCTGCTCGAAATCTCCATCGTCGCCGGTGCTGGTGGTGGTACAAATCACTTCCTCGGCGCGGTCGCCAATTTCACCATGAGAGCGTAAGCGCGATCCATACGCGCAGACGCATTTTATCGGTATCGCCCCAGCCGGTTGCCTCCCCGGCTGGGGACACCGAATTATTCGCAGGGGTGGGCCTTGTGCCTACCCAAGAAAGGAAACTATCATGCAAGACTTCCCCTCCCTCCTGATCGGCGGGATTCCCCTCATCGCCGTCATCTTCGGCCTGGTGGAATTCCTCAAAGTCTTCGGTTTGAAAGGCCGCATACTGACCTTAGTCTCTCTCTTGCTCGGCCTGATCTTTGGCATTGCCTACAAGTTCACCCTCGCCGAACAGGTGCCAACTGATTACGCTGGTTGGTTTGCGGTCATCGTCTTCGGCCTGGCCCTCGGCCTTACCTCCAGCGGTATCTATGACTTCCTGGATGATCATTTTCCTAGCTCTAAAGGCCTCTATGACTTCCTGGAGGATTCTGTTTCCAAACATTTACCGAAAGGATAAGCCATGGCATCCCAAGAAGTTCCCACTCTCATCGCTTATTTTGCCGCCCAGGTCAAGATGACTCCGATCGCCTGGCATATCGAGCCTGCTTATGTGGTGATCGTCTTCGAGCAGGGTCCCAAGATGCGCTTTGAGCGCGAGATCGAAAGGGTAAGCTACGATCTTCGCCCCATCCACCATGATGCGTCGAAGAAAGAGCCGCCTCTGATGTCTCCGGTGATGCATCCGGTGTTACCAGTCGCCGAAGAAGTCAAGAAGCTGCCTACCCCATATAAAAAGCGCAAGTGAAAATTTTTGTCTAAATCGTAGGGGCACATCACGATGTGCCCCTCGAATATCCTGCCCTATATTAAAGGATCCCCATGAAAATTCAAGGTCCACTCGTTATTGATGTCTCCCTTTGGGATGACCACCTGAATGTCCAGGAACTAATTGACGGTGGCGTTGTCTCTGTCATCGTCGGTCTCTATCGTCAGATCGCCGAAGGTGGTAAGGTCGTGCTCAATTCCAATTGTCGTAGGATCTGTGACCAGGTGGCTGCCAGCGATATGCTGATGCAGGCTTATTTCTATGTTCATCCTGAACAGGATCCTATCAAGCAGGCGGATTGGATCACCAACATCATCTTCATAAGCGGGTATCCGGTCAAGTTCATTTGGGCGGATTGCGAGGACTATTCCGCCCCTATGACCTCCTTCGCCCGCGCATTGTCCTACCAACGCTTCATCGATCGCATCAAAGCAAACTTCCCCAATTCCGGTGTGTACACCAGTAGAAGTTTTGTCTATGATCACGCTCCGAACATGAACAAGTGGTTGGGTAGTTATCCTGCCTGGGTTGCTCACTACGGCAGGCAGCCGGGTAAGAAGGTCATGTTGACCTGGGAACAATTCAAAACAGACTGGCTGCCCAATTACAATATTTTTCTTGCACCAGGGCAGACCAATGTCGTAGGACACCAATTCACCGGAGATCGGTGTCTCTTGCCCGGTGTGTACAGTAAGTTTTCCTATCTTCCATGGTGGCCCAATAAGGGACGCCTTCCTCTGGATGTGTCAGTGTTTACGCAGTCTTTTATCACATCCCGCCTGCTGGGCGAGGGTCTCTGACCCCGCCCCTATCTTGCTGGGCGAGCCGAAGGTCCTGACCCCGCCCGAAAGGATCAATCCATGAGCGCTATTGCTGCCTTCCGTGTTTCCATCCTGGCCTTGCTTTCCGATGCAAGCAATGCCATCTTCAGTAACAATGACGTGGACCAGGCCCTGCGTTGGGCGCTTTCTCAGTATTCTCTCCGCCGTCCGTTCATCCGCACCTATCAGTTCACCGTTGACGCCACGACCGGCGTTCACACTCTCCCCGCCGATTTCATCACCCGCCACATCACCAAGGTCGAGCTTTATGACGAAGATCCGGATGATATCGTAGATCTCACTTTCTATGCTTTCCAGCGCGATGAGCAGTGGATTGTCGAGACGAAGTATGAAGTCAGCGCCGGGGATATCCTTCAAATCTCTTACTCGACCATTCATACCGTTGACGGCCTCGATGCCGCAGCCGGCACCACGCTTGCCGCAGCGGATGAACCTATCATCCACGTCGGCGCAGCCGGCCGCGCTGCCCAGATGCGCGCGCTGGATCGCATCGAGACGATCAACATGAACAAGGATGTGGTGCAGATGTATAAATTGCTCGCCGCCGATTACTTGTTCTTCTTTGCTCAATTTTCAACCGCCGAACCTGGGATCGTTCTTGCCTTGCCTGATTTCCCAGCCCTGGATGTTTCGTAGGGGCACAACATGTTGTGCCCAAAGTAGGTTATTGAATGCCCCGCGCGCTTGACCCTGACTTGCTTGCCGCCATGAATAGCGGGAATTTTATCCCGTATTTCAACGTGCAGCTCGTGGACATTGATAGAACCACTGTCCTATTCCAAACCACCGAAGTTGTTGGGTTCGAGCTCAACGGCCTGACAGCAAAGATACTTTTCCATGACCCCGTCTATTTCGATGACTACTACATGTTTCGCATTCAGCGCGGCGTTTTGTTGGATGGCGTTCCCAATATCATCACTTCATCGTGTTACTGGCCTTCCTACGACCGCCACGAGAATTATATCCGCACCATCGAAGGCCATGTCTTCCCCAGCGAATATTACACCACCTCCGGCGATGTGACCTATTCTAGCATTATTGAAACCGTTTGTACTGCATTCGGCTTCAGTGTTGTTCATGAAGATCCCGCCGCTGATTGGTTGTCCTATCAGTTCCTTCCCGATGATGTGAATCTTGTCCTTAATAACGCCAAGTGGTTTTTCAATCTTTTGCGCCAGAAGTATCTTGTTTTCGCCACAGATTATGATGCCGACACGCTCTATTTCTTCCAGGCCAAGTCCACCGGTCCAATCTATCCGGGCGGCTATACTTTGCTTCAGTCAAACCATGTGGCCATCACCGGCCATGGCGCTTTCAAAGAAAAGTCGCTGTTTTCAAGAGATGAAAACAATGATTACCATTACTCGGGTGGAACCGATAAGCCCATCCACAACCTGGGCTTCCTTCTCTCGACCGCTTCTCATCCCGATAACTACAGTTTTATAGATACGCAGAATTGGATCATCCAGAACATCGCCCCCAATCTCAAGTACCTTGATTTCGATGCGATTTATACCATTCTTGATTTGGTTACTTTTTCCATTTGGCCTGCCAAGTTTGTTGAGATCTATAATCCCAATTTTTCTCCTCCATGGCAATGGCAGGCTCGCTTTTTGAATGTCTTCGGCGATACCGAAGGCGGCGACATACCCGATATCTTCAAACCTTCCGCTCCGTTCATTCCACTCTCAACTCTCAACTTTGATCACAATCTCGATGAATCGGTCACCAACCTTCAGGCCCTGGCTGAAGCCGTGGATGAGCTTACTCTTGTTTCGAATTCCCGCTATCTTTCTGCGAACCTGGTTCTTCGTAATAGACATTGCCTTGTTCTTTCAGAGTATCTCGACGCTGCATCTTATGACCTTGATCTGCAAGGCGATTCCTGTCTCGAGATCCTATAACCTTTGATGGAGATTGAATATGAGCAAGATCAAACTCACCAACCAATCCGCACCCACAACCCCCTCTTCCGGTAAGACTGAAGTTTATGTTGACAGCGTTACCAAGAAGATCGCTTCCAAAGATGATGCTGGCGTTGTGACCGCTTACACATCTGCTACCGGTGTTTCTGCTACAACTGCCAAAGCCAGAGCACATCGTTACTCCGCCTACACCCCAGGCGCTGCTAATGCGGTGAAGGTTCCACTTAACGTGGAAGATTACGATCCTGGTAACAACTTTGATGATGTTACCAATTATCGTTTTGTGGCTCCCGTCTCAGGTTATTACGCGGTGTCGGGTAGAGTTGGCATAACGCCGTGGAATGAAGAGATTTATTACGCACTACTCTATGTTAATGGCGTTGAAAAAGCAAGAGGAAGTGTTATCCGTTGCACTGCTAGCGAGATAAACATAGGGCTTGTCGTCAGCGACATTGTGTACATGGCCTCCGGTTCTTATGTTGAACTCTGGGCATATTGTACATACCAACGTCCGTTCGTGACGGGCAGTTCTCAAACTTATATGGCTGTTCATCTGTTGTCTACTTAATCGTTGCTGACGCGGGTCACGGCTGCGGATAGGTTATCTGCAACTGGGCAGTGATCCGCGCTCAGGCAGCCAGGCTGGAGCGTGAGCATCGCCAGAAACGAGCGTTATCTACTCTGGCGCGACTCCCGTTCTAATGCCATCCCCAACTTCCTTCTAAAATCTCCCACCTTTTTATATTAAAAGCATCAGGCGGCGGACGAAAGATCATCGTCCGCCGCAGTTCTTTTCTTGGGCGGCAAGTACAGCCGCACTCTTGGGCGGCAAGTACAGCCGCACTCTTGGGCGGCAAATACAGCCGCACTCTTGGGCGGCAAATACAGCCGCACTCTTGGGCGGCATAGTGCGCCGCATTCCATATAGGTTTCTGTTTCCTCCCAACCACACCAGTTCATTATAGGCGGGTTGGGAAAAACTGGCCGGTCATGGGGTCAAGTACGTTTGCAACACGGGGTATTTGAAAATTAGAAATTTTCCGTATCTAGCAAATCTTTCATAAATTAGGCAAATTTTTTTGTCATTCCCGTGTCGCAAACCCAGTTCACCCCATGCCCGTCTACAAGGCCACAATAGTGGTATGCGGGGTGGCCTGCTGCGGGGTTCCTGCCTTAGTACGCGGCAAAGAACGCCGCGAAAGCAGGCAGGGGCGGGCAAAGTACAAAAACGCCCGCCAACCGCAGCGAGCCACCCGCATTCATGGGCATTGCAGTTTTTCCCAATCCCGCCAAATTTTCTGGTTAGTGGTTGGGTTTCAACCACAAAAAAGAGCATTTTCGTCCAATTCAAAGAAAGGCAGGTTCTCATGTCCGCTCAGTCTTCAGTGTGCCCAGTTTGTCATCAGCAGTTCGTCAGCCCGCTCCGTGCTGCTCAGGCTGTCCTTCATTTCGGCCAGTCCATCGGTGCCCTTCCGGTCCACAATGCCGTTTTCCGCTCCCGCGTGCGCCTTGTCTTCGCCTCCTCAGCCCAGGCTGCCTTGTGCGCTTCGTTGCTCTCCGAGCAGGTGTTCTCCGCTGCTCCTTGTTCGCCGCTCTTCGCCGTCGCCTTCGGCGTCATCCGCCAGCGCGGGGCGGTGGTCATCCTGTCCGGTTTTCGCTGCGCGTGCTAGCCAGGTGCATCATGTCAGCCATCCACTTCGGCGGCTCTCGCTCTCTCACCCCCTCGCCCCTGGTCAGCCAGGTTGTGTGCGCAGTCCTCGCGTCCGGCCAGGCCGTTCATGTTGGCTGCGCCGTTGGCGCAGATCAGCAGGTTATTCAGGCGGCACTGGCTGCCGGTGGTCATTCGTTCCTCTTCGTTTTCGCCGCCTTCTCCCAGGGGGGCCAGGGCGCCTGGTCAGGCTCGGCGGTCCAGGCCGTCAGTCAGGCCAAGCAGGCTGGTTTTTTGGTGCACTTCCTGGCTGGCGGGTCTCTCGCTCTGCCCTTGCGCGCCCGTCTCATTCGCCGCAGCCAGGTTGCTCTGCATGGCTGCTCAGCCTCCGTGTTTTTCCTCGCCTCGCCGTTCTCGCCTGGCTCTCTTGCCGTTGCTGCTCATGCAGCCTGCTCCGGTCAGCCGGTGTTTGCTTTCGCCTGTGGTTTCTCGGGCGCGCCGGTCTCACTCCGTGGTCAGGCTGGCCAGTGGGTCGCCGCCTCGTTCCTCGGTTTTCCCTGCTGGCAGTGGCATCCTGCCGCCGTCCAGCAGTCCATGTTCTAGTTCAATCCAAAAAGGAGTCCGCCATGTTTCCGTTTAGTGAGTCCGGTCCAATCCACCTCGCCGCCTGGGTACAGGTCGGTTCCGCAATATACCAGGCTGAGATCATCGATGCTGATGGCACCAGCCGCACAGCCCAGGTGGTCCGCCTGGGCACGCTAGTCGTTCACAGCGTCCCATTTTCAGCCCTGGCATCTGTCAGCCTGCGCGAGGGCAATTATGTTCTGCAGGCCTACGGCCGCCCATCAGCAATCCGATTGCCGGAGTGGGTTCGCTATGCGGAGGTGGTGTCTTGATTACTCTCCACATCACCTATTGCGACGAGCACTGCGCCAATCACTGGCTTGACGAACATGATCACTGCTATGGCGAGAGCTCCAAAGTGCCCGGTTACAACTATGTCCGACACATCGGCGGCGGCTGGTATGAGTATCGCCCCGCCCTGACTGTCTGCCGCTCGAATGGCAGATGGCGCTCGATGAGCACGTGCACGTTCATGACCTCGAGCTCGATTTCTAACCCATTCTAAACTCAAAGGAGTAAATCATGTCCACCCCCGCACCCGCCCCCCGCACCTGGTCCGACCTCGAACCTTACCTCAAGGCCGCTCACCTACCCACCGGTAAGACCGTTCCGGCCACCGTTGAACGAATCGAGTTTCAAACCGTCCATCCACGCCCCGGCGTGGAAGAGATCAAACCAGTGATGTACTTCGCTGGCAAGACTAAAGGCTTGATCCTGACCAGTACTAATCAGAAACACTTACATGCCACCTATGGCGATGATATTACCGCCAGCTACGGTAAACCAGTTACCCTGCGCGCTGTCACCAAACGCGTCGCCGGTCGCGACGTGGATACCATCCTCATCGGCCAGCCGGCTCAACCGGCACCGGAAAAGCCCGCCGCCTGATCAATCACAACCAGGACCACCACACCCCCGCCCAGGAGAGCGGGGGTTTTTCTATATATGGTGGTTTGACGAGCTGGCCTGGCTGCTGATCTTCGAAGCCCGCAGGCCTGCGAAAACACTATATACAGGCAGTTTGGTTGAGATCCTGCTGGTTTTACCTGCATATAGTGCCACCACCTGTAGGTTTTTTTAGATCCAGGATAAGGTGACATGTTTCACACCCATTGTTTCACGGCGCAAAAATCGCGACCTGCCCCATAGGGCGGGGCAGCGCCTTCGGCGTCGGTGCTGACGCGGGTCACGGCTTCGGGTGGTTTATCTGTGTCCGGGCAGGGTGACGTTCTCGGGCGGCCAGGCTGGTGCGTGAGCATCGCCAGAAACAAACGTTATCTACACTGGCGCGACTCCCGTTCTAAAGGTATACTCCCACCAACCCTTGACACTTTGGATACATTGCATATAATGGTGCACATGCTCAATTTTTATTCCACACGTGCTCTTTGCGAGATCCTCAATTGTTCACATCAACTCGTCTCCCTCTGGGTCAAACAGGGAGAATTTCCTCACGCTTACAAACTCAATCCATCCCGCCTCAATTCCCCCTACCGCATCCCGCGCGCAGATGTCGAATCCTTCCTGGAAAAACGTCAGTCGAAGTCTTCTCAATCTCTTCCTCTCAACCGAACCAACCGGCCAGGCTGAAGATCTGATCACCGGCATCTTTCTCTTTGTCTTTCTCGTCCTTTGGGTCTACGCAGGCCCGCAATAGCGAACCGCCCGGCGTTGCCACACCGGGCCGGCCCGCAAAGCGCCTCCGGCGCTAAGGCCACCATAAAGCCAGCACCTTAACAACCGAAAGCCTGGGTGGCTGACGGGGATTGAACCCGCAACATCTTGTTATGCAGTCAAACGCGCAACCGGTAAGAATGGGGCGATCATCGCCGGGTCTAAACTCTGCGTGTAATACTCCACCATCTCAATATTGTTCCACCGGCCAGCTATTTGCACCATACGCGTCGGTGCGCCGAAGATGGTAGCCAGTGTCGCAAATGATCGTCGCAGATCATGCGGCGAGAGTTTGAAACCTAACCGCACCCCCCACTTCTTCACGATCGTTTGCAATCCCTCGCGCGTCAAAGCCTTTCCCCCATGCGTGCTTACAAATACCGTACCCACACCTTGGGCCGCGCGCCGAAAGGCTAACCACTCGCGAAGATACTGCTCAGTTTGCGGCGAATAAACCGCCATCCCCCATTGACCACCCTTCACGATCACTTGAAGACTTTGCTGATCCAGTTCCACATCAGCCAGGCGCAGCCGGCATAACTCCGAGCAACGCAGACCGGTATCCAGCGCCAGCGCAGCGATCGCCAGGTCACGCGCACCTTTGGCGTTCGATGTGTCGAATGAAGCCAGTAAGTCAAGCGCGCACTTGGCTGACAACACCCGCTGCCTTCGTGGACGTATCCGCTTTATCCGGGCACACAGCGCCTGGTGATCCGATCCAAAATGCCAGGCTAAGAACTTCCGGCAGGCGCATAACGCCACGTACTGCTGACTATTCCCCCACCCTTTACAATCCACAAATCGTAGCAATTCTACCGGCCCCAACTGAGCAAGGTCCAGCTGGATCAATAGAATCAACACGCGGCGATACGTCTCTCGTGTGGTCACAGCGTAAGGCTGAGACGCCAGAAATCGCTCCACATCTGCCGTATTCAATTTTCACCTCCATGCTGACATCACCAGGCCGGACAACCCCCAGCCTGATCGATGTACCCCGGTCTTCTGCACCGGGTCCGATGGCAACTCACTGGCGGAGTCCGCCAAGACTAAACCAGTGAGTCGCTGTTCCAAATTCTATCATAAAAGGAGATTGAGCCATGATCATGACCTACTTGCACTACTACCGATCTACCACCGCAAAATCACTAATCACTGAGTACTTAGTCCTTACCAAGGACCCCCATCCATTCACTTATCAACGTCCCGGTTATGATCTCTTCAAAACCATCGAAATTGACGAAGACTTGACCGATCTACCACTCGACCGCGAACTCTCACCAAACTAACCACGAAAGGAAAATAACCATGAGCAATCAAACCATCCACATCAAGTCATCAATCAATCGAGACGATCTGGATGCAGTGATCACTGGCCTTGAAGTTGCCTGTGGTGGAATCCGTATTCAGGTTGAGGAGGCCTTTGACCTGGTTGTGACAGATAAACGCCAGGCCGCGGCGCTCGAAATTCTATTCGGCGATAATAGTCAATCTTCTGAAATAGTCCAAGAAGTGAAGAAATCTAAGTCACAACCGAAAAGATATCCACCTTACACGTTCCTTACCGGCGAGAATGTAGGCCAACAAATCTCCGGTGTACTACTTCACTTTCAGTTGAATACCAGCGAACTTGTTCCAGGCACGCGCCTGAGCCATCCAACGAAGGGCGAACTTATTGTAGTCAGAGATGAACTTGGCCAACTCGCATTGCAGCCGGAACCAACATCATGACCACCCCACAATTCACCATCTCCCTCATCCGTGAACTGCGCGGCAGCCCATTGACTATCCTCGTCGCCTGCATCCTGCTCGAGCAGAGCGGACAGGTCCCGATCACTGCGCAGCTGCTCAAAGACGTGACCGGCTACCGTGACCACACCGTTACCGACAGCTTGCGCGCGCTCGAAGTTCCTACCCGTCAACTTGTTACCCGTGTCGTCGGAGGCTGGCGCCTGGCCAAAGATGGTTTCCAACTTCCACTTGAGTTATCCACAGGGGATGTGGAAAACTTTTCCGAAAACCGCGATATTCGCGGATTTAGTCTTTCTTCTTGTCCTTCTTTCAATAAGAAAAAGAATAAATCACTCGAGAAAGAAGAAGAAGAAGAAAATGAAAGTCGCGATATTCGCGGTTTTGGCTTCGAAGCCAATCTCAAAGCCGCATATCAAGCCGGCATCCGCGATCCCAAAGCAAAACGTATCGCTGGCATGAATCACGTCACCCCGCAATTCATTCGCGATCACGTCGCACATGCTCTGGCCCAAGGACATGAACTCGGAACAGCCATCTCTCGCATCGAAAACAACTGGCCTGCACCGGCTGATAAAAACGATGGACACC
>Ga0214473_10006815_pt1 | contig 13611 bp, 14 predicted proteins | sample RVTome_7_FD_203509 | JGI IMG/M metagenome (GOLD analysis project Ga0214473, IMG submission 203509) | Soil microbial communities from uranium-contaminated site in the Upper Colorado River Basin, Wyoming, United States - RVT98D197 | ecosystem: Environmental > Terrestrial > Soil > Contaminated >... | reverse complement strand
AGTCTACACTGAGCGGATAGCTCCACTACCTCTTGGATCATCCCCGCCTGTGCGGCGACCACGTAGATGCGCTGCCCGCGGTCGGACCGCTGCTCTCGGGGGATCTCGAAGAAGTCGACCGCCGCGCCCTCGACGCCGATGTCGATCAGGTCCTTCGCAATCCAGCGAACGGCGTCGGCGAGCTCGTTAGGCTGCACGTCGGGTGCATCGACAAGGCGAAGCATGTAGCGATCAGGTGGGAGCACCGCAACGCAGGGAGCATCCTCGAGTCTCCGCGCGCGAATCTCCCGCGCGAGATCCGCCGTCGGCACGCCTGCGACTCCGCGCGGCCAGGAGCTGAACCATGTCAGTCGAGGGCGATCTCGGTCGATCCCCTCCAAGTGACAGATGGCGACGCCGTCCGCGTGGACTTCGAGACAGACGACGCCCGGCGCGCTCGCGAATCGCCTTCGCCAGGAAATCACGACCCCTCCTTGGCGCCGCGCGGTGTGGCGGCTCCTCGACCCAGCATCGAACAAATTCTCTCTGGGCAGCGCATCCCCCGCTGGATGGGCGACACGGGGGCCGCGTGCTCAGGAGGCAGAAAATGCGGAGCGACAGTCTCGCGTGTCGACGGGGCGTCTGCCGGCGGAAGTTCCCACCAAGACGCAGTCTGCGACTGAGGTCGATTCGGCTCCGCGTGGGGGAGCACTGGTTCGGATTCATCAGTTGAGCCTCTGCAATGAGTGATCTCTGGAGACCCGTGATCGGTCACAGCAAGAACCTCCTTGAGGAAATCCGCGCAAGTCGACATCACAGTGTGGAAGGGGTGGGCCGTTGCCAGACGGGCATGAACCGCTGGAGCGAAGAAGACTCGGCGCGATTGCGAGCGAAGCACACTCTCGCTGCAAGACATGAGCCAACAGCCTGCGTGCAAGCACGTGTCCCAGGCTGGCGTGAGCGTTGTGGACGCGCTTGCGTCATCGGAGAGGGCCTGGAGATCGGGGGCATACGCGCGCAGAGAAGGGACGTGTTCATTCATGACCACGGCTGACATCCGCGAAGAGCCTGGCTCGGCTGGTCTACTCGCGCAGCGTGCTGTCTATCTTCGGGAAGGGATGCGGGTCTCCTGGGTGCGATCACGGGCGCATGCCAGCTCTCGAGACGACGCGCGTGCCTCCGCGGATCGCTCCTCGTCTTGGCTGGGGCGCCTTGATTGCCGAAGGGCGGCACACGGGTTCATGAGCTCATCTCGACGGGATAGGAGGCGACCGACCGGTCGGTGACTAGGGGGTGACGACCCCGGCCCGAATGGCGAATCGGACCAGGCCCGAGATCTTGTGGATTCCGAGCTTTTGCATGAGGTTCATCCGATGGGTGAGGACGGTCTTCTGCGAGCGGTCGATCTTGGCCGCGATTTCGCGGCTCGAGTATCCGTCGGCGATCAGCTGCAGCACCTCGATCTCCCGCTCGGTGAGGCTGGAGCCCATTCCCGGTCGCGCGCCGGTGATTCGGGGAAGCGCGTTGATGAGCTGCTGGGTGAAGGCCGAGGGGAGCGGACAGTCGCCGGCGTTGGCAGCTGCGATTGCAGCGATCAACTCGCCTGCCGTCGCGTCTTTGACCAGGTAGCCAGCGGCTCCAGCTCGCAGGGCCTCTTCGATGTAGCTGCGCCCCTCGAGCATCGTCAGCATCAGCACCTTGCCGTGGCCATCTGTGGTGGTGATTCGTCGCGTGGCCTCGATTCCGCCGAGCCTGGGCATGCAAATGTCCATGATGATGAGGTCGGGGGCCAGCTCGGTTGCCAGCTCCAGACCCTCTATCCCGTCGCATGCCTCTCCAACGACAGTGAGCCCCGGCTGGGAGTCCAGCAGCGTCCGGACGCCCTCTCGCACCAGGCGGTGGTCATCGACGATGAGAATCGTGCTATTCATGGAGCCCCTTTCGCCGCTGATTCCGATCCGAGGGGAGGCGGTGATAGGTCCCGGAGCGGGGTTTCGAGCCAGACGCAGTGGGGGAAACCCGGCGGGAGGTTTGCGACCGAGTTGGCCCGAGTGAGAGTCCATGGTGCTGATGGCAAGGCCTGACGGCCGGTCGCTTTGAATCGCCGCCTCGCCAAGTACCGCTCGTCGTCGAGCGGACCCGCGTGAGTCGCTACCCATTGGGAAAGACCACTCGGTGCTGGTCCCTTGCGAGACGCAAGGCCTGGAGAATCCTTCGCTTCGTGGGCAAGCGGCAAGGAAACCCGCTTTCCACGCTCCAAACTGTTCGGAGGGATAGTCCTGTTCGGTCGGCGAGTTCCTCGCGGGTCATCAGAAGCTCCTCACGGATTTCACGGACGCGATTCGAGTTGCGTATCTTCTCGGACATGAGATCCTCACGTCGTGTTTCGGCTTGCTACCCGTTTGCGCCACGCCTCGCGCGGTGCTGCATCGCAGGCGTTTCTCTCCTTATCGCAATCATCGGCTCGCAATTGATAGGGGGTTGTACCGGTTCTTCGCTAGCGCGGCGTGGTCAGAGCGGCGCGCCCGGTACTCAGCGAGTTTCAGCGTTTCTACGGAGACGGTCGCGATCTCGTCTGCGGATCACGTCGCCGGTTCTCTCGTCGGCTCGCCTGGATGAGCTTCTGCCCGCTCCGCTTGGAGGCGCTCTCTAGACTCGATGGAAGTCTCGGGAGGTGGGTTTGCAGTCTGGGAGCGGCGGTCCTGCGGGGAGGGGCAGCGATCGTATCGGGAAGGGGCTACGCCAAGGCGACTAGATCAGCGATCGAGCAGCCTGGCCACCTCGCCTTCGATCCGAGATCGAGATTCGGGGTCGAGAGCAACAAAGACGATCCCGATCTCGTTGAGTGGGGCACAATCCGGCCCGGAACGGCAGTACACTACCCGGCCGGAAATCCTCAGAGGTTCGCCCTTGTCCTCGAGACGGAAGCGGAGCTGAACGACGCTGTTGAGGTCGAGAGGGAGCTCGCTGGTTACTCCCATTCCGCCAGGGGAAAGGCTGAGGGCGTACTCCGTCGCTGCTCGACCGGCTGTCTCCAAGGTCAATGGAAAGAAGGCAGGAGCTCTCGGGGCGAGGCGCCTTCCGGAGCTCCCGTGGACGATGCGATTGATGCGAAACATGACGTGGGCGGGTGCGGTCCTGCGATCGAGAAGACCGACGACTCCCAGTGCCTGAAGACTGCGGCGATTCCGGGGTGACCCAGGTGAGTCGACGACAGCGAGGATTGGGGTGTCGCGGAGCCTCGAGGATTCTCTGATTTCTCGGATGCGGTCCAGCTCGGACGAATCGGAGGGCTGCACTGGAACGATGATGACGTCGGGCTTGCGCGGGCACCGGTTTCCGGCTTCCACGATGCTTTCGCCGGGTTTGCACACCACCACGGTGCAGCTGGTCTTCTCGAGGGTGTCGGAAAGAGGAATGCCGCCGATCGAAACATCCTCGGCAAGCACCGCGATGGGCCTCGTGTCTTCGGAGCGCGCTCGGGGGCGCTGCGAACCCTCCGATTCCTGCTGGGGGAGGTGCCCCTGTTCGTGTTGTTCGACCAGGTTGGTAGCCCTCCAGAAGGGGTTCGCGCGTCGAGACACGAGAGGGTCTCGAGCGCGCTGGAGGTGGGCCTCCACCCTTCGACGCAGTTCGAAGGCGGGACCATCATTGGCGGTCGGGATGTCCAGCATCTTCGCCAGGGAGCCGAGCTCGCGCCTTGCATCGTCGAGGCGACCGCAGCTCCATAACGCCTCGACGATCCAGATCCGTGCGTCCAGGTCATCCTCATGCTCCTCGCGCCACCGCTCGAGATGACCCCTTGCGCCTTCGCCATCTCCGATACCGAGAAGAGCCAGACCCCAGGTGCGATGAAGGCTCGCCGCCGTGGGGTCAATGGCGTGTGCGAGCTGACAGAGCTCGAGGGCGCGGCCCGAGTCGCCGATGAGCCGCCAGCGTTCGGCGGCATATTCGAGCGCGCGGGCGGAATCCGCCGCCTGGGTGGTCCGCGCCTTTGCGCGGGCAATGAGTTCGACGACCTCGGGACTTAGTCGGTGAAGGTATTTCTCGACCTCGGAAAGCGCCGTCTCCACGGCGTCGGGAGTTTCGTCTCGAGCACAAGCGATCAGGGCCGAGAGCAGGAGGTGAACGGGTTCGGACAGCTCTGCGTCTACCCCCGAAGGGCGATCGGCAGCCCCTCTGCGAAGGGGAAGGTCGGACGAGAGAATTTTGCGACCAGGTCTAGGTTGCTGGTCGGCACCCGTGTTTTCGTGTGACTCCGTCATGACGTCTCCAACTCCCTAACCCATCACATTCTGGCTCGGTCCTCCACATCGGTAGGAAGAGGCGCAGCTTTACCAAGGACTCCGGATTCTCGGGCTGCTCCCTTGCCTCTGGGATGGTGTTTTGCGTAGTAATCGCGAGCGCGCCTTGACGCCAGACGCCTTGATTGGAGTCGTCGTCGTTGATGCGGAGGCGCGGAGGACTCCCTCGTCGAGAGAGGAAACCCTCGAGTGACCACCGGCGCCGCCGCTCGAAGCGCAAGGCCGGGCCAGCGGGCGGGTGTCAAGATCTTGGACCACTCGCAAGACTTCCTGGGGGAAGCCTACGCCGCGGTACGGAACTGCGCTGTGTCGTAGCTGGTGGATCGCCCGTCGCGTCAAGAAAGGCTTTCACCCAACCGATGGTGTACGCGGTTGCGATGCGCATGAAACACGATGCGATTGTGATTGGATCGGGCGAGATGGCCTGCGCCACCGCGATGGAGGCTGCGGAGCACGGCCTCGACGTGGTTCTGATCGATCACGCATCGGATGGCCCGGATGATCACGCGGAAGGCGCGTCGCTCTTGAAGTGGAGGATTCGAGAGGCGATCTCGCGCGAGCTCGCGAGCCTCGAAGTTCTCGCGTATGGTTGCAGGCCACCCGCGAGACCGCTCTTGGCTCAGGGAGCGATATGGGCGCTGCGAGATCGGATTGTCGAGAGATATCTCTCGGCATTGCGTCGGCGGGTCGCGATGAGCGGGGTACGCCAGATCTCCGGACGCGCGCGATTCGCGTCGCCCCACTGCGTTGTGCTCGACTGCGGAGGGGTGCATGAGGCGGGGATCATCGCTATTGCAGTGGGAAGCCGACCGCGTCACCCAGAGCGGTTCAGATTCGATCAGCGAGTCATCTGCGACTGCCACGCCGTGACCCGCGTCGACGAGCCGCCGCGGCACTTGGTGATCGTGGGTGCGGAGGCAGCGGGCCTCGAATTCGCATGCATGTTCGCGGCGATAGGGAGCCAGGTTACAGTCCTAGATCGCAGACATCAGACGCTTCGCTACGTCGATCGAGAGCTGAGGCAAGTACTCTACGGGCGCATGCAGTCGATGGGAATCGATCTGATTCTCGGTGAAGATCTCAACGAGATAAGGACCTGTGGTCACGGCATCGGCACACACGCGGAGGTGGAGCTATCGAGCGGGCGCGTCGAAACGTGCGATCGAGTGTTGATCGAGGCGGGGCGCGCGGCGAACACGACGGCGCTTGGTCTGGGCGAGGTGGGCATCGAGACCGATGAGCGCGGATTCATCATTACGGACGAATATCGCCATACTTCGCAGCATGGTGTGTATGCAGTTGGTGACGCAGTCGCGAATCTTGGTGAGGTCGACCTGCGTGAGGCGACGGTTGCCATTCGGCACGCCACGGGGGCGGCTGTGGGGTTCTGGGAGCCGAGCCCGCTTACGATCCAGACGACGCCGCCGATCTCGATGCATGGGTTGACGGAAGAAATGTGCCAGCGACTGGATTTCCCTCATGCGGTGGGGATCGCGCGCTACAGCGACCTTCCCTTCTCGGAGGCGCTGGGAAAGGGGGAGGGAATGCTGAAGCTGGTGGTGTCTTGCGATGACAGACGCGTGGTGGGAGTGCACGTCATTGGTGAGGGAGCGAGCGAGCTGGTGCATCTCGGGACCGCCTTCACGTGTAGTAGTGGAGGAATCGACGAGTTGGCGAACTGCCCCTGCGTCGCGCACAGCCTCTTCGAGGCGTACCTCGTCGCCGCCAAGGACGTGCGCCGACGGTTGGGCGGAAGGGGGGTGGCGAGAGTGAGGGGAGGGGGAGGTGGGCGAGGGCTTCGGGCCTGATGCTCCTTTCCGCCGGGTAAGCTGCGCGGAGCAGCGTGGCGTCGAGGGGGAAGTGGGGGGTGGTGATGTGCGGCTCGCCGCCGACGTCAGGGTGCAGGCGATCGCGACGGGCGTGATCATCGGCTGGCGCTTTCTGAAGGCAATGCAGCGCAGGGGGCGCTCTGTCCTCTGTAGCGGACAGATCGCGGGCGAGGACGTGCAATCGGGGCTGAGAGACGGCGTCCGTGCTTTGGGTGGCAGCTCTTGCGAAACCATAGCCGTGGGTCGAGCGCGAAGTTGGCGAGGGGAGAGCGAGGGGAGAGGATGACGCGGATGGTGGTAAGATCCCCATCGGCGAGCATCGTGATATTCCGGCCAGCGAGGCTCCTCGCATCCGATAACCAGGGCTCCAGATGGATGGGAACAGCGGATGGACACGATTGATCGAAGGCGAAGATGAGTCAGGATTGAGAAATCAGGAATCGTCTGCGGTGATTCAGGTTTCGCCCGGAATCCGCGATGCACCGGTTCTCCGGCGCCTAGCGCAGGCGGATCTCTACGATCTGATCCAACAATCCTCTCTGCGGAGCTTCTCGAGCGGCGAGGTTCTCCTGAGGGAAGGGGGACTTCCCGTGGAGCTTTTCCTGTTGCTCTCGGGTCGAGTTTCGATTCTCAGACGAGACTCCAGAGGGCGCGATCGCGCGCTCGCCCTCCGCCAGGCCGGAGAGTGGATCGGCGAGATGGGGATCGTTCAGGGAGTCGCGCACTCGGCTACGGTCGTGGCTGACACCCCGACGAGAGTCCTTGTGGTTCCAAGGGATGCATTCAAGGGAATCGTCCTCACCTCGGATCCCGCCACGCGCGATCTGTTGGAGATCCTCTCGAGTCGACTCAACGAGAGCGATCAGCTCCGGGTGGGTAGTGTCGCGCAGGACTCCGGGGACACGCGTCCTTCGAAGCGGGGACAGGATTGGCCTACGAAAGACTGGGTAGCGTTGAGCGGATCTGGATCGTTCCGAGAGGCGACGCGGGTCTTCCAGGCAGAGCTGATTCGGCAGACTCTCGGCGAGGTGAGCGGAAACGTGAGCGAAGCGGCTCGGCGCCTTCGCGTCGCGCGCTCGCACCTGTACAAGCTGATGGAGTCGCTGCCCGTTCCGCGGGGCTCGCGACTCACGCGCGTCGATCCTTCGCCGAGTAATTCGTTCGGACGACCGAAGGATCGATGAGCGTAGGGTGACAGTGGTGCGTAGCGGGCGCCTTGACCTTGCGAGGTCCGTGCGAACAGCGATTCCTAGGGTACGACCAACCCCTCACGGACCGCGAACCGGACGAGATCCGAAACCTTGTGGATCCCGAGCTTCGACATCGCAGCGGTGCGATAGCTCTCTGCGGTTCGGAAGGCGATTCCCAGCTGTGTCGCCACCTCCTTGGTCGATAGGCCCTCTGCGACGAGCTGGAGCACCTCGGCCTCTCGGCCCGTAAGGCTGTAAGGAGTGGTGCCATTCGTCGGCTTGGGGCGGCACGCCGCCTCGAGAACTCGTTGTGCGATCGTGGGGCAGAGGTAGCCCTTCCCCTTGGCGACGGCGTCGATTGCCTGAAGCAGCTCCTCCGGCGTCGAATCCTCGAGGAGGTAGGCCGAAATTCCCGAGCGCACCCAGTTCTCGACGGAGTTGTGCGGTCCTCGAGTCGGGACGATCAGGATCCTGGACCTGGGACAGGTCTGGACGATTCGCCGGGTGGCGCACTGAGCGGATAGCCCGCGCAGCCAGGAGTCCATGATGACGAGGTCGGGTTGCAGGCTGTGGGCGAGGCGGACCGCCTCGTCGCCGTCACATGCCTCACCGACCACCGCCAGCTCGGAGTGGGCTTCGAGAAAACCTCGCAGACTTCTTCTCAGAATGTGGTGCTCATAGACCAGAAGAGCGGTCGCCATGCCAGTACCCCCTGCCGAGAGTGGCGATTGTTGGGGGGCAGCACGGAACGAGCGAAAGCGAGTATACGCCTTCCTGGGTGTTGGTGGTGAAATAAGCGCATCGATGGGCGATGAACGCAAGCTTCCCATCGCAGAGTGGAGCGGCTCCGGAGTGCCCATTCTCGAGGACATGTGGCCTCCTGAGAGGACATTCGTAGATGACCCGGCAGCGTGGCGCCTTCTCTTACGATGCATCCGCCAGACGCCTGATCAGGTTGTGCACGCGGTGAACCTGCTTGCGGCTGACCGCACACCCGACCGCACGGGCGACTTGAGGTCTTGCCCACTCGAGGTAACGGAAGGTAAACCGGTCGATTTCGAGGAGCTGGAGATCGACCTCGGCGGTGGCGGACTCCACATTCGCAACTCGCGCGATCAGGGGAACTCCACCGAAGAGACCTCGCGGCCCGACGCGCTCGAGCCAGATGTCGCGTGACCGATGCGCCCGTGCATCGAGGACGACGGTTCCATGGATGACGATGAACACGGAATCCTCGCCCGGGCGCCAGGTTCCCTCGCTGTAGACTCTGCGGGCACGGGGAACTTCCCTGAGCCTCGTCGCGCGGGCGAGCTCCATGCTCTCGTCGAGATCGAGGTCCCCGATGTCCGGCGAATCCTGGAGGAAGCGGGCGAGCTTTGCTGCCTGCTTCTGGGCAACTTCCCAGAGGCGCTGACGCTCCATTTGCGAGGCGTTCGTGAATTGGATCCCGGTCAAGTGGCCAACTCCGAAGGCGTCGAGTCGTTGCGAACATCCCTTCGCAGATAGCGTCACCACTCCGTCGGGAAGCTGCACCGAGATCGCTCTCAGGGACGTCAGCGCGAACGGCCCCGGCGTTTCCACGCAGATTCCGCCAGTACTGATGTCGCACGAACGGGCTCGAAGCCGGCTGGGGGTCTCGGCCAGCCGCAGCTCCACCTCCAATTGGATGGCGACCCGAGGTGCCATCCTTCGCTCGAAGTGGTTCTCGACGTTGGCGAGCATCGCCTGATCATGCAGAGACACGGTGTTGGCTCCTCTGGTCCTCGGAAAGCGCGTTTCGATTCTCGAGCCGGACCGCCTACCGAGCTTTGGTTCCCCCGCTGACTCTTGTACGGCGGGCGGAGAGGTTCGTCGGCGTTGCTAGGGACTGATCATGTTCTCCCGTATCGCATACCGCACGAGATCGACAACTCGATGCAACTGGAGCTTCTTCATGAGATTCCTGCGGTGCGATTCGATGGTTCGTTCGGATACACCAAGGCGCCGAGCTGCGTCCCGGTTTGACGAGCCGTCGGCGATCAGACGGAGTACGTCTCGCTCGCGGGGGGAGAGATGATTCGACCGCCGAACCATCGATCCCGTGAGGTCGCCGGCGATCGACGGGACGATGAAGAACTTCCCGGAGCGCACCGCATCGAGAGCGTCGATGAAGTCGGCGGGCGAGGAGTCGAAAGTGACGCATCCGGACGCTCCGGCACGTAGAGCTTCCTCCAGGGGGCCGGTGAGACCATCGCGGGAGAAGACGATGAACCGTGTGGCCGGCCGGTGCCCTCGTATCTGGCGGATGGTTTCGATCGCCTCCAGGCCGGGTAGGTCGAGGGCGAGGATGACGACGTCCGCTTCGGTGTCGAAGGCAGCGCGGACGGTGTCCTCTCCAGAGGACGTCTCCGTGACGATGCGGCTGTCATTGCAGCCTCGCAGAATGCTACGCAGGCCCTCGCGCAGGACCGGCCTTTGCTCGGCCAGCACGATCCTCGTCGACATGGATCCCCCCTGAGTACGTCTGTCGGCCTACCGGAATCGCGAAATCCACTACCAAGATAGACGGAGGCCAGCCTCCCTCCAGGGAGCATCGAAGGGGGGTAGGGAGGAAGAATCACGCGCGGTGGGTAGGGGAGATTCCGGTAGACGTCCCCCGCGTCTCCTGGGGCGTGAAGCCCCGCAGCCGATCCTGTGATTTGCCGCATGCGGTGAGCGGGCTGGTACAGAAGTTCGTGACGGGACGCGGAGCGGGTCTCTTCGTCGCCGATCCTTTCTGGAGCTTCGCCCACGGCGCGAGCCGCTCCAACAGACCCGCTTCTCGTGGAGCTCGTGGTGATCAGGCGCTGCAGCAGCGGCGGGCGTCGCTGGCGTGAGCGGGCATCCCGCAGCTCGCGAAGCCGTCCACGGCACGCGCTGCGTAATACGCGGCGCGTTCCTCTTCGCCGCGATGATGCAGCAGCTCTGCGAGGAATTGGTGGGCTTCCGCCAGATACGGAAAGAGCTCGAGCGCTCCCGCGAGAGAGATCGGCTCGCCGATCAGCCGCTCTGCCTGCGCGGCGCAAGCGGGGTCGCCGACCCCCAAGGCCAGGCCGAGGAGGCTGAGCGCCCGAGCGCGTACCATCCGGCCGGGAGATCGCTCGAGGCACTCCCGAGCGAGCTCGACCGCCCGGTCGATGGCTCCGATCTCGAGCTGACCTCGGGATCGGTGGAGAAACGTGGCAGGCCAACGGTTGTTGATCTCCGTGAGACGCTCGAAGGCGCCGTGCGCCGAGCGGGGATCCCCTGCGAGCAAATGCGCATAGGCGCTCCACAGGCAGGCGTTGTAGCGCGTGCCGACCTGTCCGGAGCGTTCACCCATCTCCCAGCCGCGCGCTGCGGCGCAGAGGGCTTCGTCTGGTTCGCCCGCGAACACGTGGACGTTGGCCATCGCCACTTCCGCGACTCCTTGTAGCAGGTCGCTCTCCGACTCGCGGGCCAGGCCGAGCGCTCTCAGCGCCGAGGTGCGAGCGCAGGTGACCCTCCCGGCGTCGCAGAGAACCGCTGATTCGTTGTACAGACCCAGGACAAGGATGGGCCGATCGGCGCGTCCCTCGGCGAGCTCGGCGACGCGGCGGATATGGCGCACCGCGTCGGCCAGCTCGCCGTCGAATGTGAGCATCCTTGCGAGATAGGAGTGGGCGAGGGTGATGGTGCGGTAGGCATCCGGGAGTTCGCTGGCCAGGAAGAGCCCGCGCTCGACGAGGCTTCTACCGCGCGACAGATCGTTCCCGGCAGAGAACCGCGCCCATCCGCCCTCGACCGAGGCGGTGGCCAGGCGGAGGCGATCTTCCGGGGCCGCGCACGAGCTCCCGATGGACTCGAGGACCTCCGCCGCTTCGCCGCTTTGATCGAGCGTATTGAGGGCGCTGGCTAGTAGGGTTCCGATCTCGATTTCGAAGCGCGATTCGGGATGCTCGGATGCGCGTGAAAGCCCGAGCGCCCGGCGCAGATGAGCCGCGGCCTCGGCGGGAGCATCGAGCCCGGCGTAAGCGCGGCCGGCCCGGGCCAGGTACGACCTGGCCTCCGCGGCGTCTCCTGCCCGGTCGTAGTGGGTCCCGATGCGGGAAGCGCCGGCCGGCGTCTGGGCCGAGGGCCGCTTCGCCAGGGCGTCGGCGGTACGCCGGTGGAGCGCACCTCGCCGCTCCCGGAGAAGCTGCTGGTAGGCGACGTCGCGCACCACGCCGTGCCGGAAGTCGAAGAGCCCCCCTTGGCCTCCATTGCAGCAGGCCACGCTCAACGAGGCCGTTGAGCGAAGCGATTGGATCTCCGTCGAGACCGGGCTCGATCTCGCCGAGCAGCTCTCCATCGACATCCTGTCCCACCACCACCGCCGCCTCGATGGTGCGCTTCGATGGCTCGGGGAGGGCGTCGATCCGGGCCGCCACCACTCCGTGCAGGGTGTCGGGGATGCGAGCAGCCGCGCGACGAAGCGAGATCTCCATCTCCGCCGCCCGTCGCACCTGCTCCGGGCTCTCGCGGAGGGCGCGTGCCACCTCTTCCACGAAGAGAGGATTTCCTCCTCCCCGCGACGCGGCGAGCTCGCACAGCGCATCGGTCTTCTCGACGCTCGCCAGGATCGCGCCCGCCAGGGCTCGGGACTCCGCCTCGGCGAGCGGGCCCAGGTGGATTCGCTCCGCCGATGCCTCCGCGCCCCAGTCGGGATCCCCTTGAGAGCGTCGGGTGGCGATGATCACCAAGGAGCCTCTCGGCGGCTTCGCGACGAGCGCGCGGACCAAGGCACGCGACGAAGGGTCGAGCCACTGCACGTCCTCCAGGTGCATGATCAGCGGCCCGCGGGAGCTGGCCTGCTCGAGCGCGCGTCGGATCGCGTCCACTGGGTCGAATGGCTCGGGGTCCTGAGTCGGCTTTCGCCCCTCGAGGTGCTCGATCAACCCATCGATCTCTGCTGCGCGAGGGAGATTCGGCGGCCAGCCCCGCAGGAGCTCGAGAAAGGGGAGGTAGGCCCGCTCCGTCTGGGATTCGCGACAGCGGACCTCGAGGGCGAAAACCCCCACCGGCTGTCGAGCGAGATACTCGAGAACCAGGCGTGACTTTCCGATCCCTGCTTCGCCGCGGACCTCGACGGTGCGGACGCCCTCGACGGGTGCTGCGGCCCGCTCGAGATCGCGAAGCTCGCGGCCTCGCCCCTGGAAGGGGGTCAGCCCGCGGGCGCGCTCGAGGCCGATCCTCGCCTGGTGAGGTCCGGCCGCGAGAAGCTCGAAGACCCGAACCTCGCCCGGGGCGCCGCGCAGTTGCCGCTTGCCCCGATCGGCGACCTCGAAGTATCCACCACAGCGGCGAACCGCCTCCTCGCCTAGCAGGATCTCTCCTGATGAGGCGGCCTCCTGGAGGCGCGCCGCGATTCCGACCGCCGGCCCTTCGGCGGTGTAATCCTTCCACAGCCCGTCTCCGATCGAGCCCACCCAGACGTGGCCGGTGTTTACCCCCATCCGCAGCGTGAGGGGAATCCCGTAGCGGGCCCGGATCGATTCGCTGTAGTCCTCGGCTCGCGATCGGATCTCGAGCGCCGCGCGAAGCGCGCGCGGCGTCCTCGCCCTTGGCGTCAGGCGCCCCCAAAGAGCGCCATGAAGCCATCCCTGCGGAACTGGTTGATGGTGCCCCGCTCCGCGTGGACCACCTCCAACGAGAAGGCGAAGAAGCCGTCCATCACGGCGTGGATGTCTTCCGGATCGAGAGCTGCCGCCATGGCAAGCGAGCCGGCCACGTCGGCGAAGAGAATGGTGACCTCCTTGCGCTCACCGCGAAGCGAATCGCGCTTCTCGAGAACGCCCTGCGCGAGGTGTTCCGGCGTGTACGGTGCAAGCCGGCTCCCACAGAACGCGCAGAACCGGCTTCCAGCGGGAAGGTTCCGGCCCTCACCGCAGTGCGGGCATTCCTCGCTCAAGCCCTCTCCTGCTCTTTCGCGCTCCCTATCTTGCTGTCCATGATATCCCTCGCCCGGTGCGTGCGCTTCGTGCGCTGAGTGCGGCGGGGTCATCCTCTCTGCGCCGACCACGGGCGCAGATCACCGGCGGAACGCAAAGAACGAATGGGAGAGCCTCGGGGCGCCGAGGGTCTGCGGGGAAGGCCGGCTATCGCATGAGCTTCGAGCTCGATGTCTTACTTGGCTTGCCTCCTCGACTCGGACGGCTGCGCCATGAGCGCGAATAGATACGTGTCGTTCTTCCCAGCCTCAGACCTCCTGACCTAGGCGGTCAAGGTAGCCGGAATCCCTGACGTTCGTCCGCGCCGAGGTGCGGACGCATACCTGTCCGGTTTTTTCCGGCA
>Ga0214473_10006814_pt1 | contig 13611 bp, 9 predicted proteins | sample RVTome_7_FD_203509 | JGI IMG/M metagenome (GOLD analysis project Ga0214473, IMG submission 203509) | Soil microbial communities from uranium-contaminated site in the Upper Colorado River Basin, Wyoming, United States - RVT98D197 | ecosystem: Environmental > Terrestrial > Soil > Contaminated >... | reverse complement strand
CACGCGTCGTGGCGGATCCGATCGTGCGGAACCTCGCCACGGTGGGCGGCAACCTCGCCCACGGCGATCCCGCCAACGACCATCCGGCGACCATGCTCGCCTACGGGGCGGAGGTGGTGGCCGCCGGTCCGCGCGGCGAGCGGACCATCCCCATCACCGCGTTCTTCATCGGCCCGTTCACGACGGCGCTCGCCGCTGACGAGATCCTCGTGGAGATCCGCATTCCCGTCCCGGCGGCGAAGAGCGGCGGCGCCTACGTGAAGCTCGAGCGCAAGGTCGGCGACTTCGCCACCGCGGCGGTCGCCGTCCAGCTCACGCTCGGCGCCGACGGCACGTGCGCGCGGGCGGGGATCGGGCTCACCAATGCCGGCGCCACGCCGGTCAAGGCGGAGCGCGCCGAGGCCGCCCTCAAGGGCAAGCGGCTCGACGACGCGGCGATCGTGCAGGCGGCGCAGCTCGCCGCCGATGCCGCCCAGCCTTCCGCCGATCTGCGCGGGCCGGTCGAGTACAAGAAGGACCTGGTCAGAGTGCTCACGGCGCGGGCCCTCCGCAAAGCGCTGGAGCGGGCCGGCGGGGGGAGGTGAGGACCATGCTCGTCAAGGTCGTGATCAATGGAGAGAAGCTCGAAGCCGACGTGGAGCCCCGCCTCCTCCTGGTGCACCTGATCCGCGAGGTGTTCCGGCTGACGGGCACGCATATCGGCTGCGACACGACCCACTGCGGGGCCTGCACCGTCCTCCTCGACGGGCGGGCGGTCAAGTCGTGCACGGTCTTCGCCGTCCAGGCCCATGGCCGGGAGATCAAGACGGTGGAGGGCCTCGAGCAGGACGGCAAGCTCCACCCGCTCCAGGAAGGCTTCATGGAGGAGCACGGGCTGCAGTGCGGCTACTGCACGCCCGGCATGCTGATGACGAGCTATGCCTTCCTCAAGAAGAACCCGGCGCCGACGGAGGACGACATCCGCTGGGCCATCTCCGGCAACCTCTGCCGGTGCACCGGCTACGTGAACATCGTCAAGGCCGTCCAGCACGCCGCGGCCAAGCTCGCCCAGGGAGGCGCATGATGACGCCCAGGACCTCGTTCGAAGTCGGCGGCATGGGGCACTCGATCAAGCGCAAGGAAGACCCGCGCTTCATCCGGGGCAAGGGCACCTACGTGGACGACGTCGTGCTCCCCGGCATGCTCTACCTCGACATCGTGCGCAGCCCCTACGCCCATGCCAAGATCGTGAAGATCGACTCGACCAAGGCCCTCGCCACCCCCGGCGTGGTCGCGGTGATCACCGGCCAGGACCTCGCCAAGTACAACCTGCACTGGATGCCGACGCTCATGTCGGACACCCAGATGGTGCTGCCGGTCGAGAAGGTGATGTACCAGGCCCAGGAGGTCGCGGCGGTGCTGGCCACGAGCCGCTACGCCGCGGCCGACGGCATGGCGGCGGTGGAGGTGGCGTACGAGCCGCTTCCCGTCGTCGTCGACCCGCGAAAGGCGCTCGAGCCCGGCGCCCCCGTTCTCCGCACCGACAAGAAGGACAAGAAGGACAATCACATCTGGCACTGGGAATGGGGCGACCGCGCCGCCACCGACCGCACCTTCGCCGAGGCCGAGGTCACGGTGAAGCAGGACATCTACATCCCGCGCATCCACGTGGCCTCCATCGAGACCTGCGCCTGTATCGCCAGCTTCGACAAGGTCGACAGCAAGCTGACGGTCTGGATGACCACCCAGGCCCCGCACGCGATCCGCACCGTCTTCGCGCTCGTGGCCGGCCACGTGGGGCTCGCCGAGCACAAGATCCGCATCATCTCCCCGGACATCGGCGGCGGCTTCGGCGGCAAGGTGCCGGTCTATCCCGGCTACGTCATCGCCGTCGCGGCGTCGGTCCTGACGGGCAAGCCCGTGAAGTGGGTGGAGGACCGGATGGAGAATCTCCAGGCCGACTCCTTCGCCCGCGACTACCACATCACGGCAGAGCTGGCGGGCAAGAAGGACGGCACGCTGACCGCGCTCCGGATCAAGACCCTGGCGGACCACGGCTACACGGATGCGGCGGCCAACCCCTCGAAGTTCCCGGCGGGGCTGTTCCACATCTGCACCGGCTCCTACGATCTCAAGGCCGCCCACGTGGAAGTGGACGGAGCCTACACGAACAAGCCCCCGGGGGGCATCGCCTACCGCTGCTCGTTCCGCGTCACCGAGGCCGTCCACACCATCGAGCGCATGGCCGACATCATGGCGCATCAGCTCGGCATGGACCCGGCGGACTTCCGGAAGAAGAACTTCATCAAGCCGGAGCAGTTCCCCTACAAGTCGGCGCTGGGCTGGGAGTACGACAGCGGCAACTACGCGGGGGCGCTCGATCTCGCGATGGAGAAGATCGGCTACGCCGCCCTCCGCCGCGAGCAGGCGGACAAGCGCCGGCGCGGCGAGCTGATGGGGATCGGCATCTCGAGCTTCACCGAGATCGTCGGCGCGGGGCCGTCCAAGCACTTCGACATCCTCGGGCTCAAGATGTTCGATAGCTGCGAGATCCGGATCCACCCGACGGGCAAGGCCATCGCCCGCTTCGGCACCAAGTCGCAGGGACAGGGGCATGAGACGACGTATGCCCAGATCCTCGCCGAGGAGCTCGGGATCCCCGCATCCGACATCCAGGTCGAGGAGGGCGACACCGACACCGCGCCCTACGGCCTCGGCACCTACGCCAGCCGCTCCACGCCCGTGGCCGGGGCCGCCGCCGCCGTCGCCTCCCGCAAGATCCAGGACAAGGCGCGGAAGATCGCCGCGCATCTGCTCGAGGTCGCCCCCGACGACCTCGTGTGGGAGCCGGGCAAGTTCTCGGTGAAGGGCGCGCCCGACCGCTTCAAGACCATCCAGGACATCGCCTTCGCCGCCTACACCAACCACCCCCAGGGGATGGAGGCGGGGCTCGAGGCGGTGAGCTACTACGATCCGCCGAACCTGACCTACCCGTTCGGCAGCTACATCTGCGTCGTGGACATCGACAAGGGGACGGGCGAGGTCAAGGTCCGCCGCTTCGTCGCGGTGGACGACTGCGGCAATATCATCAACCCCATGATCGTGGACGGGCAGATCCACGGCGGGCTCACCATGGGGTTCGCCCCCGCCCTCCTCGAGGAGATCTCCTACGACGAGAGCGGCAATATCCAGGGCGGGAGCTTCATCGACTACCTGGTCCCGACGGCGGTGGAGACGCCGAAGTGGGAGACCGGCAAGACCTGCACGCCCTCGCCCCATCACCCGCTCGGGGCCAAGGGCGTCGGCGAGTCGGCCACGGTGGGCGCCCCCGCCGCCATCGCCAATGCGGTGGTGGACGCGCTCTGGCATCTCGGCGTGCGCCACGTCGACATCCCGATCACGCCCGCCAAGGTCTGGAAGCTTCTGCGCGACCACGGCGTCAGCGAGTGACAGCGGGAGCGGCAGAGTAGAAAGGAAGGGCCGATGATGGGCGACGACGTCCTCGCCCTCGCCGTCGAGCTTCGCCGGCGCGGGGAGGCATTCGCGCTGGCCACGGTGGTCCGTTGCGAGCGCCCGACCTCGGCCAAGCCGGGCGCCAAGGCGTTGATCCGCGCCGACGGCTCGATCTCGGGTTGGGTGGGCGGGGCCTGCGCCGAGCCCGTCGTGGTCCGCGAGGCCTTGAACGCGCTCCGCGACGGCGAGCCGCGCTTCATCGGCCTGGTCGGGGAGCGGGGCCGCGGCCGGGGCCCGCTCGAGGGCGTGCTGGAATACGCGATGACGTGCCATAGCGGCGGCACGCTGGAGATCTACGTGGAGCCCTTCCTGCCCAAGCCCCTGCTCGTCCTCGTGGGAGGCGGGCCCGTCGTCGAGACGCTGGCCGCGCTCGGCCGGGCCACGGACTTCGCCGTCGCCGTCCTCGGAGCGGACACTGTCTCGGCAGAGCTGGCGCGCCTGCCGCTGACGCCGCGGGCCGCCGTGGTGGTGGCGACCCACGGCAATTTCGACGAGGACGCGCTCGCGGCCGTGCTCGCGAGCGATGCCGGCTACGTGAGCCTCGTCGCCAGCCGCAAGCGGGCGGCTACCGTGGTCGACAGTCTCCGGCGCCGCGGCGTGTCCCCCGAGCGGATCGGCCGCCTCAAGGCGCCGGCCGGCCTCGACCTCGGCGCCGTCACTCCCGAGGAGATCGCCGTCAGCATCCTCGCCGAGGTGGTCCAGATCCGCCGGTCGGGCAAGAGCGCGGCGCCGGAGGCCCCCGCCGACGCGCCCGGCGAGGCGCGGGATCCCATCTGCGGGATGCTGGTGGAGATCGCGGCCGCGAGGCATCGCTCGGAGACGGCGGGCCGCGCCGTCTACTTCTGCTGCGCCCACTGCAAGGAAACCTTCGACGCCGCCCCGGAGCGCTACACGACAGGCCTCGGCGCCTGAGGGCATCCCCGGGTCGCCGCGCGCTCGGGTCCCTTCCTTCCAGCCTCGGTTGTACTCCACCTGTCTCGGGGCAGGCTGTCCATCGCGGCGAAGACGCGGGCCCTCTCACCCAGCCCTCGAATCCCGCTCGCCGGGGGCCCTTGCGGTGACGCGCAGGTCTTGCGTATGCTGGCACGACAGCCGGTGAAGAAGGCAGGAGGGCTGCCGTCAGAGACATGCTGAGCCGCGATCCCCATCCCCCAGGCCCGACCGGCCGATCGGCGCCGGACCCCCTGAGTGCGCCCCCTGCCGGCCGCTCGATCTCCGCCGAGCGGGTCCCGTGGTTCTACTTCCTCGCCTTCCTCGTCGGCACCGCCCTCGTGGTGCTCGCGATCTGGTACCACATCGATAACGAGCGGCGCAGCATCCTGGCCCACTGGCGCGCCCGCGTCTCGACCATCGCAGACGCCCGGGCGCGCCTCGTCGAGAACTGGCTCGCTGCCCGCGCCGCCGATGCCGAGGTGCTCGCCACCTCGCCGGTCGTGCGGGCGATGCTCGCGAGCCGCAGCGGAAGCGAGGACGCGCTCGTCAAGCACCTGAACCAGGTCAGCGCCGCCTACGGATACGCGAGCATCCAGGTCTTCAGCAGCCGGGGCCGGCTGGTGGCGCACTCCGACGGCGCCGCCGCTCCCGGACCCGAGAGCCGAGAGGCGGCCGACGTCGCGCAGACGCGGAAGTACCACGTCGATCTCCTCGAGGAAACGCCCGGCCGCCGGACACTGATCATCTCGGTGCCGGTCTTCGCCGACGGCGGGACGGCCCGCGTGGACGGCTGGAGCGGCGGCACCGTCCTCGGCGTGGTCACCCTGCGGATGAAGCCCGAGGCGGGGCTCTTCCCGCTGCTCGCCGACGAGACCGTCTCGACCCAGACGGGCGAGACCCTGCTGTTCCGCATCGACGGCGGCCGCGCCGCGTATCTCTCTCCGCTCCGCCGGCCGCCGGCGGGCTGGGACGCGACGAGCCGCTCGCTCGACGCCCTCCGCGCCCACGTCACGGCCGCCGCGTCGGACGGCTTCGGGGAGCTCGTCGACCATCGCGCGGTGCCGGCCTTCGCGGCCACGCGCTGGATCGCGCGCACGGGCTGGGGGCTCGTCTTCAAGGTCGACCGCGAGGAGGCGCTCGCCGAGTTCCACCGGGCGGGGCAGCTCGCGGGGGTGGCGGCGGCCTTCCTCCTCCTGGCGCTCGCCGGCCTCCTCATCAGCCTCTGGCGGCAGCAGCAGCGCGCGCATCTGCTGCGCGCGCAGATGGAGCAGGAGCGCGCGATCTTCAACCTGAAGGGCTACGCGGAGAAGATCGTGGCGAGCGTGCCGTCGGGACTGCTCCTGCTCGGAACAGACCTGCGCGTGCTCTCCGTCAACCCGTCGTTCCTCCAGGCCTTCCACCTGCACCAGGACGACATCCTCGGCCGCGAGCTGGGGGACGTCGTGCGCGCCGAGGGTCTGATCCCGCGCGCCCGCGAGGTGCTGAAGACGGGCGCGGCGCAGCGCGATATCCTGTTCGACCTGCACCTCAAGCTGCGCCAGGAGAACCGGCCGGTCCTGATCACGATGACCGGCATCCGGACGGCGGAGGAGGCGGCGGCCCGGATCCTCCTGATCGTCCAGGACCTGACCGAGGAGGAGCGCCTGCAGGCGGCGCGCCAGGCCTCCGAGCAGCGCTTCCGCGATCTCGTGCAGGGGCTCGACGCCATCGTGTGGGAAGCCGACGCGACGACGCTCCGCTTCTCGTTCGCGAGCCAGCGGGCGGAGATCGTTCTGGGCTACCAGGTCGAGCGCTGGCTCCGCGAGCCCGACTTCTTCGCGACGCGCATCCATCCCGACGACCGCGAGCGGACCATGAAGGCGTGCCGGGAGGCCATCGCGCGGGAGACGGACCACGAGATCGAGTACCGCGCGCTCGCCGCCGACGGCCGCGAGGTGTGGCTGCGCGACATCGTGCACGTGCTTCGCGACGCCCGCGGCCGGGCGGTCCAGCTCCGCGGGCTCACCGTCGACCTCACCGAGCGCAAGCGCGCCGAGGAAGCCCTGCGCCAGGCGGAGGGGCAGCTCCGACAAGCGCAGAAGATGGACGCGGTGGGCAAGCTCGCCGGCGGCATCGCCCACGACTTCAATAACCTGCTCATGGTCATCCGGGGCGACAGCGACCTGATCCTGCGCCGGCTCCCCGGGGGGCATCCGCTCCGCGCCAACGCCGAGGGCATCCGCGAGGCCGCCGACCAGGCGGCCTCGCTCACCCGGCAGCTCCTCGCCTTCAGCAGGAAGCAGGTGCTGGCCCCGGCGGTGCTCGACATCAACCAGGTCGTTGCGGGCCTCTACAAGATGCTCGATCGGCTGATCGGCGAGACGATCGACCTCGTCACCGTCACCGCCCAGGACCTCGGGCGCGTCAAGGCCGACCCGGGGCAGCTCGAGCAAATGCTCCTCAACCTCTGCGTGAACGCGCGCGATGCCATGCCCGACGGCGGGCGGCTCGTGATCGAGACGGTCAACGCGGAGCTCGACGAGGCGGAGGCCGACCGGCGCGGCGTCAGGGCCGGTGCCTACGTGATGCTCGGGGTGAGCGACTCCGGGATCGGGATGGACGCCGAGATGCAGTCGCATCTGTTCGAGCCCTTCTTCACCACCAAGGACCAGGGCAAGGGCACCGGGCTCGGGCTCTCGACCGTGTACGGCATCGTCAATCAGAGCGGCGGTCATATCCGCGTCGACAGCGAGCCCGGCAAGGGCACGACCTTTCGCGTCTTCCTCCCGCGCGTCGACGAAGCGGCGGCGCCGCCGGACGCGCAGCCCGCGACGCCACTCCGGGCCGCCGCCGCTCGGGAGGCGGACGAGGCGCCGCATCCGGCGCGGCGGGAGACCATCCTGCTCGTCGAGGACGCGCAGCGCGTGCGCGCGGTGGTGCGGGAGATCCTCGACATGCACGGCTACGAGGTGCTCGAGGCGCGGGACGGCGCCGAGGCGCTCCGGATCAGCGCCAGCCACCCAGGGCCGGTCCACTTGATGGTCACCGACGTGGTGATGCCGGAGATGAGCGGGCGCGAGCTGGCGCAGCGCCTGGACGCGCTGCGGCCGGACATGAAGGTGCTCTACATGTCGGGCTACACCGACGATGCCATCGTGAGACACGGCGTGCTCGGCTCCGGCATGGCGTTTCTCGCCAAGCCGTTCACGCCGGACGCGCTCGGCGCCAAGGTGCGCGAGCTCCTGGACGCGCCCAGCCGCCACCCGGTCCAGGCGGCGCGGTCCTAGCCTCGGAGGCTCTGGGAGAAAGCCCATGCGATGTGATCGGCTCTCCGAGGGAGAGGGAGCCGTTTCGATCCCCTCGCCCCCGGAGGGGGAGAGGGTCAGGGTGAGGGGGCGCATGGGACGCGGAACACGTGTTCGTGAATAGAGCGGGCTAGCCTGCGCCGCTCGTGAAGCAGGTCAAGGCCGCGGCGGAGGCGATCGGGCGGGATCCCGCAAGCCTCTCCATCGTCAGCCGCGGCAACGTCAACGTCCACACCGCGCCGCAGGGCGTGGACCGCCGCCCGCTCTGGGGCACGCTCGACGAGATCCGCGAGGACATCGCGCGCTATGCCGAGGCCGGGCTCACGGAGCTCTTCCTCGAGGGCAACTTCAACCCGCGGGGCGCCCGGATCGACGAGGCGCTCGAAGTGATGGCCGCCCTCGCCCCCTCACCCTGACCCTCTCCCCCTCCGGGGGCGAGGGCATCGAATTGACTCCCTCTCCCTCTCCGAGCTCTCCGAGGGAGAGGGCCGGGGTGAGGGTGGGTGCCTGTTCGCGAATGATCCGGGCTGGGAGCGTGGCGGAGTAACCTCTGTTCGAGCGCCGGCTTCGCCGGCGCAATCCGTCCAGGGGGAGGCTCGGAGGGGCCCGGCGAGGCCCCCTTCGAGGATCTCGCGTGGACGATAGAGGCCACTGGATCCAGCGCTGAGCGACGAGAAGCGATCAGTCCTGACCAATTACGTCACCGGCGCCGCGGCGCGCGCGGGGACGACGCGGCGGGGATTCCAGGAGAACTGGCAAGGACGGCAGGGCCTTAGCCCCGCCCAGCCGGGTCCCCGGGGCACGCGTGGCCAGCTCGGGCACCCTTCTTGCTGTCCCTCCTGCTGAGAGCAACCGATGAATGACAGGTTCCCCAGCCTCCTATGCGCCGACGCCGACACCGACGTCCTCGATCAGCTCAAGGAGTACTTCACCCAGCACGGCTTCATCGTCCTCACCGCCACCAATGGCGTGGAGGCCTCTCTCCAGGTCAAGCGCTGGGCGCCGAGCGCAGTGATCCTCGACCTGTTCATCCCGCGGCTCGGCGGCATCGGGGCGCTCGGGCGGATCCGCGCCATCGACCCCACCATCCCGGTGATCCTGACGAGCGACACGGGCAATGCCCTCGAGATGGTCACCGAGGCAGGGCTGAGCGTGGCGGGAGCATTCGCCAAGCCGCTCGATCTCGACCACATGGCGCAGACGCTCGCGCGGGCCGGCGTGACGCCGCACGCCGACCTGGCGGCAGCGGACTTGCCTCCGGCCCCGGGCCACGCGCGCGCGCGCATCCTCGTGGTCGACGACGAGCCCGAGTTCAGGGAGGTCGTGGCCGAGTACCTCGCGGGCAAGGGCTTCGACGCGCGCGAGGCGGCCAGCGGCGAGGAGGCCATCAAGCGAGTCGCGGAGTTCCAGCCGCATATCGTGCTCCTCGATCTCATGATGGCCGGCATCGGCGGCCTCGCGGCGCTCCCCGAGATCAAGGCCATCGCCCCGGACACGTGCGTCATCATCGTGACGGCGGTGGAGGAGCTCACCGCCGCGCGGGGGGCGCTGGCGCGCGGCGCCGCCGACTACGTCACCAAGCCCTTCCCCTTCCAGTACCTCGACGCGGTGCTGGAGGTCCACATGCCGCTCGACGTCGCCACGTCGCCCGTCGCTCAGTCCGCCAACCACTCGACGGTCGAGTAGGGTCCGCTCCCGCCACCATCGTCGACCCCGCAGGAGGGTGGGCCGTCACCCTGGCCGCCTCTCCGTGAGCGATTCGAGCAATCCCGAGACGGCCTCCTCGCCCGAGCGGACGCAGTCGGCGATGCCGACGCCGCGGTAGGCGCCGCCCACCAGGGCGAGGCCGGGCTGACGCCTGAGCGCCTGCTCGATCGCCTCGACCCGCGCCAGATGTCCCACGTGGTACTGCGGCATGGCCTTGGGGTAGCGGGCGACCCGGGTGAAGAGCGGCTCCCCGCCCGCGCCCACGAGCTCGGCGAGCTGCCCGCGGGCCGTCGCCACGAGCGCCTCGTCGTCGCGCTGGACGATCGCCTCGTTCAGCGCGCCCCCCACGAAGACGCGGAGCAGGGCGTGGCCGTCCGGAGCGCGCCCGGGATACTTCACGCTCGAGAACGTGCATGCGATGATCGGCCTCCCCTCGACCTGGGGCACCACGAAGCCAAAGCCGTCCAGCGCGTGGCGAATGGCGGCGCGCGGGTAGGCGAGCGTCACCGTCGCCGAGGAGGCGTAGGGGATGCCCTCGAGCAGCAACGCGAGCGAGGGATCGAGATAGCGGATCATGCGGGCGCTCTGATGCGCTTCCGTGGCGAGGACGACCGCGTCGGCGTCGAGCGCGGCGCCATCGCGCGTCGCCACCCGCCAGCGGCCGTTCCCCCGCGCCACCTCGGTCACCTGCTCCTTGAGCCTCACCGCCGCCGGCGGCAGCCGCGTCGCGAGGGCCCGGATGAGCTCCTCCATGCCCTCGGCGAACGTGACGAAGAGCGACCAGCGCGCGCCGCTCGAGCCGGCGGCGCCGGCGGGGGCCCGCCGGGCCGCGCGCCACATCGCGAGGATCACGCTCCGCTCCCGCCGCTCGAGCTCGAGGAAGCGTGGCATGGTGGCGGCCAGCGACAGCTCGCCCGGGTCGGCGGTGTAGATGCCGGCGACGAGCGGCTGGGCGACGCGCTCGAGCGCCTCGCGCCCGAGCCGCCGCCGCACGAACGCGCCCAGGCTCTCGTCGGGGTCGCCGCCCCGCGGCAGGACGAGGTCGAGCGCCATCCGGAGCTTGCCCGGCCAGGAGAAGAGGCTCGACGCCAGGAACGGGCCCAAGCGCGTGGGCGCGAGGAGCTGAAAGCCGTCGGGCAGCGGGTGGAGGCGCCCGCCGAAGACGACGAAGGTGCGGCGGAAGCGGTCGTCGGTCCGGACGAGCCGGTCCTCCACGCCGAGCCGGCGGCAGAGGGCGAGGGCCCACGGCTTCTCCGAGAGGAAGGAGTCCGGGCCGCACTCGACGAGGAAGCCGTCGCGCCGCTCGGTCTCTATCGTGCCGCCGAGCCGGTCCGCGGCCTCGAGCAGCGTGAGATCGAGCGGCTGCCGGCGCTCCCGCGCCCATTCCACCGCCCGGTGGGCGGCGGCAAGCCCGGCGATCCCCCCTCCCACGACGACGACCTTCACGGCTACCGGCCGAGCGCGCGCTTCACGAGGTCGGCGAGCATCGCGATGAAGGTGGGATGGTCGTTGGCGGCGAGCGCGCGATGGAAGCCCACGCCGAGCTCCTCCGCCAGCCCGCCCGCCTCCACGTCGAGATCGTAGAGCACCTCGACGTGGTCACAGACAAAGCCGATCGGCGCGACGACGACGTCCTTCGCGCCCTCGGCAGCGAGCGCGCGGATCGCGTCGGCGATGTCGGGCTCGAGCCAGGGCTCGCGCGGCGAGCCGCTGCGGCTCTGATAGGCGAGCGACCAGCGCGCGCGGGAGAGGCGCCCGGCGATCACGCGCGCGGCGCCCTCGAGCTGCGCCGCGTAGGGCGAGCCGTCGGCCATCGCCGCCGGCACGCTGTGGGCGGTGAAGACGAGCCGCGCCTCCGCCCGGCGCGGGGACGGCACGCGGGCCAGCGCCTCCTCGACGCGCTCGGCCATCGCCTTGATGAAGAGCGGGTGGGCCGCCCACGGGGGCGCATAGACGATCTCGGGGGCATCGCCGCCGACCTTGTCGCGCGCAGCCGCGACGTCGCTCACGTAGCGCGCCCACGAGGCCTCCGTCTGGAACGACGACAGGATGATGCCGAGCGCGCGGCGATGCCCCCTGTCCTTCATCTCGCCGAGCGTCTCGTGGAGGAACGGATGCCAGTTCCTCATGCCGACGTAGACGGGCTGGGCGATGCCCTCACCCGCCAGCGCCCTCCCCAGCGCCTCGGCCTGGCGCCGGGTCAGATCGTTGAGCGGCGAGCGGCCCCCGATCAGCTCGTAGTGGTGCGCGACCTCCGCGACCCGCTCGGCGGGAATCCGCCGCCCCGCCGTGACGATCTCGAGAAACGGCCGGATGTCCTCGGCCTTGTCCGGCCCGCCGAAGGCGATCAAGAGAATCGAGTCGATCTCGCCCATGCCTTCCTCGCCCTCTCCCTTCGAGGGAGAGGGCCGGGGTGAGGGTCGAGGGCGCGGACGAGCGCCCCCTCACCCTGACCCTCTCCCCCAAGGGGGAGAGGGAATCGCGGCGTCATCGCGCGGAGAGCTCGTGGACCATGTCGACGAGGGCGATGACGTGGTCCACCGGCGTCTCCTTGTGGACGCCGTGCCCGAGGTTGAAGATGTGGCCGGGCCGCCCGCCCACCGCGTCGAGGATCTCCTTCGCGGCGCGGCGGATCTCGCCCAGGCCCGCGAGGAGGACCGCGGGATCGAGGTTGCCCTGCACCGCGACGTCGTGACCCAGCCGCTCCCACGCGGGCCCGATCTCGACCCGCCAGTCGAGCCCGATGACGTCGCCACCCGCCGCCTTCATCAGGTGGAGCAAGGTGGCGGTGCCGGTGCCGAAGTGGATGACCGGCGTCCCCGGCGCGAGGCGCTGGATCACGCACCGCGTATGGGGCAGGACGAAGTCGCGGTAGTCGGCGGGCGAGAGTGTGCCCACCCAGGAGTCGAAGAGCTGTACCGCCTGGGCCCCCGCCGCGATCTGGCCATTGAGGTAGTCGGCCGTGATAACGGCGAGCGCGCTCATGAGGGCGTCCCACGCCGCCCGCTCGGCGCGCATGAAGCGCTTGGTCTCGAGGAACTCGCGCGAGGGCCCGCCCTCGATCAGGTACGAGGCGAGGGTGAAGGGCGCGCCCGCGAAGCCGATCAGCGGCACGCGCTCGGCGAGCGCCTTGCGCACCAGCCTCACCGTCTCGAACACGAACGGCACGGCCTCGTCGACGCGGACCGGCGCGAGCCGCCGCACGGCCGCCGCGCTCCTCACCGGGCGATGGATGCGCGGCCCGTCCCCCTTGGTGAACTCGAGGCCGACGCCCAGCGGCTCGAGCACGAGCAGGATGTCCGCGAAGAGGATCGCGGCGTCGACACCCAGCCGCTCCACCGGCTGGAGCGTGACCTCGGCCGCCGCCGCCGGGCTCTTGCAGAGGTCGAGGAACGCGTGCTTGGCGCGCATGGCGCGGTACTCGGGCATGTAGCGCCCCGCCTGCCGCATGAGCCACACGGGCGTGAAGGACGTCGGCCGGCGCGAGCACGCTTCGAGGAAGGCCGGCGGAGACGCTGCCATCATGGCGCTTCGAGCCTACCGTCGGGCACTGGCGCAGTCAAGGAAGCGGCGGTATCATCGCCGCGTCGACGCGGACTGACGCGGCGCGAACGAGCTATCGAGCATGAGGCTCCGGCGGGGGCGGGCGGGCGACAGCCCGGGTACCCGCCCCAGATGGGAGAGAGATCCACCATGGCGTTTCTATCCGGCAAGCAGGCCTTCCTCGAGATCCTGAAGCAGGAAGGCGTCGAGTTCATGTTCGGCAATCCCGGCACGACCGAGCTGCCCCTCATGGACGGCCTCGCGCGCGAGCCCAAGATCCGCTACATCCTGGCCCTCCAGGAGGCGGTGGCGATCGCCATGGCCGACGGCTACGCGCAGGCCAGCGGCAAGCTCGCCGCCGTCAACGTGCACACCTCGCCGGGCCTCGGCAACTCCATGGGCATGCTCTACGACGCCATGAAGGCGGGATCGCCGCTCCTGCTCACCGCCGGCCAGCACGACCAGGCCATGAACCTGACGGAGCCGATCCTCTGGTCCGAGCTGACGCCGGTGGCCCGGCCCTACGTCAAGTGGGCGCACGAGATCACGCGGATCGAGGACCTGCCGCGCGCCGTGCACCGCGCCGCCAAGACCGCGCTCGCCCATCCCACGGGCCCCGTCTTCATCTCGCTGCCCGTCGACGTGCTCAATG
>Ga0214473_10006812_pt1 | contig 13615 bp, 7 predicted proteins | sample RVTome_7_FD_203509 | JGI IMG/M metagenome (GOLD analysis project Ga0214473, IMG submission 203509) | Soil microbial communities from uranium-contaminated site in the Upper Colorado River Basin, Wyoming, United States - RVT98D197 | ecosystem: Environmental > Terrestrial > Soil > Contaminated >... | reverse complement strand
CGCGGCGATCCGGCAGGACGACCCGGAGGCGTTCCTCCGGGGGCTCGAAGCCCGGGGCCTCCTGTCCAGCGCCGAGCCGTCGCAGATCGCGGCGCGGATCCAGGCCCGGCTCGCCGCCAACGAGACCCTGGCGGTCAACGAAGGAGTCCCGGGGGAAGGCCCCGCGCCGGAAGCGTGCAGCGTCCTCGCCATCTGCATCGCGGCCGTCTGGGTCTGGGTCGTCGTCATCCAGGACGCCATCGCCACGGTCAACGCGGTGGCCCTGGTCAACATCTATGCCTACATCCTCATCTACACGGGGACGCAGGGCCCGGGGAAGACCAAGGCGCTGACGATCCTGGACGGGGATCCGTCGCTGCGCGTCGCCGGTCTTCTCGGCGGCGGCGATTTCGCCGAGCGGGTCGCCGACCGGTTCGTCGAGGAGAACGTCGAGAAGATCGCGCTCGCGGTCGAATCCCTGGACACCTACCGCACGTCGGGAAAGGCCGACGCCGCCCGCCTGCGGGAACTTCTGCGTTCCCAGATGCACCGCCAGATCGGCGGTGGGGCGGCGCTGCAGGGGCTGGTGCGGCCATGATCGCCGGTCGATTCGTTCTCTGCCTGCGCGATCGTCCGATCGGGACCGAGGACCTGCAAGTGGACCTGTCCGGCGGACGGCTGCGGGTCGAGGCGGAAACCGGCATCGCCATCGGCCGGAGCTGTCTGCGTCAGACCGTGAGCGCCGAGTACGACGCGCGGCTCCGTCCCGGCTGGTGTAAAGTACGGACCACGATCGACTCCCGGAGCATCGAATGCAACATCACCTTCGAAGAGACGCGCGTTGTGGTGCGCGGATCCGGCGCCGGCGGTCCGCCGCTGCGGGAGATCCTGCTCTCCTATCCGCCGCTCCTGCTGGTGGACAACTGCTTCGTGACGCATGCCCTGGCGTCGCTGGCCGCGGCCGCCGCCGGCCCCGCAGCCGCGGGGCCGGGGTCGCCGATACGCTTTCTCGCCGCGCCCGCGGGCGAAACCTTGACCATCTCACCCGGCCGGCAGCCGGTCCGCTTCGGCGGGGAGGCCTACCCCCCACCGACCGTCACGCTCGACCTGCTGCCGGATCTCCAGGAGCACGCCTGGATCGAGTCCTCCTGGGTGGAACGGCTGGCGATCCCGCAGGCCCACCTGCGCGCCGACTGGATCCCGGGGAAGTCGGACCACCAGGCGGAGGCCCGCCCATGAGCCTCCACCGCGGCCGCCCTTGCAGTTCCTTCCATACAGGAGGTTGCCGATGACCGAATCGTCGGTGTTCGCCGCGCCGTGGGACCAGAAGATCACCCTCGTCACGGTGCTGGTGTCGTTGCTGCTGCTCGGTTCCACGGCGTTCGTCATCTGGCTGGCGCTGGAGCGTGTTCCCTCCGCCGCCATCCGCGCGCTGCTGCTGTTCGGGGCGCTGGTCGCCCTCGCGGCGCTGGCGGGAGGGGCGCTGCTGGCGCCACGCCGCTACACCATCCAGGACGACCGGGTGGTGGTCGAGCGCGCCGTCTGCCCGGTGGAGATCCCGATCGCCTCGATCCGGGCCGTCGAACCGCTGGCGCGCGGCAGTCTGTCCGGGTCGCTGCGGGTTGCCGGTTCGGGCGGCGCGTTCGGCTATTTCGGCCGCTTCCGCAACCAGGCGCTGGGCGACTACCGGATGTACGCCACGCGGAGCGACGGCTACGTCATCGTGCGCGCCGATCGGCTCTACGTCCTGACCCCCGAGGCGCCGGATCGATTCATCGAAGCGGTCAACCGCGCCCGGCGGCCGCACGCCGGCGGGGGGGCGCTGTGAAGGCCCGTCGCGCCGCCCCCCGCGAGGGGGGTGCCGTCCGCGCCCTGGCGCTGGGAGTCGGCATCATGGTCGCGTCCGTGGGGTGGGCGGAGACGCCCAAGGACGACACGAAGAAGGACGATCTCAAGCCGGCGTCCGAGGCGTTCATCGCGATGCTCGTGAAGGGAGAGTACGACAAGGCGGTCGAGCGTTTCGACGCCACCATGAAGGGGGCGCTGCCGGCGGACAAGCTGCGCGCCGTCTGGGAGGGGTTGCAGACGCAGGTGGGGAGGTTCGCGAAATCGACGGGCGCCGACCAGACGCGCGAGGACCGCTACCGTGTCGTTTTCGTGAAGTGCGAGTTCGGGAAAGCGGTCCTCGAGGCCAAGTTCGCCTATGACGACGACGGGAAGATCGCCGGGCTTTTCTTCCTGCCGCCGCGACCCGAGACGGCGGACTACAGTCCGCCCTCCTACGCGCGGCCCGAGCTCTACACCGAGAGCGAGGTCGCCGTCGGTCCGGTCTCCGGCGGCCTCCTCGGTCCGGAGGCGGGGTCGCTGCCGGGGACGCTGCTGATGCCGCGCGGGGCCGGCCCGTTTCCGGGTCTGGTCCTGGTGCACGGGTCGGGTCCGCTCGATCGCGACGAGACCATCGGCCCCAACCGCCCGTTCCGCGATCTCGCCGTGGGGCTCGGCAGCCGCGGGATCGCCGTGCTGCGCTACGACAAGCGGAGCAGGGCGCGGCCCGCGTCGCTGCGGGCCGCGGGCGACCGTCTGACGCTGCACGAAGAGGCGATCGCCGACGTCCTGGCGGCGGCGGCCAGTCTCCGCCGGACCGACAGCGTCGACCCGGATCGCGTCTTCGTTCTCGGCCACAGCCTGGGGGGGATCGCCGCGGTCCGCGCCGGACAGAAAGGTCGCGGTCTGGCGGGACTGATCCTGCTGGCCGCGCCCGGACGGCCTCTCGAAGATCACTTTCCCGAACAGCTGGCTTACCTCTTCGGACTGGACGGCACGCTGTCCGAGGACGAGCTCGTTCGTCTCGACGAGGCGCGCCGTCAGGCGAGACAGGTGAAGGACCTGGGGACGACCCCCGACGTAGACCTGCCGCTGGGGCTGCCGGCCTCCTACTGGGACGACCTGCGGCGCCATCCGGCCACCGCGATCATCCGCGAGATCCGGACGCCCGTCCTCGTGCTCCAGGGAGGGCGTGACTACCAGGTGACGACGGACGATTTCGAAGCGTGGCGTCGGGCGCTCGAGGGGCGTCCGCGGGCCACGCTGCGGACCTATCCGTCGCTGAACCACCTGTTCATGGAGGGGACGGGCCGATCGACGCCGGACGAGTACGGCAGGCCGGGCCACGTGGCGGCCGCGGTCATCGAGGACGTCGCGGCCTGGATCGGCGGCCGCACCCCCGGCCCGCGGTCCGCGGCCGGTCCCGCCGGGCCCCGGTTCAACGATACAGTCTGCTAGGCAGCGATTCTTCCTCGAACGCAGCGATCTCGCCCCGCCAGGACTGCTCCATCGCCGCCAGGTCGGCCCCCTTCTCGAGCGCCCGCCGGATCTCCGGGTCGCCGGTGAGGACGTCGATCGGCGGCTTGTCCGTGACGTACTCGTAGGGCGGTTTCTTCCAATCGAAACGGTCGCCGTGGACGGCGATGACATCCTGGAGGATCGCCAGCGTCGAGATGTAGGGCCGGTAGGCCGCCATGTCGGTCACATGGATCTGGAACCCGTGGCAGACCTGGCCGGCCCACTTGTGGAAGGTCGGCTCGAACGAGTGCGGCCGCAGGACCAGGCCCGGCAGACGCCGCTTTGCGAGCCGGGCGCCGACCGCCTCGATGTCGAACCACGGGGCGCCGAAGATCTCGAACGGCCGGGTCGTGCCCCGCCCTTCCGAGACATTGGTCCCTTCCAGCAGGACCTGCCCCGGGTAGACGACCGAAGTGTCGAAGGTCGGCATGTTGGGCGACGGCAGGACCCAGGGGAGCCCGGTGTCCGGAAAGAGCATCGACCTCCGCCATCCCTCCATCGGCACCACCGTCAGTTCGCACCGCCCGGGGCAGCGCCAGCCGATCCCGTCCCGGCGCCGGGCGGGACGGGCGGCCCGGCCCGCGCCGGTCCCGGCGGCCGGCGACCCCATCCGGGCGTTCACCAGGGCGGCCAGCTCGCCGAGCGTCAGGGCGTGCCGCATCGGGACCGGGTAGAGGCCGACGAACGACGTGTAACCGGGACGGATCAGGTTCCCCTCCAGCCGGACCCCCCCGATCGGGTTGGGGCGGTCGAGGACCACCACCTCGCGGCCCAGGGCGGCGCATGCCTCCAGCGCCAGGGCGCAGGTCCATTCGAAGGTGTAGACGCGGGTCCCGACGTCCTGCAGGTCGACGACCAGGACGTCGATCTCCTCCAGCATCGCCCGGGTGGGGGAGCGGGTCTCGGAATACAGGCTGTAGACCGGGATGCCGAGTTCAGGATCCCGGCCATGCCCCGACTCGATCATGTTGTCCTGCTTCTCCCCGGCGATGCCGTGCTGGGGACCGAACAGGGCCCGCAGGTACCCCCGGGAGAGGTCGCTGAGGATCCCCCGGGCCGAGGCGTAGGCGGCATCCACCGAGGCCGGGTGCAGCAGCAGTCCCACCCGCCGTCGCTTGAGCCACCGGGGGCGATCGCCCGCCAGGACTTCGAGACCGGTCAGGACGCGACGGGCCGGGCTGCCGCCTCGCTTCCGGGTGACTGCGGTTGCGGTTCGGGATCGGGCCAAGGGTCGTCTCCGCCGGGGGCGGGATACTACCACCATCGGGCCGGCGGGAACGGACCGGAACCGGGGTGGGAAAGGGCCGAGCCCGGGGTGGAAACGGACCGGGAGGCGGGCGGGAACCGGGCTAGAATAGTCGGTATCTAACAGGCTGGAACCGCGGGGCCTCCCGGCGCGTTGAGTGGCGTCGGACGGCGGGGGCCGTCGCTGCCAATCAGGGGAGACAACTCACATGCAGTACAAGATGGGTCGCACGCGGCGCTGGGTCATTTTCGGCGCGCTGGTTCTGGTGATCGCCCTGGTGGGCACCGGCATCGCGCTGAAACGCGCCGGGTCCAAGGACGCCGCCGCCGGCGACCTGGACGGGGCCGGCGGGTCGGAGGAAAAGGTCGCCCTGGCGAGCAATTCGAAGGCCGGGAAATCGGCCGAGCAGGACAAGGACGGCAAGGCCCCGGTGCCGGTCAGCATCTCCGCGGTCGCGTCCGGGACGATTTCCTCCTACATCAGCTCCACCGCCAACCTGGTGGCCGAGGACGAGGTCAAGATCCTCGCCGAGACCGAAGGGCGCGTCGACGATCTCAGGGTCGAGGAAGGCCACCGCATCGGACGCGGCCAGGTCCTGGCGACGATCGATCGGAGCGACGAGGAAATGAGCCTGAAAAAGGCCGAGTTCAGGGCGGCGAACGCCCAGATCGCCTACGACCGTGCGAAACAGGTCGTGGCCGACAGCCTGATGAGTCAGGAGCAGTTCGACAAGGTCCGGATGGAGAACGACATCGCCGCCCAGGAGCTGGCCGAGGCGCGCTGGAAACTGGACAAGACCGCCATCAAGGCCCCGTTCGGCGGGCGGGTGACCGAGCGGGCCATCAGGCCCGGCCAGCACGTCCGCCCCGGCGACCACCTGTTCACCGTCGCCGACTTCGATCCGCTGATCGCGCGCATCTACCTCCCCGAGAAGGATGTCTATGGTCTGAAGGAAGGCAGGCAGGTCCGCATCAGCCTGAAGGCGCACGAGGAGGTCCGATTCGTCGGGCGCATCCGTCAGATCAGCCCGGTCGTGGACACCGCCACCGGCACCGTCAAGGTGACGGTCGAAGCGAACGACCCGCCCTCCGAGGTCCGGCCGGGAGCATTCGTCACCATCGACATCGTCCGCGAGACCCGCACCCGGGCGACACTCGTGCCGCGTGAGGCGGTCGTCCGCGAGCTGCAGGAGGCGTACGTGTTCGTGGCCCGCGACGGCGCCGCCGTGCGCCGCCCGGTCGCGCTCGGTCTCGAGGAGAACGGCCACATCGAGGCGGTCTCCGGCATCGAGCCGGGCGAGGACGTCATCGTCGCCGGCCAGGGGAACCTCCGGGACGGCGCCAGGGTCAAGGTTATCGCCAACCCGTCCGTCCAGGAACCGAAACCCAAACCCGACCTCCCGCGCCGCGGCTAGGCTGCCCCGGGATGACCCTCATCGAGTTCTCCCTCAAGCGGCGCGTCACCGTCTGGATGTGCGCCGTGGCGCTCATCGTGTTCGGCATGGTCGCTTTCTTCCGCCTGCCGATCAATCTTCTCCCCGACCTGTCGTACCCCAGCCTGACGGTCGAGACCCGGTTCCCCGGCGCCGCCCCGGCGGAGGTCGAGACGCTGGTCAGCCGGCCGGTCGAAGAAGCGGTCGGCGTGGCCGCCGGGGTGCGGCGCCTGACGTCGGTCTCGCGTCCCGGTCTGTCGCAGGTGACTCTGGAGTTCGGCTGGGGACGCAACATGGATTTCGCCTCCATCGACGTCCGCGAGAAACTCGACCGCGTCCTCCTTCCGAAGGAGGCGGTCAAACCGGTCCTGCTCCGTTTCGACCCGGCCAACGACCCGGTTCAGCGGCTCTACCTGACCGGCGGCAGCAATCTCTACCAGCTGCGCTATGTCGCCGACGAGATCCTCAAGAAGGATCTCGAATCGACGGAGGGGGTCGCCGCCATCAAGGTCAACGGCGGCTACGAGGAGGAAATCCAGGTGCGGGTGGATCAGGGGAAGCTCTCCCTCCTCGGGATGTCGATGCAGGACGTCAACCAGAAGTTGCTGCGCGAGAATGTCAACCAGGCGGGCGGCAGCCTGTACGAATCCGAAGCGCGCTACCTGGTCCGGGCCCGCAACGAATTCCGCGACCTGCAGGACATCATGGGGATCGTCCTGGTGACGAAGGACGGACGCAACGTCACCATGGCCGACGTGGCGGACGTGACGCGCGGCCACAAGCAGCGGCAGGTCGTCACCCGCTACGGCGGCGAGGAAGCGGTCGAGCTCGCCGTCTACAAGGAGGGGGATGCCAACACCGTCGGGGTGTCGCGCGCCGTGACCGCCCGCCTCGATCGGATCGGCAAGGAACTGCCGCCCGGAGTCAAGATCGTGACCGGGGTCGATCAGGCGCGCTTCATCCAGGCCTCCATCGACGAGGTGATCAGCAACGCGGTGTGGGGCGGAGTGCTGGCGATCATCGTCCTCCTGTTTTTCCTCAAGGACCTGGCCAGCACGCTGATCATCAGTGTGGCGATCCCGATCTCCATCATCGCGACCTTTTTCCTGATGTACCAGACCGGCACGTCGCTCAATGTCATGTCGCTGGGCGGGCTGGCGCTCGGTGTCGGCATGCTGGTGGACACCGCCATCGTCGTGCTGGAAGCGATCTTCAAGCGCCGGGAGCGCGGCGAGCCGCCCCTGAAGGCCGCCACCGCCGGCACGCTCGAGGTCGGCAGGGCGGTCGTCGCCTCGACGCTCACGACCGTCGTCGTCTTCCTGCCGGTGGTTTTCGTGGAGGGAATCGCGGCCCAAATCTTCCGCGACCAGGCGTTGACCGTGTCATTCTCGCTCATGGCGTCGCTGGTCGTGTCGCTCACCTTGATCCCGCTGATGACCGTGCTGGTGGGGGCCGGCGGCCCCGTCGCCGGGACCGATCTCGCGGCTGGCACGGCGCCGGGATCGGCGCCGGACGCCGGCCGGATCCGCCGGGCCTGGGGCTGGACCAGCCGTCGCGCCCCGGTGATCGTGCTGAACTGGTCGCGGCGGGGCTTCCATCTGCTGGGGCAGGCGCTGGCGCGGCTGTGCCGGCCGCTGACGGTTGTTTTCGACCGGTCGCTCGCCGGACTGCTGAGCTTCTATCCGCCGGCGCTGCGGTGGGCGCTCGCGAACCGCGGCCTGGTGCTGACGTCGGCGCTCCTCGCCTTCGTGGCCTCCCTCTTCCTGGTGCCGTACCTGGGGGTGGATCTCGTTCCGTCCTTCTCCCAGGGAGAGTTCTCCTTCCTGGTCGAACTCCCGGAAGGGACGCCTCTGGAACTGACCGATCGCTACGTCCACGAAGTCCAAACGGTCCTCAAGGACGATCCGCGCGTCGAGGCCTTCAGCAGCATCGTCGGCGGCGCCGGGCTGTCGCTGACCCGCACCGGCACCGAGGGCGAGAATGTCGCGCGCCTCCAGGTGCGGATGAAGTCCGGCCTGCGCCGGGCCGACGAGGAGGTCGTGGCCGCCGCGCTCCGCGAGCGGCTCGAGACCGCCGGCCGGGCCCGCTTCAAATTCGAAAGGCCGACCTACTTCACCTTCCGGACCCCGGTCGAGGTCGAGATTTTCAGCGACGACATCCAGGACCTGCAGGCCTCGGCGGACGCCGTGCGCGCCGCGGTCGCCGAGATCCCCGGCTTGGTGGACGTGAAGTCCACCCTCGAGATGGGCAGTCCGGAACTGCAGATCGCCTTCAACCGCGAGCAGCTCGCGTCGCTCGGGCTCGATCTGTTCCAGGTGGCGGAGACGGTACGCAACAAGGTGCAGGGGGAAGTCGCGACCCGTTTCCTGGAGGGGGATCGGGAGATCGACATCCTGGTCCGGTCGGTGGAGGCCGGCAACGCCAAGGCGGAAGACGTGCAGACGATGATCGTCGGCCAGCGGAACGGCGTGCCGATCTTCCTCAAGTCGGTGGCGGACATTCGTCTCGACCGCGGCCCCTCCGAGATCCGGAGGATCGGCCAGAACCGGTGCGCGGTCGTTTCCGGGAACCTGAAAGGGCGCGACATGGGCGCGGTTTCGGCGGACGTCCGGCAGGCGATCCAGTCGTTGCCGCTGCCGGCCGGGGCCACCGCCGGTCTGAGCGGGCAGGAGGAGGAAATGCGACGATCGTTCCGGTCGCTCATGTTGGCGCTGGCCCTGGCGATCTTCCTCGTCTACATGGTCATGGCCTGCGAGTTCGAATCGCTCTTGCACCCATTCGTGGTCATGTTCACCGTGCCGCTCGGCGCAATCGGCGCGATCGTCGCCCTGGCGGTCACCGGGCACTCGGTCAACATCGTGGCGATCATTGGCGCGCTGCTCCTCGCCGGGATCGTGGTGGACAATGCCATCGTGCTCATCGACGGCGTCAATCAATTGCGCGAGCAGGGACGGACACGGATCGAGGCGCTGCGCGAGGCCGGTCTCAACCGGATGCGCCCCATCCTGATGACCACGGCGACCACCATCCTGGGTCTCGTCCCGATGGCGCTCGGTCTGGGCGAGGGCGGCGAGTTGCAGCGTCCGATGGCGATCACTGTCATCGGCGGCCTGGCGCTCGGGACGGTGCTGACGTTGATCGTCATACCGGTCGTCTACATGGTTCTGGATCGCAAGGAGCTCGCCGTGGCGGGGGCCCCGTCGGCCGAACCGGGCGGGACGGTGCCGGACATCGCCGCGGAGCCGGAGGCCGGGCGGCCCGGTTACTTCCCGGGCGCCCTGCCGCAGCCGTCCCTGGCGATGGAGAGCCGCCCGGCGGAGCTGGCCGAATGAACCTCCCGCATTTCGCAGTCCGGCGTCCGGTCACCACCCTGATGATGCTGCTGGGTGTGATGGTCATCGGCTTCATCGCCATGCTCCGCCTGCCGCTCGCCTTCCTCCCGCAGGTGGATGTGCCGTTCATCGGCATCGTCATCCCCTATCCGAACTCCAACCCGACGCAGATCGAGAAGGAGATCGCCAAGCCGGTGGAGGAGGCGCTGGCGACGCTCTCGGGCGTGAAGAAGATGCGCTCGACCTCGACGGCCGACAGCGCCGAGTTCCAGCTGGAGTTCACCTGGGGTCACGAGCTGGACGTGGTCCGCATGCAGGTCAGCGAGAAGATGGACCAGATTCGCGGCTCCCTGCCCCGGGGGATCGGCGAGATCCTGATCTTCTCCTTCAACACCAGCGACATCCCGATCTTCGAGGCGCGGATCGCCGCCGAGGGCGTCGACCTGTCGGCGAACTACGATCTGATCGAGACGCGCATCATCAACCGCATCCGGCGCGTGGCCGGGGTGGCCCGCGTGGACGTCAACGGCGTCGCCCCGCGCGAGGTCTACATCGACCTGATCCTGGACAGGGTCAAGGAGCACCGGGTGGACATCGGCGCCCTGATCCAGCGTCTCCAGGGGATCTCGCAGAACCTGGTCATCGGGCAGGTGAACGACGGAGGGCTGCGCTACACGGCGCGGGCCCTCGGCGCGTTCGATTCCATCGAGTCGATCCGGTCCTTGCGCATCAACGAACGGGGCCTGCGGCTGGCGGACATCGCGGAAATCTCCTACGAGCAGCCGCCGATCGATATCGGCCGACACCTGGACGGGAAATACGCCGTGGCGTTGATGGCGTTCAAGGAATCGACCGCCAACACCGTGGACGTGGTCCGCGGCATCAGCCGGGTCATCCACGAGGACATCGACAAGGACCCCCTGCTGGAGGGCGTCCAGCTGATCATGTGGCAGAACCAGGCCGAGGAGATCACCAAGGGAGTCTCGGGTCTCCGCGACAGCGGCATCATCGGCGGCTTCCTGGCGGTCATCGTCCTGTACTTCTTCCTCCGGCGGTTCGACTCGACGATCATCGTGTCGGCCTGCATCCCCTTCTCGGTCCTCGCCGCCTGCGGCGTCATGTACTTCATGGGAAAGAACCTCAACATCCTGTCGCTGTCGGGGCTGATGCTCGGCGTCGGGATGCTGGTCGACAACGCCATCGTGGTGCTGGAGTCCATCGACCGCAGACACCGTGTCGAGCCGGACCCGAAGCGCGCCGCGATCGTGGGCGGCGGCGACGTCGCCATGGCGGTGGTCTGCTCGACGTTGACCAACGTCATCGTCTTCCTGCCGCTCATCGTCGGATCCAGTTCCGAGGTGTCGACCTGGCTCGGCGAAATCGGGCTCACCATCTCGATCGCTCTCCTGTGCTCCCTGTTCTCGTCCTTGACCCTCATCCCGATGATGTCGGCCTACGTCCTGCGCCGCCGCCGGACCGAGGAAACGCGCAGCCTGGAATGGATGGAGGAGCGCTACGCCCGGATCCTCGGCTGGACCCTGCGCCACCGGCGCTGGACGCTGGCGATCGTCGTCGCCGGCCTGGTCCTCGGCATCGTTCCGTTTCCCCTGAAGCTGGTGGAGACGGCGCCGTTCGCCGGGATGATGAACAAGCGGATGTTCCTGGGATACGAGTTCAACGATTTCTCCTACAAGTCGGACTCGGAGCGGACGGTCGCGACGATTGAGGCCGTCCTCAACGCCAACCGCGCGCGCTTCAACCTGGAATCGATTTACTCCTTCTTCCGCGAGAACGAAGCGGGGACAGTCCTGACCCTCAAGGGCGACCCTCCCGGCGACCGGGAGATGAAGCAACTCCGCAAGGACATCCGGGCCACGCTGCCCGAGATCCCCGGGGTGCGGGTCTTCTTCGACGAAGAAGCCGATCAGGGCGGACGCAACACCCATTTCGAGGTGAAGTTCTTCGGCCAGGACAGCGCGCTCCTGGCGCGGCTGACGGAGGAAGCCGAGCGGCGGCTCACGTCGGTGAAGGGTGTCGAGGACATCGCGACGCAGCTGCGCAGGGGGCGCAACGAGATCCAGGTGGTGATCGATCGGGAGAAGGCGCTGCGGCTCGGCTTGAGCGCCCAGGACCTGTCCGACGTTTTCGCCTTCACCCTCGGCGGCATGCGTCTGCGACGCTTCAACACCGGGACGAAGGAAGTCGAGACCTGGCTGGAGCTGCGGCCCGAGGACCGTCAGGACCTCGAGGATCTGAAGAGCCTGCAACTCCTCGGCCGCGACAGCACCCCGATCCTGCTGGGCGACATCGCGTCGTTCCAGATCGTGCGCCGGGCGCAGGAGATCCAGCGTGAGAACCGCAAGGTCCGCGCCGGCGTGAGCGCCACCTACGAGGGGGACACCTGGGTCGACGCGAAGAAGGAGATCGAGGGTCTGATGAATGCCTTCGATCTGCCGGCGGGCTATTCCTGGTCGTGGGACGACCGGATCATCGAGCAGGGTCAGGAGAACCAGCAGATGCTGGTCAATGTGGCGCTGGCCCTGGTGCTGGTCTACCTGGTGATGGCGTCGCTGTTCGAGTCCGTGACCCAGCCGCTGGCGATCCTGTTCTCCATCCCGTTCGCGGTCCCCGGCGCCGCCTGGCTCCTGGCCGCGACGCGCACCCCGTTCAATCTGATGGCCCAGATCGGCCTGCTGATCCTGATCGGCATCGTGGTCAACAACGGCATCGTCCTTCTCGACCACATGAACCAGTTGCGGGCTGCGGGGGTGCCGCGCGAAGAGGCGATTCTGCGCGCCGGCCGCGACCGCCTGCGCGCCATCTTGATGACCGCCGGCACGACGATCGTCGGGCTGATCCCTCTCGCCATCGGGAGTTCATCGGTCGGCCCTGCCTACTATTTCCCGCTGGCGCGCACCGTCATGGGCGGCATGCTCTCGTCGACGATTCTGACGCTGATCGTCCTGCCGTACATCAACTTCAGCATCGAGAACGGCGTCGCCTGGTGCCGCCGGGTCTGGCTCGCCTCGAGTCCGCGGCTGCTCGGCGCGCCGGAACCCGCGGCGATGCCGGTCCCGGCCGTCCACTCAAAGGCACCTTAACTCCACTCACTTGGGAGAAGAGCCGGAAAATAGATGGAACCGGCGACCACGCGCCGACTATCACAACATGTAGAATACAGCGCACATTCATGCCCGGATGGGCCGGAGGTGTCGCATGCGCTTGCGCGTTGGCATCGGCTTGATCCTCGTAGTCCTTCTGGTGGCCGCGTCGACCGGCTCCGGGTTTCCCGACTCGGACCACACCCGCGGCCCCTTGAGCCAGAAGCAGTTCGCGCGACCGGAGCTGCACTTCAGCACCGCCACCGTGCGGCTCGATGAAGTACGAACCCAGATGCCCAACGCCAAAGCCTGGGAGGCTTTCCTTGAAGGGCACCCGGCCGCAATCGTCTATATCGATCCCCGCTCGGGCACGGCCTCCAGCATCGCCACCTCCACACCCCTGATCCCCGGCCAGGGCCGGGGAAATCGGCTGACGCTGGACATTTTCTCCAAGCAGTTGGGCCGGACGGTGGGCGAGGTCTCCGCCGAGATCGTGGGCCATGCCGCGCGCGCGGCGGTCCTGGAGAGGCGCGAGCTGCTGGGGATCGACGCCGCGCAGCTCGGCCCCGCCCGCGCCACCAGAGTCAGCGACGTCCTCTGGAAGGTCAGCTTCCCGCAGGAAGTGGACGGCATTCGCGTGCGCTACGGCCGGCTCGGAGTGGACGTGATTCAGGGCAACCTGGCGCACCTGGGAACGAGCGCGTGGGGCAACGTCCGGATCTCCACCCGATCGCGGATCGACGCCGATGCGGCCCTCGCCGCCGGCTTTGCCCATGCGGGCGGCCGGCTGCCGGAGGACAGCCTGTGGAAGCAGCCGACCCTCGAGATCATCCCCGGGATGGCTCCCGGCCGCGAATCGGCCTACCGGCGCGGTGACGCGATCGGCGGCGGGTACGCCCACCACCTGGCCTGGGTGTTCGGGTTCACGCGGCCCGGCGAAGCCGGCGCGTGGGAGGTGATGGTCGACGCTCACACGGGTGAGGTCCTGGCCTTTGACAGCACCGAGTACGAGAGCCAGGAGAAGATCGTCGGCGGCGTCTACCCGCTCACCAACACCGGGATCTGCACGACCCCGGAGCACTGCGGCGTAATGCAGCCCGGGACCCCCATGCCCTGGACCGACACGTCGCTCCCCGACCCGAACCATTACACCAGCAGCGCCGGGACCTTCGAATACACCGCC
>Ga0214473_10006810_pt1 | contig 13617 bp, 7 predicted proteins | sample RVTome_7_FD_203509 | JGI IMG/M metagenome (GOLD analysis project Ga0214473, IMG submission 203509) | Soil microbial communities from uranium-contaminated site in the Upper Colorado River Basin, Wyoming, United States - RVT98D197 | ecosystem: Environmental > Terrestrial > Soil > Contaminated >... | reverse complement strand
TTAGAATCCGTCTTTGAGGGAGGGTCTGAGGATGCTGACAAAACTGAGGGCTAAATGGGGGAATTGTCTTACTGCATGAGAGTCCCACTTCGGGGGGGACTGAAACCATGGAGGAGCTTTTAAGCCACTCGACTGTAAGGTAATGAAATTTAGGCGACTTTCTTCTCTGCTAAAAGATCTCTGGAATGCTGGCTTTATCAACATTTTATGGGCAATCTGGTTGGAGAGGAACTCGGTACGGTTTGAGAATTTCAAGCCGAGTGCTACAAGGTGCAAGATTAGGATCATGAAGTGGGTGTCGGAAGCCGGAATCCTATAATATAAAAAGGCACAATGGTGAACTCTGTTACTGTTAGAGACCTTGAAGTTTTAAAATTATTCAAGCTTCAATGCCGGCCAAGCCCATCTATTATCATAAAATAGAGCCTTCAGTTGCACAAGAAGAGAGGTATAGCTAAGGGACTCAGATACCACACCTGAACTGAATAGTCATGTTGTAACGTCAATAAAGAAAATGTCACGTAGGGCCCATGCAGCTCCTATCCCAGCTCCCGAGCTCTAGTGGTTATGCCTTCTACAACGAGGAAGTACAACTAGGATGAAAAGGAATTTCTCTTCCCTGACCGTTCACGCTGTACCAAAGGTTGCTACATCCGAAACTGCTTCCCGCGCCTCGGGAGTCACTCCAAAGGCTGATCTTTCAACGGTTGCTGCAGCTGGTGTAATGGATTCTGATTCCCGACGATTCGTTAGAATCTCGGGGTATCTCTATCCTTCTCGTCGGGCTGATGAGGCCTGCTATGAAAAGGGCTTATAGACTTGTTTATAGCCTGTATAGTTGCTAAAATGCTACTGAGCTTGTGTTTCCGATGCCTGCTGCACTGTCAAGTGCCCTTAGCGGTGAAAGAGAACCTTGCGCTCCGAAGCCGCTTTTCCATTTAGCTCTTCCGCTTCGAGCAGTGGCATGATCGGAACAGGGACTTGTGGGGCTAGCATGGCCATAGCTTGACCCTCTTGAAAGGGATGTAGGACGAAGACTTCATCAAGCAGTCCCGTGGAGCACCTCATAGCTTCTCCTTTCCTCTAGTGCTTTCAAGGGCACAGGGAGACAATTTCACAGCTGCGGAACAGAGGAGAAAGAGAAAGCGGATGCTAACTCAACAACCGATAGGAAGGCAGATTACTCGACCAATAACTATGGAAAGTAGGTACTAGCTCGAGTAAGCAGAGACAGAGATCTAAGTGAGATAAGACAGGGAAGTCTCGACTTCGCTTGTTTCGGAATGCACGACTTCCTATGCTCTAAACTCATATCTGGATTGGCTTTCTTCTTTGTTATATAATAAGAGGTGCACGGAGTCCAAGTAAAGAATTTTTGGGCTTCATATCAGCGGCGGCCACTCTCTCTCTTACTTTCTTTCATTTAGTTAGGCGTGGTAAAGGATCTCGCTCGAAAGAGACTCTTGGTTCACCTACTCAATTGGAATGACTCTTCCCCTTACTTATCTCTTTACTCAGAGAAGTCCCTCTCGGAGCTATTCCCCGGCGCTGTCTTCTTTCTCCTTACTCTGGGAATGAAGCCGTAAGCCGAACAGAATACGGACTTGCTTGCTCTATTTGATTCAGGACCTCTTGCTGCTGCGTCTCTTTCGGATTCGGTTCCTTAATCTTAATAAGGCCTGGCTATTCCGATTGAGAATACGGAAGAGGCTATGAAATAGAAGAAAGAAGGTGAGTTCGAACTCTAACTCAAGAGCCCTTACTCAAGAGGGCTTCTCTTCCTCTTATTGTCAGAAGTCAAATGGTTAAGTCCAGTTGGGGCAACTGGGCCAGACGACATTGATAGCGGAGTTTCCGTGGTAAGGTACAAAGCTTTTTGTCTGGGTCTTGGGCAGACGTACTCAACTGGTACAAATAGAAAGGCTCGTCCAGTGAGTGATGACACTGGCGAGTAAACTGCAAAAGGGTCTTGCTTGGTATAAGCGGATGAGTTAGTTATAATTAGCTCAGATGTGACTTCTTTGCTCGGTTTCGGTTGCTTGACTCAATAATGGCCCTTCAATGACTTTGTGGCGTACTTGGGTCCGTGACATGGCTTACTAACTGTGCCCAATGGGGGTGAATCCGCTATTGAATCATCCGCCGAGAGGAGCCCAGTGATCATTTGAAGAAAGCCCCAAACCGGTTATCCAAGACCTAACTAAACTTATACTCTAGTTACATACACAGGCGCTCTGGCATAAGTATATGCATCTCCGTGTGGATCATACCCGAAGTAGGACTTTTTTCCTGACCCCTGAGCGTCTTAGAATAGAACCCCGAATTTCTTATTTAGAAGGGTCACGCCCCGCTCGTCGGGAACCCGAGCTTTGCCATTAAAGAAAGTGTTTTTTTGTTTTGTCTTTATTTTACTTAAATTAAAATAAAAATTGTGTAAGTGAACCGCCGACTTAGGCTCTTTGGAGTCAGAGGGTTAAAGCTCCTCGTGTTGAGCAGGAGGCTGAGACTTCTACTGATAGCAAGCACCGGTACTTTACTTGGATTCGGCTTGGGGCCAATCCCTATTTTCCAATCTCGTTATCGTATAATAATAAGAAGAAGATAGCAGCCCGTGCCTCTTTGATTATCTAGGCTAGTGGTCTGGTCCCTGGTTGCCCAAATCGACTTTCTCTACAAGATGGCTTTCTGGGTCAGACTCTTCTCCCTATGGTCGAAAATCATGCATTCCCTTCTATCAGCAGTGGCATCAAAGTACCGTTCGTGAAAAGAAATATCATAAGAGAAGAAAGAAAAGAGCTTCGGGTTCAGAAGTCGTACGCCTGGTTCACTAGGTTCTACCACTGCAGGGCGTGATCATGCTCAAAAGACGAGTCTTAGAAGGAAGACTAGCAATATGCTTTACAAAATCCACTCGGTCAGAATAAAAGGAAAGTGCCAGCAGCAGTTCTATTTGTCAATAACAACCTGCTCGTGACATATAGTTTGTGTGCCGATATGTATGTTTAGTAGGTGCTCTGGAAACAAACATTTTTTCATATGTATGTGCTTTCTATTCGAGTCTGCCCTGGATTTGTAAGCCCGGTATGCATCCTATTGGAAGCGGCAAAAACCTCTGACTTTGGACCTTAGCACGAATATCTAAAGGAAATGTAATTACCCCGACGCCTCCTCAGGCGGGTGTTCGAAGAGCTCCTCGAGCTCAGAGTGTTGGTAAGCCTGTATTAGTGACGGTCGGCTAAGCCGTGTAGCTAAGCACGGCTAAATAGAAAGGCTTGTCCGGATGAGTGGGCATCCGTCAAAGCTAGAGCACCGGGGAAGCAAGAGCGATTGTCTTAAAAAAAAAAGCCCAACAGGAGAAGGATCGTGACTTCACGTCCTAAAAGCACCTCTGTATCCCAGGCAATCCTAATGTAATGTGACTTTCCGATTAAGGAACTTGCTTGAAAGGTCTTCTTCTCTTGTCAATGTCAATCTGCAACCAAGTCAAGAGGTAGAACAAAGGCATCCTCAAATGAGACAGATGAAAGCATAACCACTCACTCGGGCGTGGGAAATAAGAAAGGTCGATCTGACTCCTTTGCCCGCTACAGATTCTGTTAACGAGTTTAGAGCTTCCCAGTCTTGGGCTTCTTCGTGAGCAGTAAGAGGGCATGCCTTAAGGATAAGGAAAGGACGTGGTCTCTCGGGTATCTATCAATAGGGATCGTCGCCTCTGTCGCTGCATAGAGTTATCTTCCTATTCAATCACCTTTCAATCTCCGAGTTCGAAGGGTAGAACAAGGGAGGGTCAAGGCTTTCCAGGGATTGTTTCATAAGGAGATACTCACCTTCTTCGTTCACCTGCTCGGTCTGGTTCACCGCGAAGTGAGCTTGACGAGATTTATTTATCAAGAGTTTTTTTGGATTTCTTCGAATTGGAAGAAAAAGAAGGAAGGAGGAGGAAGAAAATGAACCTCGAATCGACGAGGTAAAAGAAAAGCGTAAAAAAGAAAGAAAAAAGAGAATGTTAGAAGGTGCTAAATTAATAGGTGCGGGAGCAGCTACAATTGCCTTAGCGGGAGCAGCTGTCGGTATTGGAAACGTTTTCAGTTCTTTGATTCATTCCGTCGCACGAAATCCATCATTGGCTAAACAATTATTTGGTTATGCCATTTTAGGATTTGCTCTAACGGAAGCAATCGCCCTCTTTGCCCTAATGATGGCCTTTTTGATCTTATTCGTATTCTAGTTTTTAGAGGTAGATGTGGCCTTTCATTCCGAGTGAGAGGGCTAAGGGGAATGGGTGGGTGGCCCCTTACGCGAGGAGTTCAGTGTAGTCGACGGAAGCTCATATAGGAAACGAAACTAAGACCTATGGTGGCATATAAGATAAGCATTTCCAGATCGGGTAAAGATTTCGAGATTAGAATTGAGTGAGAGCAGCGGTTCAGCTTTAGGTCTCGGTTCAGGTGCTGGCTCAAGTACTGGTGAAAGTACCTGAAGGTGACATCGGCAGGAGAGGCTCCAGCACTGGTTTGTAAGGGTGAAGTCATCATAAGTGGTTGACTGGGCCTAGGAACGCCCGTCGGGGCCCGCAAGCTTTTAAGGCAAATTCATCGTTTTTCGCTCATGTTTCATGCGTGCCTGTATGAATTGCATAAGTCATTGTGTTTTGGCGGTGGAGAAGTACAGAAGTGAACAGTGTGTTAGTATTTAGTTGTGCGAAGCATTGTTGACAAGACTTACTCAACTCACTGCTTTCACCTGCTTCCGGTGACAACTACCACTCTCTTATGAATGGGAGAGTACCAAGACATAGGGGTTGGCCAGCGAAGGCGGTTTCTTTAGTACCAGATATACGTATTTCGAATTCTTTTCATGGCAGTTCGCACGAAAGATAAGGAAAACTGAAAAGCTTCTCAAACCAGAGTAGGAATTCGATCAATTGCTATCAATGCCAGGAGGCAGATCAAGATTCATGGGAACGATAACCTTTTAAGAGTAAAGCGAGAGATAGGATAGATGAATAGGTTTAAGCTTGGAGGGATGAATTTCCAATTTTTAAGGCTTCGTTTTTCTCCGGCAAGCAGCTAGGGAAGCATTTATTCCCAAGCGATAGGGCTTGGAATTCATATTGATGCCTTAGTCCACTCCGAGATAGAAAGATACCAATAATGGAAAAAGATATGCTCTCCAACAGTAGGTTGATCAGTTACTTTCGGTAGGGACGGGAGACTGCCACTGATGGGAAGGCGATAAGAAGCCTGAAAGCGATTCTGACACAAGATACGATGACAGGAAGGGAGTTCGATCAGAAATAGACAGAAAAAAAGGCTGCTAGGCTCCTTTCTTTCTCATAGGAGGGGTTCGCATCCAACCCTTATCGATACCCCTCGCTAGGACATTTAAGTGAGTCGGGTTTCGATCCGGCTCCGAAATGAGGCGGTGTTACCAATGACTCGATACTCCGCTGCTACCGAATGAAGTTCGTCCTTCCCCCCTTTCCCTATAATAAAGTGCAGGCCCCCGTAGATAGATGTCCCATATAGCCCCTCCTCTCTGGGGTTGGGTCGAAAAAGAATCGAATTGGGTTGAGAGGAGTTTCTGAACCGGGGAGGATGGATGAATTAAGATAGTGAAGATGGTATAGTTGGAACTGAACCCAACTAATGCGAGGACCGGAGAATTAGATGGTCTTCCTGAACAGGCTTTTGATCTAATGAAGAATGACTGGAAATGGATTCCCGGGGGGTTAGGATCACGAGATTTGAGGGAAAATGAAGAGGAATAAAGAACCTTATTAGGTTAGGCTTACAGCAGGAACTCGAATAAGACCGAACTCTCTCGACGAAAAGGCCTGACAAGGGAAGGAGGTGAATACTCGAAAGCCAAAGATCTCTTTCGTCTCGTCCCGTCAGTAAACATTACTTTCTTCTGGCCCGAAGTCCCTTAGTTGAGTGCCGCTTTGAATCTGAAGGAAGGCAGTGGGAGATACTTCCTGAACCGAGTGAGGTATAGACAGATTAGATTATACCACTGTGTTGTGGCGAGACCGAGACTAGAGGTTCTAACTCGAAACCCTAAGAGAAGAGCCCCCACTATACTAGTTTCCCCCCGAGTCAAATCTATAAGACTTTCATATCATCTAATAGACTATACTAGCTACGTTCATCTACTCCACTCGCTGCCGGAGGACAGACAGATTATACTCTAGCTGGAACGAAGGTACGAGCTCTGCCCCCGAACAAAACAAGCAAAAAAGGAAAGAGGGAAGGAAAATCCCACTCAACCTTCTTCAACATTCGTTCGGATACTCCTTATGACTATGATTGCCCCCCAAAGAAAGGCGTTCATACCAAGCCAATACACCTACTTGATCCATCTATCTATTGCGACTACTCCCCTATTATGGGGTACTCGAAGACCGTTCAACACACGAACTAATAGAATCAACACACGAACTAATAGAAAGGGAGAAAGCTCAATCGAATGGACAACCTTAGCCCCAGCGCGAAAGACAGGATTCGAAGCCGCGGTACAGATAATCAAACTTTATGGGAGATCCCAGACTTGCAATCAATCCCGATGATTATTATGCGGAAACCAGCTAAATCAGATCCTTCGGTCCGGGTCTCCTTCTAAGAAAGCAACCAATTCTGTTAGCAGTTAGCTTTTCGATGAAAGAATCTTTTATTGACTAGGATAGGTGGCTCGGAATTCCCGTTCCAAGAAAGCACGACTCTCGACTTAGGTCTGGCCTCAGGTTGGAGACAGGTGGAATGATGAAGCAGACGACTTTTGAACCTCTGACACCGGAATGTGACCTTCCTTCGTTCGACGCCGACTCCCGATTCAAGGCGACGAGTCTTTCAACTTTGACAACGGGGGGGGGCTACCTTTGGACTCAACTCTTAGTGGAATTTGCCTCATAACCTGACTTGATTCACCTTGGTTATGTAACCACTAAAAGAGGTGGTCGAGGCCTGACTTATTTCAGGCTTGTGAGAGTTCAATCACGCTACAATCAGACGATTTGATGCCGGTGCAGATGAATTTTATAGTCTGATCCGCTAAAATAGTCTTAATTCACCGGATATGAGAAAGAAATGAATGAAAGAAGAGGGGTTTACGAAGTCCTTCAAGTTGATTGAAGGTCTGGGCCAAGCAAAGGCAAAAAGGAAGGCTTCTTCCCTCTCCTGTCTGGGAGTAAGATAAACCTTGCCTTCCCTGGATACTGGTCCCAAGGTAGGAGTAGCGGCTTAGTTAGTGCACGAAATAAATGTGACGGCACATAAAGGTCCGTATTCGGTCCGTCAATGGCTCTTTCTCCGAGGCCAGAGGTAAATAGAAGGGGTAACGGCCGAAAAAGAGAAATATCAATATTGTATTCGAATAGCCTGCTTCCCCCCATTACTCAAGGGGGAAAAGCTTAACCTCCCATTCTTTCATTCTTTCAACAATAGAGGACTCAAACCTGCTGCCTATTTCCTCTGAGCTCCTTAGCTTGTAGTTATCATTACTCTCCTAGCTGCGAGTAGGAAGCTATCGGAGTAGCTTCCCATCTTTCGACCAAGATTCGCAGTTCTTTCTTATTGTACAAAGGGTCCGCTATCCTATTTCATATCTAATATAGGAAGTCAGTGGTGGCATCTCCTGCTTATGCCTGCCCTTTTCCTCTTCCTTCGCTTCGCGTCTGCCTATATATTATAAAGTAGGGAAATCAAAACCTGGGTACCACCCGCCAGTTGCTAGTAGGACAGCTCTTAGAGGAGCGGCCATTTTGCAAAAAAGGTTGCTGACTTGAGGACTCTAATAAGCTGTAAGACGGCGGGAATATGCAAAGAAAGGTTTAAGAATTCCACAGTCTTGAGGCTATCCTATTACGAAATTTCGTAAGTAGTATTCGAAATCGCTTCGTCAGATATTCGGGAACCTATGGTCGCTTAACGATTCGGTTAGCCGACTAGTATGGTAGTTGTCCTGAGGTTTGGTTAGCCCATTAGCCCAGGCGGATGCAGTTATGTTCCTAAAGGCCGCGGGCTGATAAGAAGAGCGAGGGGAGGGTTTTTTGCTAAAACCCCTGGATTTTCTAGCTTAAAGCTTTACGAAATCACAAGAACAAAGAATAACATGATTCAGAGAGATAACCTGGTCTTTAGACACTCGCCCTACTTCTAAGGATAGATAGAAAAGGTTGGGGAGTGCCAGATGCGGAAGCAGTTCCAGTCCCAGCTGCTGAGGTGGCGTAGTGACAGGCGAGAGCAATAACAACAGAAGCAGCGAAAGATCCTGCAGTAGTATATTAGGTTGTTTGCGGTGGAATAGATTCAAGCGTCCGGGCCAGTAAATCCAGAGCAAATAGGCGTTGACTTAGTTGCTTTTTTTTGCAGTGGATTCGAATCCCGATGTTGATCCGACGCAACTTACCGGTGATAGTCGCAGCACCTGGAGCTTTCAAGGGAGGAGTTTCAAATTTCAAGCAATAAGAAAATAGGCCTTTGCCGCTTCGGGACTGCTGACTTACAACATTTCGAACACTATCAGGTGCGGGTGAGGAGTTAGAAAAAGTCAACAAGGAAAGAGCCGAATCGAAGACTTTGAATGTTTACGGAAGGATTTCCGTTCCGATCCTCAAAGAAAGGTCAGTCACTTCACTAAGAAAGGAAGGAACAAAATGACTTGTTGCTGGGTCAGCTCTTACAATTACAAGAAGTCAAGCAAAAGCCAATGGCGCTAGGCCGGCAAGAAGAGAAACTCGATCCGATGCCCTTACCTGACTCTGATTCGAACACAAAACTCATTCCTTGCTCCGTGGGCAGGAGCGAACCGGGGAACTCTAACAAAGAACGTGAGGAAAGGCACTGCCGCTGACTAAGATGATAGGCGCATGGGGACAGACCTTATACTCGTACTCCCAACCGTCAGACCAATCAACCATAAGACACTAGGCGATGGTCCCACACAGGTAAAGCAGGTACAAGAACTAAAAGAATAAGAAAAGGGTTTTACAGCGCCCCTGACACATCAATTTGAATCCAAAATCGAAAAGAAAGACGTTCCTCACCCTCAAGACAAAGAAAGCTGTACGTACGATACGATTAGGATCAGAGAAAGAACTGCTATGAACTCAGGCACCCATAGAAGGTTTTCCTGAACACGGGATCTAAGCCTAAGCTCGTTGGACTTGCTAAGGGAACCTCTTTCGAGATGCGAAGAATAGCCCTAGTCTGATAGCGGAGTTAAGTGGAGGAGAAGAAAGACAAGCAATACAGAAAGGAAGAGCTCCAGGGTTTGTTTAACTAAGATAATGGCTCACCATCACAGGGAATCTCAAAGCCCTGACGTTCGGACGTTAAGTTGCAAAATCTCGCTGATGTAAGGATCAATGATGGACACAGCGAAATTAGGATAAGCAACAAAAGAGACGGCTCCGTTTGCCAGAGATGGCTGTACTCTTGCGAGCATCGTCGAAGGTATTCCACCGACGATCTAGGACACAAAGAATGCTGCCAGTATTTACGCCGACCCTAGTAAATGGGACTGTATTGCTTTCATTGCGCCGATGGAATAATAATTCAATGGAGGACTTCCTGGTGCGTGCCAATCATTCAAGTGGTGATCTGGCATCGTGAGCAGAAGTCGATAGAGGAACGAGGCAGCCGAGACCGACTCACCGCCACATACTATCCCAAAAGCTTTTATCTAAAAAACCTGCAGTTCCTCATGCACCTTCGCCTAGAGTCCATCAAAGGCCAGCTCCCGCACAAATCTCCTCTGCCCACTCTAGATGTTGCACTTTCAGAGCTTATAGCTTAAGAGATTCGTCTGCGAGTCCTGGCTACCTCCTGTTAGTGTAGCGGCATTCCCTTGCCGTCGTGTTTCTGGGTTTCGTGCCACATACATTGTCGTTTCTGACGGGCGTAGAAGGACCTTCCTTCCAACCAAGAAGGCTCTATAAGGGGAATCAAAACAGAATAAATATAGATATGTTATAGTATAAGTTTCCTTATCAAACCAGTAGCTGCCTCTTCAATTTCTAGAACAGCAAGGTAAGAAAGGGATAAGATTTCAGTGCCAGTGAGTAAGGAAGCGGGTGAGCTCTCAGGTCTGGGAGTGAGTTAAGGGCTAGCAGTACTACCTGTAAAAGGTAAGGTAAGGGCCTACTAAGCTAGTTCAACAAGAAAAAGTAAACTAGAGAAGTCAAGCCAAGGGAAGTTCTCTGCCAGCCAGGTTAACCTCTAGCCATCGAGCTTAACTTTTCGAAGTAGGAGTAATATCATACCTTCCGTAGTCTACTGTTCAAAAATCGTGAGTTCCCAATACAGGAAGTGCTATTTCTTGCTTAATTTCTTAAAAGTCAGCCAAAAAGCGAGCAGGGTAAAAGAGATTCGGATAGGAGCGATTAGTAGAAGGCGAATGAATAAGGTCCCTTCGATTGAAGTCATATCCAGTTGAAATCATAGGGTAAGCCTCGTAAGCCATTGTAGAAGGAGTTTCAAGTAATCCAGTTGGCGCGAAAGTTGCAGTTGTTGTCTTGGATAGCCAGTTCTAGGACAAGCCAATAAGCTCTTAAGCTCGGAGATTTCTCAAGTTCGTTTATCTCCAGCCAGCCTAGAGAGACTCTCTTGCCATTCAATTCTCGTTCTTTCATCCCTGCTCGCTATTGAAAGCCCTTCCAATAACACCATCAGGTTACAGTTATTTCCTTCCTCGAAAGAGTTCGAGTTTGATCTAGTATGAGATCTAATTACAGCTGCTAGTTTCGCCTCAAAAAAGTCTTACTTAATCCCCCTTCTTCTAGCCATCCAGTTGCAGTGAGAATTGCCAGCCATATAGTTTTAGAAAAAAGTGTAAGTGCCAGTTTCCAGCCTTCTTCAGCCATGGATAATGGCAAAAACTGGACAGTATTCGAAGGAGATGAAGAAGATTCTGCCACTCTGCCAGAAATTGGTTTGGATGACTTACAGCCAACTATTTCTTGCATCAAACAGGGGAGAGGTCGGCCATGATCTAGCCCTTCGACGGATAGTTCGTCATCCGAAAATGTGATGATTTTTGGCGCCAGGTATCATTTGACTCATTGTTTCGGGGGAAGTTTGTTCAGGCACATGCGCGTTTCGAAGCACTCAACTAAACGATTCCCGATGTGCTTCCAATGTAGAAAGTCGCTCGGGGTTCACTCAAAGTGCGCTACATTCCTACTGAGCACCAGGTAGCAGATGTCTTCACCAAATCTCTATCTCGCTTTGCCTTTTTGTTTTGCGTGGCAAGCTTCACATTGGAACCCCACGTTCAGCTTGAGGGGGCATGTTAGACATGTTTCTGTTGGAATTGATGGAGCGCTTTCTGGCTCAGCTGCAGCCTCATTAGAAGAAGGTTCGTAATCAACTACCTCTTCTTGCTGGCTTCTCGTTCCTTCAAATTCTGCGTCAGTTGTTTTAGGGGTTCGCAAACTTGGCAAACTACTTCTTCTGCCAAGCCATCCACCAAGTCCTGTGCAGTTTTTTTGAGGCTGCCTATGAAAAAAAGGGGGAGTTCTTTGAACAGTTCTTAGCGGATAACTTAGATGGCTATATCATTGAAAAGCTCATCGACAGCATAGTCTACCCTATACTCGAGGTCGGCATCAAAAAAAGGAATTTTTCCCGCTCGGATTTCGATTTCCGCAACTTGGACAATTATGTGGCTATCCAACGGCACGCCTATACCTTTGATCCATGTAGCTTGAGCTCAAAACATCGATCGTTTTCCCGGCTCTTAACCGACTTAAAGAAGGAGGAGAGCTCCGTAAACTCTCAAGTAAAGCGCGATATTCAACGCAATCTTCTCGATTTCATTTTACAAGAATGAAGACTTTGTTCCTTCAAACAAGTAAGATCACTATTGGAATTGAGTGTATAAGGACCTTTCTATTTTCTTTTTTCGGTATGCTGCTCCGCGAGCAAGGAGTGCCGCGCACGAGCGGAGCGAAAACAAAGCAGTGGGAATTCTTCGTTGGGGGAAAATCCTTTGATTGCGTATTGAATATAGATCAATGTCTTTCTTGTTCCACTAGCTAGGACCAAATTCTCACATGTCCATTTCGTTATTACAACCTTCTTTTTTGATGTCAAAGACCAGAAGCTATTCGCAAATTCTTATTGGATCTCGGTTGTTCTTAACAGCGATGGCTATTCATTTAAGTCTTCGGGTAGCACCACTAGATCTTCAACAAGGTGGAAATTCTCGTATTCCGTATGTACATGTTCCTGCGGCTCGGATGAGTATTCTTGTTTATATCGCTACGGCTATAAACACTTTCTTGTTCCTATTAACAAAACACCCCCTTTTTCTTCGCTCTTCCGGAACCGGTACAGAAATGGGTGCTTTTTTTACGTTGTTTACCTTAGTTACTGGAGGGTTTCGGGGAAGACCTATGTGGGGCACCTTTTGGGTGTGGGATGCTCGTTTAACCTCTGTATTCATCTCGTTCTTTATTTACCTGGGTGCACTGCGTTTTCAAAAGCTTTCTGTCGAACCGGCTTCTATTTCAATCTGTGCTGGACCGATCGATATACCAATAATAAAGTCTTCAGTCAACTGGTGGAATACATCGCATCAACCTGGGAGCATTAGCCGATCTGGTACATCAATACATGTTCCTATGCCCATTCCAATCTTGTCTAACTTTGCTAACTCCCCCCTCTCAACCCGTATCTTCTTTGTTCTGGAAACACGTCTTCCTATTCCATCTTTTCTCGAATCTCCTTTAACGGAAGAAATAGAAGCTCGAGAATCCATACCAAAACCTAGTTCACTCGCTGACTCTCTTTGCATCCATGGCTGAATGGTTAAAGCGATGGATAATAGAGTGGGTTCGATTCCTGCTGGATGCACTTTGAACGTTCAGTTCAATCGCTGCTCACTTATACATATAGCTCGCCTGGGGCACTTCACTCGCTCAACACTCGTTCAAAACATCCACTCCTTCTTCACGGAAAGAAAAGGGACTGAAAATCCCGCTTAGAGATCGAAACTATAGTCAGAGTAGGCCATCCATCATCTCCGTCGAGGCCTCGTTTTACCTTCCAATTACGATCCGTCGGATTGAAACCTCCATTAGATTCGGAAACTAAGGACGAGATTACCATCGCATCGGCTTGTATGTCCCGAATGTTCTCGGGTCGCCTCATATTTTCCTTAATCTAATTAATCAGCACCGGGTGGTGATGGAGATTTATTGCGGCCTTCTCCTGTTCATCAACTCGAACCTCATTCTTCTGCAGTTGATGTTACGATCAGCCGTGCTCTTCAGGCCATCTGCCGATTGTCAGCCTGTTCAGCTGACCTAAGAGGATTCCAATCACCCGGCGCAGCATGTTTATTCTCGGCGGCGATTACAGTCTCTTTCCCCAGGTAAGACTACTCCAGAAGATCAGCAGCCCAGTTGCTTCCCTTCCAGTCGCTTCCTCAGATTCAAGATCCCTCTCTCAGGTTCGTCGACCCTCGTGAGTTTCTTATATTGTTTAAGTCTTTTTGTCTTATCTTATGTCCCCAAAACATCGAGCTTACCTCATGTCAGTTCAATCTTCTCATGAACCTGAATCATTTGCTGAAGCCTTCAATCATTCTTGCTGGAGAAATGCTATGCAGGAAGAT
>Ga0214473_10006809_pt1 | contig 13617 bp, 10 predicted proteins | sample RVTome_7_FD_203509 | JGI IMG/M metagenome (GOLD analysis project Ga0214473, IMG submission 203509) | Soil microbial communities from uranium-contaminated site in the Upper Colorado River Basin, Wyoming, United States - RVT98D197 | ecosystem: Environmental > Terrestrial > Soil > Contaminated >... | reverse complement strand
GTGCCGATGCCGATGATATCAACCGCCGTTGCCGTGGGGACGCCGACGATGGCGCAGATCTTGGTCGTCCCGATATCAAGGCCCACGATGAATTCTTCCTTCTTGCCCATCTTGTCACCCCCTTTTCTGAAGCCCGACCACAATGCGGTCAGCACTTTCGTACAGGATATATTGAACAGGCAGGCGTTTCGTCGCCACACTCTTCCAGACCTCTTCCAAACGCCTAACCTTGAGCTCCATATCTCCTCCGTGCATATGGATCATCGTTCCCCCCTGCACCATGAATATGGTCATATCGCCGATCTCACTGAATTGGATCTCAGAAACCCCCTCTTTGGAGAGGTAGGGCTGATTGCGTACCTCCCTGATGAACCAGAGGGCCTCTTCGATGAGGTCCTTTCTCTTGCCTTGTCGCCACTCGTCTGCCTCCCATCCGGTCACGATAGGGTAGTCGAGAGGCTCGCCTGGTGCGGGCTGTTTAAAGGGGGTGCCGTCTTCATCGACGTAGTAGAGCTTATCGAGACGGATCAACGCGATGGGGTTTCTCTCTATGACCTGCAGCGACAGCTTGTCCGGCAACACCCGACGCACGGCGCACGATCTGACCCAGGGAAGCGACTCGACCCGCTGGGAGATTTCCTTGAGCCTCAGGTCGAGCATCGGTGTTTCCGGCGACACTGAGGCGGCCTTAATGATCTGCTGAGGGTCAGTGCGCAGGCATCCCTCTACCTCGATCTTGTCCAACTCGAGCTGTGAGGCGAGCAAGAGCCGCGTACCCCTCTCGAGCCCCCAGAGGAAGGCGATGAGGGCCGCTGCCATTCCTATCAAGAAGAGCTTCTTCTTTTTTTTCATCCCGCACCCTCCTCGATCTTCAAGGATGCCTCCTCGAGGATGATCTCCACCAGCTTAAGGAAGGAGATTCCTACGTGGGCAGCTGCCTTGGGTACGAGGCTCGTCTCGGTCATCCCCGGCAGGGTATTGACCTCGGTGATGAAGGCCTCGCCTTTTTCGCTCAAGAAAAGATCCACCCTGGCGCAGCCGCTGCAGCCGAGGGCATGATAGGCCTTGAGGCCCAATTCCCCTATCTCTTGCTCTTGTTGCTCGCTGATCCGTGCGGGCAAGATATAGTCCGTCTGCCCCGGCGTATACTTTGCCTGGTAGTCGTAAAAACCTCCCAAGGGGACTATCTCGACGATCGGCAGGGGCCTTCCCTTCAGGATTGCCACGGTAAGCTCCTTGCCCTTGATGAAGCGCTCGACAAAGACCTCATGATCATACTCCGCGGCGCGCTTGACGGCCTGCTGCAAACCCTCTTGGTCCATGACGATATCTATCCCGATGGTCGATCCCTCTGATGCCGGCTTGACTACCCAGGGGGGAGGGAAGGGGGGCTCCCCGGCTTCTTTTCCTTGCGCAAAAGTGACGAACTCCGGCGTGGGCAGGCCATGGTAGAGGAAGATCTCCTTTGCCTTGATCTTGTTCATGGCCAGGGCGCTGGCCAGCACCCCGGAGCCGGTGTAGGGGATGCGCAACAGCTCCAGGAGCCCCTGCACTGTTCCATCCTCACCCCACCGGCCGTGCAAAGCGATCATCGCCACCTCTATGTGCGCCTCGAGCAGGCGCGGGCAGATATCGGCGGATACCTCGATCCCCATTGCCTGATATCCCCCCTCCTGCAGGGCCTTGAGCATGGCGCTGCCGGTCTTCAAGGATATCTCGCGCTCACGGGAGATCCCTCCCATCAACACCCCGATGCGTTTGTTACGCCATTGCTTGTTCACCGATGATCAGCACCTCCAGCTCAAGTCCGATCTTTTTCTCTTGATAGACCCGCGTGCGGACCAATTCTATCAAGGCCAAGACATCCTGCGCTTGGGCAGCCCCCAGATTGACGATAAAGTTCGCGTGCAGGGGGGAGATCATGGCATCTCCCCGGCGCGTCCCCTTTAGCCCTAATTCTTCGATCAAACGACCGGCCGGCATATCAGGGGGATTTTTGAAGATCGAGCCGGCACTCGGCTGTGCAAGGGGTTGCGTCTCCTTTTTCTTCCGCAGGAACTCTGCCATCCGCATCTGGATCTCATCCCTCTTCCCTTTGTGCAGGGAGAATTCCCCCTGGAGGATGACGCCGCCAAAGGGGAGGCTGATGCCCCGGTAGCCGAATGCCAGTTGCTCCCGCGTCACCTGTCTGGTCTCTCCTGCGTGGTCCATAACCAGCAGGGAGGCGATGTGATCTCCTATCTCCACGCCCCAGCTGCCGGCATTCATCCTGATGCCACCCCCGACGGTACCGGGGATGCCGGCCAGCGCTTCGAGGCCAGTGAGGGCATGGGCCGCGCAAAAATTGAGCAGCTGGGGGAGCCCGACACCTGTCCCGGCAATGACCCGCGCACCCTGCTTGCCGATCTCTTTAAATCCGTGGGAGAGGTTTATCAGGGGCTCGCGCACACCCTTGTCGGTGACGAGGAGGTTTGTCCCGTTGCCGAGCAGGAGAAAGGGCAGTCCCCGGTCCCGGAAGAGTGCCATGACGATCTGGAGATCCTGCTGATCCTGGGGAAAGAGGACGAGGTCGGCCGGTCCCCCGATCCTGAAGGAGGTGATCTCGCTCATAGGTACTTCTCGGCGGATTTTCCCCTTAAAGCCGCTTTTGCGGATGACCCGTTCCAGGGTATTGTTGATCATGCAGCCCACTGCTTCAAGGCCTCCACGATACCCTCCGATACTTCCCAGATGTTGCCTGCGCCCAAGGTCATGACGACGTCCCCGGGCTTCAGCATCGGCATGACCTCCTCAACCAGCCTTTCCCTCTCTGCATAACGGACCTCGATCCCTCCCTTTTTCTCGATCTCCTGGGCCAGGGCCTTGGCCGTCACACCCGGTAGGGGATCTTCCCCTGCCGGGTAGATATCCGTGATGAAGAGGGTATCGGCATCGGAAAAGGCAGTGAGAAACTCGTCGAAGAGATCCCTGGTCCGCGTGTAGCGGTGCGGCTGAAACAGGGCGATGATCCGCTTTTTGCCCAACCCCTTGGCAGCTGCCAAGGTGACCCGGATCTCGACGGGATGGTGGGCATAGTCGTCGATAACTGTCACTCCGTGACATTCCCCCTTGAGCTGGAACCTCCTCTGCACGCCGGTAAACCCCTCCAGGGCCTCTTTGATCAGGCGAAACCCTATGTCCAGCTTGAGGCCGCAGGCGATGGCGGCCAAGGCATTCGATACGTTATGGACCCCCGGCATCCTGAACCTCACCTCTCCCAGCAATCGTTCCTGCCACAGGGCCTCAAAGGCGATGCCCCACTTATCCGGACGTATAGCCTGTCCGCGCAGGCTCGCCTCAGGCTCCAGGCCGTAGGTGATGTACCGCTTCTCCACCCAGGGGATAAGGGTCCGGACGTTCTCGTGGTCGAGGCAGAGGATGGAGCTACCGTAGAACGGCACCTTGTTGATGAACTCCAAAAAGGTCTTCTTGAGGTGCTCGATGCCGTCGTAGTAATCCAGGTGCTCGGGATCGATATTGGTGACGATGGCGATGGTGGGGGACAGGGTAAGGAAGCTGCCGTCGCTCTCGTCGGCCTCAGCCACCAGAAATTCCCCTTCCCCGAGCCGGGCGTTGCTCCCCAGGCTATTGAGTCTTCCTCCGATCACCATGGTGGGGTCCAGACCTGCATGGGCGAGCACGGTGGCGATCAGGGAGGTGGTCGTGGTCTTGCCGTGGGTGCCGGCGACGGCGATGCCGTATTTCATCCTCATCAACTCCGCCAGCATCTCGGCGCGCGGGATCACCGGGATCATCCGGGCCTTGGCCTCCTTGATCTCCGGGTTGTCCCTCTTGATGGCCGAGGAGAATACAACGACGTCCGCCCCCTGCACGTTTTCCGGCTTATGGGCATAGGTTATCTGGCACCCCAGCTGGCTCAGCCGCCTCGTGATCTCGGTCTCCTTGGCGTCCGATCCCGTGATCCGATAGCCGAGATTGGAGAGCACCTCGGCGATGCCGCTCATGCCGATGCCGCCGATCCCGATAAAGTGTATCTGCTGGTTTTTCTTCCGGTACATCTCTTTATTTCCCAGTCATCAAGCACATCCTCGCCTTTAGGCGAAGACTCTAGTCCAATCTTTTACCCACCAGGGTTCCATCCCGCTCTGTCGCTAGCGACATCCCATTTCCTCATATCTACATTGCGGGGTGGGATTGCATCCTAGACCCCTCAAGTCCCGCCCTTGGCGGGATAGTTTACGTTATGCCCAGCAAGCGGTAGCATTCATCGACGATGCGGGCGGCGGCGTCGGGCTGGCCGAGGGCAGCTGCCTGCTTTTCCATCTCATGCAGCGCCTGCCGGTCGTGATAGAGGGAGAGGATCTCCTCGGAGAGCCTCTTGCCCGACAACTCCGCATTGAGGATCATCCTGCCTGCGCCCTGCCGCACCAAGACCTCGGCGTTTTTGCGCTGGTGGTCGTCGGCAGCAAAGGGGTAGGGTATTAAAATTGAGGCCCTGCCCCAGGCACAAAGCTCGGTGATGGTGGCGGCGCCGGCGCGGCAGATTGCCAGATGGGCCTCTCGATAACAGGGGGCCATCTCATCGATAAAGGGGTGGATCGATGCCTGAAAGCCCTCTTTCTCATGCCCTTCCTGGACCCACTGATAGTCTGCCGCGCCGGTTTGGTGGGTGATCCTCAAATTCTTTTTTATCCCCGTGAGGAGAGGTAAGGCCTCTACCATCGCCCTGTTGATGGCTGTTGCCCCTTGGCTTCCGCCGAGGATGAGGAGGGTGAATTTCTTTCCCGATCGCTTTTTCCCCCTTCCCGCGAGCACTGCCTGGCGCAGGGGATTGCCCGTCACCCGGGCCTTTGCCGCGGGGAAGAAGCGGGCACCCTCTGCCCACGAGAGAAAGACCCGCTGGGAGAAGCGGGAGGCCATTCTGTTGGTGAAGCCTGGCTGCACGTTTTGTTCCTGGATCACCCGCTTTATCCCGAGGAGGTAGGCGGCGAGCACCACGGCGCCGGCAGAGTAGCCCCCCAGGCCGATGACCAGGCGGGGTGAGATCCTGCGCAGCAGTCTGATGGACCACCCAATGCCGAGGAAGAGGGCAGAGACCGATGCGGCCTTTCCCCACCATGACCTCCCCTTGAGAGGGGCGGCGGGTATGGTTACCAGCTCAAACCCCCACCGGGGGAGGATCCTGTTCTCCAATCCCCTGCCGGTGCCGACGAAGATAACCTCCCACCCTTCTTTCCTGCGGGTGAATTCCTCGGCCAGGGCGATGCCGGGGAAGAGATGTCCGCCCGTGCCTCCTCCGGCGATGACGACCTTTCCCGTCATTTCTTCTCTCCGCTGGCCGATATGCTCAAGAGGAGCCCCACAGCCACGAGATTCGCCACCATGGAAGTCCCACCGTAGCTGATGAAGGGGAGGGTAAGCCCCTTGGTGGGGATCAGCCCCAACACTACCGCCATGTTGATGATCACCTGCAGGGCGATCATGCAGGTAAGGCCGATGGCCAGATGGGCCCCGTAGGTGTCTTCGGTTTTCACGGAGATCCGCACCCCCCGCCATATCAGGAGGCCAAAAAGGCAGATGACCACCATGACCCCGATAAACCCTGCCTCCTCCCCCAGGATGGCGAGGATAAAATCGGTATGGGCGGCAGGGAGGAAGAAGAGCTTTTGTTTGCCGTCGCCGAGCCCCACGCCCCAGGGCCCGCCGGAGCCCAGGGCCACGAAGGACTGGACGATCTGGAATCCCATACCCTGCATATCCTCCCAGGGATGCAGAAAGGCCATGAGACGGCGAGAACCGTAGGAAAAACGGGTAATAAAAAGGTAGAGCGCCGGTGCCGCGACCACCGGGAGTGCGAGGAGATAGGAGAGCCTCGTACCACCGATAAAGAGGAGGACCATGGTCAATATGCCCATGAAGACGGCCGTGCCCATGTCCGGCTCTAAGATAACGAGGAGGACCATAACGCCGGCAATGGCGATGACGGGGAGAAATCCCCGCAGGAATTCCTTGATCTGTTCCCCCTTTTTGGTCAGGGCATAGGCGATGAAGAGCACGAGGGCGAGCTTCCCCAGCTCGGATGGCTGGAAGGTGAACCAGGGTGTCGCCAACCACCTCCTTGCCACCCCTACCCGGAGGCTCAAGCCGAGCGCGGGGATCAAGACCACGATCAGCAAGATGATGCTGAGGGCGAGGATGGGGTAGGTCAGGTCGCGCAACTTGCGATAATCAATCTTCATTACCCCTGCCATGCCGATCAGGCCGATCAAGGAGAAGAGGAGCTGCTTTTTTAGAAACTTGAAGCTGTCATGGTACTGCATCTCTGCCACCACGGCGCTGGCGCTGTAGACCATGATCCAGCCGATGACCAGGAGGGCCAGGCATATATAGATGAGGCTATAGTCGTATTTCTTTTTCATCCCTCTTCCTTAGCGAGCTTGCGGACAATCTCCTTGAATACCCGTCCCCGCTCCTCGAAGTTCTCGAACATGTCAAAGCTCGAGCATGCCGGTGCGAGAAGAATGGTATCTCCCGCACGGGCCAGCCGCCAGGCCAGCTGCACCCCTTGTTTCATCCCCTCCACCTGGTGGAGAGGGACCGAGCCTTGTAGGGCCTCCTGCATCCGCGCTTGTGCCTCCCCCATGAGGATTACGGCCTTGACCCGCTCTTCGATGGCCTTGCGCAAGGGGGCATAGTCGCCCCCTTTGTCACGCCCGCCAGCCAGGAGGATGATCGGCCCCTCGAGGCTCTCAAGCGCCGTGACTGCAGAGGCCACGTTGGTGGCCTTCGAATCGTTGTAGACGCTCACCCCGCTCCATTCGCCGACCAGCTCCAGTCGATGCTCCAGGCCTGGGAATGCATCCAAGGCAGCTTGTATGACCTGATGCGGCACCGCGCATATCTTGGCTGTGGCGACGGCAGCCATGATGTTATCCCGGTTGTGCATTCCTTTGATCCGGACCTTGGCCAGGGCGAATCGTTCTTCCTCGGCGGTGTTTTGATAGACCACGGTATCTCTGTATTCCAGCCATACCCCGTGCTCCCTTGCCCTTTCCCGGCTAAAGGGAACGAGCTGCGCCCTGATCCGGGGGATCAAGGCCTTGACTGCCGCATCATCCGCATTGACTACTGCCCAATCGTCCGGTCCTTGATTGAAGAAGATCCGAGCCTTGGCTGCTGCGTAAGAGGCGAGGGTAGGGTGGCGGGTGAGGTGGTCTTCACCCAGGTTGAGCAGGAGGGCAATCCACGGCCTGAACGATATGATGGCCTCCAGCTGAAAGCTGCTGATCTCGGCCACGATGTAGTCCGCCTTTTTCTGCCGCAGGAGATACTCTGTCAAAGGGGTCCCGATATTCCCGCCGACAAAGACCCGTTTCCCCCAGCCCGAGAGAATGTGGCCGATAAGGGCAGTGGTCGTGCTCTTCCCATTGGTCCCCGTGATGGCGATCATTGGTGCGTCCAGAAACCACGAGGCGAGCTCGACCTCGCTTATCACGGGAATCCCCTTTTCTCTCGCCTCTACGAGGGGAGGGATACGGGGGTCCACGCCGGGGCTTAGGACGATCACATCACCGCCCAAAAAGGTCTGGGCGGTATGCTTGCCCAGTTCCACCTCCGCACCAAGGGAACGGAGTTTTTTAAGGGAGGGCCCCATTTCGCGCTCGCTCTTTTGCTCGCTCACGATCACTGCCGCGCCCTGCTTGCGGAGGAACTCTGCAGCTGCCATGCCCGTTGCTGCCATGCCCACGACCACGCATCGCTTCCCGGCAAGGGTTTGTTTAATGTCATGTAATTTCTGCGCTCTGCTCATCGCAACTTTAAGGTGCTGATCGCGATCAGGGAGAGGATGATGGTGACGATCCAGAAACGCACGATGATCTTCGGCTCTGCCCATCCCTTTAACTCGTAGTGATGGTGGATGGGGGCCATCATAAAGACCCGTTTCTTCTTTGTCTGGTAGACCGCCACCTGGATGATCACCGAGAGGGCCTCGATGACGAAGATCCCCCCCACGATGGCCAAGACGATTTCTTGTTTGGTAATGATGGCAACCGTGGCCAAGGCCCCTCCCAGGGAGAGGGATCCGATATCGCCCATGAAGATCTGTGCCGGATAGGTATTGAACCAGAGAAATCCCAAGCCCGCCCCCACGATGGCCCCGCAGAAGATACTGAGCTCCCCGCACCCGCTCGTATAGGGGATCTGGAGGTAGCTGGAGAACTGCTTGTGCCCGGAGAGGTAGGCGACGAGGGCAAAGGTGCCTGCCGTGATCATTACGGGCCCAATGGCCAGTCCGTCCAGTCCGTCGGTGAGGTTGACCGCATTGGAGGTCCCGACGAGGATGAAGAGGATGAGGATGATATAGAAGAGCCCTAAGTCAGGGCGGAAATTTTTGAAAAAGGGAAAGGTGAGACGTTGATCGAAGTCCAAGACGGTGAAGAGGCAGATGGCCGCTGCCAAGGCGATGCCCGTCTGGAAGACCAGCTTGACCTTGCCGGATACCCCCTTGCCGCGCTTTATCTTTCTATAGTCGTCCGTAAAGCCGAGCAGGGCATAGGCGATGGTGATGAAGAGGACCAGCCAGATATAGGGGTTGGTCAGCACGCTCCATAATAAGGTAGAGCCGACAACGGCGATGATAACCAGGGTTCCGCCCATGGTCGGCGTCCCCTCCTTGGCCCGGTGTCTGTCTGGGACGTCCTCCCGCACCCGCTGGCCGATCTGGAGTTCCTTGAGCTTCTTGATGAGCCAGGGGCCAAGGATGAAGGTGCTGAGCAGGGCGGTCAAGGCCCCGCAGATCGTCCTGAAGGAGATATATTTCAGGACGTTGAAGGCGATATGGGTGGTATGGAGTGGAAAGAGCAGGTGATAGATCATAGTCTCTCCTTCAATTCCTTGATGATTTCTTCCATCTGCATGATGCGCGAGCCCTTGATCAACACCCAATCACCCTTCTTTACAATCCTGGAGAGCTGAAGGCCGACTGCGTGGTGATCCTTGCCGATGAATATGCTGTTAGGGTCCATCCCTGCCTCCCTGGCACCCTCGGCAACCAGGGGGGCGAATTGGCCGAGGAGGAAGAGGAGATCAACCCCGTACTCTTTTACAGATCGGCCGAGCTCTCGATGGGCCTCCGCGGCGTAGGCACCGAGCTCCCACATGTCGCCGAGCACCGCGATCTTTCTGCCGCCTGAAGTCTCCTGGAGGGCGAGCAGGGCTGCGTCCATCGAGCAAGGATTGGCGTTGTAGGCATCGTTGATGACCTTGATCCCCTTGCCGAGCACCGTCAATTCCATCCTCATGGCCGGGGGTGAAAAGCTTTCTAGGCCTTCCTTGATATCGTCCATCACCGCACCCAAATGCGAGGCAGCGGCTGCCGCAGCCAAGGCGTTGTAGACCTGGTGACGCCCTAAGAGCTGTAATGAGACAGGTATCGCGCCTGCCGGACCTTGCATTTGAAAAGATACCCCGCCGTCCGCGCGGGTGCGGATGGCGAGGGCCTGCCAGTCAGCTCGGTTGCGTATGCCGAAGGATTGACAATCACCTCGAAACCTTTTGCTCAACTCCGCCACCCGGGGATCGTCGGCGTTGAAGATGAGCCTGCCTCTGGCCCCCATCCCCTTGAGGAGCTCTCCCTTGGCCTCCATGATCCCTTCGATGGACCGCAGCCCCTCCACATGGGCAGGCCCGATATTGGTCAGTATCCCCACGTCTGGTTCCGCTATCTGGGTCAGCCTCAGTATCTCGCCGGTACGGTTCATCCCCATCTCCAGGATCGCCGCGCCGTCGGTGGCATTCATCTGGAGCAGGGAGAGGGGGAGGCCGATCAGGTTGTTGAGGTTCCCCGCATTTTTCATTACCTTATACTTTTTTCCCAGGATCGCGGCTGCCATCTCCTTCGTCGTGGTTTTACCATTGCTCCCCACGACAGCCACGAGGGGGATCGGGTGTCTCTTGCGCCAAAGATGAGCCAGATCTCCCAGGGCCTGCAGGGTATCTGCTACCCTGATGAGAGCGATGGCCTGGTCCGCAGGCGCATCGATCTCGCGGTCCACCACCGCCCCCTTGCCGCCCCCCTGAATCGCCTTGGCGAGAAATCGGTGTCCATCGAAATGCTCGCCCCTGAGCGCGACAAAGAGCTCACCCGCTTTGATGGCGCGCGAATCGGTGGAGACGCCGGTAAAAGAGGTCCCTGCATCACCCTGCTGCAGGGCGCCTGTGGTAGCCTCCAAGACCATTGCCACCGACAACCGGTCCTCCTCCTTCATCGCCCCGTGCCTCTCTCTGCCAAGGCCTGACGTGCCTCTGCACGATCGTCAAAGGGCACCTGTTCCGCGCCGATAATTTGATATTGCTCATGCCCCTTGCCGGCGATGAGCACGCAATCCTCCTCCCCTGCCAGGGCAATCGCCTGCCTGATGGCCTCTCTCCTATCGGGGATGACGAGGTAGCGCTCCGGGGAGATCTCCCTGGCCCCCTTTTCAATATTCTCGATGATCTTCAAGGGGTCCTCGGTACGGGGGTTGTCGGAGGTGATGATGGCCAGGTCCGCGAGTTGTACGCCGATCCTCCCCATGGGGGCCCTCTTGCTCCTGTCCCTGTCACCACCGCAGCCGAAGACGACCACTACCTTGGCCCTCGCGAGCCTCTTGATTGCCTGGATACTCTTTTCCAAGGCATCGGGGGTGTGGGCGTAGTCGATGAAGACCCACGGGTTCCCCTCACCCACCTGCTCCATCCTTCCCGGGACTACGGAGAGGCCCTTGATACCCCGAATTATTGCCTCAGCGGGGAAACCGAGGGCGATGCTCACGGCCGTGGCGGCCAGGATGTTGTAGAGGTTGTACTCGCCGATCAGTGCAGTCTCTATCTCCATGGTGCCGGCCGGGGTGGCGAGGGTTGCTTGTATCCCCTGCAAGGAGATCTCTCGCTGCGGCGCCCTTATCACCCCGTGGTCGAGGCCGTAGGTCATCGTCCGTAGCGGAGAAAGCTGCTGCGGAAGGTCCCGCAGCAAGGGATCGTCCAGATTGATGATGGCCCAGGGGTCCTTTTCCGACGCCGGCAGGAACTCGCGAAAGAGGCGCTTTTTGACGGCAAGATAGCTCTCCATATCCTCATGATAGTCGAGGTGCTCGGGGCTGATGTTGGTGAATACCCCCGCGTCAAAGTGACATGCCCGCACCCGTTCTTGATCCAGGGCATGAGAGGAGACCTCCATCACCGCATACCCTATGCCTTGGGTGACCATCTCGCGCAGTAATCGCTGCAGATCGTAGGACTGCGGTGTGGTGGTGGGGGCGGGTTGTTCTTTCCCCCTCATCCTATAGTTGATGGTTCCGATCACACCGGCCTCTTTCCCCGCGGCCTTGATAATGGACTCAATCAGGTAGGAGGTGGTGGTCTTGCCATTAGTCCCCGTGATCCCTACGAGCCTTATCTCGCGTGAGGGGTGGGAATAGAATTCAGCCGAGACCTGCGCCAAGGCCTTGCGCGCGTCCTTGACAACGACGAGGGGGATGTCACCAAGGCGAGGGGGCATCTGCTCCGCGATGACGGCCCTGGCACCCCTGGCAACAACCTCTTCTATGAAATGATGGCCATCCTGCTTGGTGCCGGGGATGGCCACAAAGAGGTGCCCCTCCTTGACCCGGTGGCTGTGGTAAGAGATATCGGTAATATCCAGATCCATGGCACCTCTTGCTTCTATCACGTCCAAAGAGCGGATCAGACGAGCCAACTGCACCATCGCATCGTTACCGGGGAGGGGCGAATCTGAGGAAGACCTCGCCCCCCTCTTTGAGGGCATCCCCGGGATTCGGTCGCTGCGCGACCAACAATCCGCTTCCTGCTAGTCTGATTTGCACCTTTTCCCCATCCAGGCATGCCAGGGCCTTTCTCATCGTGAGGCCCCGCAGATCGGGCATGCCCTGCCGCGAGGATCTTTTAGGCTGACTTTCTTTCTGTTTTATGCCCCGGGGGAGCTGCGCCAGGATCAGCTTTTTGTTGTAATCCTCTCCTGTCGGGGCAACTCCCATATACTGCATGAGCTCTTCGGCAATCCTCTTGAAGCAAGGCGCTGCCGTTGCCCCGCCGTAGGGGTTGCTCTTGGGTTCGTCTACGACCACGAGGATGGCGACCCGCGGCTCATCGGCAGGGATAAATCCCATAAAGGAGGCGATGGACTTGTCCATTACGTATTTGCCGGTCAGAGGATCGACCTTTTGGGCCGTCGCTGTCTTGCCGGCCACCGCATAGCCCGGGATGCGGCCCCGCATACCTGTGCCGCTCGTCACGACCTCCTTCATGACGGCGGTGATTCGCTGGCATATCTCCGGGGAAAGGACCCTTCTCTTTACCTGAGGCGCGAATTCCTCTATCACCTTGCCTTCCTCGTCGGTTATGCGCTCCACGAGATAGGGCTTCATAAGATTGCCGCCATTGGCGATGGCGCTCAGGGCGGTGATCAATTGGATGGAGGTAACCGATACCCCCTGCCCAAAGGAGATGATCGCCAGATCGAGGGGAGACCAGGATGCGGCAGGGTGGATTTCTCCGGCGCTCTCCCCCAGGAGATCGATCCCCGTTGTCTCGGTGAACCCGAAGGCGTCGAGATAGCGGAAGTATCTCTCCGCGCCCAGCTTTTTTCCTACTTTGTAGGAGCCGATATTGCTGGAGTACCGTATGATGTCACGCATGCTCAACCAGCCGTGGGGGCTCATGTCATGGATGGTATGCCCCTGGATAGTCTGGGAGCCGTTTTCACAGAATATGACGTCGTTTTCCTTTGTTGTCCCTTCTCTTAAAGCGGCTGCCAGGAGAAATACCTTCATGAGGGAGCCGGGTTCAAACGAGTCGGTCACGCCACGGTTGCGCCACTTGGTAGGGCTATACTCCTCAAAGAGATTGGGGTTAAAAGAGGGTTGACCAGCCATGGCCAGGATCTTACCGGTTGACGGTTCCATAACTACCACCATTCCCCCGGCGGCCCTCTGAGCCATGACCTCCTTTTTCAGCTCCCGTTCCGCAACATATTGGATCCGGAGGTCGAGGGTGAGATGGAGGTCATAGGGGGTATTGATGTCTTTTTCCCGCTCGGGTATATAGATCCAACGGCCGAGGGCATCCCTCTCCAGCACGACATAGTTGCGTGCCGTCTTCAGGTCCTTTTCATATGCCCCTTCGAGGCCGTCAAGCCCCTGCGAGTCCATCCCGACGAAACCTATAATATGCGCCCCCAGCTCGAAGTTGGGGTAAAACCGCCTGCTCTCGGGTATGAAGCCTATTCCGGCGAGATGCAAGGCCTCGATCCGCTCCTGCTGGAGCGGGGTTATCTTCCTCTGCAACCAGACAAAGGGCTTGGGGCTTGACAAGATCCCGGCGATCTCTCCGGCCTCTTTGCCCAGGATGGGGGCGAGCCTGGCGGCAACGGCGCCTTTATTGTCTATCTTCTCGGGTTGGGCATAGAGGGAATTGACCCGCATGCTCACCGCCAGCTCCCTGCCGTGGGAGTCATAGATGGTCCCCCGCGGAGAGGCCAAGTCGATCCTGCGGGCGTAGTATTGATTCTGGGCCACGGTGAGGGATCTTCCCCGTTCGAGGACCTGCATGTGATAGGCG
>Ga0214473_10006808_pt1 | contig 13618 bp, 15 predicted proteins | sample RVTome_7_FD_203509 | JGI IMG/M metagenome (GOLD analysis project Ga0214473, IMG submission 203509) | Soil microbial communities from uranium-contaminated site in the Upper Colorado River Basin, Wyoming, United States - RVT98D197 | ecosystem: Environmental > Terrestrial > Soil > Contaminated >... | reverse complement strand
CACTAGGCAGTAATGTCTAGCGAAAAACGGGGTGAATTGCAGGGAACCCAGAACGGGCAATCTGCAGCCAAGTCAGTGGTACACCACTGAACGGTTCAGAGACTACTGGAGGGGTTGAGTCCCCTTAATGACCAGCTAGAGCGCCCCGCACCCCATATGTGGGTGATGAAATAGTCCAGCCTTGCAGGAATGCAAGATTAACTGAGCGAATGGCGGGACTTATGTGTCTCCGACGCGATCAACAAGGCCGGTGAAGCTGGCACGCGTCCGGGCTGGAAGGCGAAGCTGGTGCACGTCTCTGGCTTTGTGGACTACCTGAATCCGACGATTCAGGACCTACTTGGGCCATGTGACATTATCACGGTGCAGAGGAACGTGGTGAGCGAAGAAGTGCTGAACGCGATCCGTTACTGGCAGGGGATGAATGTTCCAACTTGCATTGACTTGGACGACGCATATTGGCGGCTAGTTAGAAGCAACCCAGCTTTTCGCTACTGGATAGAACACCCAGACGTGAAGGAACCGGAGAAAGAACCATTGGTCGTGCTGGAGCGTGGCCTACGCATGTGCAACGCCCTTACCTCTCCCAATCGTCTAATCTTGAAGGACTGGGCGCATGTCACGCGCGGTTATCATCTGCCGAACTTCGCACGCGAGGAGTGGTGGACGGGTCTGCCGACGCGCGAAGAACTGAAGGCTAAGCTGGGCTTGACGGGCCGCACGGTGATCGGTTGGGGGGGCTCCGTGTCGCACTACGACTCATGGTGGGGCTCTGGCTTGCGTGAGGCCGCAACGGCGATCTCACGGCGGCACCCGGAAGTGTTGTGGCTGATCTGTGGTAACGACCCGCGCATTCACGACCAGCTGCCTGTCTCACCGGACTGCAAGCGTCAGCAAGGTGGTGTGCCGCCGAACGACTGGCCTAAGCTGGTGTCCTCCTTTGATATTGGTGTCGCACCGCTCTCCGGCATCTACGACCAACGCCGTAGCTGGATCAAGACGCTGGAGTATGGCTTGGCGGGTGCACCGTGGGTGGCGACGGCGGGTGAGCCCTACGGGGATCATGCCTTCTTTGGCAAGCTTGTCCGGGGTGATCCTGACGAGTGGCAGCGGGCTATCGAGGCTACACTGTTGAATCTATCTGCTGAGCAAGCCGCGGCAGAGCAACGCATTCCGCTCTACCGCCAGTGGTTGATTGGCAACCAGTTAGGCACCTATGAGCAGGTGTTCAACAACATCATCAGCGACTTTCAGGTAGATACGGCTTCGTTGCCAGGTATTCACTTTGTGAACTGGCCGGTAGCGGGCAAGCAGGAAACGATCACCGCGGCGGTGGCGGCATGAGTGATCAACAGGCTTTACTCAGTGACTTGGTAAAGGCTCAAGCAGAACATCTACATTGGCTGGAGAGCTATAGTCGGAATCAGCCTAGCTTGCTGGTGGCCGGAGTGGACATTTTGCCGATGTTCAACTATGAGCTGATTCAGTACTTGAACCACGTCTACCTACAGGAAAGGTTGGCGCAGAAATGATTCTGACTTCGTTCGAGCCGCACTTCATCCCGCTGTTGCGCAAGCTCAAGGATCTTGAGCTGGTCACGCTGCACCCGCAATTCACTAAAATGTTGACGGATGGCGATGTATCTGCCAAAAGCATTGGCGACTTCATGGATGGCGACGTGCAGAGCAAGGCGGCGGAAGATGCGGTGCGTCTGCTTACGGCAGTGGCGGCTACTAAGTTTTCGGCTAACGGCTTATCGCCGGCGTCCAGCACCTTGGTGGGCACTAAGCTCCCGGTGTACTTCTACCCGCGGCTGATGGATGCTGCCATGATGGTGCATGTGCTGGACAAAGCTAAGCCTAAGCTGGTGCTGGTGCACAACGACGTAGAGCCGATGCCACGGCTAGTGGCACTGTGGGCTAAGGCGCGCGGTGTGCCGTGCTTGCATGTGCCGCACGCGATCTACCTGGAGCATGACGAGCGCACGCCAGTTGGCACCGACATTCACGACCTGATTACAGCATCAGATATTGCGGTGGCTGGACCGTTTCAGCAAGAGTGGTATGCTGAACGCGGGGCTGACTTAGCGCATATGCGCCAAACTGGTCTCCCGCAGTTTGATCGGCTGGCGGTCTCACGGGGTGAGCGCATGATGGCTTGCCGCCTGTTCAAGCTCTCGCCAGTGCGGCCGGTGGTGGTCTACACCTCCTCCTGGCGGCAGGACACGAACCTGCTAGGCTGCGCGGACGCGGTCGAGGAGAGCTATGCGGCGTTCTTAGCGGCTGCTAAGACCATGCCCGACTTGCAGTACATCGTCAAGACCCACCCGCGTGGGCGCAACACCGACGAACACGCGAAAAAGGCGCAAGAGGCTGGTGTGCAGGCCGCGGTTACTGAGCAACATCTTGACATTGCGCTCAATGCCGCGGACATGCTCGTGAATGTCGGCACAAGCAATGTGGTGCTGGAAGCCGCGACGATCAAGCGGTTGCCGCTGGTGTGTGTGGGAGGTGGCGCGTTCCCCAACGACCCGGAAGTAGTGAAAGTCAAAGCTGAGCCAGTGGCGATTGCGCAAGCAATCCAGAACGGCTTACGTAACCCGCCACCTGAGTTAGACAAGCTAATTGGCAAATACTTGGGCCAGATCGACGGCCAGGCGTCAGAACGGGTTGCCGAGTGGGCGAGGGAACTCCATGCCTAGAACACCGATGGGGGGGCTAAGTTCAGGCTGGTGGAAGGGCGCGCGCACCAGGGGCACAGGCAATGTGCAGCTAGGTGGACTCTCTGGCACGCGTGGAGTAGTGCAGGTAGATGCCAGTGATCTAATCAAGATCGGGGGGCGAATAACCACGATGGCGGCACTGGCAGGTCCCGCTATCGAGGTAATGCTGGATGCAGCAGCGCGGGCACGCTTGGGGGCGCTGAAGAAGGCCACACCCTATCAGCGACGCGGGGATCGACGTTATCCAGTACATCTGCGCAACTCCTATGTAATTACGGCAACATCCGGCAAGCGTACAATTAGCACCCTTGAAGCTCGTAAGTTCAACTTTGTAGTGCAAGGTACATCGGCCCACGTAATCAAACCGCGTTTCAAGAAGGCGCTCTATTGGCCTGGCATCGAGGGTGGTCGACCAGTGGCAGTAGTATGGAATCATCTAGGTACACCGGCCCAAGACATTGTGGGAAACTCTGATGGTATCTATCGTGCGAAAGGCAATCGGATGATGTTCACAGTTGGAGTTGCGGCTCCAGGCAGCACGTTCACTCCTGGTGGTACGGCAGTAACAGGTGATACCGCTTTTGCGTCTTCTATTGCAGATGCTATTGTAGCTGGCATTGCTGGTATCTTCCTGCCAGTAGGCTTGTTGCTTAGCCTGATTGCGATTCCGTTTGCTGAACTGATGGAGTGGGCTGACAAGGAGAAGAAGGATTGAGTGCTTCTGCGATTGCCGATGGCCTGGTGACGTTGCTTTCAGCGGCTTCCGTGTTCGGCGCTGGTAACGTCTCCAAGAACAGCTATCAGGTGTTGGAGACCAGCACTGGCTCGTGTGTGGTAGTGCAGTGGACGCGGCTAACGTCCAGGGCTATGACCTTCGGCAATCTACGACACCGAGTTTGGAACTTTCAATTACGTTGCTTTATCCGTGATACCGGTGACGCGGGCGCGGTTCTCAATCGGGTCTGGACTGCGACCGACGGTATCCTTGCCTGTCTGGAATCTGATGACACAATTCAAGGCACTGCTAAAGAGATTGACGACATCTCAGGCACCCGTGACCCGGAAGGTGCTTTTGTGACTCCTGGGGGCGGGACCTGGTTGCCAGTTGAGTTCAATGTTGCAGTAGTGGAGTTTTGACATGCAGTATCGCTTTCTAAAAGATGTCTGGCACGACCGGCCCGGCCTGGACCCAGAGATCCACAATGCCGGAGAAATTGTCGAGTTAGACTGGGACAAGGATCACATCTCGCAAGCAGTTGTGGCATGTTTGATCGAACCAGTCAAGGGAGATGGCGATGTCAAAAATCGTCGGCCGTAATGCACGTGTTCTTCTAGGGGCGCGCGACTACTCAGGGCAGGCCAACAGCGCGACTCTGACATTCTCAGCCGAAGCGCCGGAGGTCACGACCTTCGCAGACGGCACACGCGCGCGATTGTCCAGTGGCATTCGAGATGTCGAGCTGGCATTGGACGCTTTCTTCGGCACCGGTGCATCTGAAGTGGATGCCGACATGACCAACATGTTGGCAGCCTCAGTCATGACCGGCTTCTATCCTAACGGTTACTCAGCATCGCGGCAGGGCTACGAGCTGGCGGGGATCGTGACTAACTACGAGCAGACCTATGCGGCTGCCGATGCCGCGGCAGTCTCTGTCACCGTAGGCGGACTGGCTGGGAGTGGCAACTTTGGCTTATACGTTGCTAAGTCGCTGTACCAAGGTACACTGTCCGGGGCTGGCGCGTCGAACCTGAGTTCAGTAGACTTCTCTGGTTCATCGGGCACGTCAATTGGCATTGTACGCTGTCTAACCTTGAGCGGTACTAACCCGTCGTTCTCAGCCTGCATTCAGGAAGCTAACGACGACTCAACTTTCACGACTATCTACGCGGTTACCAGTGTGTCACCCAATGCCCTCGGTCCGATCATCGGAGCCAGCTTCTCAAGCCCGCTGGCGTCGGCTTCGCGCTATCGTCGGGTGGCGGCATCCCTGTCGGGGACTTCACCCTGTGCGACATTCTTTGTCGCCTCAGCATCATTCTAGGAGCACAAGATGGCTAAAATTGTTGCACGCAACGCATCACTCGGCATCCACGACAGCTCAGGAGCTTGCCGGGCTTTTTCAGCTTCGGCTAACAGCATTACGCTGACGTATAGTGCCGAAGCACCTGAAGTTACGGCGTTTGGAGATGGTTTGCGCCAGCGGTTGCAAGACGGCATCAAGGACTGGGAGTTGACGTTCGATGCTTTCTTTGCCACTGGTGCGAACGAGGTAGACGCAGTGCTGTACGGCATTGTCGGGGCTTCAACCTTCATGGCCTTCGGGCCAAATGGCTCCGCCGCAACCGGCATCAAGTACAATGCCAGTGCCATTCTAACCAGTTACGAGATGACATTTGGCGTGGCCGACGCCGCAACCGTCTCTGGCACCCTGGTCGCGCGCTCCGGTTCGCTAACCCGTGGCACGTGGGCTGATGGCTAAAAAGGAGTGGCATGTCTAAAATTGTTGCACGCAATGCAGCACTTGGCATTCATGATAGCACGACAGCCTGCCGTTCCTTTACCGGCTCGGCTAACAGTGTCACGATAACATACAGTGCCGAAGCGCCTGAGACGACCGCGTTTGGGGATGATCTGCGCCAGCGGCTCCAAGACGGTATCAAGGACTGGGAACTCACCTTTGACGCCTTCTTTGGCACCGGGGCCAGTGAGGTAGACGAAACGCTGTACGGTATTCTGGGTGCATCAACTCATGTCTCGTTTGGCCCCAGTGGCTCGGCTACCGGTGCAATCTGGTATAGTGCCTGTGCGGTCCTGACCAATTACGAGATGACGTTCGGAATCGCGGATGCCGCGACTGTCTCTGGCACGCTAGTAGCACGTTCGGGTTCGCTAACTCGTAGCACGTGGCCAGCTTAGAAAGGAATATCCTGTGTCTGACACCAAGCGTCGCCTGCCGGTCAAGACGTGTCTGATGGCATTGGACGGTGAGTACGCGGGCTGGGAGTTTATGGCCTGCATCAACCCGCGGATCTCCGCCTTCTCGGATATCGCGTCGGGCGAGTTTGCCCGTATCACGCAAGGCTTGACCTACATCATCCGCGGCTGGAACTTTGTGGACGAGGAAGGTGAAGATATGCTGCCGCCGTCCAAGGAGACGATTGGCATGTTGCCCCTGGATCTGGTGACAGCCATTTCCAGTAAGTTTGTCTCGGAGCTGTCGTCACTCCCCCCGCAGTAGAGCAGGCCGCCGTAAGAGCCGCCTACGGCGGTGGCGTGCCTTTTGAACTGGTGCTGGCGCTGATTTGTCGCGACTTCGGCTGGACGCTGAACGAACTGCGCGAGCAACCCGCAGGCGATACTCTACGCATGTGGCTCATGATGCGGAAGTACGACGAGGCAACTTGGTCGCAAAGAAGCTTGCAGAAATGAGGGAGAAGGGGCAGCTTTTCTTTTTGCCCGCGTGGGGGTTTGGGGGCGACTAGCCCCCAACAGGAGCTAAGCTATGGCCATAGGGTTTGCTACAGCCATTATTGAAATTCGGGCATTAGACTTACTCTCCAAGCCGCTGACTGGTATGGCGGGCAGTATGGCGCGCTTCGGTACGGGTATGGCACAGGTTGGCTTGGCTCTGAGTGCTGCCATTACTGTGCCAGTCTTGGCAGCAGGGGCAGCCGCGTCTAAAGTCGCCATTGACTTTGACAAGTCAATGCGTAACATTCAGTCAATTTCCAAAGATACTGATGCTGAAACTCAGCGTTTAGGTGACTCTTTTCGGGCTCTTTCTAAGGACCTTACTAAGACGGTTGCAGCTCCTACTGAATTAGCTGAAGCGTTCTACGAAATTCAATCAGCGGCATTCTATGGTGCAGAAGCCCAGGCCATTCTTGAGCGATCAACCAAGACCGCGACGGCTGGTTTGGCCGATCAAACACAGACGGCTAAAGCAGTTTCAGTAGCCTTACATGCTTATGGAGTGGGTGCTGAAGAAGTTACCCATTTCACCGACGTAATGATGCGCTCGGTTGATGTCGGTGTCTTCAGGTTTGAGGATCTGACACAGCAAATGGGTGACTTTATTGCGGCCGCGGGCATGATGAAGCTCCCGATTGAAGAAGTGTTTGCCGCGCTAACTACAATGACTAAACGTGGTTTACAAGCTTCTGAAGCCGCGACTTCACTTAACCGTATTCTGACTACCTATCTCAAGCCCTCAGATGCAGCGGTAGCTGCCGCCGAAGAATACGGCATTACTCTTAGCGCGACAACGCTCAAAACGTTGGGCTTTGCGGGAGCACTTAACCAAGTCTATACAGCCACTAAGGGCAATGAAGACGCGCTGTCATCCATCTTCCGCGACATGCGTGGTGTGCGTGGTGTCTTTGCTCTTGCCAGTGATGGCTTGCAGATGTTCAATGATGATGTTGCAATTCTGCAAAAGTCAGCCGGTACAGTTGATCAAGTCTTTTCAACTCAAGTGCGGTCATGGAATGCACAACTAAAGAACTTTCGTAACACGTTGCAGGACTTAGGTATTGAGCTTGGTATAAAGCTCCTGCCAATAATTACAGATGTGATTAATCGTGGCTTTCGACCATTGATTCAGTCTTTGCGTGATATGCCCACTGAGCAACTAGGTCGATTAGTTAGTACACTGGCAACTCTTTCGTTAATTGGACCGGGACTGATAGTTGTGGGTAGTCTGATTAATGCTCTGGCTCAAATTGTTAGTGTTGCTAAGTCATTGTTGCCGCTTCTTGGTGCATTTGGACCAGTGCTCTCAGCGATTCTTGTTCCAGTATTGGCGTTGGCTATACCGCTTGGCCTGATTGCAGTTGGTATATCCATGCTGGTTAAGAATGCCCAAGACTTTGTGTCTCCGGGACAAAGAATGGCAGAGGCATTGCGGATTTCTGCGGATGCTGCGGCAGAGTACAATCGTCAGTTGAAAATCTATAGTCAGGTTAGCTCTGAAGCGCAGAAGTGGCTGATGGCTGATCTTGAAAGAGCTAGAGTTGCCGCGGTAACGGCTCAGGCAGCGCAACAGCAACTTGAGCGCGAACGTGAGCTTGTGATTATCCACGCTCAACTAGCAATTGCTACTGAAAAGCTGGCTCAGGTTCAGTTAGTTTTGGCTGATGCTGTACGTCTTGGTACTAAAGAAGATATAGCTCATGCTTTGGCTCTTGTCAATAGTGCTCAGCAAGCAGTTGACTACTGGAAAGCTATGGAGCAGAGCGCCCTCTTTACGCAAACTGCAACTGAGCGAGTTCAGGCTCATACCGCGGCTTTAGCGGCAATGGCTCCGGTAATCGGTCTGGTTACACAAGAACAAGCCCGTCTAAACGATGAGCTAGAGCGATTCAAGACAACGGCCGACTTTGCCAGTGAAGCTTTTGATAAATGGTATACATTCTATCGTAATACCCAAGAACGCATGTTCCAAGAACAATATCAAGGTTTATTGCCACCTGGTGCGGAGTACGAGGAGTTCTACCGCGATCCCAAGTCCTTTACAGCGTTCCTAGACACGGTGCGCGCGCGTTGGGAAAGCAATACTAATGCACGTGCCAAGATGGAGGAAGACGCTGCTAGTAGAGCACAAAAGGCGTGGCAAGCTGCCCATGATAAGGCAATTAGTGGTTTTGAAGCAATGCTCAAGGCTGGTGAAGATTGGGCTAAGAAGTTAGCTCCTGAAAGAGCTGAGAAGATTGCTGATCCATTTAGTCCCAATAATCCAGACTCACCTTTCCAACCTTTCTTCCGCATTCTTGATGTAGCCGAGCATCGGGGACCTGGTAAAACGCCTGGCGTTGACACTGCTAAATGGGCCGAGATGTACTTCCCTGGCATGTCGGCTGAGGAACAGGCCGCCGCGGCCGCGGTGATCTCCGACAAGCTTATCAAGGGCATTTGGGACCCGGCAATGCGCGCCATCTTGGGACCCGAGGGCATTGCTAAAATGCGGGCCATTGCCCAAGAATCAAAGATGATCGAGGGTCTGCGCACGATCTTTGCTGAGATCATTGCCGGTGAGGGCGGTGTACAGGCCGGGATTGCTGCTGATGCAGGAAGTAGTGCCCTGGCGGCGGGAGTACCCAAAGCCATCTTGGGTTTCAGTGATCCCAAAGTTGTGCAGAATACAACAAACGATATGTTAGGCACTCTGCTGCCCGCGATTAGTCAGTCGATCACTGACAACAAGGATAACCTGGCCTCTAAGGGTGGGCAAGTCTGGGGTGCTCTCGAAGGTGGCATTATCCAGGCTGCGAAGGACTCCGGCGCGCTTTATAAGGCGGTTGAGGCAATGGTAGGTGCCGCTCTGACCGCGGCAGTGGGTCCCTGATGGCTAACTTTCAATACAAGACGGCTAGTGCAGGGACATGGACCGATGTACCGCGGGCGGCAATGGAGGGTACCTTCTCCGGCACGCTGGATGTGGTTTATCCGCTGGCTGAGGAACGTGACGGGCAGGGCCGCTGGTGCGCATCGGCCGTAGGACAGAAGCAAGTTTTGTTGCGGTCACAGATGATGACTGCATCAGGCATGCACTTCTGGCGTGGACGCTTCGCGACCGCGACCGCGGTAGACGTGGAGTTTTGGCTGACGGCCAGAGATTCGCGCGGTGATCCGGCGGCGGCAATTTGGAAGAAGTACACCGGCTGGCTGGCATGGCCGAAATGGGGCCGGGTACAGGTGGGGAGCGGGAGCTTGAGCACGCTGTACTTTGACGTAGAGTTGGTGCTGGACGACGCACGGGAGACAAGCTAATGGCTAGACTGTTTACATGCGGGTTTGAGTTCGGGGAACTGATCGAGCATAATGGAGTCATTATTGACGAGTCTCTCATAACTCAAGCGGTGCAAAGTACAGTAGTTCGCAGTGGCACTTACGCGTGGAAAATTTCGGCTATCGCACAGGGTGCTGTGTATGTTGCTGCTTTCTCACAAGTTCTGGCAGGCAATCCACAGGAAGTATATGTTCGTATCGGCTTTCAATATAGTCTAGGTGTAAGTGACGCGTCTACCATATTTCAACCTATTGTGACACTTTCTGATGCTGCTGGCAATAATCATCTCACGCTCGCGCTGATAACTTCTACCGCCAGGCTAAACTTATACCGGGGTAATACTGGCTCAATTGGTCAAACTAGCGGCACACTGGTTGGTACTGGTACTGTAGCTTTTACCAGTGATGTCTGGCACGTCATCGAGTTTTATGCTAAGATTGCTGACAGCGGTGGCGTTGCTACAATCAAGGTTAGCGGTATAACAGATATTGATTTTAGTGGAGACACCGCTAATTCAGCCAATGAGTATGTTGGCACAGTATTCTTTGGAGCTTGTGGTGTAAGTGCTGCTGCAGAAGGAGCAGCCGATTATTACTATGATGATATTGCTATCAATGACACGACTGGCGCTAGCGAGAATACTTGGCCTGGTCTAAGTGGTGTGTATCTGTTGTTGCCGGCGGCTGATGGTAATGCAACAACTTGGACCCGTTCAACCGGTGCGTCTAACTGGGCCTTGGTAGACGAACTACCTAACAACACAACTGACTATGTGTCCAGCTCGGTTGCGGATGCCATTGATCAATACACCTTGACCTCGCTCTGTCCGGCTATCAACACGATCAACTTTATCGAGCCAACTTTTCAGGCAGCTTTAGGCGCGGCCGGCTCAGCAGGTGTGTTCCCTTTGGTACGTCATAGCGGCTCAGACTTCGAGAGTGCGTCAGTCATTGTGGCTCAAGCAACACCTAACTACATTTTATTCAAAGGCGAGCCAATCTACACTGTACTGGGTGGCGCGGGTGCGTGGACACCGGCCCAAGTCAACGCGCTTGAAGTCGGCATGAAGATAAAATGATATGGCAGCCGGATCAACTGCTCTTGTTACCCAAGCTGGTCTGCAAGTCGATGTGCTCTCTGGCTCGGTACGTGCGACGCAGGTGGGTCTGCAAGTCGATGTCCTGTCGAGCTCAGTGCGCACAACTCAGGTGGGCTTGCAGGTCGATGTCCTGTCTGGCTCAGCACGCATTACCCAAGTTGGACTACAAGCTGATGTCCTGTCTGGCTCGGTGCGGATCACCCAAGCTGGTCTGCTGGTTGAAGGCCGCTTTGTACCATATTGGCCTGGTAAGCTACTGGGCCACAACACAACCTTTGGCATTGATGACAGTACCGGGACCTGCCGGTCGTTCTATGACTTGGGCAACCATTGCGCGTTGGCCTACACCACCGAAGCGCCAGACGTTACCTGCTTTGGCGACTTGGTACGCCAGCGGTTGCCTGACGGCCTAAAGAACTGGGAGCTTACCTTTGACGCTCACTTTGGCTCAACTACTGTTACTGATGCTGACGCGACGCTCGGCAGTGTTGTAGGAGGCGCGACACGCTTTTGTCTGGGACCAACTGGCTCAGAGACGGGAATGCTCAAATACACCGCGTGCGGGGTGCTGACAGACTATCGGTTGAGCTTCAAGCCAGACGGCGTGGGCGTGATCTCCGGCACAATGATACCGCGCTCTGGTTCACTGACACGGACAACATGGTAAACCATGGCTAACTTTCAATACAAGTCATCTTCCGCCGGCACTTGGACTGACATACCACATTCTGCCTATGAAGGCACTTACGATGGCGCTCTTGACGTGGTTTATCCTGAGTCAGCCGAACGCGGGGGTGATGGCCGCTGGTGTGGTGCGGTGGGATTGCCCTATGTTCACCTGCAATCCAGAGTCATGACGGCCTCTGGCATGAATTTCTGGCGCACGCTGTTTGCAGCAGCAAGTTCCGTGGATGCCGAAGTGTGGCTTACGGCGCGCAGCCCACGTGCCGGTAGTGCGGTGTCCAACTGGGTGCCGTGGACGGGGTGGCTGGCGCGGCCTAAGTGGGGGCAGCTTCAGGTTGGTTCAGGCTCGATTGACACGCTCTACTTCGACGTGGAGATTATGGTACATGAAATCCGGGTGACAACATGACCTTGCTTGGTCACGAAATTGCTAACGCGGAAGCCGAATCTTTTGTGGTTGCGCATCGCTACTTCGCGGGCCCGGACTTCGACACCCTCACACTGTCTGGCTTCACAGAGAACGGTACTCCAACCGGCTGGACGGTGGAACACAACACCATCACGACTTCGGGCTCCGAGTGGCTGGACATCACCAACCGGGTCTACGGTAAGGGCTCGTGGACTCAGGAGTGGCAGGGCTCGACTGTCAAGTGGTCGGCCACCCTCAGTGGACAGAACTATAGTGAGCAGATTGCCGTGCCATCGGCTTCAACTCCGATCATTGCCGATCGTAAGTATCTAGGGACTGGCAAAGCATTGCTGTGCATGGAGTACTTGGAAGTCAAGGACGCCTGGCTAACGGCTGACACAGCTAGTGGCACGACCAACATTCCGGTCAATGCTGGCATTGATTGGCCTTCTAGCGGATCGGGCGAGATCAATGGGGAGCGTTTTGCTTATGTCGGTATTTCTGGCAATGGCTTGACTAGCGCCAGCCACGTGGGGGTGGGGGGGAGCGGGTTTAGCGGTACGGCTTGCACTCACTATGCGGGTGATCCCGTCTCGCGCATCTATGGCTGGCGGATGGCTTGGGTGGGCATGATCGAGGCAACCCCTTGGTTGGACGACTACCGGCATGGCGCATGGTGGAATCTGACGGTCCGCTCGGCAGAAGCATCTTTAGAGCGTGTGGACTCACCGCGCTTGCGGATTGGCGCGCTCAATGTGACAGATCAGGGTAGCGTCACTGTCAAGTCTACGCTTGCGACGCCTGCTCTGGAAGCTGGCAACAACGAGTTTGTCGGTACGACACAGAATGTCGAAGCCAGCAACATTATTGACGGGCGGCCCGACACGGTATGGATCAGTCAAGACGCACCCTCTATCACTGGCGAAGTTGGTCATTCTGCACCGTCTAATATAGTGATTGACGAGCTGTTTTTCAAGCCCGTGACTGGCTTTAGTCCTAAGAACGCATGGTGGCTTGAGCTGTATCATAATCACAATACCGATATTGATTTGGCGGATGGCTTATGGCTATTTACTAACAATCGAGACGGCATCAATGTTGTTTGTCATGTACCAAGAGATACACTTAGGCTAAGTGCCAGTAGTCGAGTCGTAGTTTGTCATAATCGGAACTATTTTGAGGCTTATACGGGCGGCGTACCTTCCGGTACTACCATTGTCGAAACGTCCAGTCTTGGAACATGGCAATTTACACCAGAAACCGGCACTATTAGGGATCTCAGTAGAGGACTCTCCGCGACACCTTACTACGAACTCAATAACTTCTACGGTAATACGCCGCAGGTATTTAACTTAAGCTCGTCACAAGGCTGGCTGGCTTGTACAACCCGCACAATTGTCTCAGCTTCTAGTCTCGTCGACGGAGCACAGTTCACGACTTTCTTGGCCTATCCAGCACAAGCTCATGGGATGGATCTGGTTGTGTGGTCAGATGGGGTAGATATTACAACAATTCCTAGTGTAATACCAAGTCAAACTCCGTGGAGTAGTGGAGCTAGTCCCTTCAATATCAGTGCTATCACAACGGGTCAGTCTATTCGTCGTAATCCAACCGGCAATGATTCGGCATCAGGAGCCGCCGACTGGGCTATTGAGACGTTCCCGCGGCCAGGTGGTAAGTGGGAGCCCGATTCCGCAGAGTGGGCTAAGATTGAGCTGGCTGAACACACCACCGTGCTAACGGCAACTGCTTCGGCGACGGCAACAACGTTAGCTGTTAACAGTACTGAAGGTTGGCCGACACCCATTACGGGGGCCTGCTATCAAGGCATCCTGGACGCTGAAGTGTTTGACTACACGGCGGCAACCGGTACTACCATTACGCTCAGTGGCTCGGTAACGGATGAACATGCTGAC
>Ga0214473_10006807_pt1 | contig 13618 bp, 12 predicted proteins | sample RVTome_7_FD_203509 | JGI IMG/M metagenome (GOLD analysis project Ga0214473, IMG submission 203509) | Soil microbial communities from uranium-contaminated site in the Upper Colorado River Basin, Wyoming, United States - RVT98D197 | ecosystem: Environmental > Terrestrial > Soil > Contaminated >... | reverse complement strand
CGCTCCCCCTCATTCTGGATGCCGGCTTTCATGCCGACGATTTCCTTCTCTTCCCGCGCGAGCAGGAGAGCTGGGGATCTGCGGTCGCGTCGTATCTGAGCGGTCACGACCCGGAGGCAACACATTATTACCGCCCCGGGTGCCGTATCGTGCAACAGACCTTGCAAGCGGGATTCGGAACGAACGCGGTCGTATTCCATGCGTGGAATCTCCTTCTCCATCTGGCGGCTGTATACGTGCTGTATCGGCTGGCGCAGTCGATCAGCGGTGACAAGGTCGTCGCATGGATCGCGTCGGCCATCTTCCTCATCCATCCGGCGCACGATGAGCCGGTGATGTGGATCACCGGGATCAGCGGGCTGACGGATTCTCTCTTTCATCTAATCGGGCTGCTGGCGTTCGACTCGTATCTCAAGGGGAACCGTCGAAGTTACGGCTGGCTTGTGCCGGTCTGTTTTCTGATCGCGGTCTCGCACAAGGAGTCGGCGACATCGATGCTTCTGACTTTGCCATTGCTATGGTGGTATCGCGGACACAGGCGGGGGCAGCTTTGGCCGATTGCCGCGGTGGCGATTCTGACGGTTGCGCTTTCGATCTGGCGCGGGGTCATTGGTGTTGATTCATCGGCGGCGTGGCAGAATTTGACATTCAATCCCCTGGCTTGGGTGCGAACTGTGGTGTTCTATCTGCTGCAGTTTCTCTTGCCGGTGCGTTCATTCTTCCGCGCCATCGGATTCGACAACTACTACATCTGGCGCGACGCCATGCCGGTGGTGCCGGGCACCGTTGTTTATGGAATCGGGATTGCTGTTGTCGGAGTTCTCAGTCTCATATTGGGAGTCCGTTTGTGGCGCCGCTTTCCCCGCGAAACAAAGCTGGGGATCGGCCTCGCAATGCTCGCCATTGCGCCGCTTCTGATCTCGCGCTACACGGCGCTGCGCCTTCTCTATCTATCGTCCGCTCTCCTCTCTCTCGCTTTGGCGGCGTTCATCCGTCAGAGGATGCGTCGGGCGGCGATGGCATGGGCATTCGCCGGCTGGATTGCCGTGATGTCGATATCATGGGTCGAGCGCTCAACGGCGTGGAATGAGGCCGGCGAGAGAAACCAGATCATTCTACGCGAAGCCGTGCGCGCCCGGAAACAAACCCCCGAAAACACTGCGGCAGTTTACCTGGACGTGCCGCGACGGCACCTTGGGGCGTTTCTCTTCCCCGGCGCATTCGCCGAGGCGGTCGGGTGGGAGACGCGCATGCCACCCGGGTTCATTTTTGACTACGATAACGCGTATACAGACCGTGCACAGATCCCGACAAGCCGGATGTGGTATCGTTGGAATGGCGAGCGGTTCGAAGAAGTCACCGAGCCGGATGATCGTGGCGCCAATCCTTAGCCGGTCAAGCTTGATTGGCGATGACGGATTCGTTTGATTCGCCTCGCCCCAGGGGAGGACATGATAGGACAGACTCTCGTTGAGAAGATAGCAACGGCGCATGCGGTAGGACTGAAGCCCGGGCAGTTGGTGTATTCCGGGGACTTCATCACGATTCGCCCCAAGCATGTGATGACGCACGACAACACCAGCGCGGTGATGAGCAAGTTCAAATCGATCGGCGCGACCAGGATCGCCGACCCGCGCCAACCGGTGTTCGCGATTGATCACGACATTCAGAACACGTCGCCGGAAAATCTCGCCAAGTACGCGAAGATTGAAGAGTTTGCGAAGAAGCATGGGATCGATTTCTACCCCGCCGGTACGGGGATTAGCCACCAGGTGATGGTCGAAGAAGGATATGTCACTCCGGGCGCGATGATCGTCGGCTCGGACTCGCATTCGAATCTGTACGGCGCGGCGGCGGCATTGGGAACACCCGTAGTGCGTACGGATGCGGCGTCGATCTGGGCAACCGGTGTGACGTGGTGGCAGGTGCCCCCGATTGCGAAGGTGCAACTGGTCGGCAAACTGCGACCGGGCGTGGTCGGCAAGGATGTCATTATCGCCTTGTGTGGTCTGTTCAACCATGATGAGGTGCTCAACTTCGTCTGCGAGTTCGTGGGTGATGGCGTCAAGGCGCTGTCGATGGACCAGCGACTGAGCATTGCCAACATGACGACCGAATGGGGCGCGTTGGCGGGCGTCTTCCCCTTCGATGAAGTCTTGCGTGACTACCTTTTTGGCCGCGCCGATTATCTCGCAAAGAAGGGCAAGACGCGAATCACACAAGAGAATGTTGCGCATTGGTACGACCATCGGGCGCAGCCCGACCCCGATCCACATTACGACATCGAATTAACTCTCGATCTGGCAACAGTCATTCCGCACGTGTCGGGGCCAAACCATGTGAAGACGATGGTGTCCCTGCCGGAGATCGAGAAGAGGCGCGTGAAGATCGACAAGGCGTATCTGCTCAGTTGTGTGAACGCTCGCTTGGAAGACCTCAAGGAAGCGGCGTCGGTACTGAAAGGACGTAAGATCGCCAGCGGAGTCCAATTCTACGTCGCGGCGGCATCGGCGAATGTGCAGCAAGAGGCGGAACGGCTGGGGTACTGGCAGACGCTGGTGGATGCAGGCGCAACGACTCTGCCATCGGGATGCGGGCCGTGTATCGGACTGGGCACCGGGACACTCGAAGCAGGCGAGGTCGGAATCTCGGCGACCAACCGCAATTTCCAAGGGCGAATGGGACATCGGGATGCGCAGGTATATCTGGGCAGCCCGGCGGTGGTCGCGGCATCGGCAGCGGCGGGGTACATCGCGGCGCCGATGCAGTTTGAGAATGTGAATGGACGTTTCAGTATTATCACGCACGGACGGGCGAAACGCGAGCCCCAGAAACTCGATGTCGTCCCCGGTTTTCCGTCCCGGGTTTCGGGACGGCTGCTTTGGCTGCCTGTGGACAATCTCAACACGGACGGGATCTATTCCGGAAAACTGACCTATCGCGACGATGTCACGCCCGAAGAGATGGCGATGGCGTCCTTCGAGAATTACGATCCGAACTTTAGGACCATCGGCCAGAAGGGCGATGTTGTCGTTGCCGGTCAGAACTTCGGGACCGGCTCATCGCGCGAACAAGCGGCGACGTGCTTGATTCATCGCGGGATTCTCTGCGTGATCGCTTATTCGTTCTCGGAGACATACAAGCGCAATGCATTCAACAACGGATTCGTTGTCTTCGAATGCACGGAGCTGGTCGGGTACCTGCGCGAGAAGTATGGAGACCGTACCGAGAAGACAGTCGTCGGACCGAACATTGATATCGACTACCAAGCGTCGGTGATTACGTTTGACAGCAAGCCATTCCCCTTCCCTGCTCTTTCGAGCGTGGCGCAGGAACTGGTGGTCGCGGGCGGGGCGGAGGAATTGGTCAAGAGGCGGCTGAATTCGTAGGGGCGCAATTCATTGCACCCTCGGCGAGCATCCATTCGGGGAGAGCGCGATGAATCGCGCCCCTACGGTAGAGCGGATGACAGACCCGTTCGTAGAGTTTCGATTTCGCTTGAACACCCGTCGGTACGCTCCACATACTGGCCGCTCGTAAATGCGAGAAGGAGAGTAAGAAATGCCGAAATACAAGATCGCGTGGATGCCCGGAGACGGGGTTGGCAAGGATGTGATGGACGCCGGCAAAATCGTGCTCGATGCGTTGAAGTTTGACGCGGAGTACATACCGGCGGATATCGGTTGGGAATTCTGGTGTAAAGAGGGCAATGCGCTGCCCGATCGCACGCTCAAGATCCTGAGCGAGACCAAGTGCGCGCTCTTCGGCGCTATCACCTCAAAACCGAAGGAAGAAGCCGAGGCCGAGCTTGATCCATCGCTGCGCGGGAAGGGGCTGGTCTATCAGTCGCCCATCGTGAAGCTGCGGCAGACTCTGAACCTGAAGACAAATCTGCGCCCCTGCAAGGGCTACCCGGGTAACCCGCTAAACTTTCGTGATGGCATCGATCTGGTCGTCTTTCGTGAAAACACCGAGGACCTCTACTCCGGCGTCGAGTTCCACCCGGTTCCGGATGAAGTCCGTCAGGCGCTTTCCAAGCACAACAAGAACATGAAGAAGTTCGATCACGTGAAGGCGGAAGACCTCGCCATCTCCTGCCGCATCAATTCGCGGGAAGCATGCCGTTCGATCGTGACGGCGGCATTCGAATACGCCAAGCAGTATGGATACAAGTCGGTCACGGTGGTGGAGAAGCCGAATGTGATCCGTGAGACATCGGGGCTGTTTGTGCGCACGGCGCGTGAGGTGGCCAAAAAGTATCCCGGCATCGAATTGATCGAGACCAACATCGACGCCATGTGCATGTGGCTGATCAAGAATCCGCAGTCGTATGGGGTCCTGGTCTCCTCGAACATGTTCGGCGACATCATTTCCGATCTGTGCGCGCAGTTGGTGGGCGGATTGGGCTTCGCCTCGTCGGGAAATATCGGTGACCGCTACGCGGTGTTCGAGCCGACGCACGGCTCGGCGCCAAAGTACGCCGGACAGTACAAGGTCAATCCGATGGCGATGTTCCTGACGGCAAAGTTGATGCTCGACTGGCTCGGCGAAAAGCAGATGGCAGAGAAATTGGAGAATGCCATCGCGGCGGTAATTAGAGAAGGCAAGGTGCGTACCTACGACATGGGCGGGAAGGATTCATCGCTCGACATGGCGAAGGCGGTGGCGGGGAAGTTGTAGATCATTCCCGAATATGGAGGGGCGACGCAACGGGTCGCCCCTTCGTATGTCCCCTATCGCTTGACGCGCTTAAAGTGGTTCCTGCTGTACACCTCGAGCGGCTTCCCGGGCGCACCGATTTCAAAGACCTCGACAAACTCGTCGGGCGAAGGAACCTGATAGGTTTCCCGCAGTTTCCAATTGTCGTCAAAGTTCTCGTAGCGCTCACCCTCAAACACCAGCTTACCTATCTCACCTTTCGCCGAATCCAGAGCGTATTCGTTGACAAACCCCTCCTGGTGGAATTGACGCAGGATTAGTGTCTTGCGTCCCCGGTCATGGCTGAAGAAACTCCAATGTTCGTGGACTTCGCCTGCCTTGTTCTGTTCCTGCGGGGGATACGTGGAGATGTTCTTCTCGAACAGGTAGCGACCCTCCAAGATGAATGAATAGGTCCGCCGCACACTTCCCGTTCCAGACTGCCCTTCCGCGGTACCCTCCCACTCGCCTTCGAGAAAGCGAATCGGCGCCCATCGGTCGGGTGGCTTCGCTTGTGGAGCCGGGTCGTCCGCGGCCATCGAAAACGCACTCGCAGTGAAGACCATCAGCCCGAATCCGGCCAACCATCTCGTGCAATTCATCACATTCTCCTCACGTTACACATTCGGTTTGAACAAGCCGATCACAACCCCATCCGGATCGGCGAACATCCCGCACTCGCCGACACCCGGAATCGGCGTCAGTGGCAGCACTGTCTTCCCGCCCATCGATTCCGCCTTCTTCAGATAGGCGTTGATGTCACTGACCTGGACGTAAAAGGTCACATACGGTGCGCCCCCGGGGGGCGCATTGCCGATACCGCCGCCGATACTTGCCTCACCAGCCGGGCCGACCATTGCATACTCCATGCCCGGCGGTTCCTGAAACTGCCAATCGAACATCTTGCTGTAGAAGGCCTGTGCCTTGGCGCGGTCTTTCGCGCCGATTTCGAAATGCACAACCGGTTGACCCATGACGTGATCCTTTCCTTCCGACGATGTGACTTTGGTTTCGGGTTCCGAGGCTGAGAAGAGCGTGCCGGATCCCGCGAGCGCTCCGGCAACCAGGCCGATTGTAATACTCAGAAAAGTCTTCATTGTTGCGTTGCCCTTCAGTTCGAATGTGAGCCGTGTTCACGCGGTCTGACGTGATGGGTGTCGCCCGAACTTCTGGGTCGCATAGCCCAGAATCAGGCCGACGAGCGTGCCGGGGATCATGATTTCGACATAGTAGTGCTTGCCTGATTCATCGGGAAACATCGCGACGAGGTAGGCCAATGCGAGCCCAACGATGCCGCCCACGATGATTCCCAAGGGAAGTGAGTGGTACTTGCGGGCGACGAACCCGATGATGACGCCGGCAATGATCCCCTTGATGGTGGAGTAAATCACGATGCTCACGATCATCGGGGCGACCTCGGGACCTGCGAAGAGCGCCGTGAGACCATCAATGGCGCCCAATACCGCTCCGAGGATCACGCCCAACAGTGGTTTAGACATTTCGCGCTCCTTTTCGTTTCAGCCCGCGGGGCTGTTCTGCCCTTCTATTACTCGTTTTCTCCGCTTCATTTAAAGTCCGCGCCACAAAAGAAAGAAAAAACGTACGATGATGTAGACCAAGGCGATGATCACGATGAATTGGTACTTGTTGATCCAGCGCGCAACCTTTTCCCAAGGCCCTTCCACGCGGGCACTTACCGGCTCGCCATCGAGATATAGGCCGACGTCCTTTGACAGGGCATTGACGGAAGCATAGCGATCCTCGGGCCTAAGAGCCAGTGCCTTCAGGCAGATGGCCTCGAGGCGACGCGGGATGCCGTTGCTGAGGGAGCGTGGGGGCGCAAAGTCGCCGCGAATGGCACGATCAATAGCAACTGCCACTGCCTGATCCGGAATCGGTGGGCGGCCAGTCAGAACGAAATACAGAACCGCCCCGAGGCCGTATATGTCGGAGCGGTAATCGATCGTACCTTTTACTCCGGAGGCCTGCTCGGGCGACAAGTATCCGGGCGTGCCAACAACCGCGCCATCCTGAGTGATCGGCTCCGGGTTTTTGCTGGAACTCCTCGGCTCCGAAGAGTCGCTCGTCCACTTCTCCCTCATGTTGGCGGCTACTCCCCAGTCCATCACCAAGGACTCGCCGAATGCCCCGACCATGATGTTCGATGGTTTCAGATCGCGATGAAGAACGCCTCGCGAGTGAGCGAATGCCACGGCATCGCAAATGCGCAGGAAGATACGCAGACGGTCGTTGAGATTGGCGTGTGAGGCGACCTGTTGCTCAAGAGTTTGCCCCTGCACGAATTTCATTGTGTAGTAGACTCTCCCATCAGTCAAGGTACCGACATCGTGAATCGGTACAATCCCCGGATGCTCCAGTTGCGCGACGATCTTCGCCTCGCGTAGCATACGAGGGGCGAGGTCCGTGCCGGAGTCGGGGAGAGTAAGTATCTTCAGAGCGACATTTCTATTCAATGCCTCATCATACGCAAGGTAGACGGTAGCCATGCCGCCCACGGCAATTCGCCTCTCAATCCGATAGCGCGTGCCGGAGAGATCAGGGGCATCGACGAGGTCTCGCAGTCGGCGCATCTGATCGTCGGAGAGATTCGTCATGTGACGTCGATTCCGAGGAGGGTACGGGCTTCATCACGGAATTCTTCTTCGGATGAGGTCATTTCGCGCAACAATCCAAGCACGATTCGACGGAATTCTCTGCGTGCAAACGCAAGTTGATTGGTGATGTCATCGGATGTCGTTCCTAGTTCCGCTGCCAAAGTAGCGTACGTTGGTCGTGCTGAAGAATCCGAAGGGTCGAGGTCATAGCGCTCGAAAGCTCGATAGGCCATGCCCCTGTGCGACTCTTCGCAATACGCGCGGAGGCGAATAGTCGCAAGTGACAACAGAGACCGTACCCACTCTCTGTCGAAGCCGTCTTCGGGAGAAGGGTACGTGGCAGATCCGGATAGTGATTTCTCGATTTCCACGAGATCGAGGGGGATGTGATCTACTCCTCCACCGCGTTTTTGTCTCGCGGATGAGGCGTCCTCGCGCTGAATGAAACGGTCAAGACACACGCGCAGGAATGTTCGGAATCGGGCCCGTTGCGGATCAAACGTCGCGAAGAAATCCTTCTCCAGTACTTGCATGAAGAACCCTTGAGTGAGGTCTCTGGCTTCTTCGGTTTCTCGCTTCCAACGGAGGCGGATGTGTGTGTAGATAGGACGCCAGTAGACAGTGGCGACTGTCTCAAGGGCGCGTTCCCGCTCCTTTTGGTCCCCGCTGCGTAGGGCCATGATCGCCGAATACTGCGTTGCAGGAAATCGCCCTCCCGCCCCACCTGTCGAGATGTCGTGATCAGGAGCCATCTCGGCGGAAGAACGATTAGAGCGAATCCTCGATGACTTCGGTGTCGGTGATGCGGCCACTCACCTGGCGGCGCAGACGGATGCGGGTCAGCTCAGGATCTGACGAGAAGCCGTATCCCCTCATCACGTCTTGTTCGCGCGTGATCGTGACCAGACTGTCGGTTGTGATCAGACGACCGACGTCGTCCCACGCCAAGTGCGAGGATTCGAGAGTGCGGCGGTCATCAGTCTCAATCCGGACATTCCCAAACCCCTCAAGCAGACGCGCCCTTTCCCGGATCAGAGCTGAGTCGGCCTTGAGCGTCGAGGTATGTTTGCCCAAGCGGTCATAGAAATCGACGTGAAGACCGTATGCCCAGGCGGAGTCTTGGTCGGAGTAGGAAATGATTCGCCCACTCTGAATTCGGGTGGTGATGATCGATTCGGTCAGAAAAACCGTGGTCGCGTTGGTGGCTTCCGACGTTGGGAAGGGATGAATCGTGGTCGTTGAGGGAGCGGGAGTTTCCGGTTCGGCACAACCGGCAAGCCCGAGGAGAGCGATTCCGATGAAGAGGCGAATCCGCCGCGGCGGATTGGCGGTCACTTTACACTGCTCCTGACGAGAGGATATCGTGCATGTGCACAACACCATCGAGGTGACCGGCGTCGTCTGCAACCAAGAGAACGGTGATCTTCGCGTCTTCCATAAGCGCCAGGGCGGCGACGGCCAGTTCACCCTTATTGACTGTCTTGGGGCTGCGCGTCATGACATCGACAGCGTGAAGCGCGAACAGGTCACCTCGCTGTTCCATGTGGCGGCGCAGATCGCCGTCGGTAAAGATCCCAATGAGATGATTGTCGTCGCTAACTACGGCGGCGCAGCCCAGACGTTTGCGCGTCATCTCGACGAGCAAATCTTTGAACGTCGCGGATTCCGCAACCGATGGAACCTGGTCGCCGGTGTGCATGACATCGCCGACGGTCTGAAGCAGGCGGCGTCCCAAAGCGCCGCGTGGGTGGAAGCGCGCAAAGTCATCGGGTGTGATCCCGCGTTCCGACATCAGAACGATCGCGAGCGCGTCGCCGAGCGCCAAGGCCGCTGTCGTTGAACTGGTGGGAACGAGATTGTGTGGTTCGGCTTCGTGGTCCACAGAGGCATCCAAGACGATATCTGCCCGCTTGACCAACTCGCCCGTCGGGTTGCCCGTGATTAGAATGATCGGGGTGCCGAGACGCTTGAAGGCGGGAAGAAGATAACCGATCTCCTCGGATTCGGCCGATTTGGAGATGGCAAGCACGACATCATCGCTGCTGACGACACCGAGATCGCCGTGGCCCGCCTCGACCGGATGAAGGAAGAAAGCCGGTGTGCCGGTGGAAGAGAGCGTTGCGGCGATCTTCTGGCCGATCAGGCCCGATTTGCCCATGCCGGTGACGATCACGCGCCCACGCGCCTTGAGGATGAGGTCGACGGCCTGCTCGAAACTCTCATCAAGGCGCGCGACAAGCGTTACAAGCGCTTCGGATTCGCGCCGAAGTACGTCGGCAGCGAGCGACAGGCGATTCGATGGCTTGTCTGAGACTGTTTTCATCGAGAACCCACAGGATTACAGGCCTAATGGTTCGACCATACTCACCACGAGCGACCCGTGCCGCGGCCTACGGTCGCTTGTCATCCTTCATGGCTTGGCGTGATCCTTCCGGAGTCCAATCGAAACCGTGGGCATCGAGCAGGGCATCGATTGCTTCTCGCACAAAGCCACGACCTCCGGGTTTACGTACGACCCAGGTCGCCAGTTTCTTGATTTCAGGTGCGGCATCCGAAGGAGCGACCGAGAGGCACTTGCGCCGGAAGATGGGACGATCCGGCAGGTCATCACCCAAAAACATGATCTGATCGTCTTTGAGATCGTACTTTGACTTGAGGAGTTCGTAGACCTCCCCCTTGTCGCGCACACCCATGTAGACTTCATCGATGCGGAGATATTCGGCGCGGTGCCGTGTGGAGGCGTCATCATTGCCGGTAATGATCGCGAATTTGAACTCAAGCTTGTGCGCCATGAAGATGCCGACACCATCGGGCACCCAGAAACACTTGAGCCGTTCGCCCTTCTCGGAGACCCAAACATGGTTGTCGGTCAGAACACCATCGAAATCGAAGATGATCATCTTAATCTTTGCCAAACGACCGCGAGCCGGTTTACGGGGTGTCTTAGGCATGAGTTCCTGTGGGGAGAGGAACGCCCCGGTGAAGGGCCTGATCCGCTGCGTCGAACAGCTCGACGAGTCCGTTCAGCGGCCATTGTGTGTCCCTGTCACTCTTGGCGTTGGCGGGATCGGGATGCACTTCACAGAAAATGGCATCGACGCCGACTGCCAACGCGGCACGCAGGAGCGGCAACAGAAACTCACGTTTGCCACCCGATGCTCCTCCAGCCGAGCCGGGTGTTTGCACAGAGTGTGAGGCATCGAAACATACGGGGCAGCCGGTCGCGCGCATGATCGGCAGAGAACGAAAGTCGACAATCAGATCGCCGTACCCGTGTGAGCTTCCCCGTTCGGTCAGCATCACCCGGTCGTTGCCCGCCTTCACTGCCTTGTCCGCGATATGGGCCATGTCAGCGGGAGCGAGGAATTGCCCCTTCTTAATATTGACCGGCTTGCCGGTCTTGGCTGCGGCGACCACGAGATCAGTTTGGCGGCAGAGGAAGGCGGGAATCTGCAAGAGGTCGACAACATCGGCGGCGGCGCGAGCTTCCTCGACGGTGTGCACATCGGTCGTGACGGGCAGTCCGGCGGCATTTCGTACTTTTTCGAGCAGGCGCAAGCCCTCTTCGAGGCCCGGCCCCTGATAGGAATCACCCCGCAGCCGGTTCGCTTTGATATAGGAACCTTTGAAGATAATGGCGCGTCGGTCACGGGCAGAAGCTGTCGCCAACTGATCGGCGACATTCATTGCCATCTCTTCTGATTCGAGTACGCAGGGACCAAGAATCCAGACCAACTCATTGGAGCCGACGATCAGCTTTCCGACGGCGAATTGGCGTACCCTTTGGCTTTCGCGCTCAGTCATGTGCGATTCCTACACGTGAGCGTTCAATATAAACGAAACGGGGCGATGGAAGTATGACATCCGTCGCCCCGAAACACGGTCAGTCCGGCTTAGGCGGAGCGCTGTTCGACGATTGACTCGGTCTGGCGCGATAGGCGAAATCGGACCGCCGCCGCTACGAAGTCGCGGTAGAGCGGATGCGGATTGGTCGGACGGGACTTCAACTCGGGATGGAACTGCACACCGACAAACCAGGGATGCTTGGGAATCTCGACAATCTCGACGAGGGTGCCATCGGGGGACAGTCCAGCGGGGATCATGCCGGCGTTGAAGATCTGGTCACGGTACTGGTTGTTGAACTCGTAGCGATGACGGTGCCTTTCGGAAACTTGCGCGGCGCCGTAGGCGCGATGTGAGAATGTGCCTTCGTTGACAACGCAGGGGTAGGCGCCCAGACGCATCGTACCGCCCATGTTTATCACTTCGCGTTGTTCGGAGAGAAGCGTGATCACCGGGTGTTTGGCCTCGCGGTTGAATTCGCTGGATTGGGCATCGTCCAACCCGCACACGCTGCGGGCGAACTCGATCACCGCGCACTGCATACCAAGGCAAATGCCGAAGAACGGTATGCCGTGGATGCGGGCAAACTTGATGGCTTCGATCTTGCCTTCCACTCCGCGTTCGCCGAATCCGCCGGGTATCAGGAGACCGTCAACATTGTCTAGGTAGGGTTCGGCGCCCTGCTTCTTGATGTTTTCGGAGGACACCCACACCAGTTCGACGTGACTCTCGTTTGCGACGCCGGCATGAACGAACGATTCGATGATCGATTTGTAGGCGTCCTTCAGCGAGACATACTTCCCGCAGATTGCGATGCGCACATGATGTTTGGGGCCTTCGATGGTTTTCACGATGCGCCGCCAGTCGTCCAGTTGGGGCTGGCCAAGATTCAGACCCAGTGTCCGGCAGACCAGATCATCGACCCCCTGCTCGTGGAACAGCAGCGGCACCTTGTAGACGGAATTAACATCGACGGCGGAGAAGACCGCGCTGGCGGGCATGTTGCAGAACAGGCCGATCTTGGCGCGAATCTCTTCGCTGAGATCCTGCTGGGTGCGGCAGAGCAGCATGTGCGGCTGGATTCCGATCTCGCGGAGCGCCCTGACCGAATGCTGTGTCGGTTTGGTCTTCGGTTCGCCGGCGGTCTCGATGTACGGGACGAGCGTCAGGTGGATGTAGAGCGTGCGCCCGGGCGGGCTTTCCAAACCCATCTGTCGAATCGCTTCCAGGAACGGCAAGGACTCGATATCACCCACGGTCCCGCCGATTTCGGTGATCACAACATCGAGTGGGCCGTTGCGCTTTTCTATGCGCCGGATGCGTGACTTGATCTCGTTGGTGACGTGGGGGATGACCTGTACGGTCGCACCGAGGTAGTCGCCGCGGCGTTCGCGGGAGATGATCGCTTCGTAAACCTGACCCGTGGTGACGTTGCTCTGGCGGGTGAGGTTCTCATCGAGGAAACGTTCATAGTGGCCCAGATCGAGATCGGTCTCGGCGCCGTCGTCGAGGACGAAGACTTCGCCGTGCTGAAAAGGGTTCATTGTGCCGGGATCGACATTCAGGTAGGGGTCGAATTTCTGCATACCGACACGCAAGCCGCGCCGCTTCAGGAGCAGTCCGATCGATGCCGCCGCGATACCTTTGCCCAGCGATGAGACAACACCGCCGGTGACAAAGATGTGCCGTGTCTGGTTCACTTCCGCCTCCATCATTCCCTCCTATATGTTAGATCGGCCCCGTCCGATTAGTCTTTCCAATTCTTTCGCATCCTGCGGCGTATCCACTCCGTGGGTCTGGACCCGGCAGACGCCAACCGCGATCGGGACATCATGTTCCAACAGGCGCAATTGCTCGAGCCGCTCGCGTCTTTCCAGCGCTGTCGGCCGCCATGTTGCAAATCGCAACAGCATCGACCGCTCAAAGGCATACGCGCCCAAGTGCAGCCAGAAGGGCTCGGTCCCGTCAGATGCGTGGGGGATCGGTGCCCGCGAAAAGTACAAAGCGTGTCCCGATTGGGAAAGCACAACTTTCACACGGTTCGGATCCTGTGCGGATTTATGATCAAGGGGGCGGGCGAGGGTTGCAACGGGGCAGTCGGGATGGTTCTCAAGCGCACTTATCAACAGGTCGATCGGTCGACCGTTTGACAGCCACTCATCACCCTGCCAATTGACGACCCACTTCGCTTTGAGCCGTCGTGAAACATAGGCGGCACGATCCGATCCGGATTTCAGCGTCTTTGGGGTCATAACCACTTTGGCGCCGCTGTCTTCGGCGCACCGCGCGATCCGCAGATCATCCGTCGCCACGATCCAACGTTTCACGCGTCTGGCGCGGGCACAGCTCCGGATAATCAACGTGAGGAGAGGTTCGCCATCGATCGGAGTCAGGATTTTCCCGGGGAAGCGAGTCGAATCCCACCGCGCCGGGATGATTCCGACACAGTCTTCCAGCAAGAT
>Ga0214473_10006806_pt1 | contig 13619 bp, 9 predicted proteins | sample RVTome_7_FD_203509 | JGI IMG/M metagenome (GOLD analysis project Ga0214473, IMG submission 203509) | Soil microbial communities from uranium-contaminated site in the Upper Colorado River Basin, Wyoming, United States - RVT98D197 | ecosystem: Environmental > Terrestrial > Soil > Contaminated >... | reverse complement strand
TCCTTGATCAGCAAATTCGAAGCGCCAAGCACCTCCGCACCGGCTTCGCGCAACCCCAGAGAGGCCGTGATTCCTTTTCCCTCCTTTCTAAACCTATTTGACGCATCTTCTTGAGGAAAGGTTTACCCGCCTTCGCAGAAAGCCCCGTCCGGGAGGAGGGGGATGAATGCGAAAAGGGTATCCACCGTAGCCTTGGCGAAGGTGGATCTGCTTCGGCGGGTTTCGCCGAAGATGTGAAGATGCCCCGTGCGGCAGCACGGGGAGCTTCACTTCAACCCCCTGGAATCAGGGTTTCTTTCTCGGAGCACCCCTGGGGTTCGGCGCTTTCTTTTTTGAATTCCAGCGCATTTTCAATTGGTGAGGCGCTATGGGCGGGTTAGCCGATTCAAGAATTTGAGCGCTCCAGAAGGGAATGGGGATACCATAATAAATGGCCATCACTGTGGGTGTGTTCTTGCTTTCCTCTATTTTTGGCAGTAAAATATTTACCTTAGGTTAGGAAAGGATGAAAGAATCTCCAAACCATAATGAGTCCGTATGGAATTTTTGCGACTTCCTGGGCCATCGGGTCGTCGATCATCAGGGTCATGCCCTAGGGCGGGTAGTTGACCTGGTGGCCGACCTGCGCGAGCATGATCCACCTATCACCGGAGTCATCCTTTCCGGTTCTCATAAGAGCAGGCAACACCTTTCCTGGACCTGGGTTGAGGAGGTGCTGCCGGACTCGATTAAGGTGCGATCAGGAGCCCTTGACTCGCTCTCGGCAGTCGCCGCCCTGCCTGGCGAAATCATGCTTCGCAAAGGGCTGCTGGACAAGCAGATCGTCGACACAGAAGGGGCGAAAGTCGTACGGGTCAACGATCTTCAGCTGCGCCGGCGAAATGGACACCTTGTCCTTTCCAGAGTCGACGTAGGCATGAGGGGCCTTCTTCGGCGGTTGGGCCTTCTCCGGCCAACGGCTGCGTTGGTCCAGTGGCTCTTCGGTTACACTTTGCCGGATAACTTCATTGCCTGGCGTCTGGTGCAGCCGGTAGGCTCCCCGGACATTCTGCGGCTGAAGTTCTCACAGACGAGGTTGGCCCGCCTCCATCCTGCAGACCTCGCCGACATTATTGAAGATCTTGACCGGCCGGAGCGGGATCGGGTTTTCCGTGCCCTTGACATCGAGATGGCTGCCGAGGTCCTCGAGGAGGCTGATCCCAAGGTCCAGGTCCAGCTGATCCAGCACATGCCGACCGAAGAGGTCTCGGACGTGCTTGAGCAGATGTCGCCAAGTGAGGCCACGGACCTTCTCCAGGAATTGGAAGAGCCCCACGCCCAAACTCTCCTCCGGGAAATGGAGCCCGAAGCGGCACAGGATGTCCGATGCCTCCTCACCCACGACGAGGAGACGGCCGGCGGAATGATGACCACCAGTTTTTTCTCTCAGCCGCCACTCGCGACTGTCAATCAAGCCCTTGAGGCTTTGCGGCGTGAAGCGAGCGACCTCGATGTCATCTACTATACCTACGTGGAAGACCAACAAGGTCAGCTCGTTGGAGCCGTCAATCTACGTGAATTGCTGACCAGCGATCCTCAAGCACCGCTCGAGGCCATCATGGTCAAGAGAGTGGTTTCCGCAACTCTTGACGACAAACAGAGTGATATCGCGGACCTTTTTGTCAAGTATGGATTGAGAGCCTTGCCGGTAGTGGATAATGAGGGCCGGATCCACGGAGTCATCCGTTTCAAGAGCTTGCTTGAGGCGGTCGCGCCCCACCTTCGCTGACAGGTTCATAGAGCCGTCCGAAGGCAACTTACAGCCTTCGAGGAGAAATCACCTGTAGATGAACCTTCGATCCCCAGCAACTTCACTTCGCACAGAACCCCAGAAAACGCCCATGTCGCGTCAAGGCTATTGGCGGCGCCTGGCCCTGATCCTGGCAGTGATTGGTCCTGGTATCATCACTTCGAACGTGGACAACGACGCAGGCGGCATCACCACGTATTCCCTGGCAGGGTCTGAATTCGGTCTCAGACTCCTCTGGAGTATGGTGCCGATCACCGGCGCGCTCATCCTGATTCAGGAGATGAGCGCACGCATGGGCGTGGTTTCGGGTAAAGGCCTGGCCGCCCTGATCCGGGAGCAATTCGGAGCTGCCGTCACCTTCTATCTCATGATCTGCATCGTCCTGACGAACCTGGCCAACACAGTGGCCGAGTTTGCCGGAGTCGTGGCATCTCTCGAGCTATTCAGCGTTCCCCGATATTATTCGGCGCCACTGGCCGCTTTCCTGGTCTGGTTCCTCGTACTCAAAGGGTCTTACAAGACGGTGGAGAAGGTATTCCTTGGGGCCTGCGTCTTTTACGTGGCCTACATCGTTTCCGGTTTCCTTGCCAAACCCGACTGGGGCGCTGTTTCTCGCGAAATCCTGACTCCCCGGCCTGATTTTTCAACCGCAGCATTGACCATGGTCATCGGCCTTGTGGGAACAACCATTGCACCTTGGATGCAGTTTTACCTTCAGGCGGCCGTTGTCGACAAGGGTCTCACCGCACAGGACTACCGGATCATTCGATGGGACGTGATCGTCGGCTCGGTGACCGTTTCCCTAATCGCTTTCTTCATCATCCTTGTCTGCGCCGTCACTATTCACGCCCACGGTATCCATATTGAAAGCGTCAAAGAAGCCGCCCTTGCCCTAGTTCCCCTCGCAGGGAAATACGCCGCAGACCTCTTTGCCCTGGGTTTGTTGAATGCCTCTCTCTTTGCGGCTTCAATCTTACCGCTGTCCACGGCCTACACCGTGTGCGAGGCCTTTGGTTGGGAATCTTCGGTGGACTGCAAATTCGAGGAGGCCCCCCAGTTTTACATCCTTTACTCTCTGATGATCGTCCTGAGCGCCGGGTTGGTCATGATACCGAACGTGCCGTTGATCCCGATCATGTATTTCTCCCAGGTCCTCAACGGGGTGGTCCTGCCGATCATCCTCTTCTTTATGATCCGCTTGATCAACGATCCTTCCGTGATGGGCGAGCATGTCAATAGCCGCTTTTCCAATATTCTCACCTGGGTTACCGCAGGGGTCTTTAGCCTTCTGTCGATCACGACGGCCGTCACATTGATTTGGTAAACCTTGCCCCAGAGTTTGCTGACCGGCGGTTTGCGAAGCGAGGGATTGACGTCAAGCGCAGCGCCTGTCCGGTGAAATCCTTATGCGCCGATCTCTTTCATGAGGTTGAGGATGAAGCGTGCCGCCTGTTCCGCACCGTTTGGGGTATGTCTCTCGACGCGTTGCAGGGCAAACAGTTGAGTAAGACGGGAGAGAAAAGACCCTTCGTAGAATTCTGTGTCTTCGATGGCAAATCCCTGCATATGATTTTCAATGTATGAGACCAGGACCCTGGATTCTCTGAAATCACTCCTGGCAATATACCCGAAAGGAATTCCGGCCCAATAGACTTCTGAAAGGGTGCTGTAGCCGACCTTGCCGATGAGGGCGTCAGAGGCGGTGACTAAGTCTGGATGAAAGTATTCGGAATGATGAGGAAGAAGGAACAGGTTTTTTCTGTTTTTCAACTCACGGCCGGCCCCTGGCACGAGGAAGACAATGTCTTCATACTTCAGCAGCTCATCCATGAAGGGGAAGTTCTCCGGGATGCCTCCCATGGTGATCATGGCCACGACCGCATCAGAGGGAATACCGAGTCTTCTTCGAGTCTCCTCCCGCGGGGTCCTGGCTTTTCGGCTCACCGGGGAGGTGGTGAGGTGGACTTTGCGCGGGCAGCAAACCGGTTGAGTCTGAATATGAAAATCCGCTGTGCGAAAGAGTTCTCCAAGATAGGAGAGATGGCCGCGCAGTCCCGCGCACTCGGCCACGTAGTCTTCGTAGATCCAGTCCCATGTGAAATTCTCGATGAGGAGCGAAGGAATCCCTGCGTGCCTGGCCACGAGAATTCCCATGGGCGAAATGTCACAGAGGATGAGCCGGCAACGGCGCTCTAAGACATCATGGGCCAGTTCAGAGATCTTTTCTTTCCGGAAGGGCAGAAACGAGTCCAGCTGCGCCAGGGTTTCTGCGAGATTGATCTTCAAAGAGGTTTCCTGAACAAGGCCGATATCGGTGAGAAGAGGGCGGTATGCAAAAGCCCCTGAAAGGGAATGACGGAAAAACCATTCAGGGACAGAAGTGAAAATTTCAAATTCCTTTTCAGGGTCAAGGAGATGAAAGGCTTCCATCACGGCTGCAGCCCTTGCCGCGTGGCCGTATCCGTGAGGGGAGATGAAACAGGCAATACGATTTTTTTCGATAGCAGACATCCTCATTTTGAGTCAATAATGGTCTCACACTTGTCAGGACACTTTCCATAAATCCCTCCTGACCTCCCTTTAGCAAAGGGAGGGATTACCCCTCTTTGGTAAAGAGGGGTGAGGGGAGATTTTGCGGGCCACATCATTTCAATTGTGACACGGTTGATGAGCTCTATGCTTAGACGCTCTTCACGGGAACGGTAGCCTTGTAAAGGGTGGCATTACCCTCTATCGCGACCTCTTTCACCATGGCCGGAACAAGGAATGAAGACCCACGGGAAACCGCAAGGACCTCGGCCATTGCCACGTCTGTGATTTCGGCAATTCCCTGAGTGCAGATCATGATTTCAAGAGATTTCCTGCCCCTCTCATGGTATGGCGCTTCTTTTTGAAGGGAGAGCCTGGAGAGAAGAAACTCTTTTGCAGGAGTGGGATACAGCCATTCCGCTTTTCCTCGGGCTTTCGGCTTGATGTGGTTTCGGGAACTCTCCTTGCAGCGGAGGATTCTAAGGAGCTCAGGGACATCCACATGCTTAGTGGTCAGTCCTGCCCGGATCACGTTATCCGAGTTGGCCATGAGTTCCACCCCGGCGCCTTGAAGGTAGGAATGGAGCTCGCCGGAATCGATATAGAGCGCCTGGCCGGGCTCGAGATGGATCAGGTTCAGAAGGAGAGGGGCAAAAACACCCATGTCATCGGAAAAACATTGATGAAGCCTGATCACCCATCTGAAAACAGGATCAGTGGAAGCAAGGCTCTCGGAAACCAAGATCAATTCGGAAATGGCTTTCTTGCGGTGTTCCGGCTCCAACACCATTAGGGTGGAAAAAAATCCGGCAAGACCCCGGGTCGTTTTATTCTTGCGAAGCAGGCGGATCCGTGCAGCAAGAGAAGGAATGGGAGCTCTTTCAAAGAGGGCAAGGATATCATCGACCTTGCGGAAGCCTTTCAGAGCATCAAATGGGGTCAGAGCACAAAGGATTTCGGGTTTGTGGTTTCCGTCCCTGTAATTGCGTGCCGGATCGTCCAGGGTGATCCGGAGACGGTTTTCTGTGGCAAAACCTTGGCGAGCCTGAGGCAGGTTTGGGTGAGCCTGAATGGATAGAGGCATGGTTGCTGCGAGGATCTTGAACAAGAAGGGCAATTGGTTTGAAAACTTCTTGGCCACCTCCTTCCCGAGAATATTTTCGGGATCCCTCTGAATCAAATCCGGAAGGGAGATCCACGCGCCGTCCCAATGGACTTTGGAGATCCCTTTGGGATGGACCCCCATCCAAAGTTCTGCCCTGGGACTGGCAGAGGGAGAAGCTTCTCCCAGGAGCTCGGGGATGAAAGTCTTGGACCCCCAGGCATACTCTTGAACAGGGTTTTTGAGGGGTGCGATTCTTTTCAAGAAGGTCCCTTCAGCAGTGGAGCTCGAATGGAAACTTATCGTTTCTTATCAGTTTGGCCCACGGTTTTTTCATTTTGCTCCCCCCTTCTGATGTCTTCATTGACTGTGGGGGTTTTTTCGACTATATTTAATATCATATCATTGTGATTAGCAACATTCAGTTGTATGAATTGCTGACCAAGCAACGCTTCGTGATCCCGAAACGAAAGGGACGAACATGTTTATCTTCGTATCTGAAGAGACTCACCAGGACGGTCATGTGCTCCTCAAGGATGGAACCTCCGGCAACTGGCTTTATGTGGTGCTTTCGGGGGCTGTGGAGATTTCCAAGACGATCGACGGGAAGAAGTACGTGATTGACGTGCTCCGGGCTGGTGAGGTTTTTGGCGAAGTGGGTTTCATTGGAGGGAAGAAAAGGACGGCCACGGCAACGACCATCGGCCAGACCGTGATTGGGGTGGTAGATCGCTCTTCGCTGGATGCGGAATTCAACAAGCTCTCGTCCGATTTCAGGGCGATTCTCCTGGCCATGGCGAACCGGTTTGAAAAAATGGTCAACCGGGTTGTGGAGTTCTCATCCAGGACCGATATGCGGATCCAGAAGACGCTTTCTCTGACCTATAAAGATGATGAGGCGTTTATCAGTGCCTATACGAGTAATATCAGTACTGGCGGCCTGTTTATAAAGACCGAAAAGCCCCTCCGGCTGGGAGATCAGTTCCTGCTGAGGCTCCAGCTTCCGGCCCTCCAGGAACCTCTCAAGGTTTCGTGCGAGGTCGCGTGGGTCAGAGGCCCGGCAGAAGCAACCGCAAAGGAGCCGGCCGGAATGGGCATTAAGTTTATTGAGATGAGCAAGGGGGATCGCGAGGCCCTCAAGCAGTACCTCGGCAAAGTCACCAAGGGCTAAGTGCTTCGATTCGCAAATACAGTGACGTGTTTTTTGGCCCGCAACCGATAAGTTGCTCCCTCAGCACTCAGTCCTGAGGAAATACATTCGTCATCGAATTTGTGACTCGATGGACTGAGGAACAAAGAAAGAGAACGTGTCTGGGTCGTTTATATGAATCAGATCTTTTGTTGCACAAGGCGAGGTTTTTATTTTTTTGAAGGGCCCCCGTGGCTTCGGGGTCGATGAGACCACCCCGCCTGACCGATCAAATCCGGGGCCATGGGCAGATGAAGAGCTCATGGCCCCTCGGTTTTTCATGGAGGTGAATGTGTCCTGGGAACTCACTTACGTTGAGCGAAGAAAAAATCTCGAGGATGCCCTCAGAGCGGTGAAGCGAGGAGCCAAGGTGTTTCTGGGCACGGCGTGCGCTGAACCGCAGTACCTGGTCGAGGGGCTCATCGATAGAGCCGACAGGTTGCACGACGTTCAGGTTCTTCATTTCATCACCCTGGGGGATGCGCCTTACACGGAAAAGCGGTTTGACACGCGGTTCAGACACAATACCTTTTTTGTCGGGCCGAACACCCGTGATGCCATTAACGAGGCACGAGCCGACTACACCCCTGTCTTCATATCCGAGATCCCAAGTCTTTTCCGAAAAGGGATTGTCCCTATCGATGTAGCCCTGGTCCAGGTGTCTCCTCCGGACCGACATGGATATGTGAGCCTTGGCATTTCCGTGGATATTGTAAAAGCGGCGGTGGACTCCGCGCGAATGGTCATTGCGCAGGTGAACCGCAACATGCCCAGGACCCTTGGCGACACCTTCATTCCTGTTCACAAAATCCACACCTTTGTGGAGCACGACGCCCCGCTTGTGGAGTTCCATTATCCTGAGCTGGATGATGTGGGAAAGGCGATTGCTCGGAATGTGGCCAAGCTGGTGAGTGACGGAGACACGCTGCACCTCGGCTTCGGGCACATCCCCTACGGGGTCCTGAGGTTTCTCTCGGACAAGAAGGACCTGGGAGTGCACACGGAAGTCGTTTCCGATGACTTCATGGACCTTATCGAGCAAGGGGTGATCACGGGGGAACGCAAGACCTTGAATCCGGGACAGGTGGTTTGCAGTTTCTGCATCGGAACCCGCAAGATCTTTGACTATGTTCAGGACAACCCCCGGATTGGTTTTTATCCTGCCGAATACATCTACAATCCTCTGGTCATTGCCCAGAACGAACGGATGGTGTCCATCGGAAGTTGTCTGGAGGTGGATTTGAGCGGGCAGATCTGCTCAGAGTCCAAAGGGTTTCACTTTTACAGCGGCATCGGGGGCCGGCTCGATTTCATCCGGGGAGCCGCTATGTCAAAGGGCGGCAAGTCCATCATTACCCTGCCGTCCACCACGAAGGACGGAAAACAATCACGCATAAGCGCCCATCTGCAGGAAGGGGCAGGGGTGGTGGCTACCCGTGGGGACGTTCAGTATGTGGTTACGGAATACGGTATCGCCTATCTTCGCGGAAAAACAGTACGAGAGAGAGCCATGGCCCTCATCAATATCGCTCACCCGCGTTTCCGGAGTGAACTGCTGGAGGAAGCCAAGAAGCGTTCTTATGTTTATCCAGATCAGATCCTGGTTCACACGGAAAACCATGCTTATCCCGAGGAAGAAGAATCCAAGGAAACCCTTTCGGACGGGTCTGTGATCACGATTCGCCCTATCAAGCCCACGGATGAACCTCTGCTCCAGGATTTCTTCTACTCCCATTCCGATGAAACGGTGTACCTCAGGTATTTTCGCCAGGTGCGGGCTATGCCCCACATCACCGCTCAGACGATGGTCAACCTGGACTACCAGGAGCGCATGGCTTTCGTGGCAACGCTTGGCGACATAGGCCTTGAAAGGATCATCGGCGTGGGCCGGTATGAGGCGGAGAGAGAGGATCGGGGAATCGTGGAGGTGGCCTACACGGTGCATGAAGATTACCAGGGTCGGGGTCTCGGCACCTTGCTTCAGCAACACCTTGAAAGCTATGCCAAACGCAAAGGTTTTGTAGGCGTGGCAGGTTACCTTTTTCAGGACAATGTTCCGATGCTGAAAACCTTTGCTCGAAAGGGGGCTTATAGCGGTGAGATTCTTGAGGAGGGGATTCTCAGGGTCATACGATACTTCGATGCACCGTCTCAATAGGCCCTGCTCCGCGTTTTCCTTTGCTTTGAGAGAATGCGGGAGAAAGGATGACTTCAGATTAAATACCTGATAAAGAGGATAGAAATCTCCAGAGGATAGGGGAGGGACCTATCGATGAAAAACGGGGACAAAGGGATCACTTTTCTCGGGAAGGGCACCCGCTTCGAAGGGAAGCTGCGATTTCAAGGCACCATGAGGATCGACGGCCATTTCAAAGGGGAGGTCTTCGCCCAGGGGAATCTCATTGTGGGAGAAGATGCGCTGATTGAGGGCGATCTGAATGTCTCCTACGTTTCCGTGAGCGGCGAAGTTCATGGGAATATTGTTGCTGATCAGCGGGTGGACCTCCGCGCTCCGAGCAAGGTCTTCGGGAATATCCAGTCTCCCGCCGTGGTGATGGAAGAAGGGGTCATCTTCGAAGGAACCACCAAGATGTACCAGGCCAAGCGGGGCGCCGGAAGGACGGAGGTCATTGATGCGGATGACTATCATGGAGGCCCTCCTCCCAATCTCACGGCGATTTACGGTATGGTGAAGGATCAGAACACAGGTCAGCCGGTCAAGAATGCCCGAATCACGTCCAAGGGGGATGGAAAGTGCAGGACGGAAACGAATGCCTCCGGGTACTATGAACTGATTCATCTCAAAGACGGAAAATGGAAAGTGAAGGTTGAGGCAGAGGGCTACAAAAAACAGAAGTCGGAAGTGACCATTTCGGGAATAGGAACCTACCAGCAGGATTTTGAGCTCACGCCGAAGAAGTGAAAAAGAGCGCAAAAGGAGGATGACGGTGAGCGACGAGACGATCAGAAAGAGAACTCAGGAAACGGCCAAGAAGCTCTTCGGAGGCGGAATCAAAATGGACCCGCCCTACCTGACCTGGAAGGAATTCGATAAAGACCTTGCCAATGATTTCTCCATGCACATTACCGGGAATCTTTACTCGAGAACAGTCCTCACGCTTCCGGAAAGGCAAATGGTCGCGTGTGCCATGCTGGCGGCCCTTCGTGCGAGGGATGAGCTGAAGCTTCATGTCAACGCGGCCCTGAATGTCGGTTGTGATCCCAAAAAACTCACAGAGGTCTTCTTCCAGCTCGCCACGTATGCGGGCATGCCCTCTGTGAACGAAGCCCTTCAAGTTTACCGGGAGGTCCTCAAGGAGAGGGGCGAGTGGCCGATCAAAGGGTAGCACGCCGCGGATAGAGATGAGAATCGATTGGTGGCTCACAGGAATCTGTTTCGGAAGGGCCTTGAGCCAGACCGTTACCATGGTTTACGCCGCCGCGCTCCCGGTTCTTCAGCGAGAGTGGGAGATGTCTGCGGCAAAAGCAGGAGCCATCTCCAGCGGTTACCAAATCGGCTACGCCATATCCCTCCTGGTCATCTCCAGCCTCGCCGACAGGATCGGGGCAAGATTTCTTTTCATTGCATCCACGATGTCAGGGGCGGCTTTCACGACCGTCTTTGCGTTTTTCGCCCGGGACTATTTCTCCGCCTTGATTCTTTACACTCTTGTGGCGCTCGCCATAGGAGGAAGCTACACGACAGGTTTGATTCTTCTTTCCGAAAAGTACGCTCCAGAGCGCCGGGGAATGGCCACAGGGTTTTATATTGCAAGTTCCTCACTCGGATATTTTCTCTCCCTGGTCTTGAGCGGTATTGCCATTCCTTTGGGCGGCTACAGGCTGTCCTTCTTTGCCACGTGCGGCGCGACAATCCTGGGAGGTATTCTTACATGGATCACTCTGGCCAGGACGCGGGAGACGGTCGTGGTACGGAAAACGCAGCAGAGCTTCAGAAAGGAAGTGCTCACAAACAAGCCGGCTGTGCTTTTCATAGGAGCTTACACCGCCCACTGCTGGGAACTCCTGGGGATGTGGGCATGGGCTCCGGCCTTCATGACCGCCTGCCTGGTTGCTCAAGGCTCTGAAGGGCTCAGCGCTGCCGGAATGGGTGCCTACATCACCGCAGGATTTCATCTGGCCGGGCTAGCGGCTTCTTTCTCAATGGGGACCCTGTCTGACCGGCTCGGCCGCGCAAGAGTGATCCTGTTTCTTGCGAGCATCAGCACGTTTTGCTCCTTTGTTTTCGGCTGGATGATAGGACTGCCTTTCTTCTTGATCATTCTTGTGGGTATCCTCTACTCCTTCACCTCCCTGGGAGATTCTCCTGTGCTATCCGTCGGGCTGACCGAGGTGGTCACACCTTCCTATCTGGGCGCGGCGTTCGGGTTGAGATCCTTACTCGGATTTGGAGCTGGCGGCATATCTCCTCTGGTCTTTGGTCTTCTTCTGGATTGGAGCAACCCTCATGGTTTGGGGCAGGACTACTATGTAAATTGGGGATGGGCGTTTGTAAGCCTCGGCCTGCCGGGCTTCGGAGCAATCTGGGCGGCTAACACGTTAAGAAAGGGCGGGGGATCATTGAGCATTGAACATTGAACATTGGGCATTGAGCACTGGAAATTGAAGATGGATGATTTCTTTTTGCGCCAATGCTGATGGCTTGGTAAAGAGTCGTCACCCCGGTGAAAACCGGGGTCCAGAGGTGATTGGTATTCCTGGATTCCGGCTTCCGCCGGAATGACAAAAAAGGGCCCCTAATGGCCGGACGATGAAGAGGAACCGGGGCTCCTGACCAGATGAACCTCCAGAGGCCCTGAGGTGTCGAGGTGGATGTCGCGCTGCGGAAAAGCGATGTTGATGCCCGCCTTCCGGAATTCACGTTCAATGGCCAGATGTAAATGGTGGGTCACAGAGAGGCGATTGTCCAGCCCCCTCACGAAAACGCGGAGCTCAAAATTGAGGCTGTTGTCACCGAAGCCGAGGAAAAGGGCCGAGGGCTCCGGCTGGCTCAGGACCATCAGGTTTTCCCTGGCGATTTTGAGAAGCAGCTTCTCCGTCGCCTGAGTGTCGGAACCGTAGGCAACGCCCACGGGGATGACCACTCGGGTGATGGGGTCTGAAAGAGACCAATTGATCAGTTTTCCGGTGATGAATTCCTTGTTCGGCACGATCAGTTCACGGCGGTCCCAGTCTGTGACAGTCGTTGCACGGATCTGAATCCTGGTAACCTTGCCTGTTTGGTCACCGATAGTAAGCACATCCCCGACCCGGAAAGGCCGCTCAAAAAGGATAATCAGGCCGCAAACGAAATTGGCGACGATTTCCTGAAGACCGAAACCCAGGCCGACGCCGAGAGCCGCCACCAGCCACTGGATGCCCGACCATCTCAGGCCAACAGCGCCGAGAGTGACAATGATGCCTATCGCAGTGATCGCGTATCGGAGAAGAGTGTGGATGGCGTAGCGCGCCCCCGCATCCGGCGACAGCCGGTTCAGCAGCAGGAGCTCCAGGACCCCGGGCAAGTTCCGGGCGGCAGCGACCGTGAGCGCCGCGGCGACGATGGCAGTGACCAGATGGGCCAGGGTGATGGGAACCGATTTCTTGACCCCGTCGATTTCCGTCGCATAGCTCCACAGGGGAGTGCCTCCGGCCAGTTTAAGGGCCGGCAACACAGGGGCCCAGATCACCCACAAGCAGAAAAAACCGAGAACGAGGGTCACGATGTTGACGAGCGTTCGGCTCCGCTGATCCAGATCGCGTGTCCTTTCTTCGGCTGCGTGAGGGTCTCCCTCCTTTCGGCTTGTTTCAGCGCCTTGCCCTTGCCGTGATCCGTTTCCACTTTCTATTGCAGCGACTTGGTTTTCAGGAAGAGCAAGACGGCGCTTGGCGCTGGAGATCCACTTCATGACCAGCCCGTAGGCAAGGGTCAGGCACACGATGAGCAGGAGGGTTGCATTGTAGCGACCCTGCAGGACAGAGGCGGTATAATGGTACCCCACGGCTGCAAGGCCTGCGAGCACGATGGGGGTCCCCACCAAGGCCAGATACCAGAGATGCCTCAACCTGAATACCCAATCCTGCGAATGACGTTGTAGAAAAAAAGAACCGATTGCGCTCGACGGTCGAAGCACCCTCACAAAAAAGACCGCAATACCGAGCAATGCCGCGATGGACGCGAAACGCCCTAACGAGTTGTAGTAGAGAGCGTTTCCTTCCATCTCGGTCATGCCGACGATAAAAGAAAGCGGGATGAGCAGTTGTGTCACCCACAGGACATTATGGCGGAGGCTTCGTCGCGCCTCTTCCGGCCAGGCAAAGTGGGCCTCCGCCAGCCCGTCACGCCGGCAGAAATGGTAGAGGAATGCCGTCACCGCCAGCGTGTTGGCTGCCAAGAGCAGTCCCCCGCCCACCGCACGACTAAAGTCATCGGCTTCATGCGCAGAGGACAACTGATAACCGATAAAGCCCATGAGGAAAGGGAGAGCCAATGCAAGGTAGACGGTCATGCCCAAGGCCTTGAGGGTCAGCCCCGCTGTGGCCTTCTCCACTTCGCGAGCCGCCAACGCGATTTTGCCCAACTCCCCTTTTACCCGAGGTCTTCCAGCGAAGAAGAGAGCGGTCAACAACAGCCCGAAAACCCAGGAACCGGGGCTACGCGATAGCCCCTCTCCCACGTCCTGCAAGACGCGAAACCAGTTCAATGGGTTTATGGCCCAGAACACCGCTTTGGGGAGGTTTGTGAAGTCACCGCCTCGAATGAATCGCGAGCTTCGAATCCACAGGAGATGGGCATCCAGAAAATCCGCGTATTCACGGGCTCTCAGGGCCCATTGCTGCTCCGTGAATTCTAGGGTCTGAAGATCCTTGACATATCGGCGATAACTCGATTCCAGTTTTCCAAGGAGCTCGCGTCGGTCCAGGAGCAGGGTTTCTATTTTTGCCTTTGACGCGGCCGCATCACGGGGAGGGAGAGGGCCGAGGGATCGGAGGATCCTATCCGTTTCGGC
>Ga0214473_10006805_pt1 | contig 13619 bp, 6 predicted proteins | sample RVTome_7_FD_203509 | JGI IMG/M metagenome (GOLD analysis project Ga0214473, IMG submission 203509) | Soil microbial communities from uranium-contaminated site in the Upper Colorado River Basin, Wyoming, United States - RVT98D197 | ecosystem: Environmental > Terrestrial > Soil > Contaminated >... | reverse complement strand
CTCTGGAGTGTGGCCAGGTTGAGGCTCGTCCCCGCGCCGTCGGCGGAAAACAAGGTTTGGGTCGTCGCCAGGGCTGCCGAGTTATAGTTCGTAACAGTCCCTGGCAACGTGAAGGTCGAGCCATTGGTAAGCACAAACCGGCTGTTGTCGATGTTTGTCAGCGAACCGGCCACCAGTGTCCCGTTGGTGGGGTTGATCTCCGAATTGGTCAGCAACTTAAGCTGCGGGGCGCTCAACGTCCCCGTGGAAGCAAGGTTTATCCGACCATTATCCAAACTGACCAGTGCCGGCACATTCAATGTCTGTCCTGTCGGAACTTCGAAGAACACCCTATTTCCGGAGACAAGTGCGGGCAGCGTCATCGGGCCCGCAAATGAAAACTTCACAAACGAGCCAGAGCCGCTTGCCGCGGCGGTCTGCAAGCTGCCGAGATTTATGCTGCCGCTGGATGAAGTTAGAATATCCAACCGGGCGTTCGTACCGGCAGGGCCAACAATCGACGTGACATCCGAAAGGTCGATCATACCCGAATTGGTGGCGCTGATCGTGTGAACGATGCTGTTGGTGGTGAAGCCATCGTTGATAGTCGTCAGATTGGGCAGGTTCAATTCGGCATTCACGCCGTTGGCCGACAGCAGCGTCGTCGCCGTCGTAAAACCTGTCGACACGTAGGCCGTAGCAGCGAGGTTGACGTCGCTGTTTACGCCTACGGCAATTCGGGGAGTCGTGCCACGGAACGCCGTGGTCGAATGAACGGCGGCGAAATCACCGTCGTTGGACATGCTGATGATGCCGAGAATCGCCGCCTGTTCGAGGACAGTCAAATCGGCGTCTGAGTTTGACGTGAGGGTGGCGCCCGCGTTGAGCGTCAAGCGCGTGATATCGTTCGCTCCCAACACGTCATAATTCACCGTAATGTTGGCAGGAATGGTCACGTGGAATGTATCCGTGACATTGTTCAGTGGCACGACACCTGTCGACCAGTTGCCCGGCACATTCCAAAAGCCGTTGTTGGCACCAGTATAGTTGACAGTTTGCAGTGCTGCCTCCAACCGCATCGCACTAAGACTGACAGCCCACAGCGGCACGACGAGAAACACGCGCAGCCACTTGCGCATCTGCCAACGTGTCTCGAACTGCGACCTGTTTCCACACTTTACGGTCGTTTCTACAAGTGACATATCGGTTCTCCCACTACAGTGAATGTCGTGTTGCCCAGAGTTCAGAGATGTGATTCCTGCCGCCCCCTCATCGTGTCTCGGTTAACTTCGACAAGCCCATTTTTGAAATTGCTTCCATCGCCAGTGCCGCCAAGACTAATAAAATGAGACGCAAAAACGTTTCAGCGAAGAGTCGTGACCCATGCCTACCTCCTAATGGCGACTGAAATTGATCGACGATCATACATCTGCTTCAATCCACTGCGCCGCATCGCGGTCAGAAATAAACACCCCCCTACCGTCAAGAGCAGCAATGCAGAAGGCTCGGGCACCGCGACGAGATTCGAGACGAAAATGCCGTCGGAGCCATCGGTAAAGCTCGCCCAGAAGGCCAGTTGGCCACGGTCATTGAAGCCGGTCCCGTTGCGTCGAAACGAGGATTGCCCCTGTTCTTCTATACGAGTCAAGAAACTCAAACCATTGATTGTGCGGAAATCACCCGGCGCAACTTCCAACTGATCTCCGTACCGAATGACCAGGCGCAGGTTTCCGGCCCGATCTTCCGCCCATAACCCGCCACCATTCGTGGCATCCACGTCAGGGCCGGAAAGTCCCGCGGTGAACGCCAAGTGCCCAGCCGAGTTCTGTGCAAAACTCTCGCCGGTGTTGCAACAAGGAGAAGCAACAAACCCGAAATACGTCCCCTCGCTCGTTCCTGGCGCACGAGCGCCTTCCCGCGCGACCAGATGAAGCGACCCGAATCCCTCCGACCAATAGCTCATATCATTTCCATCATCCACGCCGACGCCTCCAAGCTGCGCAACGAATGCTGTCTGACCGGCGGAGTTAAACGTCAGCCAATCGCCGCAGCAGCCCTGTAAATCTTGGAAGATCACTCCTGGAGGCGCTCCCGGCGCTTGATCGCCTTCCCGCGCCACCAGCGTGGGCGCGCCGGAACCGTTCGAGAAAATGCCCGTACTGTTCGAAGAGTTAACCCCGGAGCCAGTTAGTGAACTCACGAACGCAACCTGGCCAACTGAGTTAAGTTCCAATTCAATAGTAACGCGATTTACTCTGAAGCTGACCCCGTCGGGAACACCTAAAATGGGATCTCCTTCGCGAACAACTGCACTCAGGGTCCCGTTCTCCTCCAGAAATATGCCGCCGCCCAACCTGGTCTGGCTGTCCGCGCTTGCGAAAACACTTGCGGCGAACGCCGTTTGTCCGGCTGAATTGAAGGTTGGATCGAAAAGTCGCGCATCGCGCGGACCCGTGACTCTTCCTCCCAAACTGGCGCCGGGTGGAAATCCGGGGGCCTGCGCGGCTGGTCCAGCAATAAGTTCCAGCATACCGACATCTTCTGTCCAAAGTCCGATAGCAGACGGCGCTTCATCTCCAACCAGTGTGGAAACAAACGCCGCCTCCCCCACGGAGTTCAAGACCGGTGGGCCGTAGCTTGACTCACTAAGATCGACGCTCTCATAGCCGTCTGGCAGTCCGGGTGGGGCGAATCCGCTCCTAGCCACCAGACGTAGCGATCCACTGTGCCCGGCCCAGAAGCCTTGGTTATTCGTGCTGTCGACGTCGGCGCCTGCCAGTTCGGCGCCGAATGCGATGTCGCCCGAATCAGAAAACTCGACTGTGGGAATCAAATAGCCGACTCGATCTGCCCGAAATCTCGCAAGCGTTGCGCCGTCGATGCCTGGAGCGGCATTCCCCGTACGGGCCACTAGCTCAAGGGCTCCAGAATCTTCCGACCAAACGCCGATGTCGTTCGTGGCATCAACGCCACTGCCTGCTAAGGTCGCGAAGAACGCTACTTGCCCAGAGGAATTCAATGAAACTCTGGTTGTTTCGAAAGGACGATCCAGGTCGAAGAAAACTCCCTCGGCGGTCCCCGGCGCATGCTCACCCGACCAAGCGACCGTGCGGACGCTCGCGGCGGATCCCACCAGCGGCGCGACAGCAAACCCAGCCACGGCCCAGGCAGCGATGATGGTACACCGGCGGCGCGCAATACACATCGCGCCGGCGAGCGCCATACCCGCCAGCACGAGACCGCTCGGCTCCGGGACCGGCGTGAGCAGGTAGGCCATTTGGCCGCCCGACTGCGACGTGAGCTTACCGTAGCCAAGTATTTGGCCGGGTCCGTTGGCTCGAATAGCGTCGGCCAAATAGTCCCAGCCATTGGCTGCGAGGCCGCCTGCGACCAGCGGTCCTAAGTCATGAAATCCGTCGGCAATCGTGAAGTAAAAGGCACTCTCCACACCGTTGTCCAGTGCATCGAACAGCGTGTGTCCCCCCAAAACCAGCCCGTCCTCACCCAAGTAATAGGCCCTGCTATAAGCAAGGCCATCGCTTCGCGTGGAGGAAGTCAGCGAGAAGGTTTGGTCGAGCACCGAATCATAGAACCAGGCATCCCAACCAAAAATTGGGCCGGGACCACTGCCGCCGTTGTAGCGATAGGAACGCCCAATGACTTGCCCCACCTCGTTCATGTCACCGGCAAAGCTGATTTTGTAGCCGCTGCTTGTTGTATGCTCGGGGCCCACCAAACCGATGTTGATGGTAGTGGTGCCGTTATAGAACCAGATGCTTTCGCCCTTTGCGGTGCTGCCACCGTTGTAGCGATCCGACTTCCCGATGACCTGCCCTGATTCGTTTAGACCGATCGCAAAGCTTTCGTTGTAACCGTCGTTCCGGGTGTGCTCCGGTCCGGTGAGACCTATGTGGACCGTCGTTGCCCCGTTGTAAAGCCAAGCGCTTACGCCTTTTGACGTGCTGCCGCCGTTGTAGCGAGCAGAATACCCGACGACCTGGCCCGCCTCATTCGGTCGGTCGGCGAAGCTCTCTTTGTAACCGTCGTCACGTGTGTGATCGAACCCCGTGAGGCCGACTTGCACAGTGGCCGTGCCGTCGTAGAGCCAAGCACTCCGGCCCAATTCAGTGCTTCCGCCGTTGTAACGCAGGGAATTCCCGCTAAACCGGCCTGCTTCGTTAAGGGCGAGGGGATTGATTTCGCTTTCTTGATAGCCGTCGTTGCGCGTGTGCTCGGCTCCGTAGATGCCCACACGCACCGTGTTTGAACCATCGTAGAACCAGGCACTTCGGCCCAACTGAGTGCCGCCGCCATTGTAGCGCAGGGAAGAACCGGTGACCTGACCCGCCTCATTCAGTCCCCTGGGCGAATTGAATTGGTAGCCGCTGCTATCGTCGATCAGGCCGATCTCGACCCGGGATCCGCCGTGATACAGCCAGGCAGTATTGCCTAAAAGGGTACTGCCGCCGTTGTAGCGACTTGAGGTTCCGGAGACTTGTCCCGCCTCATTGAGCTCGTTGGCAAGGCTGCTTCGGACGCCGTCGCCGCTCGTATATTCCGGTCCGGTGAGGCCAATATCGATTGTCGACGCGCCATCGTAGAGCCAAGCACTATACCCCAAGAGCGTGCTGCCTTCGTTATATCGCTCGGCGTACCCAATAACTTGCCCGGCCTCATTCAATTTTTGGGCACCGCTGAATTTGTAGCCATTACTATCCGTGTGTTCGCTGCCCACCAGGCCGATATTAACGGTGGAAACGCCGTCGAACAGCCAGGCACTCTGGCCCACGGATTCCGTAAACCCCGTGAAGCGCATGGAGTTCCCGAACACCTGGCCCGCCTCGTTAAGATCGAAGGCTTCGCTCCACTTGTAGCCGTCGATGTAGGTGTGTTCGCTGTCCACGAGGCCGATGTCGATTGTTGTCACGCCATCGTAGAGCCAGGCACTGCGTCCCAAAGAGGTCCCGCCGCTGTAGCGCTCGGAGTAGCCAACCACGTGCCCTTCCTCGTTCAAGCGTTCGGCCGCGTTATATTTGTAGCCGTCGCTGCGGGTGTGTACGCTGTCGGTGAGGCCGATGGCGATCGAGCTCGTGCCATTGTAGAGCCACGCACTGTAGCCCAAATCAGTGCCGTCGCCGTTGTAGCGCTTAGAGTACCCGAGGACCTTCCCCGCCTCGCTCAGTTGTTGGGCTAAGCTGTATTTGTAGCCGTCGTTCCTCGTGTGTTCGAGATCATCGAGCCCCACCCGCACGATGTTGTAAGTCGGCACAGCCAAAGCGGTGCCGCCGACGGTGAAAATACAAGCCACCACGCAAGCAGCAACGATGCTCCGCCGTCGGTGCCCGATAAGCATTGCGCCGAACAGCGTGACGATGGCCATCATCACGAGTGCGCTCGGTTCCGGCACCGGCGTGAGCAGAAAGGACATTTGGCCGCCCGACGTGAGCTGGCCCTGCTGACCGAGGATTTGGCCGAGGCTGTTGGCGCGAATCGCGTCCGCCAAATAATCCCAGCCATTGGCCGGCAGGCCGCCCTCGACCAGCGAGCCTAAATCATGCAGGCCGTCGGCGACGGTGAAGGAAAAGGCCCGCCGACCGAGATCATTGTCCGAGGCGTCAAACAGATCATAAGTGCCTAAGGCCAAGCCGTCCTCACCCAAGTAGCTCACGAAGCTGTCAGCATACCCGTCGCTGCGCGTGGAAAGATTTATCGCGAAGGTTTGATCGAGCACCGGGTCATAGACCCAGGCATCCTGGCCCAATTGAGTACTGCCGCCGTTGTAGCGGTAAGAATACCCGCGAACCTGTCCCGCCTCATTCAGTTGGGACACTTGGCTCTCTTTGTAACCGTCGTTGCGGGTGTGCTCGCTGCCCGTGAGGCCGATGTCGATCGTGGTCGTTCCGTTGAAGAGCCAGGCACTGCCACCTAAAGAAGTGCTGCCGCCATGGAAACGAGCAGAAGTTCCGATGACCTGTCCCGCCTCGTTCATTCGGTCGAGCGTCAGGACGGTTGCGAAGCTGCTTTTGTAACCGTCGTTGCTGGTGTGTTCGCTGCCCGTGAGGCCTATGTCGATCGTGGTTGTGCCGTTGAAGAGCCAGGCACTGTAGCCCAAATGCGTGCTACCGCCGTTGTAACGCGCCGACTGGCCGCGGACTTGCCCGGCCTCGTTTAGTTGACGAGATTCGCTGGATTTGTAGCCGTCGCTGCGGGTGTGTTCGCCCCCGACGAGTCCGATATCGACCGTAGTCGCGCCGTCGTAGCGCCAAGCGCTGAGGCCCAAATCGACGCTGCCGCCATTGTAGCGATAGGAATACCCGCTGACCTGCCCCGCCTCGTTCAGAAAGGAGGCCCCGCTGTCTTTGCGGGCGCTGTCGCTGGTGTGTTCGGCCCCGGTGAGACCGATGTCGAGCGTCGTCGCGCCGTCGTAGAGCCAGGCGCTCCAGCCGAAACCGCTGTTGAATCGCATGGAGCGCCCAATGACCTGCCCCGACTCGTTCAGTTGACCGCCTTCACTCCATTTCAAGCCGTTGGTTGCGGTGTGTTCGTTACCGGTAAGACCGACGTCGATTGTGGTCGAGCCATCGTAGAGCCACACGCTCCGGCCTAATTCGGCGGGACCACCGTTGTAGCGCCGGGAACTCCCACTGACCTGCCCCGCCTCGTTCAGTTGTGCGGCACGGCTATCTTTCACGCCGTCGCTTCGGGTGTGTTCGGGACCAATCAGACCGATGTTGACAGTTGTCGCGCCGTTATACAGCCAGGCACTTTGGCCCCGATTAACGCTGAGGCCGTTGAATCGATGGGATCTTCCGGATACCTGCCCCGCCTCGTTCAGTTCGTCGAGGAATGCGAATTTGTAGCCGTCGTTGCGGGTGTGTTCAGCGCCGGTCAGTCCAATGTCGATTGTCGTCACACCGTTGTAAAGCCAGGTGCTTTGGCCCATTTCCGCGCTGCCGCCGTTGTAGCGATAGGAATACCCGCTGACCTGCCCCGCCTCGTTCAGTAAATCGGGGTTGCTGGACTTAGAGCCGTCGCTGGCGGTGTATTCGGGCCCGATGAGACCAACATTGATCGTGGTCGCGCCGTCGTAGAGCCAGGTGCTTCGGCCCAATGCCGTGCTGCCGCCGTTGTAGCGCTCGGAATACCCGCTGACTTGCCCCGCCTCGTTCAATTCGAAGCCAACGCTGTATTTGTGGCCGGCGGTGCCTGTGTGTTCGAGATCATCGAGCCCGAGCGGCACGATGTTGTAAACCGGGACAGCCGAAGCGGTGCCGGCGATGATGAATGTACAAGCGACGACCGAAGCAGCGACGATACTCCGCCGTCGGCGCGCAAGATTCATCGCACCGGCGAGCGCGATGCCGGCCAGCACGAGTCCGCTTGGCTCCGGCACGGCATTCACGCGGACGTAAATAATTCCAACCTGGTCGACGCCCAGCGGATTCTCAAACACGCCGACGAACGCCAACTCGCCGTTGTCCGTGAATCCCTCGATGAAGCGAACGTCCCGAACGATTCGCCGGTCTTCGCCCGGTCCATTGTCGAGGTCGAGCGTGTCTCCGCGTCGAACAATCTTCTGCAGGTCGCCATTGGCGTCGGTGGCCCAAATGCCCTCATTGTTTGTCGGATCGATGGAGTCGCCCGCCAGCCTACCGAAGAACGCGACTTGTCCTTGGCTGTTGAACGAAAACAAATCCGCGCCGGGAAATCCTCGTGGAGGGGGAAGGCCGAGCCGTGAACCAACCCACTCGAACCGGGTGCCTGCCTCACTTCCTGGCGGCGCGTCGCCGCTGCGGACGAGAAGTTGAAGTACGCCGCCATCGTTTTCGCGTAGAATGGCGTTACCGTCAGCGGGCGACCCGACATCGCCAAGCGAGGCTGATAAACCGATCCTGCCGCCGTCAAAGATTGTTGGAATCAAGGGCGAGCGGAGAGTTAAATGGCCAGCCGCTGTGGACACAGCATGGCCTTCTTGAGCGACAAGCTCGACGCCACCTGCATCGGCCTTGCGCCATACTGCGATATCATTGCCCGCATCGATGTTTGGACCGGTCAAGCTCCCTGAAAATGCGATGTGCCCGTCGGCGAGGAATTGCGGCGAGCCAAACGAACCGAACGAAGCCCCGCCAGTTCGATCAGGCGCTGGCTGACCGGAGCGACCGATGAGTTGAAGATCGCCAGCCACGTCCTCTCGCCACACGCTCTGATCGAAAGTTGAGCCGCCGTCGGGTTGCAATGTGGCGGTAAATGCGGTTCGCCCCGAGCCGCTGATCAACGGGGCGCCGAAACTAATGAACCTGGCGGCGTCGGCCGCTCCCGGGGCGACGATGCCGGTTCGGGCCAAAAGTTCTAACTCCCCGCTGGCCGCTGCGCGCCAAATGCCGTTGAACACGTCAGAAAAATCCTGGGTGCGAGCAGTCGCCCTGAATAGCACCTGCCCGCTTTTGCCCAAGGCGGGCGCCGAGAACAAGCGGACGGTACTGTCCGAAGCAAACGACAAATCGAGAAAACCAGGCACGGGGGAGCCTTCGCGCGCGATGAGCTGTAGTCCGGCGGGAGTTTCTTTCCAGATTCCTTCGTCGTCGAAGGAATTGAAGTTGCTAGCCTCACGGAGCGACACTTCTCCTTGACCGTTGACAACAATATCCGGCCAAGGAAATTCGTTGAAGTCGGGCAGCGGCCCTGCGGTGGGACCGTCCTCCAAGCTGCTGGCCACAAGCGCTAGTCCCTCACTGGGCGAATATCTAAACAGTCCTCCTTTGACCTGTGCCGGTGCGAACGGGAATTTCTCATAAATGGCACCAATAAAGGCAATGTGCCCCTGCTCGCTAATGACAGGGCCAGACAGCCCGCCTAGCAATAGTTCCGTCACCGCTGTAGTGGCAATGGGCGCAGGGTCGCGGCTAAACGCGACCTTGCGAATTTCAACCGCCGAGGCGACTGAGGCGCAAAGTAAAGCGATGCCCAAAGAAAGCAGGTATTTCATCTCACACTCCCAACTAAGAATTCACGTCGAGTTATCGTAGCGGCCTCCGATGTCGGCTGCACGCCGATGCGATTGGTATTTGTTTACCCAGGCCGCAAGGGCGACTCTAGTGCTGTTCAGGTCTCCCCGATTCGTACACCAAGCTTCTTCGCACGATGTTGTAAACGGCCTCGGGCTGAAGAGCCGCCGGCAAAGCTAAACATGGAAACAAGCTAGGGTACGAGGATACCCGCCGGATTTACCCACAATTGTGAATTTATTGCGCCAAGTAAGGCCCCGCCATGAACGGAACCTGCACGCACCCGGCCGGCCGGGTATACTGATTTATTGAAGAGGCAGTTGACGGCTTGAAGGCTCGAACGACCGACAAGGGGAGGACTGCTTCCATGGCATGGGAAAAGACGCCTAAGGGGCGAAGCTATCCATGTAATGGCGACCTATTGAGGCGGCGACGGCAGCAACGCCGCTGGACCCAGGAGGATCTCGCTGACATCACCAAATACAGTGTTCGGCTGATTGCCAAGGCGGAGGCCGGCGGTTCCCTTCATCCCGATACACTGGAGCGATTGGCCGCGGCCCTCAGCTCACCTGCTGATCCGCTTTGTCCGGAAGACCTGATCACGAATCCGAAGCAATTGGCGTTAGAGTTCTTGAAGCAACTCAAGCTCCATCGCGGGCAGGTCGTTTCAAAATGCCAACACTTTCTTGCACCAGACATCAAATTCTTCATGCCGGGAAACCCAGTCATCATGCCTTTTGCAGGTCATCACGTCGGTCTGGATGCAACGGACCGCGCGTGCGGCGGGTTTTTTCAAATGATGGAAATACCGCAACCCGAGATTTGGCGAACGGATTTCGCCGTTTGCGAAGGCAACGAAGTAGTGACGGGCCAATGGATATGTGCACAATTGCAGGGACTTGCGGACAGAGGCATTATGGTCGGCAGGCCTACGTTCGTCGTTAACCGAATGACCTTTGCGCGCGGCAAGATCGTTTCATTTGAAGATTACTTCGCCTACGAAGAGGCGGAATTGGAAGTAGTAGAGCAGCGGAAACTCCTGCGTTCCGTTGGGTAAAGCTCGCCTGGTGCGTTTTGGCAAGCCACACATAACTAACAGCGGGCTTGCGTCACTTCCTCAACCACCCAATCACATCGAAGCTTTCAACATAGGCGCCGGCCATCACTTAAGTATCTCGCTGCCCTGAATCGTAGACAGGGCACGATAGTTCAGTTGGTCAATCTCGTCTGAGACAAAGTGGACCGACCCATCTACATAGAGAAACTGGCCGCCACCACTATGGGCCGAGCGGAAACTGCTCGTTGAATGCGGCCCACCATTGAAGCTCGCACGACAGTCACTTAACCCGGCGACCGACATCGACGTATCTGTCACAGGCGATTTGTTCAGCGCTTCGACAGTGCAGGCATACGCACTTGCCATAACGAATCCCGCCGCTCCGAGTTGATCGTTGCTCGGCTCGCCGCTGATCCACACTTGCGTCGCAAACCGCTCGCCCATCGGCCCGCTATACGGTTCGGTGCATCCAGTACCTCGACAAACAGCGGGTGCTGAATCGCCTTCGCCCATCGCAATTGTATGGCTCGAACCGTCTGTGATATCTGGTAGGCGACACTTTCGATTCAGCGCGAACAGCCCGCGCAGTTCTTCGTCCGCGTCACCGGAAAAGCACCACGCATCTGTCGCGCCCATCGAGTACACGTAGTGATTCACCGCGGCGGTATCGCCGCACGGCAGATTGAGTCCTGCCGGCCCAAGTATCGGCTCCACAACGAGCCGCTCCGCTGTCGAAGAAGGACAAACAAAGACAGAAACCACAGTCTGCGCGACCAACGGTGACTGTTCGGCCCAAGTCTTTGAATGGTCATATACGCCGTCCAATGCATTCTCTTCTATGTATGGCAGCAGTTCTACGTGTCCAGCCTTCTCGAATTCGACCCCCATACCTGTTGCCGACGCAGCGACCGATGGAAATTGTCGGCAACTTGAATTGTGGCTTTGAAGAGCCAAACCAAACTGCTTCAAATTGTTGGCGCATTGAGTTCTTCGCGCGGCTTCTCGCGCTGCCTGCACGGCGGGAAGAAGTAAAGCAATGAGCACGCCAATGATGGCGATGACCACGAGCAGCTCGATTAGAGTAATGGCGCGGCGTTCTGACGGCAACATAGCCATGTCCCAACTCCGGGGAATGACATTGATCAATGCGCCCTTCGCTGCGCCGCCTATTCCTGGCTCGATTATAGCTGATCCCATTTGTAAGAGGGCAATCAGCTTCGAGACACTCGATTTTCCCCCAAAAAAACTCGCTCTTCCCTGGAAGTTCAATCTCGACCGAGAATTCGCATTCTAGGGAACTGCACGGACCCGGCTCACGGTATCCGCTCCTCGCCGTCAATGCACTTTTCCATTTCACCGGTCCTGAATCGCCGGCGCAGTTGAGCGGGCCGCAAGTTCGTGCCAGCCAGGCTGGCACTCCACTTGCCTTGGCCCGCACTCTCTCTTCCTGCCGGTGACAGAGACCGGCCGTTTCTCCTTTTTGGCTCACGCCCTGCAAAAGCCAAAAAGGAGAAACTGAAATGGAAAAGAAAGCAATTACGCAACGTGACCTCAATCAATTCACTGGCGACCTTGAACGGTATTGCCATCCGATGAATCGGCGTGTGATTTACACGCCGGGCGTGAGATTTTTGGCCGACCGGGCTAACGCGTACTGGTTGGTTGATGCCATCGCTTCATACTTCGGCAGCAAAGCGATGACGGAGGCCTTTGAGCGCGACGACTGGCTTAAGGATTTGCAGTTCTGGCGCCTCAATGTATCTGCCGACGCTTCGGCAGTCCTTTCCGGCCGCGCCGACTCCGACGTAGCTCCCTTCATCATCCAGTTGATCCCCTACACGAACTTTCCTCTCGAAAGCGTCGATATCTGGGCCGGATACGACGGCGAGTTCTGGACGCTGTACTTACCTTCGGAACATTGACACGGCTTCCCGACAATCCCCGGGCCTCGCGCGCCACCGCCGATCGCCAAAGCTCACCGTACTCGCGTTCCCCAGCGTTCGCGCCATTGCACGACGGGCTTTGCCCACTCAGTCATTCCGCTTTCGCCGGCACGTTTTGGCCCCAACCTTTGGTGAGGGCCAAAAACGTGCAGCCGCGGCGACTAATGCGTCGTCGCAGCGTTTGGCCGCCATAAACGAAACACATGGAGGAATCACAATGCCAAACCACGTCACACAGCAATTAACTATCGTCGCAGCAGAAGCGCCGGAGATAATTAAATGCATCGCCGGGGGTGATTCTGCGGTTGACTTTCACAAAGTCATTCCCATGCCCGAAGAGCTAAATATCGAGGAGAGCTCTGACGGCTTCATAGGACTTGCCGCGATTACAGGCGACTGCAAGAGGTATCTCACCTTTCCTTGGGTTAAAGACGAAGGCATTCACACGGCCGAGGAGTTCAAAGCATATGTCGAGCGCGAACATCCACACGGAATCGAGCTCGCACGCAAGTACATTAGCAACCGGCAGAAATACGGACACGCTACATGGAGAGAATGGTCCAATGCGAACTGGGGAACCAAGTGGAACGCCTATTCGGTGGGCGAGTGGGAGTCTCTCCCTGGCCGATTGACCATCCGTTTCAATACTGCCTGGTCGCCGGCCATCCCGGTAATCGTGAAGCTCTCTGAGCTTTTCCCATCGGTTCCTTCAATCCTCAGATATTTCGACGAAGGATGGGGCTTTGCTGGTGAAGCCCTCTTTGAATCCGGAACGCAAATCGATGAGTGCTTTGCCCCGGATAGGAATGACGAGCGAACTCGTGCCATTTACTATCAAGTGTACGACGAGGAGCTAAAAACGCCCGATGAAGCGTAGGTCGTTAACAGTTGACGCCTCAAACAACTTCATTGGCAGCCTTCTGGGCTGCCATCAATTTCTGCATCGCCACAGTTCTCTTGCGATCGCCAGCTGCACGTACCTACTCGATTAACTTCTTCGCTTGAGCTGAAGCAGGGATCGCAGTGGAATTGGCTCTAGAGTCTGCTTGAGAAAAGTTTGTGCTTCGATAGCCCCGTCGACCGACCGATAAATTGCGCTCAACTTGGACCTCGACGACTAAGATTTCAAAAAGGCTAGCCTCTCCAAAAGCCAACGCCTCTCCCCGCTGCATGGCTTGAACGTCTAGTCCACCCTCATAATCGCGACCAAGACGCCAGCAGCGCTGAAGAACGTACAAGACCAAACCCACAGCGAGGAAGTTAAGCGCCGAGGGATAATAAATGCAATCAAGAATCGCTACGGCGAACAACGAGGCGAAGGCAACGCTGTAGAGAACTGCACACACTGCAATCACCTTTAGTTCTCGTATGCTCCTTGGCGCCGCCTTCTCCATGTTTATGCAGATCGCAATGACGGCAAAACCACACCCCGCCAAAATGGGAATCCGCCACCCATGACCTGGGTCCGCCGAAATATTCGGCGCAAAGTACTCTCTTGCAAGAAACCATCCCGCGGCAAACATGACCGGCGGCAGGGTAATGGCGCTTAAGGCAGGTTCCGAAATCAAACGCGACAGCTAGCGTGGTGTAATTGGTGTTGGAGAAAACATCGCTGGGATGTCCGAATGTCTGGTT
>Ga0214473_10006804_pt1 | contig 13620 bp, 28 predicted proteins | sample RVTome_7_FD_203509 | JGI IMG/M metagenome (GOLD analysis project Ga0214473, IMG submission 203509) | Soil microbial communities from uranium-contaminated site in the Upper Colorado River Basin, Wyoming, United States - RVT98D197 | ecosystem: Environmental > Terrestrial > Soil > Contaminated >... | reverse complement strand
CACATGGGCCGCCACCGCTTCCACGCCAAGCCGAAAGCCCGCCGCGAGAAGCACTGCATCGGGTGCCGTGCGGTCATCGTCAGGACCGGCGGCCCGTCCAGATCTCGGGCGAAGTGGTGCCTCGACTGCCACCCGCGCCGTCGGCGTGGACCGTCCCAGCTCAACCCGCTGCGGTTCACCAAGGCGTGCGTGGCGTGCGGGACCGTGCTCCACAACGTCGCGTCTTCCCGGAAGCGGTGCGTGGCCTGCGCAGCGTTGTGGAATCGGACAGAGACGTCTCGGGACGTTCGCACTCGCAAGCCCGAGCAGTACCGCGCCCAGCAGAAGCTCTACGTGGCACGGCGCACCGGGCGAATCCAGCGGCCCACGTACTGCCAAGCCTGCGCGAAAGACTGCAAGCCGCACGCGCACCACTTCGCCGGCTACGAGGGAGCGAACGCTCTCAAGGTGATCTGGCTCTGCCCTTCATGCCACGGTGCCGCGCACGTTCGTGAGCGCCGCGCCCACCAGGAGTCCGCCTAACATGACCACCCCCGCCCTCCCCGCCGCAGCGCAGCGCAATCGGTTCTCACGAGTCCGTGACAACCTGCATCTCGTACCGGAGCACATGCACGACGGGCTGATGCTCTACCTGGAGCACGGAGTCGAGCCCGGCAGCTTCCTCGATGCGGTGCTCCGCAACGATCTAGTCGGGGCGTTCACTCGTGCAGACGAGCTGAATCAGCACGCGATGCGTGGCTGGGCCGAGCTGATGTACTGGCACATTCCGATGTCCGCGCGCGGCGTGAACGTCGATCAGTGGATGGCGGATCGCCGCGCTGACGCCGCCCTCGCCAGCGCCGAGCCGAAGGCAGCGCAGCCGCGTTCGCTCGCCGAGCACATCGACGACGTGTACGACGGGACGATCGGCCCGAAGGCGGCGGTATGAGCGAGCCGAGCGCGAAGTTGCGGCTGCTGGAATTGATCGACGGTGAGCAAGGCGGTGAAGTCGTGTCGAATGCACGGAAGCACAGCGCGCTGCTCGCGCTCGAAGCTGCCGAGGAGGCTGTGAAAGCACAGGAGTCTGTCACCGAATTGCAACGTGTGATGCGCCGCAAGGCCGCCGCCGCCATCCGCGCCATCCGCGAGGAGCTGGCACGATGAGCGAGAAGGTACTCGTATCGCGCCGCCTTCTGTTCGCGTTGATCTCTCACGCGCAGGAGTGCGCCAAGATGAAGCTTCAAGCCGCGCCTGGCGACGCTTACTACGTCGTGTTGAACCACCTGATGAACGCAGCAGAGGCACGTCTCATCGTGGATCGTGCAGACGGGAAGCGCCGATGAGCGCGAAGCGCAAGGCGAAGCTGACCCGCCGCATCACGGTGGAGATGATCTACGAAAGCCGCGCGACGTGCGAGTTCGAGGTAGCCGCCGACTTCGAGCTGCCCGACGACCTCGCCGACTTCCCCGACGACATGATGCGCGATCTCGACGAGTCGATCGTCGAGGCCAGCCCGCAAGAGTGGCGCATCGTCCACGAGGAGCCGATCGAATGACCAAGACGCCCACCCTCGACGCTCTCGCGCGCAAGCTCGGCCGGCCGATCCGTTCGCACGAGCTGTTCTCCGACCTGCCGCCGGTGAAGCTGCTCGGCCTGTTCGAGTCCTGCGATGTCGCAGACCGACTCGCCGGCCTCTACGAAGACGAGCAGACGCTGACCGCGCTCGCCGAGGCATTCCCGGCGCGTTGTCCAAGCCTGCGCCACAGCGATCACCTCACCGGCTGCCCGTGGCGAGACGACCCGCTGCTGCGCGACGTGGCCGCCTGCATCTGCACGCGCGAGGAAGAGATGCGTCGGTCGCGGGAAGCGTCGGATGTGTTTGTGGAACGATTCGGGAGGAAGTCGTGAGCACGTCAGAGCGGCTGCGGCATCTGATCGAAACTGCCAACCAAGACCCGCCTGGCTATGTGGATTTCACGGGGAGCTGGATGGCGAAGCTCGCCGAGGTTCTGCTCATGGCTCGCGACGAGATCGCGGCGGTGCTGGACGCCTGGAGCATTGCCGAGCAAGACGTAGTGCTGCGGCTCGACGCGATCGAAGCAGCAATGGAAGCCCTCGACCGCGCCCTGGCCGCGCAGCTCGGGAAGGAGACGGCGTGAAGTTGCTCATCTCGGTAACGGCCGAGGACATCGTCAGTGGCGAGCCGATGTGCTCGGGTCGATGCCCGATCGCACGCGCACTAGACCGTGCCGCCGGTAGGCCCAGGTGGCTGAGCGTCTCGACCTTCGACGCTTCCTACTCGACCAGCATCGCGCACTACGCCCATTGCGAATTGCCCGACGTGGCGAAGCGGTTCATCCGCGCATTCGACCACGGACACCACGTCGAGCCGTTCGAGTGCGAGCTGGTGTTCGAGGAGTCGGCGTGAGCGCGCTGCTCACCTGGTCTTTCGCGCGCCGTTCGAGAGCGGACGCGGAGAACGCTGGGCAGGTTGCTCAGCGTGGGCCGAGCCGTGGATCAAGTCGCTACGACGTGGTGAACCGCGGCTCGGCTCAATCTTTCATGGACGCGAGCGGCGTGGAAGGACACGCGGCGACAGGATCGAAGCCCACTGTATCCCGGCACCCTGCTCTGTCCGGGCTAACGAGTGGAGCCGGTATCAAGCCCGGCCTCGCGTCCACCCTTTTCGACGGGTCGTGCCCGCACGCGGCGGGCAGCGTAGACCATGTACGCCATGCACGGCGAGTAACCAATCTCGCACCCGTCTGCGCCTGGTGCTCTCCCACCGTCGGCGAGCGCGTTTCGCATGGTCTGTGCAAGAGCTGCCGAGAGCAGCGGCGGGAGGGGTGATGGCAAAGCGCAAGCAGGTCTATTTGTCGCCCGAAGAGGCGAAGGCAGTCTATGCGAGGCTGTGGAATAAGCTCAGGGTGCGAGAGGAGTTGAAGAGCGAAGACGGCGACACGCTGGCGGTTCACCGCTGCCTGATCGCAGCAGCTCGCGCCCGCCTCGCGCGTGCCTTCCCTGAGCTGGCCGACGAACGTATCGAAGGCAAGCCGTGACCCGCACCACCCTCCGCGAATCGCTCACGCTGGCGGCGCTCGTGGTGCTCGGCGTGGTGGCGCTGTTCGGGGCTGCGATGGTGAGCGGGTGATGGAGCCCCGCCTGGCGCTGGACGCCCTCGAAGCCATCGCGACTGGCGCGCAAGAGAAGCTAGCGCGCTGCCCGGCCTGCGATGTCCGCTGCTCGATCCCGCTGGCGATTGCAGACGACCCGAGGTTCCACATCACGGCGAGCGCAACCGACTCCGACTCGATGGACCCGATGGACGCGCGGGCCATGAAGTGCGCGGCCTGCGGAGAGGGCTGGATGGAGCAGAGCCGGGTATCCGTCGAGGAGACGTGGATGGCATGGAGCGTGTGGAACGCGCTGCATCGGGTCGGGTGGTTCTCGTGAGCCGCAAGTGGGGCGAGCCCTCCCTGCGCCACGCCATCAACTGGCAGGCCGACGCCGTGCCGTGGCTGGTCGCCGTGGCGATCTGCGCGGCGTGCTTTGCTGCGACGACTTGGAGGTGAACATGGACATCATCACGAGCGAGAAGCCTGGAACGCCCGGTGCGTTTCGCATGAGCGCCGCCGCCTACCACGGCGACCCGTGCCCCGAGCCGAGCCTGTCCAACTCGCTCGCCCAGCTCTTCCTCGACGCCAGCCCGAACCACGTTCGACACGCGCACCCGAAGCTCAACCCGTACTGGCGTCCGGATACGGGAACGCGACGCACCGCGCTCGGCTCGGCGTGCCACGCGCTACTGCTCGGCAAGGGCGCGGAGATCGATAGCCTCGACTACCGCGACTACAAGAAGAACGAGGCGAAGGCCGCGCGCGACGCCGCACTGGCAGCCGGGAAGATCCCCATGCTCAAGGCCGATCTCGGCAAAGCGCAGGCGATCGTTGCGGCAGCGAAGAAGCAGCTCGCCGCGCGTGGGCTCGAGGACCTCGCAGACGGGAACGGCGACGCCGAGGTGGCGATCATCGCGAACGATGCGGGCCTGTGGACGCGCTGCCTGATCGACTTCTGGAGCCGCGATCGGTTCACGCTGTTCGACTACAAGACGACGGCCGCCCTCGCCTCGCCGGCCGCCTTCGCCGTGACCGTCTCGCAGATGGGCTACGACTTCCAAGACTCCTGGTATCGGCGATGCACCAGCACGGCGTTCCCGGAGCTGGCCGGTCGCCTCGACTTCGTGTTCGCGGTGCAGGAGATCGAGCCGCCCTTCGCGCTCTCCGCCTGCCGGATCAGCGGCGGCGACCGAACCGTGGCCGATCGCAAGGTCGAGACGGCGCTCTCCATGTGGCGCGAGTGCCTCGGCCGCAACCGCTGGCCCGGCTACCCCAGCGAAGTTCAAGAGATCCAGCTCCCCGAGTGGCACACCCGGCGCTGGCTCGATCGCGAGATGGGCGAGGACGCGAACCCCCAATGGCAGTTCGCAGGAGAACGCTAGATGGCAGAGCGAAAGTTCGAGGACAAGCCGGCCGTTCGCGCCGAGGTTCCGCTTCTCGTCGGGCTTGTGGGCCCGTCGTCGAGCGGGAAGACGGTGAGCGCACTTCGGCTCGCGACCGGCATGCAGCGCGTGACCGGTGGTGACATCCACCTGATCGACACCGAGGGCAAGCGCTCGCTCCACTACGCCGAGCACTTCAAGTTCCGGCACATCATCTTCGACGCGCCGTTCTCGCCGCTCGATTACCTCTTGGCGATCGAACACGCGAAGAAGAAGGGCGCGAAGATCGTGATCGTGGACTCGGCGAGCCACGAGCACGAAGGGCCTGGCGGCGTCCTGGAGTGGCACGACCGGCTCACGGGCGAGCTGGCCGAAAAGTGGAAGACCTCGCGCGACTCGGCGCAGATCAGCGCATGGGCCGAGCCCAAGGCCGCGCGCCGCAAGCTCATCAACACCGTCTTGCAGCTCGGCGTGTCGGCGATCTTCTGCTTCCGCGCGAAGGAGAAGATCAAGCCCGTCAAGGGCAAGGCCCCGGCCGAGCTTGGCTTCATGCCGATCGGCGGCGAGGAGTGGGTGTACGAGATGACGATGAACTGCCTGCTCTACCCGGGCAGCAAGGGCATGCCGAGGTGGGTGACGGACAAGGTTGGCGAGAGGCAGATCATCAAGCTCCCGGCCCAGTTCCGCGCTCTCTTCCAGCCTGAGAACAAGCAACTCGACGAAGAGATCGGCCAGCGCATGGCAGAGTGGGCGAAGGGCGGCGCGGCACCGACGAAGACGATCGGAGACGAGGCACCGGAGAGCGAGCCCGAGCCCGATGACTGCGCCCACCCCGAAGGCTTCGCAGAAGACGGGAGCGGGGCGCGATCTTGCATCCACTGCGGCGCGATCGAGCAGTCGTGACCGACCCCGCCCCGCTGACCACGGCAGAAGCTGCGATCGAGGACAAGATCGCGTCGGCGGCCTCCATGCTCGATCGCATCGTCGGAGACAACCCGCTGCCGCTCGACAGGTGGACGCCGCGCGAATGGCTTCGGCTGCATGAAGCGTTTCACTGGATCCGCTCCCGCCTCCCCGCCTCCCCGCCCGCCACCGCCCCGCAGGTGGCAAACGTGACTGAGGCGTTGAAGACGCTTCGCATGGCCCGTAACACGCCGAGCAACTTCCGCGGAGAGAGTTGGCTAAATGGTGTGCTCGACCATGCCATAGACGCTCTCGAACCTGTTCCGGACAACTGGCTAGAGACGGCGTGCGTGACCTCCCCGCCCGCCCCCGCCCAGCCCGGCGAGCTGCTGGCACGGGCGCAGGCCGCTGGCACACAGGCACTACTGGCCGACTTCTACGTGTGGCGCGAGGCGTACCTGCTCAGCAAGCCCGCCGATCAGGAGCGCATCGCCGACGGTGCCAAGACACTGCTAGACCGATTCGTCACCGCCCTCACCACCCCTCCCGCGCAGCCGGTGGCGCAGGCTACCGCGCCTGTGCATACGTCGGTAGACAGCATCACGGAGCCCGGCTGGTACTGGCACGATGCGGAGTACGACGACGAGGGCTCGTGCGGTCCGTTCGACACGCGGGAGGCTGCGCTCTCCGCTGGAACCGAAGCGCACGAAGGCGACGCCGAGCACGTCGGCGTGTTCTACTTCGACGGGAAGCGCATCGGCGCCCCAGCGCCTCCCGCCGCGAATGCGGAGCTGGTGGAGCGGCTGCTGAAGGAGACGGACTTCTGGAAGTGTAAGCACTACCCGAGTGGTGGCTCGATCAGCGACAAGCTTGTGCGCGTGATCTGCCGCCAGTGCGTCGCAGACTTTCTCTCACCCCGCCGCCCGTGACCGCAGCGAGCACCGAGGAGGAGTAGCCATGCACGCGGACACCATCACGCTTGGCGATTGCTGGTGCTGCGGCGTTTCGTACAACGAATGCCGCTACACCGCGTTCGTCGCGCGCGAAGACGAAGACCCGTACTGCTGCCCGGAGTGCAAGCACAGCTCGCGGCTCACCAAGACACCAACGGCGCCAACCGAGAGCGAGGAGGGGCAGGCGTGATGAAAACGCGCGAACGCATACAGGCGCTCATCGCGGCGATCCAGGCCGCAGAGCACGAGGCACACGCGCTCGGCATGACGAGCACCGGCCATGTGCTCAATGCAGCGAAGAACCACGCTGGCTGGGATGCGACTGTGCTCGTCTCAGAAGGCAGGGACGCTAAGAGATATGCACGGAAACTCGCAGACCGCTACGAGCGACGGCGCGGCGCACGATGACCACCACCGAGAGCGCGGAGGGTGAGGGATGAGCGAGAAGTGGATCGACGAGGCGGTGTGGCGGATCTGTGACGGTGACAAGCTGATGGTTCACGTATATGGGCCGCGGCTCCGCGACGAGCTTATCGCCGCCGGGCGCGCGGTGGTGCATGTGGAAGCAGTTGTCGCCGGAGTCGCGGCGGCCATCGCCGACGACGCAGGATCGGAGCACGCGCATTGTGCAGAGTCGTTTCTTCGCACCTACCTTGCCTCCCCTCCCGCCCCAGCGCCAGCAGCGTCCCCGTTGCAGCGTGACCTCGATGCGAGCGCAAAGGATCTGGCTGCGTTCAAGGCAGCGCACGCAGGCGACGCGTTAGCGAAGTGGATGGAGTGGCTGGTGGAGAAGGTGGAGCGCAGGCTGCGTGCGCATGAACCAGCTCTCGGCGTCGGTCGAAACGTCGCAGAATGGAACGCACGCCAAGACGAGCGCCGGTGGTTTCTAGAGCAGCTCGCCTCCAACCCGCCGCCGCCCACAGCCGAGGCGGGCCGCATGCCGGTCAAGCCTATGCCGTTCTACCCCGAAGACCTTTCCGACGATGAGCGTAAGGATGGAGGCTCGCGCGATGAGTGACGCGCTCACGAAGTGGACGGAGGGGCTGGTGGAGGCGGTACTGGAATACGCCACAGAGCGAGGCGAGAACATGCTGCGGAACGACGTAGCCGTTGCCATCCGCACCTACCTCGCCTCCCACCCGCCGCCGCCCGCAGGCGAGGCGCGGGCACGGTATCTGCTGGAGCAGTGGGACAGCGCACGCCCGCTCAACGTCGAGATGTGGGCAGGCGCGGCCCAGCGCTACCTCCGCCAGCATGCCGGCGAGTCCGCCCCCGAGCCGCAGCCCTCGCGGCCGACGGATAGCGAGCGGCTTGACGCCATGCTGCGGCACGGCTGGGAGATCGGCCGCGACGAGTCAGCAGAAGTCGAATTCTTCGCTCGACTTGGCAGCGTGCTTGTGCGCGCTCCGACCATCGGCGAGGTGATTTCACAGGTCTGCGCATCGGTGCGGTTCGGTGACGAACCTTCAATCGACTCCGCCCTGCTGGCCGCCGAGCAGGCGGGGAAGGAGGGAAGCGATGCCGAGTGAGGCGGAGAAGCTGGCGGACAAGATGGAGGACCGCATCCTCGCGGCACTTTCAGGCCGCAGCAAAGAACCGCTGTACGACGTGCTCAAGGCCGCCCTCCCCTACGTCGAAGCCATCGCCGCCCTATCGCAGCGCGCCACCGCTCTGCCCTGCCTGTGCGACGAGAGTCGGCCGAACGGTCGCGACCTGTGCCCGCGGCACGGGAGCGCGGTGATCGTGGAGCTGCGCGCATTCCGCGCGGCGGTGCAAGTAGCGACTGGGCTGCGCGCAGATTTCGCGGTGGCCGACCCGGAGATCATCGGACTCGTCTCGGATGGAAAATGGGCACAGGACGAGCTGCCGTGTGGTCATGCCACGACGTGTCTCGACGGCGACGGCGAATGCCGATGGTGTGCTGATCTTGCCCGCCTGCGCGAGCGCGTGGCGGAGCTGGAGCGGGAGCGCGAAGACTGCGCGCGGGATCACCCGCCTGAACCTGCCTACACCGCATGGTGCAATGCTGGTAAGCCGGACGTTGCCCGCCTGCGCGCTCGGCTGTCGGCGGCGGAGCGGGCCATCGCATGGGCGTGCGGCGAGCAGGCCGGCCCAGACGGTACGTGGTTCACACCTCCGAGCGATGCACCGAAGCGGTACTGGTGGCGCAGGCAACTGCGCGAATACGCCGCCCTCGCCTCCGCGCCGAAGCCCGGCGGGGCGGAGGGGTGATGCTGATTCGCTGCAACTTCTGTTCGCAGGCGCTCACTCGACCTGGCGGCCTGCTGTTCGGTCCGCCTGACGATGAAGGCAAAAGCCTCAAGCAGCACCTCTGCTTTCCGTGCTGGGACGTGGTGAGTGTCGCCATGAGGCCGACCAAGGAACTGCTGGCGTTGCGGCTCGCAACAGAGGTGAAAGGCAAGCCGTGACCACAGCGCATCAAACGCAGGTTGCCCGCGCCCCCGCCGCCTGCGCTACTGGGTTCGCACCGCGCCGGATGCTCCGGCTGCGGGGAATCGGGTGGCGCATCGTGGGCGATCTCGGACGGGTGCGGAGCCGGAAGACGGCGGCGGGCGAGCTGCGGTACTACCTCGACTTTCGCCCGCTCGGCCGGGTCTACAGCGTGCGCGACGCCCTCGGCGAGCAGCCGCTCACGACCCGCGAGGAGGCCGACCGGCTGCTGTCCCGCATCCGGGCCCGGGTCGAGGACGGCCAGCATCTCGACGTGGTGCTCGGGCTGCTCCGCCCCGACGGCTCGATGGCCGTCGAGAAGCGGTGCGAGGCCTGGCTCGTCGAGAAGCGCCGCCAGGCCGCCGCCGGCACGATCACGCGGCCGAGCCTCGAGCGCATCGAGGGCGAGGTACGCCGCTACTGGAAGCCGTGGGAGGGCGTCCCCGTGCGCGCCATCCGGGCCGGGCATGTGGCCGACTGGTGTACTTGGCTTGCCGAGCACGAGCGGAACAAGAAGCGCATGGCCCCGAGCACCGTGCGCTGCATCGCCTGGGGATTTCATGCCTTCTTGCAGTGGCTCAACGACCGGGAGGAGATCGACCGGGTGCCGAAGATGCCGAGCCTGCGCGTGCCCGAGCCCTCCCCGCGGCTGATCTCCGAGGCGACGCAGGAGGCGGTGCTGGCGGCGATCCCGGAAGCCGGGAGGGGCGTCTACCTGCTTCTTGTGGATCTCGCGGTGCGGCCCAACGAGGCGCGCGCCGTGGCGCTGGCGGACTTCGAGCGGGACGACGCGGGCCAGCCGTGGGTGACGATCCGCAGGGCCAAGAAGGGACCGCGAGCGAGCGACCCCATCGGGCCGACGAAGACCGGCACCGTCCGCCGCATCCCCGCCACCGAGCGCGTGATGGCGTGGCTCACCGCGCACGCCGACGCCGATCAGCCGCTCGCGCCCGTGTTCGGGCCGCTGTCGAGCTGGGCCCTCAACCGTGAGTGGAAGGCCGCGTGTGTCCGCGCGGGCGTGCCCGAGGTGCCTGTTCGCATGAGCACGCGCCATTCGACGGCGACCCGCTGGCGGCGGGAAGGCACGCTCGACAACGTACGGCTGATGCTCGGGCACACGGACAGCAAGATCACCGAGCGGTATGCGCGGCCGGATCGCGCGCAGCTCGTGGAGATGGTGAGGAGGAAGACGTGAGCCTAGTCCTCTCGATCTTCCCCGGCCTCGGCATCCTCGACCACGCCTTCGAACTCGAAGGGTTCACGACCGTGCGCGGCCCCGACGTGATCTTCGGCGGTGACATCCGCACTTTCCACCCGCCGCCCGGCCGCTTCGACGGCGTGATCGGCGGCGATCCCTGCCAGTCGCACAGCAGCCTCGCGAACCTCGTGCGCGCGAAGGGGCTCGAGCCTTCCTTCCCCGACATGACGCCGGAGTTTCAGCGCGTGGTCGAAGAGGCGCGACCCGCGTGGTTCCTGCGCGAGAACGTGCCGAAGGCGCCGGACGTGAAGCCGGCCGGCTACGACGTGCGGACGTTCCTGTTCGACAACTGGGCGAGCCTCGGGGAAGAGCAGCAGCGCCGGCGGCGGTTCTGGTTCGGCGTGCGGGAGGGCGAGTGCCCGGAGCTGCGGAAGTTCATCAAGTACGCGCTCGAGATCCCGGGTGATCCGATCCAAGCCGTGACGCATCGGCCTGATGCGGTGCCAGTGAAGCTCGGCGGGAGCGGGAAGGTGAAGCGGACGGCGGTGCAGGGTGGGCATGACGCGACGCCTGGCAACCGATGGAAGAAGCAGGCCGTCGCTGCCATGTGCGACGGGCACCGAACCGACAAGGTCGGCAACTGTGTTGCCCGCTACACGCTCGCCGAAATGCTGGAGCTCCAGGGCCTCCCGCCGACCTTCCTTGATCACTGTCCCTTCACCGTCCAGGGCAAGCGCAAGGCGATCGGGAACGGCGTGGCCGTGCCGACCGGACGCGCGCTCGCGCGGGCGATTCGTCTGGCGCTTGTCGCTAGCTCGTCCACGGGCGGTTCTTCTATTCCTGAGTCTGACGTAACTATGCGCCGTGATAATGGAACTGGCGACGCGACTAACATGCGCCATACCGCTGCTATATGTGGCGGGCAGGCGGTCCACTCAATCGAGACAGGCACCTGCGGTAGCAAGTTGCTAGCTGCGGCCTGTCTCTAGCTTGTCCCTAGGAGAAACGATGAACAGACAAGAGCATCTCGAATGGGCGAAGCAGCGCGCGCGCGAGTATCTCAACCGCGGAGATTCTGTGAGCGCCATTGCGTCGATGGCCTCCGACCTGAAGAAGCATGAGGCATGGGCGGGATCGGACACCCTGATCGGTACGCTCGTCATGGCTACGGCGTTCGAGCCCGATCAGATGGCGGCAGCCCGCAGGTTCGTGGAAGGCTTCAACTGACCCGCCGCCCCCACCGGCACGTTGCCGGCGTGAGCTGCGGAGGGCGTGGGTGAAGGGAGGGAGGAGGAATACGTGAGCAGGATTTATTTTCACGACCGCTACGAAGAAGCCGCCGAGGTTCACGGACCCGAGCGCGCTCTGTTCGACGCGGTTTGCAGTGCACTGGGGAGAACGATGCTTCTCCCGTGGAAATGGCAGGAGTTCGATCGCCACGGGGCCGGCTGGTTCATATCTCTCAACACCGCAATAGCCGTCGGAAACGATGCGCTTCGGCTCGGCGCTCGCCTGCATGGTCAGTGCGAAATCCACTGCTACGTGGAAGGGCCAAACCGCGCGTGGCTCGCTGGAATCATCGAGGCGGGCAGGGAGTCCGGTTTTTACCGCGAGAGCATGGGGTGGGAGTCGGTCTGTGGCCTTCTTCGCCGCCGAGACGATTCGCCAGTGGTTACGAGCTACAGCGTGACGGAGCAATTCCCTGAGTTCCGTGGCGGAGCAGACGATGCGCTCACCGACGAACAGCGATGGGAACAAGGGGTGACAGAGCTTCGCGCTGACTGGTCGCTTGAGTTGAAGCCGGAAAACTTCGCCACGTTTCGATTTGGCGACGGCGCAACGGTATTCACGCCACTCGCAGTAACATCAGCCACCCACCCCGACGCCCCGCGCGGCTAGGAGGAGAGAGCATGTGGGAAGACCACATCGAGCGAATCAAGCGCCTTGTCGCACCCAATGCTACCGAGGCAGAAGCCGAAGAGGCTGGCCGACGGTCTGTCATCGAAGGCGCCAACCAACGAACCTGCCATTTCAGGTTCTTCGCAACGCCCGAGCTGACGCAGGCATGGGAACGAGGGAAGCGCGCCGCCCTCACCGGCCTCTAGCGAACATGCCGGCGGGAGCCGGCGGAGGAGGGATCAGTGGAGTTCATCGCCTTGGAGATCGAGTTCTTCGTTCTCGTGGCACTTGCGCTTCGCATCTTCGACCGGCTTGATCGCATCGAGCGGGCCATCCGTGGCGAGCCCGAGCCGCGTACGCTGCCGCCGAAGCTGCCGATTTGGGGACGTCTACCTAGCTTGTCACGCGACGATTCTGCCGGGTGGCTTCCGTGACCGCGCGCCCCCTCCTCCTCGCCCTTCTGCTCGCGCTCGGGTGCGGGGATGCGCCCGGCCTACGGCGAGAGCTGCCCGAGTGCTACCAGCGCGTTGTCGGTCACCGTGCAGCTCGTCGGGCAAGAGACGCCGGAGCGCGCGATCCTCGAGCCGACACAGCCCGGCGCCGCGTAGTACCAGACGAAGAAGCGCGGCTCGGGCAGCTCGGGCACCGTCACTTGGAAGCGGGTCATCGGGCGGTTCGTGGTGAAGTTGACGCAGGTCAGCCGCGCGGGGCTCGCCTCCGTCACCAGCTCAGCCGAGTAGGGCCGCTGTAGGGCCGGCGTTCTCTCCCCGTCCGCCAGGTTCATCGACACGCCGAGGTCGTAGGTGACGGAGACCGAGCGGGAGACCTCCCTCGTCTTCACGTCCTGGGCCGCTGCCGAGGATGCGCCGAGAGCGACGATCAGTGCTAGCAAGGTGCGTCTAGTCACGGCGTCTCCTTCGGCCAGCACGGCGGATCCGGCGTAGGCGTTCCGAGCTTCGAGACCGCCTCGGCACCGATCGCCCCGGCGGCAGTCATGCCGGCGGCGGCGGGCCCGGCGAGCACGCCGGCCGCGACCACCGCAACCGCACCGGCCTCCTTGCTCGTTGCTCGGTCCTCGGACGCGATCGACAGGTCACCGGCGGTCAGCTCGTAGCAGCCGCGGCGCAGGATCGAGATGTGCGACGCGAGCGCGCGACGCTCGGGCGGTCCCCAGCGCGCGGCCACGTCGAAGACGCAGCCCGTCAGCAGCAGCACGCCGGCGAGCGCAGCCGCCACCCACACGCCCCACCCGTTCGTGCGCTCGTCGATCTGCTCGAGCACGTACGAAATCGCGTTGCCGAGGTCGATCCACGAGCCGCGGGCGAGGAGGTGGAGGGTGACGATGGCGAGCAGGGCGAGGCCGAGGGCGGTCACGGCTTCGACTCCGAGGCGTGCCCGTTGGCGATCACCTCGATCTGCTTGAGGCTCTCGCCGACAGCGACCGTGAAGCCGGTCCCGCTCCGGCTCGGCGACTGCATCTGCTTGAGACCGAAGATGCCGAGGAAGATGCCGAGCACGTTCTCGAAGCGTGACACGAACGCGACGGCCGCGTTCATCATGGCTGCGCCGTTGACGAAGTAGAACTCGTACCACGGCTCGCCTTCGACAGCGGGCACGGGAGTCCACCGCATCGCGATCAGCACGATCGCCAGCATGAGCATGAACGCGCCCCAATTCGGGCGCGTGGAATCCGGCGCGACCCCGAGCCAGGTTCGGAAAGCGAGCCAATAGACGGCGAT
>Ga0214473_10006803_pt1 | contig 13622 bp, 12 predicted proteins | sample RVTome_7_FD_203509 | JGI IMG/M metagenome (GOLD analysis project Ga0214473, IMG submission 203509) | Soil microbial communities from uranium-contaminated site in the Upper Colorado River Basin, Wyoming, United States - RVT98D197 | ecosystem: Environmental > Terrestrial > Soil > Contaminated >... | reverse complement strand
TTATGCGACTGGTTTGAAAATGGTTAAGGAAGAAAAATTTAAAAAACTTTTTGGCTTTCCAGTAAGAAAACCAGAGTCAGAGATTTTGCAGGAACATTGTGATTTAGCTTTAGCGATTCAGATGGTTACTGAAAATATAGTTATAAAGATGGCTCACGAAGCGAGGAGATTGACCAATTCACGATATCTGAGCATTGCCGGCGGAGTTGCCTTGAATTGTGTAGCAAATGGGAAGCTGCTTAAAAGCGGGATTTTTGACGATATATGGATTCAGCCCGCAGCAGGAGACGCCGGCGGCGCATTAGGCGCTGCTTATGCCGCTTATTATATGTATTTCAGCAATTCAAGATATGTAGATGGAGATAAAGATAAAATGCAGGGTTCTTATCTTGGCCCTGAATTTTCAGCCTTTGAAATAGAACAAACGGCAAAGAAGTACAAAGCTGAGTATGAATTTTACAATGACTTTGACAGGCTCTGTAATAAAATAGCCGAGCTGTTAAATGAAGGCAATATAGTCGGATGGTTTCAGGGGAAAATGGAATGGGGGCCAAGGGCGCTGGGCAATAGGAGCATCCTTGGAGATGCCAGAAATCCGGAAATGCAGAAAAGATTAAACTTAAAGGTGAAATTCAGGGAAAGCTTCAGACCCTTTGCTCCTTCTGTGCTTTATGAAGATGTAAGTGAATATTTTGAAAAAAGCCATCCATCACCCTACATGCTCTTAATAACGGATGTTGTGCAGAAAAGGAGAAGACTGTTGCCAGATGGATATTATTCTTTGCCGTTGAGAGAGAAATTATATTACCTGCGTTCGGATATGCCCGCGATAACACACTTAGACTACTCTGCCAGAGTGCAAACAGTTCATAAAGAAACAAATCCGAAATTCTGGAATCTCTTAAATGCATTTAAAGACAGGACAGGGTATAGTGTGATAGTAAATACCAGCTTTAATGTAAGGGGGGAGCCGATTGTTTGCACCCCGGAAGACGCATACAAATGTTTTATGAAGACTGAGATAGATTATCTGGTAATCGGAGACTTTTTATTTAGTAAAAAGAAGCAGCTTAAAGAAGACAGCAGTCCGGATTTTCAGAGAGATTATAAGATGGATTGAGTAAATCAAAAAACTCAACAGGAGGCTAAGATTAATATGGATCTGTTAAAAGACATGATAGGATTTATGATGGAGAGAAAAAAGTGGTGGTTATTGCCAGTTATAATCATTTCGCTTTTGATAGGGATCATTATTGTGACATCAAGCTCTTCAGTAGCGCCGCTGATATATGCGATATTCTAAAAACACAAGGGGCCATTTATGAGAGATACGAGAATAAAAGAATTAGAAACTGTAGCTGCGCTATCTTCGTTGCTGCTTATATTTTTTTATATTTCTGAGAAACCTATCTTTGTTTTCCTCTCCTTAGGTTTGCTGCTTATGAGCCTGATATTTAAAAAACTTATCTCAAGGCTCGTCTGGGTCTGGAATAAATTTACAAATATTATTGGCAAGATTGTCACACGCGTAGCTTTGTTTTTAGTATTCTTTTTAGTCTTAACCCCGATTGCTTTTATATATAGGCGCTTTAATAGAAATTCTTTAGGTCTGAAGAAGCTTAATGCGGTAAGTTATTTCCATATAAGGAATCATACTTATAATCAAAGAGATTTTGAGAAGAATTGGTAAAATAAAAAATATTCTTAGACCTAAATAGGAAATACAGGCATCAATAACCAAAGCAATTCATCCAAGAGATTCTTCCCAGAAATACAATCTGTTTGCTATGGAGAAAAACCAACCTCAAAACACATTTGTTTTAAAATCTCATAATTCCATAAAAAGTATTCAACAGCAGATAAACATACAGATAGAATCGATTATTGACATACTAAGAAAAATAAGAAAAGGGATAAGGAGTTAGTGTGACAGCTAAAAAGTCTTTTTTGATAACCCTGCGAATATTTTTTATCTTATTTTCTTTGAAATTTATCAGAGATGCTTTTTATACATGGGACGGGTGTTCATATTACATGCAGTTTAAAGATTTTTTGCCTGATTTATCATTAATATTTATTTTATACACAGTTCTGGGTGTAATCTTTGCTGTTATTATTTGGATTAATTTGTATGGTTTATTGAAAATACTTTCGGTATTAATAAAGTCTATCCGCTTTGAACACTTAATTGCCTTTTTTATCCTGACAGCAACTCCGATTTTCATTAAAAAGTTCATCTTCGATTTTTTTCCAATGAGCAGTTTGGTTGGTTCAAACCAGATAGTACGTTTAATAATAGCTTGTGTTTTTGTTGTTATTGTTAGCTGGCTTGTCTATAAATATGCTGAAAAGATATTGAATGAGATTGAGAGTCGTATTAAGCCTGTTTTATGGTTATTTATTATTTTACTCATTATTGCAGTTCCTTTATCTATATTTAAAAGCGGATATTCTGAGGCTGAAACTGCAACTCATCATAAACATGTTGCTGCTCCTTCAGACAAGAAAAGACCGAATATCATTCTTGTGATAATGGATGCATTAACTGCACGTGATATGCAGGTATATGGTTACCAGCGTCCAACAACACCATTTATATCGGAATGGGCAAAGGGCGCTTTTGTTTTTAACAGGACCTATTCAGCGTCTAATTGGACGACCCCTTCAACTATGAGTATAATGACGGGTCAAAGGCCATGGACTCATAGAATATGGTATCGGACGGAGTCTAAGGCGGTTAGTAATTATAAAGACAATTTGCCATTGATATTAAAAGATTATGGTTATACTAATTATGGTTTTGTACAAAATCATAATGCCAATCCCGAGACTTTAGGTATTAAAGATGCTTTCGTAATAAGAGATAAGGCATATACTTTTTGGATAACTCGGAACCAGTGGTATGACGAGTACGCAAAATTCTTTACAAGTAAACACATCATTGCAGAATGGGTCTTTGAGAATAATCCTTTTATTAACTCTCTAAATTTAAAGTTTTTCCGCCATCCTATATTTACTTCCTTAATACGTTCTGAAACGGTGTATAATCGTTTTCTTGAGGCTATTTCACAAAATCTGGAACAGCCATTTTTTGCTTATATTCATGTTTATCCACCTCATAGCCTTTATTTGCCCCCGAAACCTTATATGGGTATGTTTGGGAACACGGAGAAATTTAATACAGACGAAAAACAAATCAATAGTAGTTTAATTGACGATTATTATCCGCCTGAAAGACAAAAGGATGTTGATGACATCAGGAAACGTTATGATGAGTTTATCTTATATTCTGACCAGCAATTCAAGGCATTTCTGATACGACTTTCTAAAACTATTGATATGTCTAACACGATTATTATTCTCTCATCAGACCACGGTGAGAGCTTCTCACATGGTTTTGTGGGTCATGGGTACGATGAGCTATACGAGCCGCTTGTTCATGTTCCTTTGATAATCAAGACACCCTGGAACACGAAGGGGCAGACAATAGATATGCCGGTTGAACAAATAGACATAGCGCCGACCATTCTTGAGTTTGCTGATATTCCTGTACCGAATTGGATGGAAGGGCGCTCATTGATTCCATTGCTTGTCGTCCCGAAGTATCGGGATCAATCCCGGGAAGGTAAGATACTTGAACCAAGACCTCTATTTTCCATGCAATTGATTAAAAACCGTACAATTGGGAATTATCCCATCACGAAAGGCACAATAGCTGTTTGGGATGGAGACTATAAACTTATTCATTATCTGGAAGAAAACAAATCATTTCTTTTTGACCTGAAGGCTGACCCTGATGAGACGAAAGACATCTCAAAAGAAAAACCTGCAATAAGGCAGCGCCTTTTAAAGTTAATGGAGGATAGTCTTTCTAATGCAAATACAAGAAGTAAACAAGCTATCGGCCCATTCTCATTTTTCGATAGACAATATTTTTTGGACAACAAAAAATATTTATGATCACCTTAATTATTATAAATTGCAAGATTAACTTTCAAACCCGAAATAGTTGTTCTGAAAATGTCGAGTAGAACAATATGTTTCCTTGAACTCAATGGTTACGATGGGGATAGTTATAAAAAATGAAGACCATTGTTATGATTCCAACATATAATGAACGAGAAAACATCACAAAGCTGATTGATGAGATACTTAGCCTGAAGATAGAGAATCTTGAGATTGTAGTTGTTGATGACAACTCTCCTGATGGCACATGGAAAATTGTTGAAGACATTGGAAAGAAGAATAAGGGTGTGCACCTTCTCCTAAGGAAAAAAGAAAAAGGCAGAGGCAATGCAGGAAAAAGCGGCTTTAAGTTTGCAGTGGACCAAAAAGCTGATTATATCATTGAAATGGATGCAGACTTTTCACATAATCCAAAAGAAATTCCAAAACTACTCCATGAAATCAGGAATGCCGATGTAGTTATCGGTTCCAGATTAGTTATGGGCGGGAAAGACGTCGGCAGGGGGATGGTGCGAGAACTTATTACTAAATTATCAAATCTTTATATCAGATTATTACTGGGACTAAAGGTCAAAGACTGTAATTCCGGTTTCAGATGTTTTAGAAGAGAAGTCCTCGAAGCAATAGATATTGATAAAATAGAATCAAAGGGCGCTACGATAGTTCAGGAAGTGCTCTTTAAAGCTCATCTTAAAGGCTTTAAGATAAAAGAAGTCCCCATTACATTTACTGAACGTGCCGAAGGCAAATCAAAACTATTTGGAATAAATCACCTTTGGCAGGGATACTATATGGTGTTAAGATTAAAAGCCTTAAAAATATTTAATGCAATCTAAAATGTGCGGATTAACAAATTTTATTCGAGATTGCAACTGTTGAGTTGCCTGCGCTTTCCGCAAATACCTGTATGAGAAACCTTAAAAATGAGAAGGGGCTTAAATGAAGGCAGTCATACTGTCCGGGGGAAAGGGATTGAGGCTGCGGAAGGTTATCAGAGACTTGCCAAAACCAATGTCGCCTGTATCAGGAAAGCCGTTTCTGGAATATCTGATTATGCAGCTTGCCGGGTGGGGGATTACAGAACTGATTCTTTCAATAGGATACAAGGGCGATCAGATTCAATCGTATTTTGGTAACGGCAGCAGATGGGGAGTAAAGATATTCTATTCAATCGAGGATAAGCTTCTTGGAACAGGAGGAGCCATTAAGAAAGCGGCTGGACTGATAAAAGATAAATCGTTTATAGCAATGAACGGCGATTCTTTTCTCGACCTAAACTTTGAAGAGTTTATTTCTTTTAGTAAATGCAAAGGCGCCCTTGCAGCGCTTGCACTTACATCGGTTAAAGATACAACCCGCTACGGAAGAATAGAGATAGATGAAGACAATGTTATCACTGGATTCAGTGAAAAAGGGAAGAAAGGACAGGGCTTCATCAATGGCGGGATATATTATTTTAGTCATGAGATTATAAAGGAATTTCCGGATGGAAGAGCTTCATTAGAAAATGATGTGTTCCCGCGTCTTATAAAGAAGGGATTATATGGCATGAGAGCCGAAGGCTTTTTTATTGATATAGGGTTGCCGCAGGATTATCTGTATTTATGCAAGCATCCCGAAAAGTTATTAATGGAAACAAAGATACTTACCATTGGGAAGGAGAAATCTCTGTGATTATATCAAGAACCCCGGTTAGAATCAGTTTTTTCGGCGGCGGTACTGACTATAGGGAATATTTTGAAAGGCAAGGAGGTGCTGTTTTAGGAGTTACAATTGATAAATATAATTATGTGAGTGTAAATATGTTAAGTGAATTTTTTGAATATAAGATACGAGTTAGCTATTCAAAAGCCGAACTTGTAAATAATGTAGAAGACATAGCGCATCCAAGCGTCAGGGAAACACTGAAATATAAGAATATTAATGGTTATTTGGATATTCATATATTTGCGGACCTTCCGGTACGCACAGGTCTTGGCTCATCGTCATCTTTTACTGTTGGATTTTTAAATGCCCTGTATGCCTTAGAAGGCAAGATTGTCTCCAAACAGCAGCTTGCTGAAGAGGCTATTTATATTGAACAACAATTAATAAAAGAAAATGTCGGGTGTCAGGATCAAGTGCATGCGGCTTATGGAGGATTAAACATAATAGAGTTTGATAAAGCGGGTATATCTGTAAAACCTGTAATTATTTCAAAGGGGAAGTATGATTATTTCAATGAGTCCTTAATGGTTTTTTATACCGGCTTAACCAGACATGCGAGCGACATAGTAAAAGAACAGATTGAGAATACGAAAACATGCAGTAAGGATAATTATCTTAAAAAGATGCATCAAATGGTTTATGAAGCTGCCAAAATTATTTCTGATGAAAAACCGGAGGATATGATTAAGGGTCTTGGTGAACTTCTCCATGAAAGCTGGAATCTCAAAAAATGCCTTTCTACGCAAATAACTAATACATTTATAGATGAAGTATATATGAAAGCGTTAGAAGCAGGCGCTTACGGCGGTAAATTAGCTGGTGCGGGAGGAGGAGGTTTTTTATTTGTGCTTGCACCCAAAGAAAAAAAGGCTGAAATAAGAGATAAATTAAAAGGATTATTAGAGGTTAAATTTAAATTTGAGACTGAAGGCTCCAAAATCATATATCTGACACATTAGCTGCGGGAAATTATACTTCATAATATTATTGAATGTTGTATAAGAAATGTCTGCGGTAACGTCATTCCCGCGAAAGCGGGAATCCAGTCTTTTCTCTCTGGCTAAGATATCGCACAATATGTTCTTTCTCCACACCTGCACTGAATTCATGATAATGTGGGTTAGAGAGTTGAAATAAGGATGCGTGAGAAAAACAATATATTTGTAATTGGTAAGAACGGTTATATAGCCCAGCGCCTGTCTGATTCAAAAATAGACGTTGATGGTAAATTAGTATACACATCAACACACCCTGAGTCCCAAGATTTATTTCTAAATTTAGAAAGCCCCGAGGCCTTCAACTATGATGTAATCGGATACAATGACTTAATTTTATTGCTTGCAGCTATTTCTTCACCCGATGCTTGCAAGAATGAGTACAAATTAACATATAAAGTAAACGTTATTGGCACAATAAAATTTATAGAAAATGTTCTAAAGAGCAAAGCAAGGGTTTTGTTTTTTTCCAGTGATACAGTATATGGGAACAGTAAAGAGGAATGCAATGAATATACAGAATTGAACCCTGCCGGTGAATATGCAAAGATGAAATTTGAAGTAGAAAATAAATTTAAAGGGGAAAGTAATTTTAAAATATTCAGATTATCTTACGTTTTTTCGAGAAAAGATAAATTTATGGCATACTTATCGGAATGCGCGAGGGATAATAAGACCGCAGAAATATTCCATCCTTTTTACAGGAGCGTGGTATATATAACTGATGTTATTGAAGCAATACTTTGTTTAGCTAAGGGATGGGGAAATTTTGATAATCAAATTTTCAACATATGCGGTGATGAACTGCTTTCACGCAAAGACCTGGCCGAATTATACAAAACAGTCGTTGATAACAATCTTAAAATCAAAATATTGAATCCCGGCGATGATTTTTTTAAGGCAAGGCCTGAGACTATTAATATGAAGTCACTTCATTTTAAGAGTCTCCTGGGAAGAAAGCCTCTTGCAATTAAGTCTGCAATGCACTTTGAATACTGTAAAAAGAATGAATGAAAGTAATGAGCGCTGTATATACTAAAATAGCAGATACCGGTTTGCAGACCAGGTCCGATATTTTAAATCATATTAACTATACTACAGATGGAGGGCTGGAATGAAAAATAAAAGAACATTAATTACCGGAATCACGGGAATGGTTGGTTCACATTTAGCAGATTTTTTATTGGCAAATACCGATTGGGAAATATACGGCATATGCAGATGGAGAAGCCCGCTGGACAATGTTGAGCACTTGCTGCCAAGAGCCAACAAAAAAGACAGATTATATTTTTTATATGCGGATTTAAATGATTATATTTCCTTGAGCAAAAGTCTGGAAAGTTCAAGGCCTGATTATGTATTTCATTTGGCGGCACAGAGTTACCCGAGAACGAGCTTTGATGCTCCTATAGATACACTTGCAACAAATATACTTGGCACCGCGCGTTTATTAGAGGCCTTGAAAGATTTTCAAAGCAGGGGGAAAATTGATCCGGTCATCCATGTATGTTCCTCATCGGAAGTGTTTGGAAGAGTGCCGAAGGAAAAAATACCGATAGGAGAAGAAGAGAATTTTCATCCAGCGTCTCCTTATGCAATTTCAAAAATAGGAACCGATGTACTGGGAAGATTTTACGGAGAAGCTTACGGTATGAAGACTGTAATTACGAGAATGTTTACACATACCGGGCCCAGAAGAGGAGACGTATTTGCTGAGTCAACTTTTGCCAAGCAAATAGCTTTGATAGAAGCAGGTTTACTTGAACCTGTCGTTAAGGTAGGCAATCTTAAATCTTTAAGGACCTTTGCAGATGTAAGAGATGCGGTTCGGGCGTATTATTTGCTTGTTACGACAAATCCTATAGCAGGTGAGTATTATAATATTGGAGGAACATATACATGCACGGTCGGAGAAATGCTGGATTATCTGTTAAGCATCTCAACAGTAAAAAACATTAAAGTCGAAACAGATAAAGAACGGCTACGGCCCATAGATGCGGACTTGCAGGTTCCGGACACAAGAAAATTTCAAGAGCATACCGGGTGGAAACCTGAAATATCATTTGAAAAAACTATGCAGGATTTACTTGATTACTGGAGAGGCAGGATTGCAAGAGGAAAATATTTTTTACAGAGGTAAAAATTAACTCATCTATTAATAATAAAGTCTCTATTAATCGCTTAACAGGTGCTGCGTCCGGATTTTTAAGGCAGTTGTTTGCCTCAGATAAATTAGTCTGGGTAATTATTGCTTTTGGGATAGTTCTTCGGATAGCCGCATACCTGTATAATCGTTCTCTCTGGATAGACGAAGCAAATATTACAAGGAGTATTCTTGGCAGTTTTTCAGATATCTTTAATCCGTCTGTTACGGATCCGGATTATTTGGGGCATTGGAAATCTTCCTCCCCGCTGGGTTTTTTTATTATTGAAAAGTTTATGGTTCTTCAGTTTGGCGACACTGAATATGCACTGCGGCTTTTCCCGCTTTTATGCGGCATAATTTCTTTATTTCTTTTTTATTTAGTCGCCAAGCATTATGTCAAACCAAAAGCTGTTCCAATCGCCCTTGCACTTTTTGCTGTCTCAGATACTTTGATTTACTACTCTTCGGAAGTTCACTCATATTCAAGTGAGATAACCATTGCATTGCTGCTGTTATTAGTAACCGCTTATATTCAATCAAGGAATGCGACCCTGCTTCGTTTTGTTCTTTTTGGCATAACAGGCGGAGTGGTAGTTTGGTTCTCTAATTCTTCTATATTTATCTTAGCAGGTATTGGAACAAGCCTTCTTCTGTTTTCCTTATTAAGAAAGGAATGGACAAGAACCGGCAGGTTTTCAATTGCTTATCTGCTTTGGGCTGTTGGTTTTCTTTCTTATTATTTCATTTATGTCGGCAACATAAATAAGGGACCGATAGTAGAGCAGTGGAAAGCTGAGAATGCTTTTATGCCATTCCCGCCTCTTTCGCCTTCGGACCTTGCATGGTATATTGACACATTCTTCTCAATGTTTGCTAAACCAACGTTAACGATCTTGCAGAGTGCATCAATGATGGCCGTTGGGGGTATGGCAGCCTTTGCCTTTGTCATCGGTTGTATTTCGGTATACTCAGAGAAAAAAGAAAAGTTTTTTATTTTAATATCTCCGGCGCTTTTTGCCCTATTGGCCTCGGGGCTTCATTTATATCCTTTTTTAGAGAGAACGTTATTATTTCTTGCGCCCTCTTTTATGCTTTTCATTGCAGAAGGCACAGGAGAGATAAGAGATAAAACTAAAAGCAGTTCACCTGTGATTGGGATAGTATTTATTTGTTTATTATTGTCTTATCCATTGCTTTCCGCTGGAAATCATTTAGTTAATAAACCAATAGTCAGGGAAGACGTTAAACCTGTCCTTAGTCATGTCCGGGAAAACTGGCAGGAAGGGGATATGGTGTATCTTCACTATGGCTCAAAGCCGGCATTTAAATATTATGCAACGAGATACGGCTTCAAAGAAAACGACTATATTGTCGGCGCATATGCAGGAGATAAAAACGACTTTTTCAATTTTTCAGTAGATTATTTAAAAAAGTATACTGACGATTTAGATAAACTGAGAGGCAATAAAAGGGTATGGATACTTTTTGCACACATTCCGCCGCCTCGTGCAGGTATCAGTGATGAATCGTTTTTTGTATATTATCTGAACAGCATGGGAACAAAACTTGATTACTTTAAAAGCACAGACTCGGCAGTTTATCTATATAATTTCAGTGAGAAAAGAGGAACTTGAGAGGTGAAGCCGTCATTAGTTCGCTATATTGACAAAAACCTGGGACGCCCCATTTGTTTTCTGCTGACTTTACACAGAAGATTTATTAGCCTTTTTAAAAAAGATGATCTTAGCAATAAAAAAGTTTCTAAAATTCTATTTATAAAATTAGTGGAACAGGGTTCTACGGTATTGGCTTATTCGGCTTTAAAAAGGGCGGTAGAAATGGTGGGAAAAGAGAATGTTTACTTTGCAGTATTTAAGGAAAATCGTTTTATATTGGATATATTAGATGTTATCCCGCCATCCAATGTTCTTGAGATTGATTTCAAAAATATCAAGAAATTCACTTACTCATCAATAAAAACTATTTTCAAGATCAGAAAAGAAAAGATAGATGCCGTCATTGATATGGAATTTTTCTCCAGGGCCTCGGCTATTCTTGCTTACCTGTCCGGCGCCTCCAAAAGGGTTGGTTTACATTTATTTACCTGTGAAGGTCCTTATAGAGGAGACCTTTTAAACTATAAATTATTATATAATCCTTATATACATACCTCCCGATTTTTCCTGAGTTTAGTGGAAGCCTTAAATCATACTCCATCTAAAAACGGTCCAATGATTTTTAGAGTTCCGGAAAAAGTTAGAAGTCTTCCTCCTTTTTCTCCCTCTGAAGAAGAGAAAACACTGTTAATTGAGAAAATTGAAAAACTTAAGAAATCAAAATTAAGTAAACCGTTGATTATTCTGAATCCTAATGCAAGCGATATATTGCCGATAAGAAAGTGGAAAGAGGAAAATTTTATAAAGCTTGGCACAATGCTTTTGGAAGAATTCCCTGATGCTAACATAATAATAACGGGCGCCCCCAAAGAAAAAGAAAAAGCTGAAACAATAGCTTCTCAAATAGGGAATGCTGTTTCTTTAGCAGGTCATACTTCTCTCAGAGAGCTGCTGGTTTTATATTGTATTTGCGATGTATTGGTAACCAATGACAGCGGACCGGCACATTTTTCAACTTTAGCTCCAATAAAGTCCGTAATCCTTTTTGGGCCTGAGACACCTTTGCTTTATGGGCCTCTAAGCAATAATACCACTGTTATTGCTCCGGATTTAATCTGCGCACCGTGTGTTAATGTCTTTAATCACAGGGAAACACCTTGTGAAGTTGGCACTTGCCTGAAAGGGGTTTCACCTGAGGAAGTTTTTTGTAAGGTTAAGAAACTCCTGAGTGCTGACTGCCTGACGACATAATGGTATCAATGTTTAAGGATGAGTTGTCATAGTGTCAAGGCTTATCTACTTCGATAATATAAAATTTGTGTTGATAACATTAGTTGTCGTTGGACATAGTATGGATCTTTTTGTCTCAAAAAATGACTGGCTGCGTTCAATTTATGTTTTTATATATTTATTTCATATGCCAATGTTTGTTTTTGTGTCCGGATATTTTGTAAAAGCTGAACTTACAGCTAAAGAAATCGTAAAAACAGTAAATTCAGTTTGTATTCCATATATTATTTTTCAATTAATCCAATGGACGATCTCTGGCGATATTAGCAATATTATGAATTACAATATGTTAAACCCCGGATGGACCTTGTGGTATTTGCAATGCTTATTCTTCTGGCGGTTATTAACTCCTTTTCTAATTAAAATACCTTTTATCTTGCCGCTTTCTTTTTCTTTTGCAATTGGCTGTGGTTTCATTGAAAAAATAGGTATTGAATTGAGTCTTTCGAAAACAATAGTGTTTTTACCTTTTTTTCTATTAGGTTTTTTCTTTCGTAAAAATAAATATGATATTAAAAGAATATTTTCACACAAAGTTCTATCTGTATTGTTAATAATTTTGTTTTTTTGCTTATCTGTAAAATTCAGATGGATTGATAAGGCAGTGTTATTAAATAACAGTTCATATTATTTTCAAAATAATATTTATGAAGCAGTTCTGTATAGATTATTTTACCTAATTATAGCATTTACACTGGGATTATCCGTTTTGTCGTTAATACCGGATAAAATTCTACTTTTCAGTAAAATAGGAAGAAGAACATTAATTATATATTTAACCCACCCACTGCTTTTTATAGGCCTTCAAAAAATGGGATTTTATAATTATTTTCAAAATAATGATTTGTATTTTATATTGATTCCTATTGGTGTTCTTGTTACATTCTTGCTTTCAACAGATATTGTAGAGAAAGTTATGAATCCAATAATTTATCCAATGCATTATATTAAGCAAATAATTTATACACCAAGACGCTTAAATTGACCGCAACGTGCGTTGTGAAGGTATAATATCCATAGAGTTAACCGATGACATCATTAAGCAACCTTTCTATCGGATGTTTGACAATCACTATTCAGAATATGGCAATAAATTTGTAGCAGATATTCTTTATGAAAAACTACTTTCAATTAAGGAGATAAAAGACAAACTCGAACATTAAACGACTTGATAGTATCGGTTTTTAAATGATAAGATAAAATATCGCTAATATATGAAATCTACAGATATTAGTTCAGTCATACAACCTTCCATTATTCAGAATTTAGACATTTTTCTCTGTCCGGTATGTAATGGCGCCATTAAAGTATCTGCTGACCGTTACATGCTTGAATGTTCTGTATGCGGTCAATCTTTTAAGTGTGACAGTGGTATTCCCCTATTATTCTGGACTCATGACTGGAGTTCTGATAAAAAAGACGTTACAAATATTGTGAAGTCATTTTATGAAGAAACTCCTTTTCCTAATTATGAGGATGTTGATTCTATCTCAAGTCTTAGAGAGAAAGCAGAAAAATCTGTTTTTGCTCATATGTTGGATGATCAGCTCCCTTATAATTTGAAGATACTTGAGGTAGGATGCGGGACTGGACAGTTAAGCAATTTCTTGGGTATCATAAAAGAACGAACGGTCTTCGGTACCGATATGTGCCTGAACTCCTTAAGACTTGGTCATGAATTCAGTGAGAAAAACAATTTAAACAATGTATCTTTTCTCCAGATGAATCTTTTCAGGCCTGTTTTTAAACCGGACAGCTTTGATGTTGTTATTTGCAATGGAGTATTACATCACACCGGTGACCCCTTTAGAGGTTTTCAATCGATTTTAAAGCTTGTTAAGAAAAGAGGATTTATTATTATAGGGCTTTATCATACTTACGGCAGGATTATTACCGATATCA
>Ga0214473_10006802_pt1 | contig 13622 bp, 10 predicted proteins | sample RVTome_7_FD_203509 | JGI IMG/M metagenome (GOLD analysis project Ga0214473, IMG submission 203509) | Soil microbial communities from uranium-contaminated site in the Upper Colorado River Basin, Wyoming, United States - RVT98D197 | ecosystem: Environmental > Terrestrial > Soil > Contaminated >... | reverse complement strand
GCCGCGCGAATCACCGCCTGCGGAATCTCCGGCCAGAAGAGCCGCCATGAGCCTATCCGATAATTCGCCGGTGGTATTTTCAAATGCTGATACCATGTCGTTTACAACTTTTTCCGATACCAGAATATTCCCTTGCGCGGCGCACGATGCCCCGATCTTGCCTCCCGCCCAGGAAAGACAGTCCTTGCCGGTGTAGGTGACCGCGCGGCCTTTGCTGTCGATAATGCCGACCTGGCGGCGGTCGAACATCGAATCGGCGCGGGCCAGCGAATCGATAATTTCCTGAGGCGACATGTCATCGTGAAGCATCTTGAGCCCCATGGGGCCGATATCGGCATTGACCCACGATTGCGTGGCGACGGCGCCGACATTCGATTTGGCCCAGGGCACGATAGCCCCGACCGCGAAATATTTGCTGGCCACAGCCACACCCAGTTCGCCGTTGGCGGAATCAAAGCCGACGATGGAAAATGTCGATACGGGCCTGGTGGCGGCGGCGATATTGAGCGGCGCCAGCAACAAGGCCATGATAACGAGGCGTTTATTCATGATGATAATCCTCCCCAAATTGAACACGGCTAAATTGTGGCAAAATTGGATGGAATAGTCAACCGCAAAGATGGTATAATATAATATGTGACCGACATCTGATGGACTCTGCATTGAAAGTTGATTATGGCGGAGGCCTTTAAAAAGGCTGGAGATAATGATATGACAAACGTTTTTATATTCCGTACTTTCGCGGCCACAATTGTGGTTTCATTGTTATTCACGAATCCGTGTCATTCCCAGGATTTAAGTTTTGTCGGCTCGCTGACCCTCGGAGGAGAATCATTCGCCCTTGCGCCGAGGGGCGATACCCTCTTCTGTGCCACCGAGGGCGGTCTGATGGTGTTCGATATCTCTCGACCCGACTCAATCGACTATATTGGGGGGAATCCGTTCCTTCAGTATTTAAGCGCGATCGAATTGGTCGGCGACTTTGCGTTCGCTACCATCTCCCGAAATGATTCAGTCGTTTTTGCCACATTCGAAATTAGCAATCCCCGATGGCCCTCCATAATCGCGGTCCTGGATGGACCGCCGTGGTGGGATTTAAGGCTGTACGCAGGATACGCCTACGTCTTCGGGGAATCCAGCCTCGGCATCATCGACATTTTCTCGCCGGGCCAACCTCAAATAGTCGAGACCATTCCAGCACAGTTGCGAGACTTGGCGTTTGTGGATACTTTCGCCCTGGCGCTTACGTCCGATCGCGAACTCGAGATTTGGGATATGGCCAATCCCACCGAGCCAGCCTATATCTATAATTACCTGAGTCCGGTATCGAATGGATTAGTCAACGACATCGCGATTAAAGACCATGTAGTTTTCTTAATCGGCCAGGATAGCTCGCATTATAACACTTACTTTGAAATCGTTGATTTCGAACATCCTATGTCGCCGATCTACCTGGGCAACTGCATTGTCGAATCCATGTCCAATGATATCTGCATCGGCCCCGAGACTGCCTTTATCACCTCGCCGACATGGATCGAAACTGAATATGTTACGGCGATCGACCTCAACGACCTTTCAAATCCCGTTACACGGGATATTTACCATTACGGCGAATCTATCTTCGAGCTGGAGGCTTACGACTCGAAGCTTTGCGTCGCCGGCCACATGGGTCTGCTGACCATCGTGGAGGCGGCGGATCTGGATTCGCTATATCGGTTAAGCGAATGGGGGTGGTTTTGCCACCTGGAAAATATGATAAAGCATGAGGGTTATATTTACGCTACAGGGATAATGTGCGACATGCTGACTATCGATATCACCGAACCTGCCGCCCCCGATCTCCTGGGTAATACAGAGATGTCCGGGATGGCATTTGGCCTCGGCATCCAGGGCGACTATCTGATGGTCTCGGCCTACGACCTTCATGTATTCGACCTTTCCAACCCAGGTATGCCGGCCCTGGTAACGACTTATCCGCTGTCATACCCGACACGTGGCCTCGATATCGAGAATCATGTTTTATATGTGGGCTCCAATCTTGGCATGGCCATGATAGACATAACCGACCCGCCCTATCCAGCCTTCCTGGGATCGTTTAGTTGTCCACAAGTAGATATTTCCGTTTTGGATCATGTTGCTTACGTCATTGACAGGACAAACGTGGAGATTATCGATGTCGCGGATCCCGCGCTGCCGTTCCGGCGAAGCATTTTCCCGGTAGCACAATTTACCCGTGGTGTTCAGGTGTCCGGTAGTTACGCCTACGTGGCCACTGAAAACTACGGACTTGTGATCATAAACGTCGATGACCCGGACAATCCTATTCTGGCTGCTCGCTACGACACCCCGGGATTCGCCGCCCATGTCGAGATCAGCGGCAGCCGCGCTTTTGTCGCTGACGGCGATTCCGGCCTGCTGGTGCTTGACGTGACGGAGCCATCGGCACCAACATTGTTGGCCCGCTACTGTACAAACTCACCAACTGAGGTTAGTAGAGTGGAAGGCGATTATATCTATCTGGGGACACAGTATTCGCTGCTCATCCTCGATGGCAGCTCTTTAGGGATCAGCGATGACCCGCCAAATCGACCCAGCGACTTTTCTCTCTCTCAAAACTTTCCTAACCCCTTCAATGCCGTGACGAATATCTCATATGAGTTACCTTCGAATTCTGAGGTCATGATCGAGATTTTCGATATTACCGGCCGCAGAGTCGATACGATCCTCCCTGGAAATCAGAAAGCCGGAAAACATGACCTGAGGTGGAACGCCGATAGGCTAACATCGGGCATATACTTCTATCGTCTTAGCGCCGGCCGAAAATCAGAATGTCGGGCAGCTATTCTCCTCAAATAAAAGTGGGAACGATTGTAGCCGGCCCGATAGATACCCCTAAGCTTGGGCACATCGACGGCAGCATCTTCCATGCCACTTATAAGAACGGCCGGACTCTGGGACTTTGGTCGTATAATACCGTGATTGCGAAAACCACCTGGCCCGGCCCGGACACCACTACCTGGGGACGGGATGATGTGGACGTCGCTCTGCCGGTGGTCGAAATGGCTCCATTGCCCGGAATACCCACCATTTATAACGATACCATTTTCATCGACCACCAGACCATGATGCTGGAAAGCGATATCCGTTTGCGGCTGAGGCATGACGGTTCTGGAAACGAAATTAGTCCCGACGCGGTTGTCGACAGCGCCGGGTATAAGTATAAGAGCCGGTGGGTTTCTAGTGAGAATTTTCTGCCTCTGCTCTACTACAGGCAATATCCTGCGGATGACAGTTATCTGTGGTGGGACGGAGTCAGGGGGAATTGTCAGGTTGATATCTTTCGTTGGGACCTTTATGCGATTGGTGGCGAACTCACGTTGGAAGCCATAGGAGCGCTAAATCCGGTGCCCAACATCAATAACTCCTTCCACGAGGTAACCGACAGCATTATAAGCGCCGCGGATTCGATAAGGACGAAGAAGATTCTGATTGATAGTGACCCGCCTAATGCCCTCTTCTTGGATTCATTAGAACACGATATTATCAAAGCTATTGGCTGGGTCGAATACGCCGGGAGCTATGATAATGATCACCACTGCCACTCTCCTTATAATCCAAGATATAACAATTACTGGGATCATGTATACGGCGGCGGCGCTACCTGCTTTGATTCACTCACACCTTGCGAAAACATAGCCAGCACCGCGACCGGGACCATGCAGATGTTACGTACTGTTTGGGACGATGCCTTCGAGAGCCAAAACTATATTCCTCAAGGCTATTTCCCGGCAAGATGGGATAGTATTGCATGGAATTGGAAGATAAATATTCATAACGGGAAATACATATACTTTACCGACAATTATTTCCGGATAAATAATGACATAGAACAGCGAATGTGGGATTCAACATGTGTGCTGTGCAACCCTGCAGACTCTTTGCCGCAGTATCCCAATAAAGAGGACTTATCGACGTTTGGATATAAATATGGGGCACCCGTTATGGACACAGTCACTGCGTCAAATTGGAAAAATGTCATGAAAAGCAGTATAGGAAGATACGTGAGACAAGTGAGGGGAAGCAAATATGCGAGACCTTGGCAAGATTAAATGGCAACTGACAGCTGCCGCCATTCTTGGTATCATACTTTCGAGCAGCCTATCGGTATTCGCTCAATTTTATTATGTATGCAGTTACGCAGAGCCCCGTGGGGAGACTGAAGCGCAGCTCGCCATAGTCGATTTGGCATCCAAAACAATTGAATCAATTCGCGGGGTTCCATTGGCCGGTCAGATTTCAACTAAAAAGCCTATTCGTTTGCCAATACCACGTAATGAAATCTATCTGATTTTTGCATCCAACGGAGGACCAGCAAAAAATTCAATCGTTGGCAATCAGATGACTACGAATTTCGCGGCGTTCGATGAAAATATGAATCTTGTAAATACCGGCGCACTACCCGACGTTTGGATATTCGATTTCGTCACGGCCTACAGTGATACCCCGTTTGTGCAATATACAGATTTTTCCGGGCAATTGTCTGTAAAGAGAAAAGCTGCCATTTCCCTGAGAGATCTGAGGCCGCAAATTTCTCCGAGAGTGCGTCTACCTAATGAAGGATTATTGCCCGATACACTAGGGCCTTTCAAAAGCTATCAACAGATTCATAGGAACGACTTTCATTACTTTTGGTGTTTGAATGAGAATGGGATTTATATCCTTTCTTATGACCTTGATCAAAGGCTTCTTGCGGATTCACTCAGAGTCGCCTCGGGTCTCGAATATGCATATATATTCGGAGCGTCCCCGGCCGATTCGCTCATTTATGCTTTCCATATAAACTATAATATTATCGGCGGCCCCGAATCGCTCCGCAAGTCAAGCATAGAACCCAGCTTCGTGAAAAAATTCAATATGAGCGATTTCTCCTTAGCGGATTCAATAGCGGTTATCATGCCATCTCCAGATAGTGATTACGTCATGGCAGAAAATGGCTCTTGCGACAACATAGGACCGTACCTGGTATATTTCTTCTTCCAAGGTGAAGATTATCGTTATTTCTCCCCCGCCATGCTCTTCATTTTCGATACCCGCACCAACGAGGCCACCTGGCTGCGCGTGGGCTGGAGGTAGGTCATGACCAAAACAATTGCGATACTGATTTCGTGGGGCTTTTCGACTTTGGCGTTGGCACAACCGATCATAACGCCAACAAATTTCCTGGATACTCAGGAGCCTGTGCGCATGTGCCAGAATTATATTAGCGAGCAGTATGGCGAAATAACCGCGTTCACCCAGCCATCCTGCGGGGCCCTGCTTAGAATTGCGGACGGCGACTTGGACCGCTGTGTCTATATCTTCTGCGATGCGCCCAGCCAGCGGCTTCTAATCTATGCGTTGAACGATGGCCCAGGAGGGCGTATTCCATTCTCGGTGAAGGCTTATGGCAAGGAAATTCTCGAGTCCTTCTGGGTATTCGGGGGAGATGAGAATACCGACAGCGTCCTGGCCCCGATTGCAAGGCGCGATTACGAAGAATGTTTCAATCGCCCCGTCGACGCCACAGTTTCAGCCCATGATCGATATTTCGATCGCGAAAATGATCGCATTTATGTTCTGGACGGAGCCAATAGGCGAGTGGTTAAACTCATGTATAAATTTGAATCCGATTCGCTGTCATGGGTCTCTTCGTTCGGTGACAACCTGCTCAGGGCGCCGACCGCGATCGATTATGCCGATTACGGGACGCCCAATTATGATGACGACGACATATATGTCACGGACGCCGGGCTCTCGCGCGTCCTGCGCTTTTCGGCCCAGGGAGTTTTCGAGACGTCCTATGGCGGCTGGGGCAGAGGCCTGGGCTCGATGAGCAATCCGACCGGCGTGGCCGTATCCGCAGCGACGTCGTTGGTCGACCGCATTTACGTGACCGACTCGCATAATCATCGCGTGGTGCGCTACCGTACGAGCACCAACGGTCCAATTATGGCCGAATGCCAGTATGTTTTTCCCCTCAATCCCCAGCCATTAATAGGCGGAGTCGATACCGATGCCGAGGGGTTCGTCTATGTAGTCAACAGCTTCGCAAACACCATAACGGCGCTGAAGTCGGACCTGGACGAGGTTTCTCTTGTCTATGGCAGCCTGGGATACGAACCGGGGCAGTTCGATTATCCGACGGATATTTATATAGACGGGGATGAAATGCAGGTCTGCGAGCTCTGGGCGGAATTATCCGGAATACAATCATTTTCGATTCAATCGGGAGCGCCCAAAATTGCATCGGGACAATTGCCATATCAATTTCAACTATTCCAGAATTATCCGAATCCCTTCAATTCCAATACGACTATCATGTTTGAGCTGCCGCAGAGCGGGGCAATTACCCTGGATATATTTAATATCCTGGGGCAGAGAATCAAGGTTCTTGTGCGCAACGAAATGCCGGCTGGTCGTCACGGAATAATCTGGGACGGAAAGAATCAGGCCGGAAGAGCGGTTTCCAGCGGGGTCTATTTCTCGGTTCTGCGCCAGAAAAAAAACGTGATGGTGAAAAAACTTCTATTGCTCAAATAAAAAGTGGGGCCGATTGTAGCCGGCCCCGTGAGAGATCTGTCGCTCCAATAATGGAGATTACGTCTGTTCTACCGTCAGTCCCTCAATCTTGAATTTTTTGAGACGGCGCCAGAGGGTGGTCCGGGAGATCCCCAGTTGCGCGGCGGTGCGCGAAAAATTGCCGCTGTTCTGCCTGAGAGCTTTCAGAATCAATGTCTTCTGATTGTCTTTTAAGGTGATATTCAAATATCCCGGCTCCTCGGACTGGAACGGGCGATCCTGCGGCAGGGTGAAAATCAGGGACTCGTCGAGCGTCTCGCCGGTGGTCAGGACGCAGGCGCGGGCGATGATATTTTCCAGTTCCTGAACGTTGCCCGGCCAATCGTAGCTCGACATCCACGAGAGCACCTCGGGCGCGATAGCTTTGATATTTTTTCTGCTTTTGGCTTTATATTTGGCGAGAAAATGCTTTACCAGCGGCAGTATATCCTGCGCTCTCGATCTCAGCGGAGGAATGTAAACCGGCATGACGTTCAGTATGTAATAGAGGTCCTCCCGAAAGGCGCTGTTGGAAACCAGACCCTTGATATTCTTGGTGGTTCCGGCTATCAGGCGAGCGTTGGATTTCTTGGCCGCATTACCGTCCACTGCCACGAAAGTACCCTCCCGCAAGAAACGAAGAAGGCGCGCCTGTAATTTTGGTTTCAGGCTCTCGATGTCTCTTAAATAGAGAGTTCCCGCGTTGCATTCGGAAAGAAGGCCATCGCGCCCCAGTTTAATGGAACCGAAGAGGGCCTCCTCGATTTCCAGCTCGCTCCCCGAGGTGCATTCCAGCACCATGAATTTGCCCCGATATCTGTGGCTATTTTGATGAACGACGCGAGCGAACAGTTCCTTGCCAGTGCCCACGTCCCCTTCGATCAGGACGGTCATATCCGATGCCGCGGCTTTGCTGGCGAGGTCTATTATATCTTTCATTTTCTGCGACTGGCAGACTATGGCTAAATTTCCATGCTCGTTCGAGGCGACTCTGATCTGGCGGCGGCGCAAAACCTTTTCGATGGCCGCTTGGATGGTGGCGTATTCGAATGGCTTGGAGATGAAATCGGCGGCGCCATCGCGCACCAACTCCACAGCCAGGGAGACGGTCCCATAAGCCGTCACGATGATGAATTCGAGAGAGGGTTGAATTTGCCTGGCCTTGAGCATCAATTCATGGCCGTTCATATCGTCCAGCTTGTAATCGGCAACGACAATATCGAAGTAGTCGGAATTGATTTTTGCGAGTGCTTCCGCCGCCGACCCCGCGCCAGCAACATCATAAGCCTGGCTCTTTAGATAAAAAGCCAGGTTTTTTCGCTGTGCTTTCTGGTCATCGACTACAAGGATGCTGGCCATGCAAGATAGTCCTCCGTCTTTGCCTGCGAATAAATCGGGTCCCATTAATTTTTCGTCACTTATGACGCGAAGTTTAACGGGGAAGCGAAATTAATCGCTTGCCGAAGAGAAAACGGCAGGGTTAATTTAAGCCGATTTACCGATTGTCGGGAATTCGACAAAGGAATGATTAGATAGGGAGATCGCCGTAGTTGCGTTAATATGAGAAAAAAACACCCCTGCCACCGGAAATTTCCTGCATGCCGGAGACGCGCCAGATGAACTCGGAGTATTCAAAATGAAGGCCATCCCTCTCTTCTGCATTCTGACGATCTCATCTGCTGCAGCGGCTACGATCAGGCCCGATGAAAACGAAATGTCCGCCATTCTCGAGGCGGTCAATTGCGTTTTCGCCGACAGTTTCGAACGGGCCGAGGAAGTGGCGCATGCGATGAACGATACCTTTCCCGGGCAGCCGATTTATCATCTCCTCTATGCCAGCATATTGCACGCGCAGATGATGGATGGAGAGGATTTCGGGAATGAGAAAAAGTTTATGACAAATATCGATTATTGCGAAGACGCGCTCGAACGCTGGCTGGAGCAAAACCCCGACGACGCCTGGGGTCACTTTTTCATGGGATCGGCCATGGGATATAAATCTATCTGGCAGGGGCAAAAGGGAAGCTGGCTGAAGTCGCTTCTTTCCGGCCTCAAAGCCAAGGGGAAATTTTACGACGCCCTCGAGCTCGACCCGCGATTATTCGACTGTTACACCGGTATCGGAGCATACCATTACTGGTCATCGGTCAAGCTGCGGAAGATTTTCCCGCTATTGTCGGACAACCGCAAAGAGGGGCTGGAAGAGTTGAAACTGGCCATGGATAGCTCCTATATTTCCAGGCAGGCGGCCACTGTCGGGTACGGCTGGGCGCTTTTGAATGAGAGAAGACATCCTGAGGCATTGAAAGTCGGCCGGGAACTGGGCGAATTCACCGATGGCGGGCGAAATGCGCTTTGGCTTTTGGGAGGAATCTTCTGGAGCAAGGGCGACTTAAAGCGGGCGGCCGAAAATTATAATCTGCTGATTGAATCCCTCGAAAGAGCCGGAAATCAAAATTACTATAATTTGATATTCTGCCGCTACCGCAAGGGATTTTGTCTCTACGGACTCAGGAGATATGGGGATGCGGAACGAGAATTTCTCTCTCTACTGGCTTATGCGCCGTCAAAGACTATAAAAGGGCGGCTCAAGAAGACATATCAGAAGACCGAGGAATATTTGGAGAGAATCAGGTCGGAGCAAACAGGGGCGCAATAAGATGAGATGCTTCTACCCGCTAATCGCCTGCAGCAATTGCCGGCCGCATTCTTTAGCCTTCTCTAAGATTGGCTGATCCTCTTTAACTTCACCGACTTCCAGGGTTTTTGTCTGATATTTCAACTCGAAAACGACTTCTATTCCGGCCCAAATAAAAAAGGCCCGCATGACTCGCAGCGCGCCGTCGAACTTGCCGTAATCGCCCGCGACCAGTATTATCCCACCCTTCTTGCCCTTAAAACGAGGCTCTTTGAATTTTTGAACCGACTTATCTGTGAAATCGGCGGGCCTGAGACAATTGGTGCGGTCGATGAATAGCTTCGTTTGCGCCGAGACGGAATCGAAATATACAGGAGAGCCAAGAATTATTCCCTCGCTTTTCTCCATGACATTATACAACTCATCCATGCTATCGTGAAAAAAGCAATAATCCGGCTCGGGGCTGATGCCGCAGGCCTGGCACGGCAATATCTGCCGTTCATTGAGCCTGTAGAAGCGAGCCTTAACATGCGGTGCAGAGGCGCCCTCGAGCGCGGCGGACGTCAACAAGTCGGTCGACGAGCCGCCGCTGGCGCTTCCCGAGATTCCCACGATGTTCATTTTATATCGAGCGTCAAAACCAGTTGTATGCCATTGCCGTCGGGTACCACGAGCACTTCGTAGGCCTTGTCCCTTTGATTGAAATCGAAAAGCTGGGCATCGACATAGGCGTCAAACATGGAATAGAATATGGTGGCCGCCAGGATCCACATCTTGAGGTTTCTTCTGTCGCGGAAATCCTCGTACCTTGCGAATTCGCGCGCCTTGATAACGGGATCGTCTGCGTTCTTAAAGCTCTTTTCGAATCTGTCCGAATCCCGCCAGTTGTTGTGGATTCCATTTATGAGGTATGCCTCGGCCCCCGCGATGACTGCTCCTTTTATATATTTCCCGTTGTAAACCTGTCCCCAGCCGGGGATGACTATCGATCGCAGGAGGGCCCCCGTTGGATTGCGCTTGTCGTTTATCGCCGAGGCATCCCCCTGAGCATGCGCCGAAATGACGAGTGACAGCGACAGGGCAGTAACGGAGACGCCAAACTTAAGCTTCATTGAACGCCTCTTCGACTGCGACCTGCAGCTTTCTGGAATCCATGGTAATTTCCAGTTTATTGATATTCTCAGGCCCGATCTCACCGTCGACATGGATCGGAAAAAAATCTTTGGAGCGTATTACAATTCGCCGGCTCCTGTATAATCTAACGCCTTCGAGGCGAATATGCGTTCCTTTGAGGGCCCGCGGCAGATATGAGAAAATCTGTCGTTTCGGCAGCCCCTTGATTATGCAAACATCCAGAAGGTTGTCGTTCAATTTTGCGGTTGGGGTCAGGTAGAAGCCGCCGCCGGTCGAGCGACCGTTGCCGACACAAACCAGAGTAATTGGCTGCGACAACTTCAATTGATCGAGTTCGATTTCGATCCCCAGAGGCTTGAAAGTCCTCCAAACCTGAAAGACAGATAGAAGGTAATTCCAGAAACCGCTGAATCTCTTTTGCTGTGCTGCTCTGGCGGCCACGCAGGCGTCGAAGCCGATGCCGACGGCGTTAAAAAAAGACCTGCCGTTGACAAGCCCGACATCGATAGCGGCGGGGTTTCCGGTGAACGCGGTTCTGAGAGCCTGTTCAAGTTTTTCATGGCGGCCAAGCATTTTGAAAAAGTCATTCCCCGAACCTCCCGGAAGCACCCCCATGATAACCTTCGAGCCAACGATTGCCTGCCCAACCTCATTGATGGTGCCGTCTCCCCCCAAAACCACTATGCGCCCAAATCCATCGAACCGGGCAGAACGAGCGATAGAGGCGCCATCACCGGGCCTGGAAGTCGAATAGAGCTTGAATTCGACAGACTGCGCCTGGCACCACTTGACTACCTTGGGAAGAAGAGCCAGGCTCTTGCCATGCCCGCTGACGGGATTTATGATAAGCGCGATTTTCATACTCGAGCTAAAATAACACATCCTGTAAGCTTTGTAAAATGACAAAAGGCCCGACTTCGGCAATTGAAATTTTGGCCGATAATTGATAAGGGCATCAGAACGCCTGACTGCCCGAAAATGCTTGATAACCTGACGCACCGGGATTATTATCATATTGGAGGGGGGTTGGTTTGAAAAGATGTTTGGCGGTTGCGATAAGCCTGATGTTTGCGGCATTGGGAAGAGATGCATGGAGCGAGGATAAGTGGAAAAGCTTGATTCCACATATACAAGGCCCCCCGCTGTAGCGGGAGCGTTTTATCCGGGGTCGCCTGCCGAGCTTGCGAAGATGATGGCCGGATTTTTTTATGCCTCGCCCAAGCCTCGCATCGCCACAAGACCGCTCGCGATAATTTCCCCGCATGCGGGGTATGCCTATTCCGGGCAGATTGCCGCCAGGGGTTATAAGATTCTCGAGGGCGAGGAATATAGCACCGTAATTGTAATTTCCCCGTCGCATACGGTTTATTTTTCAGGCGTGGCGGCTTTTGGCGGCAAGGCGTATTCCACTCCGCTTGGCGACATTTCGATAAACAGAGTAATGACGAATAGGCTTGTCGAGGAATGCGGCCTTGTCAGACTCTCCGGCGAGGGTCATTACGAAGGCGGCGGGAGATCGGAGCACGCTCTCGAGGTTCAGCTTCCATTCTTGCAGGCCACCCTGGGAAAGTTCGCGCTGGTGGCGCTGGTGATGGGCGATCAGGATATTCATACCAGCACAGAGTTGGGTAGAGCGCTGGCGAAGGTTATTGCAAAAAATGACAGTGTCCTGATCGTGGCATCATCGGATCTGTCCCATTTTCACGATTCGGGCGCCGCCGCCAAACTCGATTCCGTCGCCATGATAAATATTCAGAAGCTCGACTATCGGAGCCTGGCAGAAGATCTGGCGGCGCACAAAACCGAGGCCTGCGGAGGGGGGCCGATAATCGCCGCCATGGTTGCAGCCCGCGAACAGGGAGCAGCCGCGGTTGAGATCACGGGTCTGGGGAACTCGGGCGAGACAACAGGGGACAAGGCAAGAGTTGTCGGCTATCTTTCGGCGGTTATTTACCGCGAAAAAGATGATAAAGTATACGAAATAGACGAGGACGCCGAATTATCCAAATCGGAGGCCACGACTTCGCAAATATCGAATATTGACTCGACCAAGCAAGCTCATTCAAGTCCGTCGACGAATTCCGGATTCGGCCTGACGGAATCCGACAAAAAGTTGCTTCTTTCTATTGCGCGGGAGTCGATCGAGACATATCTTGGCGGCCGAGAGTATGTCATCCCCCGTTTGGGCTCGGAGATTCTGGATCAACCCCTGGGGGCGTTCGTGACGCTTCACGAACGCGGCGACCTTCGCGGATGTATCGGGACATTCCGGCCGGGCGGACCTCTCCGTCAGGTGGTGGCGAGGATGGCCAGAGAGGCCGCATTTTCCGACTACCGTTTCCAGCCTGTCACAAACAGAGAACTCGAAAGCATCGACATCGAAATTTCGGTTCTAACGCCGATGAGGAAAATTGACGATCCGAATAATGTGGCGATTGGGCATGACGGCCTTTATGTCAGAAGGGGGATTAATTCGGGGGTCCTACTGCCGCAGGTCCCCGTCGAACAGGGATGGGATAGAGAGGAATTTTTGGACCATGCTTGCCTGAAGGCGGGGTTGCCCACCCGCACCTGGCATGACACGGAAACTGAACTGTACGTTTTTCAAGCTGAAATTTTTGGCGAGCGTTCGCGGTAGCATAGAGCTTAATGGAGGGGTTAGTTTTGCAAAAACCAATTGCGCACAAGAATAATAGACACGACCTGAGAACCAGGATCGCGTCATTTGCCACGGGCGTGCTGATATTTATTTTCGCGGGTATCCTGCAGCAGACTTATCAATCGGGCTCGCTTCTGAACTACGATTTACCCGCCATTCAAAATCAGGAGCAATATAGCGAAACATTCAGTATTGCCTCGATATACAGCGGCACGATCGCGAGAAACTCAAGCCTTTACAATGAATTACTAAACTCTCCGGTGTCGAGAGAGATTGTCCATCATATCACCACCAGGCTGTCGCGGCTGTGCGACCTGCGGCGCTCCTGCCCCGGAGACAGCTTCAAGCTGTTCATCGGCCAGGGAGATACGGTATTGGCATTCGAGTATATGACCGGAGATTGGAAACGATACCGGCTGGATCGCGAGGGGGACGATTATGTTGCCACGGTGCAAAATATCGATCTTGAGCGCAGTGTCAGGCGGGTCGAGGGAATTATCGAATCGAGCCTCTGGGATGCCCTGCTGCCGCTTCTACCGGATATGGAAATTTTCGCGGATTTGACCGACATATTCGGCTGGGAAATAGATTTCT
>Ga0214473_10006801_pt1 | contig 13622 bp, 8 predicted proteins | sample RVTome_7_FD_203509 | JGI IMG/M metagenome (GOLD analysis project Ga0214473, IMG submission 203509) | Soil microbial communities from uranium-contaminated site in the Upper Colorado River Basin, Wyoming, United States - RVT98D197 | ecosystem: Environmental > Terrestrial > Soil > Contaminated >... | reverse complement strand
TTGAGGTGGATCGACCCGACCTTCGCCGAGCGCTCGCGGCGCAGGTGATCGACCGCCGCCTCGATGTTTTCCGCGGCCGAGCCGAGCGACACGAAGACTGTGTCGGCGTCAGCGGTCTTGTACTGGCTGACGAGCCCGTAGTACCGGCCCGTCAGGCGGCCGAACTCCGCGTGGGCCTCTTCCAGGAAGCGCAGGATCGGCTCGGCGAAATTGTCGCGCCGAGCGACGACGCCCTGCATGTAGTGCTCCTGGTTCTGCACCGGGCCGAGCAGCACCGGGTTCGTGAGGTCGATCATGCGCGGGACCCGCCGCCGCCTGGGGCCGAACAGGATCCGCTGCGCCTCGGTCGGGCACTCGATCAGGTCGTCGGGCGCACCCAGGAACTCGCGGATCAGCTCGGCCTCGTGCCGGTAGAACGTGCGCTCGAGGTGCGAGGTCAGGAAGCCGTCCTGGACGTTCATCCCGGGGGTCAGGCTCAGCTCCGTGACGCGGCGCAGGATCAGGGCCTGGTCGGCGGCCTGCTGCGCGTCCTTGGCGAAGACGACGATCCAGCCGGTGTCGAGCGCGCCGTAGACGTCGTCGTGGCCGCAGTGGACGTTGAGCGCGTGCTTGGTGAGCGCGCGCGCCACCACCTCGAGCACCATCGTGGAGCACTTGCCGGGGGCGTGGTAGTACTGCTCGACGCCGTAGACGATGCCCTGTCCGGACGTGAAGTTCACGACGCGCTTGCCGCACACCGACAAGGCGATGGCGCCGCCCTGGGCCGCGTGCTCCCCTTCCGCCTCCACGGCCAGCGTGCTCTGGCCGAACACGTTGAGCCGCCCCTCCCCGAACGACTGCTGGTAGAGCTCGCCGCCCTCGGTCGAAGGTGTAATCGGGTAGAAGACTCCCCCGTCGGCGATCCTGGCCTCGGTGTGGTACGAGACCAGCTGGTTGCCGTTGACAGTGACTCGAGTCCCCGGATAACGAGGCTTGGCGTGCATCTCGCCCCCTCTCCCGGCAGGTCCCGGCTGTGTGTCGAGAAGTTGGGGTACTCTAACCAGAGTCTACGGCCGAAAGCAACCTCCCTCAGCAAGCTCGGGTAGAATCCGCGGCCATGAGCACGAGCCGCAGGCAGTTTCTGGCGTCAGGTGGCGGGCCCGCCGCCGCGCTGGCGCTCGCGCCGCGAGCGTTCGCGCAGTGGCAGCCGAGCCAGCGCTATCCCGATCCCGCGGTGAAGGTGCTCGACCCGAGCTTCGCGAAGTACCGCGTCGGGCTCGCCAAGGTCGAGCGGCTCGCGACGGGCTTCCGCTGGTGCGAGGGGCCGGTGTGGTTTGGGGACGGCCGCTACCTGCTCTGGAGCGACCTCCCGAACGACCGCATCCTGCGCTGGGACGAGGAGACGGGCGCGGTGAGCGTGTTCCGCAAGCCCTCGCGCAACGCCAACGGCAACACGCGCGACCGGCAGGGCCGGCTCGTCACCTGCGAGCACGACGCGCGGCGCGTGACGCGCACGGAGTACGACGGCTCGATCACCGTCGTCGCCGAGCGCTACCAGGGCAAGCCGCTCAACTCCCCGAACGACCTGGTGTGCCGCTCGGACGGCTCGATCTGGTTCACGGACCCGCCGTTCGGCATCCTCGGCTACTACGAGGGCCACAAGGCGACTCCCGAGCTGCCCACGAACGTCTACCGCGTTGATCCTTCGAACGGCGGCATCGCCGTCGTGGCCGGCGACGTCGAGCGGCCGAACGGCCTCGCGTTCTCGCCCGACGAGTCGAAGCTGTATGTGGTCGAGGCGAGCGGGGCGCAGCGCTCGATCTACGCCTTCGACGTCGTGGACGGATCGCGGCTCGCGGGCAAGCGGCGCCTCGTCGACGCTGGCCCCGGCACTCCCGACGGACTGCGCGTCGACATCGACGGCAACCTCTGGGTGGGCTGGGGCATGGGCGAAGAGGGGCTCGACGGAGTCGAGGTCTTCTCCCCCGCGGGCCAGCGCATCGGCCGCATCGACCTGCCGGAGCGCTGCGCCAACCTGTGCTTCGGCGGCCGCTACCGGAACCGGCTGTTCATGTGCGGATCGACGTCGCTGTACTCGCTCTATGTGAATACGCAGGGCTGCTAGCGGGGGTTCGGGGGGCGCTCAGCCCCCCGCCAAGCCCGTCCGGCCCTTCGGTGTCCTTGCCTTTGTTCAAGACCTGCCCCTCGCCGCTCGCCCAGAGCGAACCGCTGGACGACGAACCGGAAACGAAGAACGAGGTCAGGACTGTTGACGGGTTTGCGGGGGGCTGATCGCCCCCCGTGTCCCCCATGACATCAGAAGCTGAACCGGGCCGAGAACTGCATCAGACGGGCGTCACCGGACAGGCTGCGGATCTGCCCCACGGTGGCCGCGGTCGCCACGTTGGCGGCGGGCAGGCCGAGGTTGACGGTGTTGAAGACGTTGAACACGTCCCAACGCAGGTTCAGTCTGGTGCGGCCCAGCGGGAAGTTCTTCTGCAGGCTGAGGTCCAGGCTCTGCCAGTCGGGCCCGCGCAGGATGTTGCGGCCCGAGTTGCCGAAGGTGCCCGAAGGCACGACCTGGAACGCGGTGGGGTCGAACCACTGGTCCACCGTCTGCGCGCCTTCCCCGTCGCCGATGCGGTTCGGCAGGCCGGTCATGCCCTGGCCCACGTTGTTGCTGCTCTGGGTCACCGTGAAGGGGCGCCCCGAGCGGTAGGCGTAGATGCCGGAGACCGTCCAGTCGGCGAGCACGCTCCGGGTGAGACCGCTGCTGTCCTTCGCGAACGGCAGCTCGACCACGAAGCTCGAAACGAAGCGGTGCCGCGTGTCGAACCCGCACGGGCCCTCCCATGCGGCGAGGTTGTTCGCGTCCTGCGGGAAGCTGGGCGAGCCGCCCGTCGAGAGGTGCTCGGCGCTCTGGTCGGTGCATTCGGACAGCGTGTAGGCGAGGCTGAACCCCCAGCCCTTCGTGAAGCGGCGCTGGAAGCCGAGGTCCATGCCCTTGTAGCTCGAGGTGGCGTTCTGCTCGCGCCACTCGATGAAGCCGAAGTCGGGATAGGGCAGCGGGCCGCTGCCCCCGATCGGCTGGTTGAGGTTCACCAGGTTGGCGAGGTTGCGGCCCTGGGTGCCGACCAGGTCGAGCGTCACCACGTACGAGCTCGCGATCACCTTCTGCGCGCCGACGCTGTACTGGTGGATGGTGGTCTTGGACGCGTCCTGCGCGGCCGCGCGCAGGCGGATGCGGCGGTAGTCGACCTGGCTCGGGTCGAGGAAGTTCCCCGGGAAGCCGTCGCGCAGGAAGAACAGCGGCGTCGTGGTGGAGCTCGTCGAGAGGCTGTTGTTGATCAGCCCGGGAGGGTTGAGCGCGAGCTGGTCCTCGCTGCCGATGCGGTCGAACATGTTGTAGAAGATCCCGTAGCCGGCCCGCAGCACCAGCGTTTCGCTCACCTGGTAGACGAGGCCCAGGCGCGGGGCGAAGTTGTTCTTGTCCGGCCGCACCAGCCCCCGCTCCTCGAGCGAGCCGTCGCTCGCCGCGAAGACGCTGCCTGCCCCGGCCGGATTGAAGTTGAGCTGGTTGTTCTCGGCCTCGAGCGCGGGGGTGATGAAGTCGTAGCGCAGCCCCAGGTTGAGCGTCAGCTTCGGGCTCACACGCCAGTCGTCGCCCACGAAGAACGACGTGGCCCAGTGGCGCTGGTCCGCCACGAAGACGTTGGAAAGCGCCGCGTCCGAGGTGTAGCCGAGCAGGAAGTCGGCGACGGAGTTGCCCGTGAAGCGACCCCGGTAGCGCACCGTGCCGCGCGTCGAGGGGATGTCCATGTACTCGTTCTTCATCGGGGCGAGCACGTTGATCCCGAACTTGAACTGGTGGTCGCCCTTCAGCCACGACAGCGTGTTCAGGAACTCCCACTGGCTCGTGTACTGGAACTTGGGAAGGAAGTCGGGAGAGCCCATGCGCCCCAGGCCGCCGCCGCCGAAGTAGCCGTCGATCGACGTGCCGATGACGCCGCCGGCGACGAGCGGGTCGTTCGGCACGCCCGGCACCTGCGCCGCCTGCGGCGGCAGCTGGCCGAACGGCTGCTGCACCGCGTCCGAGTCGACGGCGCTCCACGAGAAGCGGAACTCGTTGACGACCGAGGGGCTGAAGATCCGCGTCCACCCGAGCACGAGGCCGTTCGAGGTGATCGTCTGGTCGCCGAAGGCCGAGGTGCCGGTGCCGTCGATGATGCCGCCAAACGCGCCGGGCAACGAGCGCTCGCGGTCGGTATAGATGTAGCGCAGGAAGAGGGTGCTCTTGTCCGAGGCGCGGAAGTCGAGCTTGCCGGTGATGCGGTCGGCGTTGTCGAGCACGTTGGCGTCGGGCCGGACGTAGTTGTTGGTGTCGTTGGTGTTGGGCTCCGGCAGCAGTGCGAAGATGGCCGCGGCCACGGGGTCGATGCGGCCCGCGGGGATCAGGTTGCCCGGGAAGGGCTGGCCGGTGAGCGGGTCGCGGATCGCGCTGGTGAAGACCCCCGAGCGCTCGGCCATCGTCGGAACGCGTGTGCTGCGCGTGGTGCCGCGGGTGATGCGCGTGCCCTCGTAGTCGGCGAAGAAGAACAGGCGGTCCTTCAGGATCGGGCCCCCGAGGTTGAAGCCGAACTGGTCCTGGTCGTTGCTCGGCTTGTCCAGCGCGGGGATGCCGCGCTCGGTGCGGAAGTCCTGGTTGAAGTAGGTGTTCGAGTCGAAGCTCTCGTCGCGGAAGTAGTAGTAGCCGGTGCCGCGGAAGGCGTTCGTGCCCGACTTGGTGATGACCGAGATCGCGGCCCCGGGCGCCCTGCCGTACTCGGCCGCGTAGGGGCTGGTCACGACCTTGAACTCCTCGATCGCGTCGATCGAGGGCCGTGAGACCTGGGTGGTCAGCTCCTGGACGTTGGTCGAGATCGAGTTGTTGTCGACCCCGTCGAGCAGAAAGTTGTTCTGCAGCGAGCGGCTGCCGTGCACGTTGACGCCGCCGGTGCGGCCGGCGGCCGTGCCCCCGCTCTCTTCCGTGAAGCGGTCGCCCTGGACCCCGGGGACCAGCACCATCAGGTCGTCCCAGTTGCGGATCGCGAGCGGCAGCTGCGACACCGCGTTCTGGTCGATCACCGAGCCTACCGCGGCCTGCGTCGTGTCGAGCAGGCGCGTCGCCTCGGCCACCGTGACCGCCTCGCTCATCCCGCCCACCGTGAGGGAGAAGTCGATGCGCGCCCGCTGGCCGGCGTCCAGGATCACGGCTCGCGACTGCGTGCCAAACCCCTGGGCCTCGGCCTGGACGGTGTGGGTTCCGGAGAGCAGGTTCGGCGCGAGGTACACGCCCTCGGCGGTGGTCCTCACCCGCGTCGTGACGTTCGTGCCCGCGTGGGTGACGGCGACCGTGGCCCCGGAGATGACCGCTCCGAGCTGGTCTTTCACCGTTCCGGTGAGCGTCGCCCGGTCCACCTGGGCCTGGGCGGGAATCGAGAACAGCACGAGGGCGGCGAGCAGCAGCAAGCGCTTCATAGGCACCTCCGCGACGTTTGGGATCAGGCCGGGATTGTGGCTGGCGAATCCTACACCGGGAGGGCGCCCCCATGACAAGCCCGTGATGATAGCGGGGGCACGGGGGGCGCTCAGCCCCCCGAAGAGCTCAGTCCAGCGAGCCCGGCGTTGTCCGTCGGTTCGTTCGTTAGTCCAGTTTCGTGAATAGCCCGGCCTGGAGCCCTGCGCTCGCCACGCCTGTCCTAGGTAGAATCGCCTGCAAGCATGATCCCTCTCCTTCTTGTTCTGCTGTCGGCGTCGGCGCCGGCACCGCTCTACGAACACGCCTTCCGGTTGGAGCGCCCCGCCGAGGCCGTGGCGGTGATCCACGCGTCGTGCGAGCGCTGCGACTGGGGCGCTCGCGGCCGGGAGGCGGCGGTCCTCACGCTGTCGGTCGACGGCGCGCTCCAGCAGCACCTCGTCCTCGCTCGCGGCAAGGCCGGGGAGTACCGCGTTCTGCTCGGGGCGCTGCCCGAAGGCGAGCACCGACTCGCGCTGGCGCTCGACGCCCGCTGGTCCGCGCGCGGGACGGGGGCGGTGCGGGTCGAGGACGTGAGCGTGGAGCCGGTGGCCGCGAGCGATCCCGGCCACGAGGCGCTCGCGCACGCGCCGATCGTCCACACGCGGAAGGGCTCGCTCGGCCGCTTCTCGGACGCGCCGCTCGTCGCCTGGGTCGAGGCGTTCCCGGCCGCGGACGGGGGCCGCGAGCTGCGCTACTCGATCGTGTTCAGCCACGAGGACGGCGGCACGCCGCTCGACCGGCTGATGGCGACCTGGGGCCGCGCGACCGACATCGAGCTCGTGTACGCGGTCGAGCTCGACGCCTCGGGACGGGTGCGTCGGGCCGAGTACCAGGGCAAGGACCACGTGACGACGCCGTTTGCGGGTCGCCGCGAAGGAAGCCACCCGGTGCTGTACGTCGTCACCAGGAACAACATGGTGAGCGACCGCGGGCCGGCGACGCCCCGCGTCGCGCTCGTCCCCGTTCCCTTCTCGCTCGACGGTGTCTCGCGCGAGGCGGTGATGGACGCCCAGCCCTGGACGCACCAGGCCTCGGCGGTGGAGGTGAGGCGCGAGGGCCTGGTCGTGGACGGGGCCGCGCCGGGCTCGAAGCGCATTCCGGACCCGCGCCGCTTCGTCTTCCTCGAGGCCTGCGCCAGCGTGAGCGACGCGCGGCTGGCGTTCGACGTCGCCCTGCGGCGCGCGGACGGCGCGCTCCAGTGGTACGCCTCGGACGCGGGACGCCCGGCGTTCCGCGTCGCGCGCAGCGGCTGTTTCCGCGCGGGGGTCGCGCTGCCGCGCGACGCCGGGGCGGGCGACGTGCAGGCGCTGCGGCTGCACGCACACACGCGGCCGAAACGCCGCGGCGAGAAGACCCTGCCGAAGGGCTCGGGCGCGGCGCGCATCGAGCGCGTCAACCTCTTGTACGGTCTGGGCGCCGACGACCGGCCCGGCCCGAGCCTCTTCAGCTGGAACGGCGGCAGCGAGCTGGCGCCGGACGGTCCACCGCTCGAGCTTCCGCTGCGGCCGCAGTAGGAAGGCGGGCCGAGGCTACTCCGTCACGTCGGCCACGCGGACCCGCTCGCCCGTCTCGTAGGCCCGGTGGGCGGCGATCCCGATGCGCAGGGCGGCCATCCCGTCGTCGATCGTCACGGGGGCCTTGCGCCCTTCGAGCACGTTCTGAGCGAAGTTCTGGAGCTGGGTGGTGTAGGCGCCCGCGAAGCGTTCCATGAAATAGGGCACCGTGTCGTGAGCCACCGAGTTCTTCGTCATCACGAACAGCGCCGTCTCGCGCAGGTAGCCGATGCGCAGCGTGCCCGCGGTCCCGAGCAGCTCCGTGGCGATGTCGTAGCCGTAGATGCCATTGCGCGACAAGTCCACGACACCCAGCCGCCCGTCCTCGAACTCCAGGGTCACCACGGCGTTGTCGAGGTCGCCCACCGTCTTCAGCTCCGGATAGGCGAGCGTCCCGGCCATTGTCTGGACGGCCTTGACCTCTCCCATGAAGAAGCGGGCGAGGTCGAAGTCGTGGATCCCCATGTCCAGGAGCATGCCGCCGCTGCTCTTGGGGTTCGCGTACTCGAGGGTGGTGCGGTGCGGGTCGCGGGACGACGACTTGAAGACGACGGCGGTGCCGATCTCGCCGGCGTCCAGTCGCTTCTTGGCCGCCGCGTAGCCCGCGTCGAAGCGGCGCATGAAGCCCATCTGGAAGAAGACCCCGGACTTCTCCACCGCCTGCTTCATCTCGCGGGTCTCGGCCAGGGTGAGTGCCGGGGGCTTCTCGCAGAAGATGGGCAGGCCGCGCGCGGCCGCTGCCACCACGTGGCCGCGATGCGTGTGCGTGGGCCCCACGATCACGAACGCGTCGATCCCGGGCGCTTTCAGCAGCTCGTCCGTCTCCGCGAACACCGCGGCCTCTTCGTGCTCCGCGGCGACCCAGGCGCGCGCGGCGGGATCGGGGTCCGCCGCGGCCACGAGGCGCGTCTCGGGGATGCGAGTGGCGAGGTCCCGTGCGTAGACGCGCCCGAGCCGGCCGACGCCGATGAGTCCGATGCCGAGCTTCTTGCGGGTGGAGGTCATCTCACTTCTCCGACAGCGTGGCCTTCGTCACGAGCTCGATGCGGACCTTCTGCTCCGCCTCCGGCTTCTCCCCGCGGATGAGCTTGAGCGCGTCTTCCACCGCGAGCCGTCCCATCTCCGAGGGAAACTGCGCGACCGACCCCAGCATCGTCCCCGCGGCGATCGCCTGGCGCGCGTCGCCCACGGCGTCGAAGCCGATCACCCGGATCTGGCCCGTCTTGCCCGCGGCCGCGATCGCTTCCACGGCGCCGAGAGCCATCATGTCGCTGCAGGCGAAGAGCGCGTCGATCTCGGGGTGCGCCTGCAGCATGTTCTGGAACACGGTGAAGCCCTGGTCGCGCTCCCAGTTCGCGGTCTGCGAGGCGACGACCTTCACGCCGGGAGCACCCTTGACCGCATCGTGGAAGCCCTTGAGTCGCGAGTCGCCGGTCTCGTGGCCGGGGATTCCCTCCAGCAACCCGACCCGAGCCCTTCCGCCCGTGACCTGGATCAAGTACTCCCCCGCCAGCTTGCCGCCCTCGTAGTTGTCGGAGCCCACGAAGCCGTCGAGGCGGATGCCGGCCTCGGCCGCCGCACCGACGTCGACGCGCGTGTCCACGATCACCACCGGGATACCGGCCGCGTTCGCCTTGGCGATCGCGGGCACCACCTCCTTCGAGCCGCTGGGCGTGATGCAGAGGGCCTCCACCCGGGTCTGGATCAGGTTCTCGATGATCTGCATCTGCTTGTCCACGTCCACCTCGCGCTCCGCCGCCTGCACCACGAGGTCGACCCCCAGCCGCGTCGCCGCCTCCTGGGCTCCCTTCTGCATGTCGATGAAGAAGGGGTTGTTGAGGGTCTTGAGCACGAGGGCCACGCGCGGCTGGGCCGGGGTCTTCGGGTCGGGAGCGGGTTTCGTGCAGCCCGTGAGGACGAGCCCGAGGAGGGCCGCGAGGTACGAGGTCGGTCGAAGGGTCTTCATGATCTCATCTCCCCGGTCGCTTGAGCATCGAGTCCACGAGAACGGCCACGATGATGACGACGCCGATCACGATCTGCTGCAGGAACGACGAGACGCCGAGCAGGTTCAACCCGTTGCGCAGCACGCCCATGATGAGCGCGCCCACCAGCGTGCCGCCGAGCGAGCCCGAGCCACCGAGCAGGCTCGTGCCGCCGATCACGGTGGCGGCGATCGCGTCGAGCTCGTACATCATGCCCGCGATGGGCTGGGCGGAGTTGAGCCGGGCGGTGAGCAGGACCGCGGCGATGGCGCTCGTCACCCCGCACAGCACGTAGACCATCGTCTTGTGGAAGCGCACCGCGACGCCGGACAGCCGAGTCGCCTCCTCGTTGCCGCCGATCGCGTAGACGTAGCGGCCGAAGCGCGTGCGGGCGAGCAGCAGGTGCGCGAGCAGGTAGACGACGGCGGCGCCCAGCACCGGCGCCGGGATGCCCAGCACCCGTGCCGTGGCGAGCGAGCGGAAGCCGGCCTCGAAGCCGGAGACCGGCCGTCCCTCGGTGAACACCAGCGCGGCTCCGCGCGCCACGCTCATCATCCCGAGCGTGGCGATGAACGGGGGCAGCCGGCCGTGGGTGATCAGCAGGCCGTTCACCAGGCCGCACGCGGCGCCGGCCGCGAGCCCGGCCAAGGTCGCGAGCGGAGCGGGAAGCGGCGCCTGCAGCGCGCTCGCCAGCAGCACGCCGGAGAACGCCACGATCGAGCCGACCGAGAGGTCGATGCCTCCCGAGATGATCACGAACGTCATGCCCGCGGCGATCACCGCGTTGATCGAGGTCTGCTCGAGGACGTTGAGCAGGTTGGAGACCGTCAGGAAATGCGGGCTGAGCATCGAGAGCAGGCCGCCGAGCAGCACCAGCCCCAGCAGCGTGCCGACCTGACGCCCCTTGCTCGCCAGCCAGGCGGAGCTCAAGCGGACTGCCCCAGCGCGGCGCGCAAGACCTGCTCCTGGCTGGCGCCCGCGGCCTCCATCTCGGCCACGATCCGGCCCTGGCGCATGACCAGGATCCGGTCGCTCATTCCCAGCACCTCCGGAAGCTCCGACGAGATCATCAGGATGCCGGCGCCTCTTGCCGTGAGCCGGTTCATCTCCTCGTAGATCTCCACCTTGGCCGCCACGTCGATCCCCCGCGTCGGCTCGTCCATCACGAGCACGTCCACGTCGGCGGCCAGCCACTTGCCGAGCACCACCTTCTGCTGGTTTCCGCCGGAGAGGAGCACGACATTCTGCTCCAGGCTGGGCGTCCTTATGCGGAGGTCCTCGACTCCGCGCGCGGCGAGCGTTCTCTCGGCGGCGTGGTCCACCCAGCCGAAGGGCGAGAGCCGCCGCCCGCTCGGCAGGGCCAGGTTCTCCTGCACGGAGCGCCCGAGCACCAGGCCCTGGGTCTTGCGGTCCTCGGGCAGGAAGCCCACGCCCCGGCGGATGGCGTCCCGCGGCCCCCGGAACCGCGCGGGCTCGCCCTTGATCGTGACGCGGCCGGCGCGCGGCGGGTCCGCGCCCGTGATCGCCCGCGCCAGCTCGGTGCGCCCGGCGCCGAGCAGGCCGGCGAGGCCCACCACCTCGCCGCGGTGGAGCGAGAAGGCGACGTCGTCGAGGATGCCGGCCCGCAGTCCCTCGACGCGCAGCAGCTCCTCGCCGCGCGCCACGCGGCGCTTCGGGTAGTGCTCCCTGAGCTCGCGGTTCGCCATCAGGCGGATCAGCTCGCCGAGCGAGACCGCGCCCACCTTGTGCGTCGCCACGTGCTTGCCGTCGCGCAGCACGCTGACGCGCGTGCCGATGCGCTCGACCTCCTCCAGCCGGTGCGAGATGTACACGACGGCCACTCCCCGGGCGAGGAGCCGCTCGATCGCGGCGAAGAGCGCGTCGATCTCGCTGGCGGTGAGCGCGGACGTCGGCTCGTCCATGATCAGCAGGCGCGCGTCGCCGTGGAGCGCCTTGGCCACCTCGACCATCTGCTGCTCGGCTATGCCCAGCTCCGAGACGGGACACGCCGGGTCGATGCGCACGCCCAGCTCCTCGAGCCGGCCGAGCGCCTCCCGCTCGAGGCGGGCGCGGTCGACGAAGCCGAGGCCGTGGGTCGGCTCCTTCCCGAGCAGGATGTTCTCGGCCGCGGACAGCTGCGGGACCAGGTTGAACTCCTGGTAGATGATCCGGATCCCGAGCGCCTGCGCGTGCGCCGGGCCCTCGATCAGGACGCGCTCTCCGAACAGCTCGATGTCGCCGGCGTCGCTGCGGATGGCGCCGCTCAGGATCTTCATCAACGTCGACTTGCCCGCGCCGTTCTCGCCGAGCAGGACGTGAACCTCGCCCTGGCTCACCTCGAGGTCGACGCCGTCGAGTGCCGTCACTCCGGGAAAGGACTTGCGGATGCCCCGCATGCGCAGGGCCGGCGGAGCCGCGGCCGTCACTGATCCCGAAGCCCTGGCAGCCGTGCGGGCGCCTGCTCGCCCATGGACCACGTGCGGTACGAGGTTGTCGAAGGTGCCAGCCTGCCCTCCCGCGGGATTCTAACGGCGCGTCGCGAGCGGGGGCGATCCGCGCGGCAACCACAGCTTCAGCTGCGGATGCATCGTGTAGAGACGCAGGCGTTCGCCGTCGTCCACCAGGATCCCGCTCGAGTCGTCGCTGCGGATCACGGGGTTGTCCGGGTACTTCCGCCAGTTGACGAGGTCGTCCGAGACCGCGAGGCAGGTCGTCCAGGGCCCTTTCCACTCCGGGTCGGCGTTCGCGTGGTAGACGCCGTAGTAGCGTCCTTCGTAGCGCACGACCTGGTTGAGCGCGACCGCGTGGCGGTCGTAGGCGTCGGGTCCCAACGCAATCACGGGCTGGTCGCTCACGTTCGTCCACACGCGTCCGTCCCTGGAGGTCGCGAGCCACACACCCTTGTCCTCGCGCTCGTAGAAGAGGTAGGAGGTCTCGCCCTCGACGAAGAGCGTGGGCGTCCCGTACGGTCCCGGCGACAGCGGCTGGCCGGAGCGGGTCCGGACGTCGAGGCTCCCCTGCTCCTGCCAGTGCACGCCGTCGCTCGAGGTCAGTCGATGTGCCACGTCGTCGCGTCCCTCGGCGAACATCTGGTAGCCGCCGGCGTGCGGCGCCACGAACACGTCCTCCGTCCAGACTCCGTCGAAGACGGGGTTGCCCGTGTGCCTCGTGAAGCGGACGCCGTCCGGGGACGTGGCGTAGCCGAGCGCCATCGTGCCGCCCCGGGCCGGATCGTAGCCGGTGTACCAGAGCCGCCACAGGCCGCCCTCGCGGAGGATGAAGCCGCGTTCCCGGATGTGGTCGTCCCAGGTGCGCTGGGCCGTTCCCGCGAAGAGCGGGTTGCCCTCGTAGGGAACCCAGTCCGTGAGCTGCTTCGGGAACTCCCCGGGAGCCACGGTCGCGTGCGGCTCGCCGATCCCCGTCTCGGCGACCGCCTCGTTCCAGAGCCTCTCGGCGAGATCGCGCATCGCCTTCTGCTGCGCCCAGCGGTCGGAGATCTCGCGGCCGTCCGCCCCCAGGATCGCGTAGCCGGGCGGGCCGAGCTCGACGCGGAACGGGAACACGTCCCCCCGCCGAGCTCCGCGCAGCCACCCGACCATCACGCGCTTCCAGAGCGCCGCCACGCGATCCAGGTGCTCACGGTGGACCGGGTTCAAGAGGTCGACCTGCACCTGCTCGCCGTTCGAGACGCGCCCGTCCAGCATCGTCGCGCGCTCCATCAGCACGCCCAGTGCGGCCTCGGCGGGCGCCGGCAGCGCGCCGGTGTGTTCGCCCGCCACCAGATAGTGCGAGAAGTCGAGGTCGAAGCGCAGCTCGGGGATCGCACCAGCGTAGGCCACGGTGCGGACGAGGTCCTGCGTGACGCGCCCGCGGTGGGTCTGGATCACGAGCGGCATGTCCGCCCGGCGGCAGCGCTCGACGAGGCCGCGCAGCAGCTCCAGGGCCTCGGCCTCCGGCGTGAAGTAGCTCGCCACGTGCGCGTCCAGGTAGACGGAGCCGAGCCGCTTCGCCGCTGCGATGCCGGCATCAACATCCTCCAGGCGCGCGGGCCCGAACTCGACGCCGACTGCGAGGCCGTGCGCTTCGGAGAGAGCTTTCCAGCGCGTGAGCTCCGCTTCGCTGGCGCCGCCCACCCAAACGTCGAAGGCGTCGAAGCCAGCGGCCTTGATCAGGGCGAGCTTCTTCTCCTCGGACCACTCCTCGGCCGTGGACGGGTACGCGCGCAGGCCCCACAGGTTCTGAACGAGCTGGAGCCGCGGCGCAGCATCCGTCCCGTCGCGACAGTTGAGTCCGGGCTCGAGAGCGCGAAGCGGCGTCGAGCAGGCGACGAGGGCGAGTAGAGCAGTCATGCGCGCGCGGCCTGGCCCGTTCGGCATGACCTTTAGCTCCTTGGGCGAGTAGGGACGGCGCGAGGCTATCGGCTTTCACCACCTCGGGCAAGACGCCCTGCCTTTCGGCGGCGGTAAGGCCTTACGCGCGGCGTAACCTCGCGCCAGGGCCGAATCGAGCGAGGCCAACGACTTGAGGCGCCCCACCCACGGGCACAGC
>Ga0214473_10006800_pt1 | contig 13622 bp, 9 predicted proteins | sample RVTome_7_FD_203509 | JGI IMG/M metagenome (GOLD analysis project Ga0214473, IMG submission 203509) | Soil microbial communities from uranium-contaminated site in the Upper Colorado River Basin, Wyoming, United States - RVT98D197 | ecosystem: Environmental > Terrestrial > Soil > Contaminated >... | reverse complement strand
GCCGTCGGCAGAAACGTGTGGTTCGGGAACACTTCGAGCACTCCGGCGCCGACCGTGCGCAGGATGTACTCCGAAGCCCAGCTCTCGGAGACGTCGGTCGCGATTACGTTGGTCCGAGTCGTGGAAGCGTCGAAGGCCTCCCTCAAATCGACGTAGAGAAGCGCCGCGAGCTGCTCGCGGGTAAGGCGGTCAGCCTTTCGAATCCCTGCGTACTCCTCGGCAACAGTCGTCTGGCGCAGCGACCGCTCGACGGCTTCGAGCCTCGAACGGAGCTCGGTGTCCTCCGGCCGGAGCGCCGATGCGCTCGCGAGCGCCCGGGCGGCCCCCGCAAGGTCCTCGTTGCGATAGCACGCTTCGCCGAGCATGCGATGAGCGTCTGCATTGGTGGGCTCGAGCTCCGTCGCCCGGCGCGCGTGGATCGCGGCGCGGTCGGGATAGCCCGCATCGAGCTCGGCCTCGGCCGCCTCCAGATAGAGCGAGCCCGCCTGCGGCGCGACCTCGAGCGCCCTCAAGTATTCCGCGGCCGCCTTGTCGTACTTCCGCTCTCGCATCCTTTCGCGCGCGGCCGCGAGCCGAGCTTCGGCGACGTTTACCCGGAGAGTCGCCCCGTAGCGATCCACGAGATCGTGCTGGGGGAAGCCCTTCTCGAGCCGAAGAAGCCGTTCGAAAGCTCTCTCTTCGTTTCCCGACTGGAGCGCCACCAGGAAGTAGCCGCTTTGGGCAGCACCGAGCTCGGGCTCTTCCCGGAGGGCCGCCTGGAACTTGCGCTCCGCGTCCGTCGGCTTTCCCAGACGGAGGTCCAGGAACGCGGCCGCGGTCGCAACTTCCGGGCTCCGCTCGTACCGTCTCGCGAGCGGCTCGATGTCGGACGCCGCGGCATCGAGACGACCCATCTGAAGCGATTTCCATGCACGATCGAACGTCGTTCGCTCGGACGCCGATAGATCGGGAGGCGCCGGAAGACCCATGCGCTCTACGACGTCCCAGTCCGGCACGGGATAAGGGACGAAAGAGCGTTTGGGAGCGCAGTGGAAGGTCGCGAGAGCGACGCTCAGGAGGAGGACGAGGATCTTCCGTTCAATCGGCGTAAAGCACCTCGAAACAAATTGGACCGAGTCCCCGCAGAGATCCCATTCTAATTTGCGCCGCGCCCAAGTCAAGGCTGCGGCGCTGGCATCACGATAGGTCCCTCAAGGCGCGCTCTACCTCCGCGAAGGAAACTCTCCCCTTCCGAACGAGCCGGGGCGGGGTTTCCCGGACGTCCACGATGGTGGTGGGAAGACCTCCGGGACAAGGACCACCGTCGAGAAGCAGATCGAGCTCCGAGCCCAGGTCGGAGAGCGCCTCCTCCGCGGTCGTCGCCGGAGGCGAGCCGGTGCGGTTGGCGCTGGTCGCGGTCACCGGCGCGCCGAGCCCCTCCGCGAGGTCGCGGGGAAGTCGAAGACCGCTCGCTCTTACGGCGATACCGCCCCCGGGCGAGGAAGCCGCGAGGCCGGGCCTGGCTTCGACCACGAGCGTGAGCGGCCCCGGCCAGAACCTCCGCGCGAGCAGCAACGCCGCCTTCCCGAGATTTCGCGCCACCGACTCGAGCTGCGGGACGCCGGAAACGATGCAGGGAAGCGCCTTCTCCGGCGGGCGTCTTTTCAATGCGAATAGTCGATCGCATGCGGCGCGGTTTCGCGCATCGACGGCGAGGCCGTAGAACGTTTCCGTGGGATAGGCGACGATGCCGCCTTCTCGAAGCACGGCGAGCGCCTCTTCCACGACTCGGGCATCGTGCTCGCGCGGATCGACGTCGAGGGTCCTCACCACTGCCAGGGCCGACCTCCCAAACGGCATGCTATACTGACTTCAATTCCAACGGTCCACTTCTTCTCCATGAAGATCCGCCCAGGGCGATTTCTGTCCGTGCTCATCGTTTCCTCGTGGCTGTTTCTCCTCGGAGCCCACGCGCTGAGGAGCTATTCGATCGCGGACTTCACCCCCCTCGTGGATCTATCCCCGGATCCGACCCGGGATGCCGAGCTGACCCAGCGAGGCGTCTTCTACCGCGGGGCTCGCATCGGCTACATCCGGGAGCGATTCACGCCGCTCGGAAACGGATTTAGGGCCGAGCAGAGGGGCGAGCTCACGTTGAACCTTCTGGGCCGAGAGCGCCGTGTCCGGATGGAGGGCTCGGCCGAGAGCGGACCCAAGGGCGCGCTCCGCGGCTTCAAGTTCCGGCTCTCGACCTCCTCGAGCCGTTCCCCCTTCGAGACGACCGTCGTCGGAGACGTGCAGGGCGACGAGCTCCATCTCAGGATCCGATCGGGAAGCTCACCGGAGAGGGTCGAGCGAAGAATCATCGTCGAGCCGATCGTGCTCCCTCTGAACCTCTACTACACCCTCGCCGCGCGCGGGCTCGCGCCCGGCGACTCGTATCGGCTGCGCCTCTTCGATCCCATGACCGTTTCCGAGGGAGACGCGACGATCGTCATTCGCGAACGCGAGATCGTCCGCTGGGGAGGAAGGGAGGAAGAAGCCTATCGTCTCCAGACGACGTTCGCCGGGCTCACCACGACCGCCTGGGTGAACGAGAGAGGCGAAGTGCTCCAGGAGGAAACGCCCCTCGGATGGACTCTTCTGAAAGAGGCCCCCGGCAGCAGCCTACACGCGCAGGGCGGCTCGGCCTCTCCCGACATCCTCGCGATGTCCGCGGTGCCGGCGCTCGGATTCGCGGGCGAGGCATCGACTCTCGCCGCCGCGACCCTCGAGCTCACTCTCTTCCCCGATACGTTCGAGGCACTGGATGGCGGCCGCCAGAAGCTCGACGGCACTCGGGTCACCATCACTCGCGAGACGCCCCCGTACACCGGTGCCGAGACGCTCTCGGCCGACGAGCGCTCGCGGTCGCTCTCCGCCGACTCCTTCATCCAGACCGGCGCGCCCAAGATCCGCGAGCAGGCGTCTCGAATCGCGAAAGGCGAAACGGACGCCGCAAGAGCCGCGGCCATCAACCGATGGGTGTACGAGAACCTCACCAAATCCCCCACCCTCTCGCTGCCGAGCGCGACCGAGATCCTGGAGCAGCGGGTGGGAGACTGTAACGAGCACACCGTGCTCTTCGCCGCGCTCGCGAGGGCGGCTTCGATCCCCACCCGGATCGCGACCGGTCTCACCTATACGTCGGGCCAGTTCTACTACCACGCCTGGCCCGAGGTCTTCGTGGGACGATGGCTCGCGGTGGATCCGACGCTCGGCCAGTTCCCCGCTGATTCTCTCCACCTGCGCCTTCTCGTCGGAGGCATCGAGAGCCAGTACGAGGTGCTGACGCTTCTCGGGCGCGGCGCGACGATCGAGGTCGTGGACAAGCGGGATGCTGAATAAACGCATGCATACCCAGCGAGCGGAGCGAGCCCGGCCGGGAGGAAGCGGCCGCGCCAAAGGCGCAGGGCCGCGGGAATTTTACCGTGGGAGTAGCTTCGAAGGAGCCCGGCAACATCTCATACCCTCGAAGGAGCCCGATGCGGACGATTCGGCCGTCGGAGCCGAGCGGAGCCGTCAGCCCGAGCGCAGGGCGAGCGAAGCGAGTCCCGGAGCGAGAAAGCGCTGGGGGTGGGGCCCCAGCGCACCGATTGAAGAGCGAGTCGAGCATTAAGTAATGATCCGTTTGGAGGCTCTGACCAAACGCTACGGCGCCCACGAGGCGGTCCGGAACCTCTCGCTCCACGTGCCGGCGTGCGAGCTCTTCGGGTTCCTGGGGCCGAACGGCGCGGGAAAGACAACCACCATCAAGATGATCGCCGGCCTGCTGCGGCCCACCTCGGGAAGCATCGAGATCGCGGGCCACGACCTCGCCTCCCATCCCGTTGAGGCCAAGGGAGCCCTCGGCTTCATCCCCGACCGCCCGTTCCTCTACGAGAAGCTCTCGGCGCTCGAGTTCATGAGGTTCGTCGCCGGTATCTACGGCTTCGACGTCGGAGCACTCAACGGGCGCATCAACGAGCTTCTGGAGCTCGTCGAGCTCCACCGGGTGCGCTCCCAGCTCATCGAGAGCTTCTCCCACGGCATGAAGCAGCGACTGGTGATAGCCTCGGCCTTCCTCCACCAGCCGAAGGTGATGGTGGTCGATGAGCCGATGGTGGGCCTGGACCCCAGAGGCGCCCGCCTCATCAAGCAAGTTTTCCGGGACTACTGCGATTCGGGGCACTCGGTCTTCGTATCCACCCACACCCTCGAAGTCGCGCAGGAGCTCTGCGATCGGATCGGGATCATCCTGAGGGGTGAGCTCGTCGCCATCGGCACCATAGACGAGCTGAAGGCGAAGGCGGAAACGAAGGGGCAGGATCTCGAGGAGATTTTCTTGAAGCTCACCGGCGGTGAGGGCTTCAAGGAGAGCGAGGCCACTCTTTGACCCTGGAGTTCACGCCGGCTTCGATCGCCGCGCTCCTCGCCCCGTACTTCCGCGGCATCCGAAATCAACATCGCAACGCGGGTCGCGGAGAGCTGCTTCGGACGCTCCTCTTCGCTTCGGTGGGCCTCCTGTTCGCTCTCTTCGTTTTCGCCGGCTTTTACCGGGTTCTTCTCTATATAGGCCAGTTCGACGAGTTCACGGCGCCTCTCACCCACCGGGTCCTCGACACCGTTTCCTCGTTCGTCCTGACGGTGCTCCTCGCGAGCACCATCGTCACCGCGCTCGCGACGCAGTACCTCTCCGACGACCTCTCGCTTCTGATGTCGAGCCCCGTGCCGCTTCCCGCCCTCTACGGCGCCAGGCTCATCCTCACGCTTCTGCAGTCGTCGTGGATGGTGATCCTCTTCAGCGTTCCCGTCTACGCCGCCTTCGCCGCCACCGCCGCGTCTCCCTCGGTTTTCCTCGCGGCCGTCGCTCTCGCATTCCCGCCCCTCATCCTCATCGCCACTTGCATCGGCAGCATGGTGACCTCGGCGCTCATGGCCGCCTTCCCCGCCCGGCGGGTCAAGGAGATGCTTCTGTTCCTTTCCGCTCTTTTCGTGGTCCTGCTGGTTTTCCTCATCCGCGTGCAGCAGCCCGAGAGGCTCTTGAATCCGCGCTCGATCTACGACGTGACCGAGTTCTTCTCCACGTTCTCGACTCCGAGCTCGCCGTTTCTCCCGAGCGCCTGGACCACGAGCGTTCTGGTCGCCGGACGAAACGGCGAGGCGCTTCCGGCGATGCCCCTTCTACTCCTCTGGTCGACGGGAGCGGCTCTGGTGGTCATCGGCTGCTGGATGGCGCGATGGCTCTACGGCATCGGCTATTCGAGGGCCCAGGAATCGCGGCCGGCGCGGCTCTCGTCTCTTCCGCTCGTCGACCGGATCCTGGAGACGCTCAGCCGGCCGTTCGAGCCAAGGTTCCGCTCGCTCCTTCTCAAGGACCTTCGTACTTTCCTACGGGACACCACGCAGTGGTCCCAGCTCCTGCTCCTCGTGGCGCTGGTCGTGGTCTACCTCTACAACTTCAGCGTGCTTCCCGCGAACTTCACCTTCGCCACGTTCTATCTCCAGAACCTCTTTTCGTTCCTGAATCTGGGTCTCGCCGGATTCGTGCTCGCGGCGGTTGCGGTGAGGTTCGTCTTCACCTCGGTCTCGAGCGAAGGACGGGCTTTTTGGATTCTCCGCTCCTCTCCTCTGACGATGGAGAAGCTCCTCTGGAGCAAGTTCTGGACCGCGCTCCCACCCCTTCTCATTCTGTCCCAGATCCTGACCATCGCTTCGAATCACTTCCTCGGAGCCACGCTCTTCATGACGGTGCTCTCCTCGGTCACCATCCTCTTCGTCACCTTCGGCATCGTGGGCCTGGGGGTCGGAATGGGAGCCGCTTTTCCCAAGTTCAAGTTCGAGAACGTCACCCAGATCGCGGGAAGCTCCGGAGGCCTCCTGTACATGATCGCGGCCTCGAGCTTCATCGCTGCGGTGCTCTTCCTGGAATCCATCCCGGTGTATCTGATCCTCAGCGCGGACTTCCGCGGCGTACCCCTGACGAGCCGGGCGCTCGCTGCCTCGATCCTGTCGCTCGGCCTGGTCCTCGTCCTCAACCTCCTCACGGTCGCCCTTCCGATGCGCTGGGGGAGGAGAAAACTCGACGCGATGGAGGTGTGATACTGGGCTCGCTTATCTCCCTATCTCCTCCTGTCCCCCTATCCCCCTTGTATTGGATTTCCTTCCTTGCGCCCTGACGTTCTTTGCGTCTTTGCGTTCGTTCCCGTTCGTTTCCTCGCTCGCGGGTGGTGCTGGTCGTAGACCCGCTTGAGCCTCTCCCGGCTCACGTGGGTGTAGATCTGAGTCGTTCCGATGTTCGAGTGTCCCAGCATGAGCTGGAGGCTTCTCAGATCCGCTCCGCGCTCGAGAAGATGCGTGGCGAAGGAGTGGCGCACCACGTGGGGGGAGAGCGTTCTCTTGATTCCCGCGAGGCGTCCGTATCCCTTCAGAAGCTGGAAGAATCGCTGGCGGGTCATGGGCCGCCCGCGCCGGCTCAAGAACAAGCCTCCCTCGCCCGGCTTCGGGGAGAGGAGCGGCCGGCTCGAGACCAGGTAACGCTCGATCCACTTCTTCGCCGAGCGGCCGTAGGGGACGACGCGCTCCTTCCGGCCCTTTCCTCGGCAGACCAGGTAGCCGACCTCGAAGTGCAGGTCTCTCGTGCGGAGGGAAATCAGCTCCGACACCCGAAGGCCTGTGGCGTAGAGGAGCTCCAGCATCGCGCGGTCCCGGAGCCCTTCGGGCGTCGAAGCTTCCGGCGCCTTCAGAAGATTCTCGACCTCCTCGAGGCTCAGATACCGCGGAAGTGATTGCGGAGCGCGGGCGGAGTCGATCTGCTCCGTCGGGTCGCTCGCGGCGAAGCCTTCCGCGGCGGCGAAGCGGAAGAGCCCGCGCACCGCGGAGGTCGCCCGGGCGACGGAGCGAAGCGATAGTCCGCGCCGATGAAGGTCCCTCTGGAACTCGCGGATATCGGAGGCGTCGAGAGACGAAAGCGCGCGGTTTTTCTTCCGGGCGAAGGCTTGGAGCTTCTCGATGTCCCGCCGATAGCCCTCGAGAGTGTGTGGAGAAAGACCGCGCTCGACTTCGAGATAGTGCAGAAACGTCGTCTTCAAAATCGCACGGTGACAGCGAAATACTGTCCGCGAACCCGCATCACCGCCCGATCGCCCTCGGGCTCGATGGACTTGAATCGATAGTAGGAGTTTCGGTAGCCATAGGAGAGTCCAAGGTTCCTTCCGGCACTATAGGTCGCGGAGGCGTCGAAATCGGTCCAGACGCCTTCGCCCTCGTTCTTCCACCCCATCCCTTCCACGCTGAGGGCGAGCGCGGGCGTCATGTAGATTCGACTCTTGATCCCGAAAAGCGGGAAGTCGATGCGAAGCGGCTCGCCCGTCGAAGCGCTTCCGGACTCGAACGTCGGTCTCGCCTCGAAGCGCCCATATTCCCCAGCGATCGCTAGAAATCCGTAGTCGCCCTGCAGCAGATCCACCTCCGCGCCGCCGCGGGTCTCTTCGAGCTCGAGTGTCGTCGAGACCCCGTCACCCGCGGGAACGCAGAGACCGGAGACGCAAAGCGCCGATTCCGCCGCCTTCTCGCCCTGGTACTTGACCTTCATCCACGATCCGCGCAGTTTCACCCGACGGACGATACGCGCCGCGAAGTGATAGTCGAAGATGCGCTCGTTCTCGAGCCCCAGGTCCTCGAAGGGATCGAGCGTGGTGCCGGGGGTGCCGCCCCCCGAGAGCCGAAGCTCCGCGATGAGATCCGACCGCCATCGCCGGAGCTGGACCTCCACCCGATAGCTCTCGCCCATGTTCGGGCTCGTCCCTGCCGGCGCCTGGGCCATGGACGGAGCGGATGCGAGGAGCATCGAGGCCAGAACGAAGAAGCCACGATTCATGTAACCTCCAAACGGTTATCGGCCGGGCACGAGCGCCGACAGCGCCTGGTCCAGCTCGCGAACGCGCAGCAGTCTGCAGCCGGCGAAATAGGCCAGAAGAGCGACACCGATCGCGAGGCCGACCTGGAGCAGTCGGGCCCAGATCGCGTAGTGTCCGAAAGCGCCGTCGAGACCGAGGAACGTGGCGTAGGAGAGTCCTCCCATCACCAAGGAAGCGGCCGCGGTCTTGAACAGGGTCATGACCGTGCGCCGGCCGTCGAGCCGACCGAGGCGGCTGCGGCGGCGAAAGAGCACCCACAACAGGACGAGCGAGACGGTCATGGTGCCAGAAGTGGCGAGAGCGAGACCGCGATGGTCGAGCCCGAGCTCGACGACGAAGAGCCAGTTCAAGAGCGCGTTCGCGGCCATGCTCAGGAGACTCACGACGAGGGGAGCGCGCACGTCCTGAATGGCGTAGAAGCCATCGGTCACGATCTTGACCGCGGCGAAGCTGATGAGGCCGACGGCGTAGCAGCGAAGCGCCCCCGCCACCTGGACGGTGTCCTCCGGCCCGAAACGCCCTTGCTCGAAGATGAGACGCACGATGGGAATCGCGAGCACCACGAGCCCCACGGTCGCGGGAACCATGAACAACAGCACGAGCCTCGTCGCGTGCGAGAACGTGTTTCTGAACTCCACGGTATCGGACGCCGCCACCGCTCGACTGAACGCGGGAAGGGTCGCGACCGAAATGGCCACGCCCACCAGACCGATCGGGAGGTGAAGGATCCGGAAGCTCTGGGTGATCCACGAGAGCCACCCCTCCCCGCGGGAGGCGAAGATCTGGTTCACGAGCACGTTGACCTGAACCGTCGAGGCGACGATAGCCCCGGGGCCGAAGAGCCGCGCCACCCGACCGACCCACGGATCCCGAAACGAAATGACGGGACGGTACCGATAGCCGAGCCGAAAGAGAGTCGGGAGCTGCGCCAGCAGCTGGAGCGCGCCGCCCGCGAGGACTCCGACCGCCATGCCCATGGCGGGATGCTGGCCGAATCGAGGCGCGAGATAGTAGCCGAGGAGCCCTACGCTCACCGAGCCCACGTTGAAGAAAGCGGACGCGAGCGCGGGAACGAAGAAGCGGCCCTGGGCGTTCAGAATCCCCATTACCAGGGCGGCCGCGCTCACGAGCAGGATGAACGGAAACATGACCCGAGTGAGCCCGACCGTCAGATCGCGCTTGGTCGCAAAGCCGAAGCTCTCGTCGGCGGAGAGTGCGACGTCGAAGCCGGCGCCGGGCAGAACCGCATCCACGATGACGTCGGCGTAGACGATGCCGACGAGCGTGAGCGCGGAGACGACGAGGATGAGGGCGTTCAGGACTAGGTTCGCGAGGCGAAGTGCCTGTTCTCGACCCTCTTTCTTCTCGATCTCGGAAAAAATAGCGACGAAGGCCTTACTGAGCGCCCCCTCCCCGAACATGTCGCGCAGCAGATTCGGAATGCGGAAGGCGGCGTAAAAGGCGTCGAGCCCGGTCCTCGCAGGAAAGAGATACGCAAGGATCTGCTCACGGACGAGTCCCAAAACCCGGGAGACCATCACTCCCAGGCTCACCGTTCCCGCCGAACGCGTCAGCTTGCGCGCGCGACCGCCCCCGCGCGCTAGGAGCCCGCCGCCTTCGACTTCCCCCCTCCCGTCGGACGCGGTGCTCTCCAATCTGGAGGAGGGAACGGTCATGCGCGGATGATATTACATTTCGCCTGACGGTTTTCGAACGGCGAGGGCCGTTCCAACTTTGATTCGGCTAGAAAGGTCATAGGCTTGGCCAGGCTCTCGCTTCTCTGTCAGCGACGCTGGCGCTCTGCGAGGGTAGTTGGAACGGCACGAGGCGGGCGAGGTGAGCGCGTCTTCAGCTGGCTTCGACCGAGACCTCTCCGTCGATCTCCGGAAGGGTGAAGCTTGAGTCGAACGACTGCGCCTTCTTGAGGATCGCCGTGGCGCGGGCCTGGAGCCCCTCGGCCTTGTAGACCGCTCCGAGCATCCCCAGATAGGCGAGGTTTCCGGGATCGAGCTCCGTAGCCTTGCGGAAGCTGTCCGCCGCCTCTTTACGCCACTTCTTGTTCTGCATGAGCGCGCGGCCGAGGAGGTTGAAATACTCCGCCTGGGTATCGTCGTTCTCGATCGCCTGCCGGCAAAGCTGGATGGAGTCCCAGAAGTCCTGCACGTCGAAAGCCCGCAGCGACCGGTCGTAGAGCTCTCGCGCGTAGCGGCGCTTGTCGAAATTCGGACCCTGCGTCCGCCCGAAAGAGGAGACCGCGCTCGAGCCTGGCGAATACCCGTTTCCTCCGCTCGACGACCCCGATGCCGACTTCGACGTCGGGCTCGCGAGCTGATCCAGCGCTTCGGCGGACTCAGCGCAGAGCCGTGAAAGCTTCTCCCGGGTGTCCTCTGTGGCGCGGGGGAACTTGTCGGGGTGGAACTTTCCGATGATCTTGAGGTAGGCGCTCTTGCGCGCTCCCGCGGAGGCATCGGCGGCAACGCCGAGGAGATCCGAATAGGCATGGCTCTTCGCCAGAGCCAAGAGGCGGTCCAACTCTCTCACCGACGCTTCGTCCGGAACCCCTTTGAGCGAAGCCGGCGAAGGCGGCGGTGAGGCCACCCGCACGGGCTCGCGTGCGGGCGCCTTCCCTCCGAACTGAATCAAGTCCTTGTCGATCAAGCGCAGGAGGGCGGTGGCGGTTTCCGCTTCGGGCATCGGGCTCATCGCGAGGATATCGCTCGCGCGCGCGAGGCCGTCGATGCGCGAGAGCAGGAACCCCTCCTCGGGCGAGATCACCGCGCGCGGAAGCTCGCTGGAGAGATTAGGAGACAGCCGGAGCGGCCTCGCCTCTTCCTTGAGCGCCTCGATACGCGCCGGATCGACCGTGGGCGCCTGAGGCGGGGCGGGCTCGGGAGGGCGCCCGGCGGAAATAATGACCGTTTGCTCCGGCGACTCCTCGGGTTGCGAATCCGCCTCCGATTCTTCGGGAGATTCCGCCGGAGTCGGAGCGGCGAGCATCGTCGCGCTCGTGTCCACTTCGGCGGGCTCGGAGGTCTCGGCTTCGGCAGGCTCCGCGGTCGCAGCGGGTTTCGGGGGCTTCGCCAGCGCGGCCTGTGCCTCGGGCTCCAGCGCAGCGGCGGGCTCGGTCTCGGCCGGCACCGCCTCTTCTTCCGTGGGCTTCTCGGGCTCCGGCGCCGCCGTTTCGGCGACCTCGGGAGCGGGAACCGACACCGCGGCGGCCAGATGCGCAGATCCCTCGAGAGCGGCAAGGGCCGCTACCAGCTCCGCACCGGTGGGGTAGCGCTTTTCCCGATTCTTCTCGAGAGCATGGTGAAGGATGGGCTTCAGCCCGTTGGGAAGACCGAGGCTCCGCCAGTTCAATGGAAACACGGGCTCGTCGTTGATGATGCTGAGGAGGACTCCGGTGAGGCTCGGGCTCCGGAACGGCTTCTCACCGGTCACGCACTCGAAGAGAATGCAGCCGAGGGAGAAGAGATCGGAGCGGGCATCGACGTCCTCACCCTTAGCCTGCTCCGGCGACATGTAATCGGGCGTCCCGAGGACACCGCCCGCCATCGTCAGGTTCGTGGAAAGCTCCGACTTCGCGATACCGAAATCGGTGACCCAGACCCAGAGCGACGGCGAGACGAGAATGTTGACCGGCTTCACGTCGCGGTGGACCACGTTTCGCGAGTGGGCGTAGTCGATCGCGCCCGCGAGCTGGGTCAAGACATGGAGCGCATCCGGCAGCGGGAGCCGCTTTCGTTCGGCGAAAAGCGACTCGAGTGACTGCCCCTCGATAAACTCCATGATGATGAAGCCCCGGTCGGAGGTCGCCACGATGTCGTAGATGGTCACGATGTTGGGATGCTGGAGACGGGCCGCGATTCGTGCCTCGCGAACGAATCGCTCGCGGAGCTCGTCGGGGCTATGGTCGGCGAACGGCGTGTCGAGGTTTATGCACTTCACCGCGACCGGGCGATCCAAGATCGTATCGAGCGCCTTGTAGACGCCGCCGATCGCGCCCGCCGCGAGACGCTCGACGATGTGATACCGCCCCCCGGAAATCTGGGGAAGGGGGTTCCCTGCCTGGAGGTCCATGAGCCATCAATTGGCAAGAACCGTGCCGCCGAGACGAGGGGTCGAGTCATCCCGGAAGGGCCGACCAGTCAATCAATTGTCGAATTCCAGGAAACTCCGATTCGGCCACAAACCGTGGGAAAAAACAAAGGGCGCGTAGGGAGAGCCCCACGATCGGTTCTAGTTACCGATCTCGTCTTTGATGATTGCCTGGAAAGCTTCGAACGGCTGCGCCCCCGAAAGGAACCTGCCGTTGATGAAGAACGCCGGCGTCCCGGTGACACCCAGCGACTCACCCTGCCGGTAGTCCTTCTCGACCGCTTCGCGGAACTTCCGGGAAGCGAAGCACTGGCCGAATGCGCCCGTATCGAGCTGAAGGTCGGAGGCGATCTGACGGTAGGTCTCGGAGGAAAGAGAGCCCTGGTTCTGGAAGACGCGATCGTGATACTCCCAGAACTTTCCCTGTTCGTGGGCGCAAAGCGCGGCCTCGGCGGCCGGCTGGGCTTCGGGGTGGTTGGGAAGCGGATAGTCGCGATAGACGAGCCGAACCTTGTCCCCGTAGGTCTTCTCAATTTGCTGCAGGGTCGGACCGACCCTGGCGCAGAACGGTCACTGGAAATCGGAGTACTCGACGATGGTGACGGGAGCCTCCTCCGATCCCTTCACCCGCTCGCCCGCGGCCACGGTAATGGGAACCCGGGGCGGGTCGAGCGAGACAGCAACCTTGGCGTTCTCTCGAAGCCCGGACAGATAGCTCTCGCGCGCCGTGACCTGGTTCCGCGCGGTCAGGTATTCGCGGATCTGACCCGAGAGCTGATCGAGAGTCTGCCCGGGCGGTATCCGCCCGCGATTCTGGTTGAAGAAATCCTCGACGTCCTTGGCGGTCACCTCGGGAATCTTGGAGTGGATCTCCTGGGCCTCGAGCTCTTCCCGGGTGATCCCGAGCCTCCCCGCTTCCTGCTCGAGGAGAGCTTCCGCGAGGAGCTCCTCGATCGCCTGACGGCGGGCCTCGTAGAGCTGCTGAAAAACCGGCATGTTGGCCTTGAGCGCCCGCTCGTCAACCTCGCCGAGAGTGATCTCCCGGTCGCCCACGCGGGCCACGACGTTCGGGTCGGAGGCGCTCTCGGCTTTCGCTTCAGCGGCTTGAGAAGCCGGAGCCTTGTCACAGGAGACGCTCAGAAAAAGAGCGCCAGCGAGCGAAAGGACGCGCCCGCGACCGCGGCAGTAGTGCATCAATCTCATCTCCTCTCGGATCTTCGAAGCCTACCACATTTGCTTTACAATCCTCCCTCGATCCCGCTCGGAGCTCAGGACCCTAGTCAAAAGGCGCTATCGACTTGAGGATATACTGATTTTCCCCGTAAACCTTCGCCTCGCCGCCTCCGTCCTATCGGGCGGAGGTTCATGGGTTCGCCCGTCGCCGTGATCGAGGCCAAGCGTGCCAAGGGTGCCAGTTGGGCCAAGTGGGGAAAGACAGGTGAGTTCTTTTCCGCCGCACCACTCCCTCGACCGCGACGCCAAGCGGCGCGAAGACCACGACTTGGTCGAGCGAACCCGACGAGGCGAGATGGAGGCATTCGAAACGCTCTACAGGCGGCATAGCCCGGCGGTCTTCGGGCTCGCGCTGCGGATGCTCCAGAACCGAGC